>Ga0247727_10017594_pt1 | contig 11360 bp, 10 predicted proteins | sample WisWelCaveWW1625_FD_202498 | JGI IMG/M metagenome (GOLD analysis project Ga0247727, IMG submission 202498) | Biofilm microbial communities from Wishing Well Cave, Virginia, United States - WW16-25 | ecosystem: Environmental > Aquatic > Deep subsurface > Groundwater > Cave microbial mat | place... | reverse complement strand
CAAAGTGATTGAGCCTGAGAAAAAGCTAACGGCGGCCGAACTGGTTCGGCGTGTATCGGCTGTTTTTCAACACCCGGTTTTGCCATATTTGGCCCTATCCGAAAATGTGCCTTGATATTGCACTAGGCCTCAACATTCCTGGTTCATAAACATGTGATGTACCAAGAAGCATAAGATCCGCGAATGCTTGACGTTCTCCTAGACCCAATTCATGCTGAACCAAATTAGCGGTGAAAGTAGCCCAGCGCGCAAGCGCTTCTACCGCGTCAATTTGTCCAGCTTGATTCTTGAGGGCCAGAGAGCGGCCATAGGCACCCAGAAGCCAGAGTCTGGCCTCGCCGTTGATGTCATTGGTCGTAAGCCTTTCGCCCAGGCTAATGTTATTAGCCCCGATTAACCATACAATACGCTGTAGCTTTGCAGTATCCAGTTCGTTGTACCAGCCCCAAGCGCTATTCATTCCCTGGAGCTGGATGTTGCTCGAACCGCCAAGTTCTTGTTCAATCTTGGCAACCAAAGCCCAGCACGAATCATCCGCTGTAAATTGAAGAGAGACAGACCCACTATTTTCACCAATTGGCCTGTCGCCCTCGCAGTAACCGCTTGGGTCAATATGGTTAATCGGATTGCCCTCCACATAATTCCACCCATTGCGCGTGAGTGGCCGATTGTAATCGCCCGGCCACGCGTCGTGTTGAATAAACCGCCCTTGCGTCGGGGCGTAATAGCGCGCGCGCAGATGCACCAACCCCGTCGCGTCCTGCCACTCGCCGGTGAAAGCATAGCTGGTCGCCCCACCGCCGGTCGTGCTCAACAACTCCCCATACGGTTGGTAACTCTGTGCCAGCGTCACCGCTTTGCTGGCGTTCGAGAGCTGGCGCACGCTCCCCAGCGCGTCCCCCATAAAGTAGTCCGGCGTTGTGCCAGCGTATTCGGCGATGCGCCCATGTCCGTAAAGATAGGTGTTCGTGCCATCGGCCAGCACTTGCGTCAAGCCCGCGTTGAGGTCCAGCGTATATGTCGTCACCGTGGCCGAGCCACATGGCCCCAGACAAATGGTCGTGCTTTGCCGCACGCGGTCACCCAGGCCCGTATACGCATACTCGTATTCGCTGGTCGGGCCGCCGGGGTCATCGCCCTGTAGCCCGGGCAGGCTGGCATGTATCAGGCGGTTGGCGGCATCGTAGGTGTAGTTGGCCTCGGCGCCATCGTTTAGCCAGTTGCCGTTGTTATCCCAGGTGTAGGTAAGGCCGCCTGAGTTAATCAGGCGATTGGCATGATCATAAACCGAGTTCACCACACTGCCGCCGTTGAGCTGTTCGGTCAGCCGGTTGCCCACCGCGTCATAGGTGTAGGTGAAGACGTTGCCGCTGGAATAGTTGGCCTTCGTCAGGCGGTAGACGTTATCGTAGGTGTAGACAATGCTGGTCACATCATTCACCGGCCCGATGTAGGTCGTGCGGCGCGACTCGAAGGCGTCAAAGTATTCCACCCCGCGCGTGCCGGTGTCCACCCCGCTCACCGCGCCCAGCGCCACCCGGTCTACCTTGCGGGTGTCGTTGTCTATGCCGGTGATGTTGCCCTGCTGGGTCCCATCGATACCTGCGCGAATGTTACTTGTTGGTGGGTATAATACTAAAGTTAACGCTGTTAGATTCAATTTCCCCCATCCACGCATGATAATCAATAAATTTTTCGGGATTTTCTGGATCACCTACGCCGAAGTGGTAGTTTCTATATTTCAGATATACAGAATACTGTCCCTCAGGCATTGGAGAAAGTGGATAAGGTAGTGTTATTGCCGCTCCATAATTTTCGCCAGAATGTAGCAAAGCAAATTCATCAGATGAAATGACTGGCGGGCCTGGCTGCAGACCAATTGGCATTGGAAAATTTAGAACAAGGGACGAATCAGAGGGGGTTATCATAAAGGCCAGTTCATCGTCAGTATCAAAATTAACTCTAATAGCGTTGCTTGGTGTGTCGGGTCTCCGTATAGTTGTATCTCTACTAGATCTATTCATAAGAGTGACGCTAAAATCAATACGCTCATCAGAAGTATATTCAGACTTAGGAAGTTCTATTGCGAGAACAATCTCATCCCGACGCGCATTGATTTCCTGCTCATATTTCTGGGCAAGCGCAAGATATTCTGAGATGGGCACTTTTGACCCTCCGAGAGTTGAAGATCTTTGGATGGCATAGGTAATAAGTGCATAGGTTAATATGAGGGTTGCTAGAACAAGAACTATCTTCAGTGGCAAGTTGGTAATCTGGCGCATAGCTCAGGGTACTCCTGGGGGTAACACAAAGGGCGAATCGTCACCACTTTTGTGATCTTCCCGATAAGAGCGTATTGTGTCCTTCATTTCTGGTGAGAGGTGAAGCCTTCCGCTGTCTATAGACATCATTTCAATGGCCTGTCTTTCCAGCCCATGTCTATACTTATTTCGGAATTCGAGCGTTCCTGCATCTTCACCGATTTGCTCGATAGCCATCTTTTCCTGCCAAGCATGTGTTCCCTCGTGGATCATAACAGCCGCAATATCATCTGGATAGAAATCATAATCAGTGAATGCCCGATCAGTAATATATACACTGGAATCAATATGCCGTATCCTAGCTTCACCGACTCCATCTCCTGTTAGTACTGTGTAACAGATATTCCCTTCCGCAATGTAAGGAAGATTCTCCACCCAATTATCGGAATAAAACCAAGGGTTTGTCCCAAGTGTGCGGGGATCGTCTATCAGACCAAAACCTGATAGAGCAAATCGAAAGTAGTAACCGGGTGGGAGCTTAATATCAAACTGAAGGCGAAGGAGCTCTAGGCTTGTATTTGGATTGGTTGTGTAAGTTTTCTTTATGAGCGCCTTCAGAGTGGAGGCATCAAGTTTGCTACCACTTCCAAGAGCCCATCTAGCGTAGCACACATCCGCATCTAAGCGCCCATCACACCAAGAAGGATCATGCCCACTTGGATCAGTGTGGTTAACCGGATTTCCTTCCGTATAATTCCACCCATTGAGCGTGTGCGGTTGTTGGTAGTTTCCCGGCCAGGCATCATGCTGAATAAAGCGCCCTTGCGTCGGCGCGTAGTAGCGCGCGCGGAGAAAGACCAGGCCGGTGTTGTCGGTCTGCTCGCCGGTGTACCCATACATGCTCGCCCCACTCCCCGCACTGCTCAACACTGTCCCATACGCCTCATAGTTCTTCGCCAACGTCACATTCCCAGCACTCGACACCAACTGCCGCACACTGCCCAGCGCATCCCCCAGGAAGTACGCCACACTCCCCCCCGTTTGCTGGTAGATCCGCCCATTGCCATATAGATAAATGTTCGCCCCATCGGCCAATACCTGAGTCAGCCCCGCATTCAGGTCAAGAGTGTACGTCGTCGGCGTCCCATTCACCGTCTGCTGTCGGCGATCACCCAAGCCGGTGTACTTGAAAGTGTAAGTATTCGCGCCCTGGGTCATGGTGATGGGGCGGTTGGCAAAGTCGTAGGTAGAGGTTGTGTTTCAGTCAATCTGTCCAAAGCATCTCCATATTCTTTGGCCTGCGGTTCACCGAGGATGCCATTGATCTGTAACAAGATGTTGTCCTTGATAAATACCCACGGATAGTACAAGCCACTGTCATACCAGCCAGCATCTTTATAATATTTATAAACCAATTGTAAGTCTGCCTCGGATGAAAAAACGAATATTAAGCCACCGGCATCTACTCCTCGTGAAGGAACATTAAAGTTTGCAAACTCAACGGCTACGGTTGGGGCTCCATAGAGGTCAAAAGTGTTGTTTTTTCGTACTGAACCCACTTCTAACCTGGTAGTTTTGAAGATATCCAAGACTTGTTGAAGTGTCCATTTTTGAAACGCATTCGGTGTAACCGAGGGTGTTAAGTTTGGATGCTGGATAGTCGGCGAAGCTACGAATTGCAAGGTTGATGTAACGGGCGCGGTCGCAATAGTGCTAGTACAGCTTGAAAAGGTTAGCCCAAGCAAAAGAATCATCAACGTAGCAAATGCTGTAATCAGTCTCATGCTCTCCTCACTATTCAGAATCCTAAGCAGTTTTTACCAGAGTTTTGTGTTCGCAAAGATGGATTGCCACAAGCATTATTCTGAGCGAAAGTAACTACAACGAATTTATTCACAGGGTCGTGTGCCAGATATGGTTTCCCACCTTCAGTCCACCAGGATGCTCTATCAGGGTTTTCTCCTGAGCGAAAATAATCACCCATGAGAGAAGCAGTATTATTCCAATCATAGTTTCCCCACCACCAGGCATCTAAAGTTCCGCCATTTCCCGGATAGGTATAGGCACTCCCATTTCCCTTCACATCTCTAGCATCATTTAAGTACCCTGTATAGTTATTTGTGATGTCAAAAACACCCCACCCTTGCATGTTATCTGCCCAGTTTAGCTGTTCTTCCAAAGAAGGGCATTCGCCATGACATCCATACCCATAATATTGTTGTGACAAACCTTCCTTTGCCTCGCCAAAGACATCAGCATTGCCTGCCTCGGTGCCAAGTTCCGCAAAAATGATCATTGCCAGAAATACTTGATCCTCTATGGTGCCATCGCTTTGAATCACTTCTGGCAACACTGCCCTCACCTCTAAATATGTATTCCATGTCCTATCAAGAACGTCTGGTGGACGCACGAGGCCAGGTGTTGGACAAGGTGTCGGTGTCTGCGTCGGCGGTTGTGTAGACGATGGTGTAGCCGATGGCGGCTGGGTATTTGTTGGTGGAAGTTGTGTAGCTGTTGAACTGGGCGGCATTGTTGGTGATGTTGATAATGTCTGAGGTGGAGTTGGCGCGGGGCCGCCATTGCACGCCGCCAATCCCATACTCGCTCCTGCCAGCACCGCCAAAACAACCAATACGCTTCCCCATTTTCCCTTCCTGCGTCGCCGCACCAACAACAATAGCGCGATTGGTCCAAGCAATGCGCTAAGCGGGTCGCCCCGCCCCGGCACATACGGATTGGGCGAACCCGAATTCACCGGACTCAGAAACCGCCCCGTCGCTGGATCATAATACTGCCCGCTCCCCACATACAACAACCCTGTCGAAACATCCATCAACCCGCCAAAGTAGCCCTACACCACGTTCCCTGTCCCGTTCTGGCTCAATACTTCGCCCCAGGGCGTGAATGTCCGCGCCAGCGTGATAGCTCCCGCGCTACTGGTCAATTGTCGCACACTGCGCGTACCGTCTTTGAGATAATACGCCAACGTGCTCGTCGCATCGGCAATGGGGCCATTCGAGCCATACAGATAAAACGTCGCCTGACCGCTGTTCGGCGCCGCCACCAAGGGCGGGGCTACGGGCAGTAACAAGTCCACAGTATAGGTGGTGGTCGCGCTCACGCCACCGGACCAGCCCGTCATCACCCGGCGATTCCCCAAACCATCGTATTTCATGTCGGCTTGCGGCTGATAGGCTGACCCATCGTGCAGTTCGGCTTTGGTCAAATACCCGGCGACCGAGTAAGTGTAGCGTCGGGCGCCATTGCCGGGCGAGGTGCCATTCGGGGTAATGCTGGTGAGATAACCCTTGGCATCAAAGGTGTAATACCAAGTGGTCGCGTCGTTGCTGGCCTTAGCGGTCACGAGCTGGTTGGCATTGTTGTAAGTGTAGGTGGTGGAGATGGTCTGGCCACTCACGGTGCGGGTGTGGACAAGGGCATTGCCCACCGCATCATAAGTGTAAGTGAAGACATTGGCTGTGCCATAAGCGGCGTTGGTCAAACGATAAAGCGAGTCATAAGTGTAGGTGAGGGCGGTGGTGACGGAGGCCGGGTTACTCCCACTCGGTTGGCGCAAGGTCTCGACCGCGTTGGTGCGGTTGCCCGCCTGGTTGTAGGTGTATAAATAAGCGGCGGCGGTCTGCGCGTTGCGGGTGTAGGTGATGGCCGTCAGATGGTCGGCGGCATCGTAGGTCATGGCCCCCAGCACGCCATTGGGCAGGCCAGAGCCGGTGAGGGCGCTGTTGGCGTTGTAGGTGTAGGTGACGATTTGCCCCTGCCAATCCTTGACTTGCACCAGGCGGCTGGCCACATCATAGGTGTAGGTCACCACCTTGCCATCCGGGTATTTCAAGGTGGCGCGGTTGCTGGCGGAATCGTACCCATACCCCACCGCGCCAATGGTCGGCTGGGTGATGGTCAAGGGGCGGCCCAACTGGTCGTAGGCCCAGGTGGTGGCCCCAAAGGTGTCGGTCATGGTCGTGCGCTGGCCGACAACGTCGTAGGCCAGGCTCACGTCGGCATCCGGCGCGGGGTAGTTGATAAACGTCGGCCGGTTGAGCGGGTCGTAGGCGAAGGTGGTTTGCTTGGTGTTTCCTATGCGGCGCTCGATGGGTGTTACCGTTTGCAACGGGACTTGTAGGCCAAATGGTGTGGGGCGCAAATGCTGGATGTGGGTTGGGGTAGATGACGATGTGTGTCAGACAACTGTTGCAGTTTATCTCACTCTGATTTGGGTAAAACAACGCCCCAAATATGCACCGCACCACTGACATCTCCCCATATCACGAGTCTATTATCTTGGCTGAAAGTGAGAGAGGTAATCCCAAGCGTATCATATTCAGCAATAATATCTTGTTTCTCCAAATCCCAAACTATAATCTTGTTAGGAACTCCAACGATTAACAATTTTCCCTCCTGATCAAACGTCAAAGTAAAAGCATCAGGTATTTCCTTGTGCAAAAGTTCTTTCTCTGAGTCTCTTGCTAATTGCCAAACTGATAAGATATCATCACGGATTACAGCGAGCCTTTGACCGCCCGGATCAAATTTCGCATCCAAAACAGCATGTAGATCATTCGGCTGTCCGTCCGCTAATATGTGGTACGCGTAATTAGTCGAATCTAATGTATCAAGCCACACCCCACCTTCTTGAAGAATTATGGCATACCTTTTATGGATTGCATCAACCGCAACGGCACCTATATTCCATTGATAGTCCGCGTCCAAATTATTTATAAGATGTAAGTGACTCGATGTGCCGGATAAATTGCTCACATCAACAGTAGATTCTGAATAGACTAACACCCATTGTCCGGTCGGATCAATCGCAGCACCAATATACCCATCACGGCTTAGGGGATTATCCTGGCATGGATAAGTAATGCACCTTATTAAATCTCCTGTTTCTACATTCCAGAGAGCGATTCCGTTTATATACTCGGTCGTTGGGTTGTATTTGTTTGACCGAATTAAGCTCTCAGTAGCACCCAACAACATTGTGCTCGAAATATTAAAGTTCAAGGAATTCGAACTTGCGATCTTCAAATCATGTTCAAGTACAACATTGGTTGTAGTGCCATCCCATCCGATAATATAACCATCCTCATAAGCCGCAAGGACCCTGTTCGTATCTGAGGCATATGCGACTTGTATTACACCGTCATGTGTAGAAACAAATTTGGCTATTTCTGCCATAGCAGTTATGGCAGAAGTGTCCAAAGTGGAAAGGTCCTCAGTAAAAGTATTGGGTGGATGTACAGTTGGAGCTGTAACAGCGGCCGGAGTCGAACAGGCTATAATTGCCACCATCAAGATTAAGCCCAACTCTAGACGCTTAAGCAGTTTCATAATCTAATTCCCCGGTGGTCGTGGTGTGGATTGTGGAAAGGGAATTGGCGTGCCACTCTGGCTAGATGATGAGGGAGGGGTGGGGCCTGAAACGGCAAACTCACTTAGGCTTTTCCCCCAATAAATGCCGCGCCCGATTGGTGTTAGTGTCAATGAAGATGGCCAAGGCCGATTCGAGTAACGCCCTGTGCCTGCATCATATACCTTGAGAGTACATTGGTTGTTAAATGGAGTGTAATCTCCACATTCCCCCAAGCCACATCGTACTGGCTCCAACCAGTAGCTACTACCCCAATATTCCAGCGGCGGGTTTTGCTGATCTAATTGCTCCCCCCCACCCAAGATACTAACAATATCATCAAAGGACAAACCAGTACTTGCAGAGACAAAACCTAGATAGTCAGATGGCAGGTCCTCATTGGAGAACGAGCTACAATGGCCTAAACCTGTTACAGGGTGGCCTAGGTTTGAGACGCAACGTGGATCAAGGCCTTGAGCACTCTCATAACCGATTTCAAAATCCAAGAAAATCCCAAGACCTACCCCCACCAAGTCATCATGTGAAATATCGCCAGGAATAGCAGTGTAATATCGCCGCCCATAACGCCACTTGACAAATACTTGATCTAGGGTTATTTCGCCAAATCGTTTGCCAATAACCGCCGGTAATTTGATTTCTAGCAGGCTTTGGGCAAGTCGCTTTGTTTCTCCGAAGTGAGCAATGTCTAAAAACCCACCTGCTGTAAGAACACAAAATCTTGAAACCTGATTTTCAGTACACGGAATCAACCCTGTGGGATCAATATGATTGATTGGATTACCATAAGCATATAGCCATGTATTAAGTGACTGTGGCCTATTGTAGTCGCCGCCCCACGCATCTTTACTGATAAAGCGCCCTTGCATCGGCGCGTAATAGCGCGCGCGGAGAAAGACCAGGCCGGTGTTGTCGGTCTGCTCTCCCGTGAACCCATACATGCTCACCCCACTCCCCGCGCTACTCAGCACCGTTCCATACGCCTCATAGTTCTTCGCCAACGTCACATTCCCAGCACTCGACACCAACTGCCGCACACTGCCCAGCGCATCCCCCAGAAAGTACGCCGCACTGCCGCCCGTCTGCTGGTATATCCGCCCATTCCCATACAAATAAATGTTCACGCCATCCACCAATACCTGGGTCAAGCCCGAATTAATGTCCAGCGTGTACGTCGTCGGCGTCCCATTTACTACTTGTTGGCGCCGATCCCCTAAACCCGTGTATTTGTAAGTGTAGGTGTTGACGCCCTCGGTCATGGTGATCGGGCGGTTGGCAACGTCATAGGTGTAGGTGATGACCCCATCATAGAGCAGGTTGCCGTTGGCATCCCAGGTGTAGGTGACGCCGCCTGAATTCACCAGCCGATTCGCCACATCGTAGGTGTAGGTCATGGTTGTGCCCGCGTTCCACTTCATCGTCAGCCGGTTGCCCACCGCATCATAGGTGTAAGTAAAGGCATTGCCATTGCTCATCAGCGCCTTCGTCAGCCGGTAGAGATGGTCGTAAGCGTAACTCAGAATAACGGGGATGCTTCCACTTGGGGCTTGCGCGCCCACTTCATACGCGCCCATGTCACAGCGGACACTGCCATTGCTGTCCCCATCCACCGAGCCGATGGCCTAACCGCTTTGACGCGCGCGATGATCTTCCCTTCGGCCACCGAGCCTCAAGGGTCACGACCCTGCGAAGCGTGGCATAAAGCTTGCAGGCTGAAATGCGCTTCCCCGAAAAGCGTGGGGAAGCGCATTTCAGTTCGGCCCGCGAATTTACGGCTTTGCCGCGCACGGCGGAACCCGCCCGCCCTTGACCCCGGCGGCCTACGGAAAAGCGCTCTGCGTATCAAAGCGGTTAAGGGCAGAGCCGTTAGCCGCACCTGTGCGAGTACTATTTGTTGTCGGGCACAATACTAAAGCTAACGGTGTTAGATTCAATCTCCCCCATCCATGCATGATAATCAATAAACTTATCGGAATTTTCTGGATCATTCGCACCGAAGTGGTAGTTTCTATATTTCAGGTATACAGAATACTGGCCCTGAGGCATTGGAGAAAGTGGATGTGGCATTGTTATTAGCGCTTCATAATTTTCGCCAGCCTGTAGCAAAGCAAAATCAGTAGGTAAAGCGAATGGTGAGCCTGGTTGGAAGCCGAGCGGCACCGGAAAATTTAGAACAAGAGAGGGATCAGAGGGAGTTATTTCAAAAACCAACTCATTATTATCATCAAAATTAACTCTAATAGCGGTGCCCGTTGCCTCGGGCTTCCTTACAGTTATAGCTTTACCGGATTTATTTACAAGAGTAATTCTAAAATCAATGTTCTCATTAGACGTATACTCAGACTTAGGAAGTTCTATTATGAGCATAATCTCATCCCGGCGTGCAATGATTTCTGTCTCATATTTCTGAGAAAGCGCAAGATATTCTGCGATGGGTACTTTTGACCCTCCGGGAGTTGAAAATTTTTGAATGGCATAGACAACGAGTACATATGCTACTATGAAAGTTGCTAGAACAAGAACTATCTTCGGTAGCAAGTTGGTTATCTGGCGCATAGTTTAGGGTACTCCCAGAGGTAACACAAAGGGCGAATCATCACCACCTCGGTTTATGTTCCGATATTCTCGTATTGTGTTTTGCATCTTTTGTGATAGGTCAAGCCTTCCGTTGTCCATAGACATCATTTCGATGGCCTGTCTTTCCAGTCCAGGTTTATATTTGGTTCGGAACTCAAGCGTTCCTGCAGATTCGCCGATTTGCTCAATGGCAAGCTTTTCCTGCCAGGCATGTGTCCCCTCGTGGATCATAACAGCTGCAATATCATCTGGGTAGAAATCATAGTCAGTGAATGCTCGATCAGTAATATAAACGCTGGAATCAATATGCCGTATCCTAGCTGCACTGACGCCATCCCCGGTTAGCACTGTGTAACATATATTCCCTTCCGCAATGTAAGGAAGCTTCTCTGCCCAATGATCGGAATAAAACCAAGGGCTTGTCCCAAGTGTGCGGGGATCGTCTATCATACCAACACCTGATAAAGCAAATCGAAAGTAGTAGCCTGGTGGGAGCTTGATATCAAACTGAAGGCGCAGCAGGTCAAGGCCTGTATTTGGATTAGTTGTATACGTTTTCCTTAGTAACGCCTGCAGAGTGGAGGTATCAAGTTTACTGCCACTTTCAAGATACCATCTGGCATAACACACGTCCGCATCTGAACGCCCTTCACACCAATAGGGATCATGCCCACTCGGGTCAGTCAGATTAACCGGGTTTCCCTCAGTGTAATTCCACCCATTGAGCGTCTGTGGCCGATTGTAGTCCCCCGGCCACGCGTCATGTTGAATGAAGCGTCCTTGCGACGGTGAATAAAATCTCGCCCTCAGAAAAATTAAGTTCGTAGCGTCGGTTTGCTCGCCGGTGTACCCATACATGCTCGCCCCACTCCCCGCACTACTCAACACCGTCCCATACGGCTGATACGTCTTCGCCAACGTCACACTCCCACCACCCGAGACCAACTGCCGCACACTCCCCAGCGCATCCCCCAGAAAGTACGCCGCACTGCCGCCCGCCTGCTGGTAAATCCGCCCATTCCCATACAAATAAATGTTCACGCCATCCACCAATACCTGGGTCAAGCCCGAATTAATGTCCAGCGTGTACGTCGTCGGCGTCCCATTTACTACTTGTTGGCGCCGATCCCCTAAAC
>Ga0247727_10017593_pt1 | contig 11360 bp, 11 predicted proteins | sample WisWelCaveWW1625_FD_202498 | JGI IMG/M metagenome (GOLD analysis project Ga0247727, IMG submission 202498) | Biofilm microbial communities from Wishing Well Cave, Virginia, United States - WW16-25 | ecosystem: Environmental > Aquatic > Deep subsurface > Groundwater > Cave microbial mat | place... | reverse complement strand
AAGGCGCCGAGCGAGATCACACCCGAGACGAGGGCGAGGTTGCGATCGGAGAGGCCGAACTCCCTCGACACGAAGGGCGCTGCGAACATCGGCAGCGCCATTGCCACCTGGGCGATGCCGCCGAGCAAGAACAGGCTGGGGAGCGGCGACGGCGGCTGAGCAGCGGGATCCGGCACGGGCGGGAGACTACGGGGTATGCTGGCGCGCTGCATTCGAGGAGGAAGCAGGATGGAGACGCGCCGGCTCGGGAAGACGGGGCTTCGTGTCCCCGTGCTGTGCCTCGGGACGATGACCTTCGGCCTCCAGTGCGATCGCGACACCTCGTTCGCGATCCTCGACGCCGCGCTCGCGGGCGGCCTCGACTTCCTCGACAGCGCCGACGTGTATCCGCTCGGCGGCGGGCTCGACACGGTCGGGCGTACGGAGGAGATCCTCGGTGAGTGGATGCACGAGCGGGGGAGTCGCGAGCGCATCGTGGTCGCGACCAAGTGCAGTGGTCCGATGGGCAAGGGGCCGAACGACCGTGGCCTGTCACGCCAGCACATCGTCACTGCGGTGGAGGGGAGCCTGCGCCGGCTGCGCACGGACTGGATCGACGTCTACCAGAGCCACGCCTTCGACGGCGCTACGCCGATCGACGAGACGCTGCGCGCCTTCGACGACCTCGTGCGCGCGGGCAAGGTGCGCTACGTCGGCTGCTCGAACTATCCGGTGTGGCGGCTCGCGGGAGCGCTGCGCGCGGCCGACCGCGTCGGCATCGCGGGCTACGTCTCGGTGCAGCCCCGCTACAACCTGCTCTATCGCGAGATCGAGACGGAGCTGCTGCCGCTCTGTCGCGCCGAGGGGCTGGGCGTGCTGGTCTACAACCCGCTCGCGGGCGGCTTCCTCTCGGGCAAGCACAAGGCGGGCGCCGAGCCCGAGGCCGGCACGCGCTTCACGCTCGGCAGTACCGCGGGCATGTATCGCCAGCGCTACTGGCAGGAGGCGCAGTTCCGCGTGGTCGAGCGCCTCGCCAAGGAGTGCGAGGCGCGCGGGCTCGCCGTCGTCTCCGTCGCGATTGCCTGGGTGCTCGCGCAAGAAGGCGTGACCTCGGCCATCATCGGCGCGAGCCGGCCGGAGCAGCTCGCGGCCTCCCTGGCCGCGGCAGAGCTGAAGCTCGAGCCGGAGCTGAAGAAGCTCTGCGACGAGCTCTGGTGGGAGCTGCCGCGGCGGCCGGTGATCGAGGGCTATCGGTGAGGTTTTGACGTTTTGACGAACGTCCCCGCTTTCGAGTCGTTCTGGCTGCGCGCGGAGGTCGAGCCGGGCCGACTTGCCTTGGTCGAGCCGGACGGGAGCGCGTGGACGGCCGGCGCGCTCGCGGCGCGCTGCCACCAGCTCGTCCATGCGCTGCGCGAGCGCGGGCTCCGGCACGGCGACGCAGTGGCGGTGCTGCTGCCGAACGGCGAGCCGCTCGTCAGCACGCTGCTCGCCGTGATGCAGGCCGGCTGGCACTGGGTGCCGATCAACACCTCGCTCACCGCGAGCGAGGTGGCGTGGATCCTCGCCGACTCGGGCACACGCGCCTTCCTCGCGGATGAGCGCTACGCCGAGCTGGCAGCGGCTGCGGCCGGCGAGGCGGGCTTGCCCGGCTCTCTTCGCTTCGAAGAGCTGGTCGCGGACTCGCCGACTCACCGCCCCGGCGATCGGCTCGCCGGTCAGTTCATGCAGTACACCTCGGGCACCACCGGGCGGCCGAAGGCGGTGCAGCGCGCGACGCCGTCCTTCGACCCCGACGAGATGGCCGCGCTGCTCGCGCCGAACCTCGCGCGCTACGACATCACGCCGGGCGGCGACCACGTGCATCTCGTGACCTCGCCGATGTACCACCTGGCGCCGCTCTCGTTCGGCTACTTCTCGCTCCACTTCGGGCACCCGGTGGTGCTGATGGATCGCTTCGACGCGGAGGCCTCGCTCGCGCTGATCGAGCGCCACCGCGTCACCACCACGCACATGGTGCCGACGCAGCTGCACCGCCTGATGCTGCTGCCGGAGGCGACGCGCCGCGGCTACGACGTCTCGTCGCTGCGCCACGTGATGCACGCCGCGGCGCCGTGCCCGGTCGAGCTGAAGCGCAAGCTGATCGAGTGGTGGGGGCCGGTGGTCTACGAGTACTACGGCGCCTCCGAGGGGGGCGGCACGCTGGTGCGCGCGGCGGAGTGGCTCACGCGCCCCGGCACAGTCGGCCGCCCCTGGCCCGGTGCCGGCGTGCGCGTGCTCGACGACGAGGGCAAGGACCTGCCGCCCGGCGCGGTCGGCACGGTCTACCTGAAGCTGATGATGGAGTTCGCGTACAAGGGCGACCCGGAGAAGACGCGGGCCTCGCGCCGCGGTGAGTGGTTCACCGTCGGCGACATGGGCTGGCTCGACGCGGACGGCTACCTGTTTCTCTCCGACCGGAAGATCGACATGATCATCACGGGCGGCGTCAACGTTTATCCGGCCGAGATCGAGGCGGCCCTGCTCGCGCACCCCGAGGTCGGCGACGCCGCGGTGTTCGGCATCCCGAGCGAGGAGTGGGGCGAGGAGGTGAAGGCGGTGGTGGAGCCGGCGCCGGGCGTGGCCGCGAGCGACGCGCTGCGCGAGCGCCTGCTCGCGCACTGCCGCGCGCGGCTCGCCGGCTACAAATGCCCGCGCAGCCTCGACTTCACGAGCGCTCTGCCGCGTGACGCGAACGGAAAGCTCTACAAGCGCAAGCTGCGCGACCCCTACTGGGTAGGGCGCGAACGGATGATCTGAGCTCGGTCAGTGCGACACGTCGTTCTGCAACGCCCGGTAGCGCTCGCGCGCCTCGGCAACGGCCGCGAGCAGGGCCGGCCGGTTGCGGCGCAGGTGCTCCGCCGAGACACCGTCGCTGTACGGCAGCCAGTCCCAGAGCGTCTGCTCCTCGATGCGGTCCTCCGCGAGGCGTGTCTCGAGCGCGTCGAGCCGCGCGAGGGCGGCGCGTACGAGCTCCTGCCCGCGCGGCTGCGCGGCTACCGACGAGCCGCGCACGTTCACCCAGATCGGGGCCGTGTGCGCCGCCGACGGGCGGACGCGCCGGCGCGCCGCATGGAACGCCTCGCTCCGCTCGGAGTGCTCGCGGAAGTTCATGTAGCGGTCGGCGCCGTGCAGGGCCCACTCCGGCGGCGCCGCCGGGAGCGGAGCCTCGCCCACCTTGTCGCCCGCGACGCGCAGCGCGAACCAGCTCGACTCCGCGACCTCGTACGTCGCGCGCAGCCGCAGCTCCCCGGACCCGACCCGCTCGACCGGGGCCGGTATCGGCTCGCCGTTCTGCAGCAGCTCGACCTGCTGCACGTCGTCGCGCGCGGGGTCGTAGCGCACCGCGCCCGTGATCTCGAGCGGTGTCGCCCCGTCGAGGGCGATCTCGTCTCCGATTCCCGCCTCGCCGATGCGCAGCTCGAGCAGTGGCCCATTCGTCACGAAGGTGCGGCCGGCGCGCACTGCCTCGCGCCAGCTCCCCCGTGTGGGCGGCGACTCCAGCCGCGTGTAGAAGCGCTCGCGACCGGGGACGCTCCAGGTCGGGCCGCATGGGAAGTCCGTGCCCGCCGTGGGCGTCATGCGGAGCCCCAGGTTCAGGAGGTCGTACCAGACGTCGTAGTGGGCAACCTCGAACTGGAGCACCTCGAGGAAGAACACCAGGCCGCGCGGCGCGTCGAGCGCGAGGCCGTCGCGCCCCGGCCCGAGGCCGAGGTGGGCGTAGCCTGGCAGGCCGTGCGCGCGCGCGGCGGCGCGCCAGAACGTGTCGTACGCGATGTACGTCTCGCGCAGGTCGATCGCCGCGTTCGCGGTGAGCGTGATCGTGTGGCCGAGGAAGTGCGTGCGGGGATGCTCCTGGCCGGCGAGCAGCAGCGTGTCCCCGAGCCGGTACTCGCCCGCCGAGCCGAAGTCGTGCTGCGGCGTCACGCTGAACTGGTCCACGGTTCCCATCTGGAGCAGGTTCGCGACGTGGAGATCCTCGGCGCGCATCCAGGCGGCGATGCGGCGGTCGTCCTCGGCGCTGCGGCGCGTGATGTGGAGGTGGTCGTCGGCCGACCACCAGCCCGCGGCCGGCAGGTCGATCCAGCGGCGCAGCTCGAGCGTCGCGCTGCGCTCCTCGCCGGCCGCGACCTCGACCTCCTGCTCGGTAACCTCGTACTCGATGCCGCGGAAGGCGCGCAGCCGATAGCGGCCCGCCGGCAGGTCAAGGCGCGCGCCGCCGTCCGCATAGAACTGCGTGGTGCCCGTGTGCGGGTTCGGCAGCTCGCGCGAGATGCTCACGCGCTCGGCCGCCCAGTCCGGGAGCGGCTGGAGGATGCACTCGAAGCGCAGCGGGATGGCGTCGTCTGCGACCCAGCCCCGGCCCTGCTCGTCGCTCACCTCGAGGCGCGCAGGGATGGGCACGCCGAGCGCCGCGTCGAGGGTCCGCACCTGGAGCGTTCCGGTCGCGGGCTCCGAGCAGGCCGCGAGCCACGCGGCGATCAACGGGACGGCGCGCATCGCGCCAGTCTACCAGGGGCCGTGCTAGAGAGTGCGCGTCTCTGCAAGCCGGCGGAACCGGCGCGCAGTGAGCCGCAGGCGAACGGAACGACAGAGAGCCTCCGAGCCACGCAGCAAGCCCGGTTCCTCCGGGCGCGCAGTGACCCGCAGGCGAACGGAGTCACAGGTTGGACTTCTCCTATCCGCCGGAAGCGGAGGCCTTCCGCGCCGAGCTGCGCGCCTGGCTCGCCGCGAACCTCGATGAGCGCCTGCGCAACGCGGGCGCTGTGCGTGGGCTGCCTGCGGGCGCCGAGCAGGTCGCGCTGCTGCGCGCCTGGACCGCGCGGCTCGCGGATGCGGGTTACGCCGCGATCCACTGGCCGCGCGAGTTGGGCGGCCGCGGAGCGGGGCTGATCGAGCAGGTCGTGCTCGTGGAAGAGATGCACCGCGCCGGTGCGCCGCCCACCGTCAACCCGATCGGCCTCGCCAACATCGCGCCGGCCCTGATGGCGCACGGCAGCCAGGCGCAGCAGGCGCGCTTCCTGCGCCCCATGCTGCGCGGTGAGGAGATCTGGTCGCAGGGCTTCTCCGAGCCGGGCGCCGGCAGCGATCTGGCTGCGCTGCGCACGCGCGCCGTGCGCGACGGCGACCACTTCGTCGTGAACGGGCAGAAGACCTGGACCTCGCTCGGCGCGCACGCGGACTGGTGCCAGCTGCTGGTGCGTACCAACACGAGTGTGCCGAAGCACCGCGGTATCTCGTGCCTGCTGGTGGATCTACGTACTTCGGGCGTCGAGGTGCGGCCGATCATCACGCTCAGCGGCGAGAGCGAGTTCGCCGAGCTGTTCTTCCGCGACGTGCGCGTGCCCGTGGACGCGTTGCTCGGCGCCGAGAACGAGGGCTGGCGCGTGGCGATGACGACGCTCACGGCCGAGCGCAGCGGAGTCGCGACGCTCCACCTCGCCGTGCGCGGCCGCATCCGCGCGCTGATCGAGGATGCGCGTGCGGCCGGCGCCCTCGGCGATCCCCGTCGGCGCGAGCGGCTCGCACGGCTCTACCTCGAGGGTGAGCTGCTGAAGCTGCTCTCGGAGCGCGCGCTCTCGGGCATCGTCCACCAGCGCCAGGGGCCCGAGGGCAGCCTGGTGAAGCTGATGTGGAGCCAGACCGAGCAGCACGTCGCGGAGGTGGCGGCGGAGGTGCTCGGCCTGGCTGCGCTCGGCGGACGCTGGGCGCGCGCGCGGCTCGCGGCCCGTTCGTACTCGATCGCCGGCGGCACCACCCAGGTGAACAAGAACATCGTGGCCGAGCGCGTGCTCGGGCTGCCCAAGAGCGTGTGAGAGCTGCTTGAACTTCGAGTTGTCCACAGAGCAGGAGGAGCTGCGCGCGAACGTGCGCCGCTTCCTCGCGGAGCGTGGCGCGCGGGCGCCGCTCGCGGCGCTGGGCCTCGCGGGGCTGCTCGTGCCCGAGGCGCTCGGCGGCGCGGGCCTCGGCATGCTGGAGCTGGGCGTGGTGCTCGAGGAGTGCGGTCGCGCCCTGCACGCGGGCCCGTTCGTCGCGAGCGCGCTCGGTGCGACGCGCCTCCTGCTCGCGGCGTCGACGCAGGCTGAGCAGCGTGAGCTGCTGCCCGCGCTCGCCTCGGGCGAAAGACGCGCGGCCGTCCTGTCCGATGCCTCGCTGCGCGAGGTCGGCGGCAGCCTCTCGGGCGTCGAGCCGTTCGCGCTGGAAGCAGGTGATGCCGACTGGCTGGTCGTCGCAGCTCGTGCCGCGGTCTTCGTGACGGATGCGCACGCGCCGGGTGTACGGATCGAGCCGGCGGAGAGCCTCGACCCGACGCGCCGGCTCTGCCGCGTCACGCTCGACGGCGCGCCGGCCCGCCGGCTCGGCGCCAGCGACGCGAGCGCGGCGATCGCTTCCGCGCTGGACGCGCTCGTCGCCGGTCTGGTGGCCGACGGCGTCGGGGCGGCGGCCCGTGCGCTCGAGCGGGCGCTCGAGTACGCGAAGCAGCGCGAGCAGTTCGGCCGCCCGATCGGCAGCTTCCAGGCCGTGCAGCACCTGCTCGTGGACATGCTGCAAGACGCCGAGCTGGCGCGCGCGGCCGCGTACTATGCGCTCTGGGCCCAGGACGCGGCACCGGCCGCCGAGCGCACCCGCGCGACCGCGCTCGCCAAGGCCTTCGCCAGCGAGGCGCTGCCCCGCCTCGGCGCGGCGGCCATCCAGGTCTTCGGCGGGATCGGCTTCACCGCAGAGCTGGACATCCATTTGTATTACCGCCGGCTAGTCTCGCTCTCGCTCCTGTACGGAGACGCGGGCCAGCAGCTCCAGCGAATCGCCGAGATCGCGTTCGCGCGCGACGAAAGGGACTGATGCCGAAGCTCGACCAGCTGTTCGAGAACAACCGCACCTGGGCCGCCGAGCTGAAGCAAAGGGATGCACGCTACTTCGAGCGCCTGCTGGGCCAGCAGGCGCCCGCCTACCTGTGGATCGGCTGCTCGGACAGTCGCGTGCCCGCGAACCAGATCGTGGGCCTCGCGCCCGGCGAGCTGTTCGTGCACCGCAATGTCGCCAACGTCGTGGTGCACACCGATCTCAACTGCCTCTCGGTGCTGCAATTCGCGGTGGACGTGCTGGCGGTGAAGCACGTGATCGTGTGTGGGCACTACGGCTGTGGCGGTGTGCTCGCGGCGTTGCGCGACCAGAAGCTAGGCCTGATCGACAACTGGCTGCGCCACATCCAGGACGTCGGCGCGAAGCATCGTGCCCAGATCGAGTCCATCCCGGACGAGGAACGGCGCGCGGCGCGTCTGTGCGAGCTCAACGTGATGGAGCAGGTCGGCAACGTGGCCGACACCACTGTCGTGCGGGACGCCTGGCGGCGCGGGCAGCAGGTCTCCGTACACGGCTGGATCTACGATCTGCACGACGGGCTGCTGCGCGACCTCTCCGTCACGCGCGAGACCGAGTGAGCCGGCGGGGGCGCTAGCGCACGAGCCGGCGGGCCTGGACGGGCGATGAGGCGCCAGGTCGTCCTCGATACGGGTCCGCTCGTGGCGTTCCTCAACCGTCGCGACCGCCATCACGGTTGGGCGAGCGGAGAGCTCGCCGAGGTCGAGGCGCCGCTTCTCACCTGCGAGGCGGTGCTATCCGAGGCCTGCTTCCTGCTGCGCGGCGCGCCGGGAGGGAGCCGTGCCGTCTTCGACCTGCTCGAGCGCGAGGTCATGACGGTAGCCTTCTCGCTCGCGAACGAGGCCTCTGCCGTCGGCCGACTGCTCGGGCGTTACGAAAACGTGCCGACGTCTCTCGCCGACGCCTGCCTCGTGCGCATGGCGGAGCAGTACGCGCGACGCTCGATTCTCACGCTCGACGAGGGCTTTCGCATCTATCGGAAGCACGCACGGCATGTGGTGCCGGCCATTCTGCCCGACGCGCCGTGAGCGACGCCCTCAGCGCACGACGGGCGCGCGGAAGCGCGTCCGCCCCGTGAGCGCACGCTCGCGCGCCGCGCAGCCCTCGAGGTGATCGTTCACCAGCCCCATCGCCTGCATGAAGGCGTACATCGTGGTTGGTCCGACGAAGCGAAAGCCCTCGGCGCGCAGCGCCTTCGAGAGCGCGTGCGAGGTGGGCGTCTCGGTCAGCTTCACCACCGCGGCGCGTGTCGAGCGCCGCGGCCTTTCGCGCGAGGGCGGATCGAAGCGCCACACGAAGCTCGCCAGCGAGCCGTGGCGCTCGATCAGCTTCAGGGACTGTTTCGCGTTGTGGATGGCGGCCTCGATCTTGCCGCGGTGGCGCACGATGCTCGCGTCGCCGAGCAGGCGCGTGACGTCGCGAGCGCCCATCTTTGCCACGTGCTCGATCGCGAAGCCGTGGAAGGCGCGCCGGAAGTTCTCGCGCTTCCGGAGGATCGTGAGCCAGGAGAGCCCCGCCTGGAAGCCCTCGAGCGCGATCTTCTCGAACAGGCGCTGGTCGTCGGCGACCGGAAAGCCCCACTCGCGGTCGTGATAGCTGCGATAGAGCGGATCGCCCGCGCACCAGAAGCAGCGCGGCACCTCGTCGTCGCAGCGCACCACGCCTGTCGGGAGCCGAGTCGTCATCGCGGCACCGTAGCGTTCTCGGCACCCGTCAGAGCGCGAAGCGCACGCCCGTCAGCTCTTCCGACACTTCCCAGAGTCGCTTCGCTACAGCGGCATTGCGCGAGGCCGCGCTCGAGCGTGCGCGGCCGGGCGGGCCGAGGCAGCCGGCGAAGCCGCTCGGGCCGAAGTAGTCGCCGCCACGCACGTCGGGCGCGGTGGCGGCGTACAGGCTCGGCAGCGCGCCATCCGGCGGTTGCTGCGAGAACACCGCCACGATCGCATTCATCATCCCCGAGTGGCGCTGCAGCTCGGTGCGCGTCGAGCCGGGGTGCGCGGCCGCGGCCAGCGCACTCGCGCGCGCTGACTCGAAGCGGCGCTGCAGCTCCCGCACGAACAGCAGGTTCGCGAGCTTGCTCTGCCCGTAGCTGCGCGTCGGGTTGTAGGAGCGCTCGGACTGGAGATCGGCGAAGTCGATCCGGCCCCAGAAGTGGGCGAGGCTGCTCAAGCCGACGACGCGCGGCTTCGCCGCGGCGAGGATGCGCGGCAAGAGCAGGCCCGTGAGCGCGAAGTGGCCGAGGTGGTTGGTGCCGAGCTGCAGCTCGAAGCCGTCGGCGGTCTTGCCGTAAGGCGGCATCATCACTCCGGCGTTGTTCACGAGCAGATCGATGCGGCTCTCCGCGGCGCCGAGCTTGTCGGCAAAGGCGCGCACCGAGGCGAGCGAGCCGAGGTCGAGCGGCTCGAAACGCACGTCTGCCGCCGGCGCGGCAGCGCGGATGCGGTGCTCGGCGTCGCGGCCCTTGTCCTCGTTGCGGCAGGCGACGATCACGCGCGCGCCCTTCGCTGCGAGGGCGCGCGCCGTCTCCCAGCCGATGCCGCTGTTGGCTCCGGTGACGACGGCGGTGCGGCCGCTCTGATCGGGCATGTCGGACTCGGTCCAGGCCATGGCTACGTCCTCTTGGGGTGAGCCGCATCGTGCACCCGTTGGCCGGGCTAGCGCAATGGCGAGTTCCCCGGGCGCGGCCTGGCGTGGTAGGCTGCCGCGGTTGACGATCCGTCAAGTTTGCACGAGGAGGCCGCCCGGAGCCCCGCCATGGCAGAGTCCACCCCCCGCCGCCGCGTGCCCATCGAGCCCGGATTCTTCACGATCCCCGAGGACCCGAAGGCAGTGCCGCAGCTGCTGGGCTCGCGCTGCCGCGCGTGCGGCGAGCACTTCTTCCCGCGCCGCGTGGTGTGTGCACGCTGCCTCGCGCAGGGCTGCGAGGACATCCTGCTCGGCCCGCGCGGCACGCTGTGGACCTGGACGTGGGTGCACGTGCCGTTCTTCGGGCAGAAGCAGGCGGCCAGCGCTGGTTACGGCGTCGGGCAGGTGGATTTGCCCGAAGGCCCACGCATCCAGGCCGTGCTCTCGGGTGCGCAGGGCGACTTCGCAATCGGCATGCCGATGCAGCTCGAGCTCGAGACGCTGCGCGAGACGCCCGAGGGTGAGCAGGTGGTGATCCACCGCTTCAAGCCCGTGGAGTCGAGCGCGTGAAGCTCGACAACGTCGCGGTGCTCGGCGTCGGGCAGGTGCGCTTCGGCGTACACAAGGCGAAGACCGGCATCGAGCTGGCTCGCGATGCCGGCCTGCTCGCGCTCGCCGACGCCGGCATCGACCTCGGCAGCGTGAACGAGGCCTTCGTCGGCTACATCGAGCCGGCTGCGATGCTCGCGATCAAGGCCATGAAGGAGCTCGGGCTCACCGGCCTGCCGGTGACGCACGTCGAGAACGCATCGGCTACGGGACTGGTGGCGTTTCGCGAGGCCGCGCACGCCGTCGCTTCGGGGCGCGCACAGGTCGCGCTCGCGCTCGGCTTCGACAAGATGAGCGAGATGGCTCGGGGCGGGCAGAGCGGCCGCGGCATCGGCCGCGACACGATCGACTCGGTGATCCTACCGGCCGCCTACTTTGCGCTCTGGGCGATGCGGCGCATGCACGAGCGCGGTACCAAGCCCGAGCACTTCGCGAAGATCGCTGCGAAGAGCTGGAACCACGGCGCGCTCTGCCCGGTGGCCGATCGGCAGGCCGACCATCGCGTGACACCCGAAGAGGTGCTCGCGTCGAGGAAGATCGCCGAGCCGCTCACCGCGATGATGGCCTGCCCGCCGGACGACGGCGCGGCGTGCGTGATCCTCGCGGTGCCCGAGCTGGTGCGGAAGCTGCGCCCCGGTCGCCCTCTCGTACGGGTCCTATCGTCCGCGCTCCAGACCGAGACCTGGACGCCCGGGCACACCTTCGTCGGCCCCGTGGTGGGCCCCGCCACGATGAGCCGCGACACGGCGAACGAGGCCTACCGCGATGCCGGCCTCGGCCCTGCGGACGTGAGCCTCGCCCTCTGCCACGACGCCTTTGCGAACGAGGAGCTCGAGTACTACGAGCTGCTCGGCTTCTGCGCCGAGGGCGAGGCCGAGAAGCTCGTCGAGGAAGAGCAGACCTCGCTCGGCGGGCGGATCCCCTTCAACACCGACGGCGGGCTGATCGCGCGCGGCCACCCGGGCGGGCCGACCGGGCTCGCGCAGATCCACGAGATCGTGGTGCAGCTGCGCGGCGAGGCGGGCCGGCGTCAGGTCGAGAATGCGCGCGTCGGTCTCGCGCATCTGGTCGGCGGCGGCAGCGTCTGCACGGTGTCGCTGCTGGCACGCGACTAACGCAGGAGGTTTCCCATGCCCTTCGAGGACTTCATCGTCTGCGACAGCGACATGCACGTGCTGGAGCCCGCGGATCTGTGGCAGCGCTACATCTCCGACGAATTCAAGCATGCT
>Ga0247727_10017592_pt1 | contig 11361 bp, 6 predicted proteins | sample WisWelCaveWW1625_FD_202498 | JGI IMG/M metagenome (GOLD analysis project Ga0247727, IMG submission 202498) | Biofilm microbial communities from Wishing Well Cave, Virginia, United States - WW16-25 | ecosystem: Environmental > Aquatic > Deep subsurface > Groundwater > Cave microbial mat | place... | reverse complement strand
TGTTAGGGACAATCCATTCGTTTCCGTAACAAAAGCTGTGTAGGGCAAAGAAAACAGGATGGGTCACGTCCTTCGCATGGACCGGATTGCGACACCCGGAGTCATGCCAATTTCCCAAGAACTTCCATCACTTAAGCAAAATGAGCTTCCGACTTTCGACAGCACCGTTGGTCTCAAGACGAGCAATGTATGAACCGCTCGGGAAATTCCCCGCATCCCATTCCATGCGGTGTTCTCCGGCGTACGTTTCACCATTCACCAGTGTGGCAACGTTCTCCCCGAGAATGTTATAGATCCTGAGAGTCACAAGGCCCTGTCGCGATAGGCTGAATCGTATCGTTGTAGCGGGGTTGAACGGGTTAGGGTAGTTTTGGTGTAATACAGTCACCATTGGGCGCACGTCCTCCGCAACATTCGTAATCACGTCAACTCTCCCCCACCACGTCCCCCACCGGTCATCATTCGGATTCGGGCCGACATCCTGAGCCGCATATTCCTGGATGGTCCAGAACGTCATGTCGTTCGAAGGATCCACCACCGTAGCACTGTAGTCCCCCCAGCGGATTCTTGAGCCGGAGAATTTCTTCTCGTAACTATCCAGACCAGCCTTGAAAACCGCAATCGGGCGCATTGTTCCGGCAATGTCGGCTGCCAATCTGCCTGTATACACACCTTCGACATACCTGGTTTGATCAGACCGGGAAAATCCGATGCAGGCATCGCTCGCCGAGTTTGCCGTGATGCTCGGGAAGTAGTGGTGGACGCCGACACCTCCATCCAAGACTCCTGACTGAGCAATTGGCAAGGGCATCGCGGCGGGGTTCAGCTGATACCAAAACACGGCTGTTCTGTTTGATGATGATGGAGCGATCGGTAGTCCCCCGCTATGTGTACACCAGATTCTTGCGTTTCGAAATACCGAGTTGAGAATGCGTGGGGTGTTCGTTTCAATAAGAGAGTCTGAACCGAGTTGTGAAGCTCTGATCTGTGTAAAATTGAAGTTGTTGGTCACTGCGAAGAGTCCGGTGCCTGCAAACGAGGAACCTGGAACAACCGACCAGGCGGGCGCGGAACCCGTACCAGTAATGCGGGACATTCGAAGCAAAAAGATTCCCCCACTGGAGTATCCCGAATTGTCAACGATATATAGGGTCTGTTCTGACCCAAAGGTGACGCACGGCTGAAGTGTGTTCCCATCGACTCCGCCGGACATGTCAAACCCTGTGGGAAATACATTCAACGTGATCGGCCCGCCAGGAACAAGCGCACTGGCCTTATCAATGACCCACATCTTGACTCCCGCGAATGAAGGCGATCCCGACACCGTGAACATGTTATTGGCGATCGCGATCCACGTTGCATTTACACCGAACCCGGGATAATCCGCCCAGGTGGTATCGGCGGCATCCGCATCAAGCGAGTAGAATGACCACGCCCCCGTCGGGTCATTTGTCGAACTGATCGCAAAGAAGACCTTTGACGAGTCAGAAGTGCTGTTCGCGTCACAGGTGGCGATCCACCGTCCATGGATAGCATCATACACGACTTTGGGATCGAAAGTGTCACCGCTCAAACCCGTTCCGCCTGTCCAGAAGCTTGATAAAGAAACTGTGCTCAGATTCGCGCCAGTTTTGTCTTGTATCCGCACCTGAGTATTCAACATCGTCATCAAATGAGAAGGTCCCGCGGCCCCATGCGTGTCGGGTGGTATAGCCGTGTTGTTATCTGGAAGAGCTTCAAAATTGATGATAGACTCAAGTCTCACAACGGTGGCATCGGATGGAACCTTAGAATGGAGCAATGCACCGGTTGAAGGATAAGATTGAAACTCAGTTGGAGCAAATCGATCAGCTACGGAGATCGCAATTTCTCGTGGTGCGGGTCCTGGCAATGGCGGAGGTACGTAGCGATGTTGTTCGGCTTGCTCCGGGGCCAGTGCTTCAAATCGAACGATATCCTCCCAGTTGAGTACTCCACTCGGCTCGACTGCTAGGATCTCCTGAGCCCTGAGATTCTCAGGAGCAAGCAGGAACAGTCCGGAAACAAAGAATACGACCTGCAGACACAGATGCCATGCCGATTTCATTGAGACCTCCGTTGAAAGTATGCGGTGAAAGATGAGGGGTGGTGAATGGTGCGAACACACAAGGACGACAACCGTCGGAGAGATGTTTCTCAATATCAGGTCCCGAGTGAGTTATTCCTGCTGCTCATGACGACGTCCCTACGGAGAACGGAAAAAAACTCCCCCAATATAGTACGTCGAAATGCCAAGTGCAAGACACTCGAAAACGATTGCAGGGCCATAGTGCGAATCTAGGCGACATTCAATTCTTTCCTAAGGAATTGAACAGTATACGAGTGATTGTTTTTTGCAATCTCCTCCGGTGTTCCCTCAGCGACGATCCACCCACCAGCGTCTCCACCTTCGGGACCAAGATCGATGATCCAATCGGCAGTCTTGATCACATCCATGTTGTGTTCGATTACGATCACCGTGTTCCCCTTATCGACGAGCTTGCTCAGGACTGAAAGCAGCATCTTGATGTCTTCGAAATGCAGCCCGGTTGTTGGCTCATCGAGGATGTAGAGAGTATTACCTGTTCCAACTTTCGAAAGCTCAGTGGATAGCTTCACCCGCTGCGCTTCTCCGCCGCTCAGCGTTGTCGCCTGCTGGCCGAGCCGGATATAGCCGAGGCCGACATCATGCAACGTCGCGAGCTTTCGCTGGAGGCCCGGGATCTCACTGAAGAACACCACCGCTTCCTCTACTGTCATGTTCAGGACGTCCGCTATGGATTTCCCTTTGTACAGCACCTGGAGGGTTTCGCGGTTATATCGTTTCCCCTTGCAGACGTCGCATAGCACATACACATCCGGAAGGAAATTCATTTCGATTTTCTTGACGCCGTCTCCTTCACAGCCCTCGCATCGTCCGCCGGCAACATTGAAACTGAATCTCCCGGGTTTATACCCACGAATCCTCGCTTCCGGCATCTGCGTAAAGAGATCGCGAACAAGTCCGAACAGACCTGTGTAGGTAGCAGGGTTGGACCGCGGCGTCCGTCCGATGGGTGACTGGTCAATCTCAATCACTTTGTCAATATGCTTCATCCCTTCCACCCTTTTGTACGGAAGAGGTACGAGTTTTGACTTGTAGAATTTTCTGGAGAGAATGCGATAGAGAGTTTCGCTGATCAACGACGATTTCCCTGATCCGCTAACGCCTGTCACCGCGATGAACTTCCCGAGAGGAACCCTGAGCGTGATATCTTTCAAGTTATTCCCCGACGCCCCTTCGAGCACGAGGAACTTCCCGTTTCCCTTCATCCGCTCCGTGGGAACGGCGATCTTTCGATCACCGAACAGGTATTGGGCAGTGTACGAGATAGGATTAAAACCGTTTCCACCGGTTTTGATCGAATGATTCTGCCGGAGAAGGGTCTTGGGACTGCCGGAGGTCACCAGGTGACCGCCGTGCTCTCCTGCCCCCGGCCCGAGGTCAATCACGAAATCCGCACTCTGGATCATTTCCTTGTCATGCTCAACAACGAGGACGGTGTTGCCGAGGTCACGCAGTTTTTTCAGGGAATCGATCAACTTGATATTGTCCCGTTGATGAAGGCCGATGCTCGGCTCATCGAGAATATAGAGCACACCCACGAGCTGAGTGCCGATCTGGGTCGCGAGCCGGATGCGCTGCCCCTCGCCGCCGGACAGCGTCCGTGCAGGCCGATCAAGGGTCAGGTATTCAAGGCCGACATTCACAAGAAATTCCAACCTTTGACGTATCTCTTTGAGAATCTGTGCACCGATGACCATTTGCCGCTCGCCGAGGGCAAGCGAGTGGAAAAAGTTTACCGCTTCGGCGATCGGGAGCGCCACGACATCGCGGATACTGTATTGCTTTGACGTCACAGCGTCCTGGAGCTTAACAGCGAGGCTCTCTTTTTTCAGCCTCCCGCCGTTGCACGCCGGGCAGGTCTTTGCCGTCATATAGGCTTCAACCCATTCACGGATGTTGCCTGAGCTGGTGTCCGTGTAGTATCCTTTCAATATTGCAAGCAGGCCCCCGTATCGATGCTTGTATACCACGGTTCGACCGCTTGCATACTTGTACTCAATTGCAAATTTCTCGTCGCTACCCCCGTGCAAGAGAACTTCTCTTGCCTTCTTCGACATTTTCTTGATCGGCGTATCAAAATCGAACCCGTACGCTTTTCCGACAGCCTTCACCTGGCTGAACACCCATGACTGCCTGGGTTTTCCAAGAGGGGCCAGTCCTTCCTCGTTAATGGTCCGAGATTCATCCGGTATGATCAGGTCAAGATCGAATTCTTTTATTTCCCCGAGTCCATCGCAGGCAGTGCAAGACCCATAGGGGGAATTGAAGGAGAAGGAATTGGGGGCGGGTTCGTCCAAACTGATATTGCAAACCGGACATGAGAGATGCCGGCTGAAGAGAATATCCTCGTTCCCCCGCGCGAGAGCGCGCGCCTCATTTTCAAAGCTATCCGCCTCCTTCCGGGACGGACTTTTTCGCGCCCGAGAAGTACCCTTTTGGCTTTTCTGGTGTTTGGAGACTGGTGCCCCCGTTTCGCCAGCACTCTCGATAGTGGCTATCATCACACCTGAGCCAAATTTCAACGCAACTTCAACCGAGTCGGCGATACGTGACCTCGCTTCTTTCCTCACGACGATTCTATCCACAACAATCTCTATGTCGTGGACCTTGTATCTATCCAACTGCATTCCTTTCTTGATTTCACGCACCGCTCCATCGATGCGTACCCGTAAGAATCCGTCGCGAAGAATCTCCTCAAACAGTTCCCGGTAGTGTCCTTTTCTTCCCTTCACAACAGGAGCAAGAAGCTGGACCTTCGTTCCTTCGGGAAGCTTCATAATCTTGTCAATGATCTGGTCGGTAGTCTGTTTTTCCACCCGGCGGCCGCAGTTATAGCAAAACTGGGTGCCCGCCCGGGCAAACAAGAGCCGGAGGTAATCGTAAATCTCCGTGACAGTGCCGACTGTTGAACGCGGATTGTGGCTCACAGTCTTCTGCTCGATCGAAATGGCCGGGCTGAGGCCTTCGATGTAATCGACATCCGGGCGCTCCATGACGTCAAGGAATTGGCGCGCGTAGGCCGACAGGCTTTCGACAAATCGCCGCTGGCCCTCGGCATAAATAGTGTCGAACGCGAGGCTGGATTTCCCCGACCCGGAAAGCCCCGTAATGACCACGAGTTTGTCCCTCGGGATATCGACGTCGATGTTCTTCAGATTATGCTCTCGGGCACCGCGGATAACGATGGCGTCCTGATATATCGCAAGCGGCGATGTCACCACGGTGGCCTTCTCTTGACTGGACATGATAGTAGCACAGGGGAGAAATTTCGCATCCTTAAAAGTACCATAATTGATATCGAATTTCAATCGATCACGAAGACCTGAATTCCGACATAGAGTCTCACGCAAAGGCCTGCCCGCCGCGACCACGTCGGGGCCCGACTGATTAAGGACAATGGACGGTCAGGCGGGCGCTAAGCCGCAAAGAAAAAAGGAATTTTGTGTGGATTTTTTTCACCAACTCGGTGAAACTCTCGAATCTTATTTTCCCTATTCTATTTTCGGCGGCTTGGCGACTTTGCGTCTTTGCGTGAGCTAGATCGGATTTGAGGGAAGATTGCGCCTGATGTTCTTACGCCGTAAAACACAAAACCCATCAGATAAATTCTCCGATGGGCTGGGGCATCTCGAGGAACCGCCTCAGGCTCAACTAATCCTTTCACGCTTCGTCAGGTATTGAACCAGGGCCACGTCAAAAGTGGTTTTCGTGTCAAGGAGGACGTAATCCACGTAGTTCTCCCTGCATTCTTTCTTGTAGCGCTCGACGAAGGCGGCCATGGCATGCTGGTACGCCTTCCGGATCTGCCAGGGCTGGGTCATGATCTGCTCGGTTGTTTCGATGTCCTTGAACATTGCATCGTCGTCAAATGCAAACGTCCGCTCAAGCGGATCCAACACATGCATGACAATGACCTCGTTTTTCTTATGACGAAAGTGCTTCAACGCGGAAATAACATCATCCGGATTATCCAGCAGATCGCTGAGGATAATCACCAGCCCGCGCCGTTTGATCCGGTCTGCCACCTGATGCAGGGATTTCGCAACACCTGTCTTGTTTCCTGCCTTGAAGTGTTCGAGTGCCACCAGGATTTGCCGCAGATACCCTTTGGTGGCGTGCGGCGGAAGAAATGTATGCAATGTCTCGTCGAACGCAGCAAGTCCTACCGCGTCCCGCTGCTTGATCATCATGTACGACAGCGACGCTGCGAGGTATGAAGCGTAGACCAACTTCGTGATGTTCCCCTCAGAAACATACTCCATCGAGCGGCTCGTGTCGATGATGATATACGACTTGAGGTTCGTCTCCTCCTCAAACTGTTTGATGTAATAGCGGTCTGTCCGTCCGTAGATCTTCCAATCGATGTGCTTAAATTCATCGCCCGGCATATACTGCCGATGCTCCGCAAATTCAACACTGAAGCCATGATACGGACTCTTGTGAAGCCCGGTGATGAACCCCTCCACCACGAGCCGTGCACGTAATTCCATGTTTGCGAGCTTAGAAACGACGTGGGGCTTGAGGTATTGAAAATAGTCTTCTGGCACTTTTTTAGCCTCACTCCTTATTCTGCAGACTTTTTGGACAGACCTCGTAAGCTAATGTGGATTTCCAATCGCGTTCCTAGAGGCGTAGTCGGAAACCCCGTTGTGGCAATAAACCTTGTGTGCTCCTCTAACCAATAAATATACAAAGATAGGAGCACAGTGTCCGCCCTCGGTCGAGCCGAGAGCGAGACCGGGGCCCGTTCCAACTGAACGAATATTGATATTGTGTTCAATCATTTAGTTGTCCCGAAGGTGGCGAAGCCATGCCTTCGGCAGGCTCCTCCGGAGGAGCGTCTCTAGTTTTTCTTGGTTTGTCTAGGTGCCCGCTTATCCAACGGCTGCTGCGGAGGTTTTTCTTCGGTCAGAGCCGGCCGCGGCAACAATTCCTCCGGCGGTTTGCCGAGGTTGCTCAGTTCGAATTGAGCAGAGGGCGCCATTTCGTGATTAGGATACTCTGCAAGGAAGCGACGATAGGCGGCAGCAGCGCTGTCAAGCATGTTCAGGTCGTTATTGTAGATATAACCGATCAAAAACAACGCCACTGGTGCCTTTTTCCCTTCAGGGTATAGATCGATATAACGCTTGTATGCAGCGATCGCATCACGAAATTTGTGCGTGTTATTCTGCAGGATTGTGCCTATCGAGAATTGGGACTCCTCGGCGAATTCTGATTTGGGATACTCCTGAACCGCGCGGGAGTAATTTCCCAGTGCTCGCTCGTAATCTTTCGACTTTCTGGCATCCTCTGCAATGTCAAAAAACTCCTTCGCAGATTGCTTGGCACAACCGACAATGAGCATTGTACAGATCAATGGTAGAGCAAGTACATGCGGCTTCATCTAGAACTCTCCCGCTTACTGGTTCACAATGCCGGGGTGACGAACATCGGGAACACAATGTAGGGAAATAGCCCCAGAGAATCAATTTCACTCTGCGAGCTGCTAGTCATTCGGTTTGGAAATGAAAAAAGCCGGATCGTCTTTTTAACCCGGCCTGGCAACACCTCTTCCAATGGATGAGCTATTAGTTCGCGCACCTCCTCAATGTTTGGAAAATGGTCGAGCCCGCGCCCTAGATTTCTTCCCCGTTTCTGTAGACCGAGCAGAAGCCAAAACTTCCTTGTCGCTCGGTAAAGTTATACGAACCGCAATCACCATTCTTGGTCATTCCCTTGGTTGTGGATTGGCGGAACAATGAGGGATCGGCTCCTCAATTCATGGAGAGTCACGACATGCCGCCCCACTGGGGCTCCTTGTTCATAATCGGATTGGTATTTCCACATTCATATCACCCCTAACGGGACTACTTGAGCGACAAGGAGTGGGAGAAAGTCAACATCAACGTATGAATCCATCCATCAATCCATTACTCCATCACTCCATAAATCCAATCGCTCCTGCATTGATAGAGCCTCAAGCTGCGCCGTCTAGCTACATTCTCCTGGACATTACCGCCCCAAAGAATCCATCTGTTGTCGTCTTGTGAGGCAGCAAACTCAGGAACGGGGAGTGTGAATCCACGATGATCCTATTTTTCAACAGTATTTCCGGTGCTGAAAGAAGTAGAAAGTCGGGATGGGCACTGAGAAACCATTGAATCGTATCTTCATTCTCACGCTCGAGCAATGTGCAGGTCGCATAGACAAGTCGCCCGCCCGGCTTCACCATCTCTGAATACTTCTGGATGATACTTCGTTGAGTGCGCGATATGCTGGCAACGTAATCGTCACTGAAGCTCATTTTCGCCGCCGGATTGCGCCGAAATGTCCCAACCCCGGAACACGGTGCGTCAATCAATACGCGGTCGGCTTTGCGGTTCAAGACCTGAAGTGCGGTACTGTCTCTTTCTGCGAGGAAGAGTCGCGCTGAGATGACACCCGCCCGCGCGAGCCGAGAGCGAATGCCGTTAACTCTTCGCTCTTCAACATCCACTGCAATCAGTGTCCCTTTATTCTTCATCAGTGCGGCGATGTGAAGCGTCTTGCCGCCGCTGCCGGCACATGCATCGACGATCGTCTCACCTGCGGCAGGTTCAAGCAGCATTGCCAGGAGCTGGCTCCCCTCATCCTGCATCTCAAAGAACCCGCTTTTGAACGTGTGTAGGGCCTGAACGTTGACACGCTTCTCGAGGATCAGGCCGAAGGGAGAAAACACTGTCGGCCTGCTTGTGACCCCCTCGTGTTGAAGATCCCGTTGACATTCCTGGACGGTCGTTTTGAGTGTGTTTACGCGAATGGTGATCGGCGCAGGCATGTTGAGCGCACGGCACAGCGCCTCCGTCTGCTCCTCGCCAAATCGTCTTATCCACTCCCCGAGAATCGACTCCGGAAACGAATACGTTACACTTATCCTCCGCACGGGAGTCTCTTTCACCTCTTCCGGAAGCTCCACTGCAGAGAGTGCTTCGATGAACGATTCACATTGGAGAGTCGGAACAGAGATGCGCCAGAGATTGGAGAGTACAGGGAGGAGAGCCTCGGACGTCTCGGCAAGAATCTTCGCATGGTAAGCGGCACAGAACACGATCGGAGGAACGGGGAGCGGTAGCTGACCGCTGCCGAGCCGGTGCACAGCTTGATCAATGTACACCTGAAGAAGGGTCAAATTGCGAATCGTGCCGAACAGAGTGTCCGTAATGTAGCGTCTGTCTTTGGACCCCAGGTACCGGCGTGTCCGAAAAAAGTCCTTGACGACCCCATCGGCAGATTGGTGTGATTTCCGAATGATATCGAACAGTTCGATGACGTGCCCAATCAGCGACGATCTTCTCATGATGGAGGACGTAGGAGTCTGACCATGCCCCTTCAGTCAGCCGCCGGGGGGTGGACGAGTGCCATTCCAACAAATTGAATGAACACCTTGTAAGGGATAATTGAATAAGGGGGAAGTCTCCCCCTACGGTCAAGCCACGCCCCAGCTCATGAGAAGGTTACCTCCAGCTTTGTAATGACATGGAAGAAAGTAATCTTCAGCCATAGGGGGCGTGTCTTGCCCTACCCCCTCTGCGGGGGCTCCGCCCCCGCAACGCCCCCGGTGATCCGAGGGCATGGAATCCCGTGTATAAACAAATAGTTGCAAAAGCACTACAGGCTGTTGAAAAAGAAAAACCACCATGACGTGCCCGACGTGGTCCCGATCATCGGGACGTGGTCGGGGCGGGCAGGCCCGCCCGACCGCCGGGATGTTCTCGGATAGTCAGGCGGGCGGGCCTTGGCGGTTAGATCATCTAGTCACACGGAGACGAACGGACTTTTCATTTCGGGATTCATGTACCCTCGTGCCATGCGTGGAGTATTGTAGGCAATGCCGACTCTCCCTTCGTTGTTCAGTGCGACGAGACCTCCGCGACCATCGGTCTTCCGTTCGAGCAACTTTATTCCATCTTTCACCGCTTTCTCCGGATCGCCACCATTACGGTCCATTAGGTCGATGACACTCTTCGCCATCACGACCTTGATCATCGCTTCTCCCCACCCGGTGGTAGACACACCCCCAACCTCATTATCGGCATATGTGCCGGACCCGATCAGCGGCGAGTCGCCGACATGTCCCGGAAACTTATTTGGCGTCCCACCTGTGGACGTACCTGAAGCAATATTGCCGAACTTATCCATGGCCACTGCCCCAACAGTGCCAAACGCAGTGTCCTTCCTCCTGAACGAATCCTTCGTAGTGGAGTTTTTCTTCCCCTGGGCCAAGCGCCACCGCTGGAGCTCTCGATCCGTGATAAGATCGTCCTGACGGCACGTTTTCACACCATGCTCACGAGCGAACCGTGTAGCACCTGCACCGACAAGGAGTATATGCTCACTTTCATCCATGATCTTGCGTGCCAAGGAAATGGGATTCTTGATATTTTGTACTGCAGCGACTGCCCCTGCGCGGAGTGTTTTTCCGTTCATGATGCCTGCATCAAGCTCCACATCGCCTGCCGCATTGATGCAGGAGCCACGGCCCGCATCAAATGTTTCATCATCCTCCATGATCCGTATGGCGTCTTCAACCGCATCGACTGCCGAGCCGCCACTGGCTAACACTGCCCAGGACGACTTCAACGCTCGAAGCAACCCGCGTTTGTGGTCTTCACGCACATCATCCGGAATGTCCCAGGCACCACCATGAACGACCAATGATATCATAGTCTTCAAGTCCTCACCGGTTCCGGCAGGAAATTACGAAGAACCAGTACTGAATGCAACGAGCATCATCTCCGAATGAATGGTTCACTGCCGACCAACACATCGGCAAAAGGCACGACTCTACGTCTTCGTGAGCGCGGTATCTAACGCTCGACATCGGCTGTGATTTTTTTCACAAATTCAATGAGGCCAGCCTTGTCCAGCCCGACTTCAACCGTTTGACCCTCTTCAATCTCACCCTTGAGGATTCTCTGGGAGAGTGGGTTGACGATGTGCTTTTGAATCACGCGCTTGAGGGGACGGGCGCCAAACGTGGGATCATATCCAAGTTTTGCGATCCAGTCTTTTGCTTCATCGGTCACTTCGATGCTAATGCCCTTCTGCTGGAGCATCGTTTGAACACGGCGCAGTTGTATCGACACAACCTGACGGATATCGTTTTGGTTCAGCGGCTTAAATACAATGATCTCATCGATTCGATTGAGAAATTCTGGCCGGATTGTTTGTCGGAGCATTTGATAAAGCTCCTGCCGCAGACTGGAGAAAATCTC
>Ga0247727_10017591_pt1 | contig 11361 bp, 11 predicted proteins | sample WisWelCaveWW1625_FD_202498 | JGI IMG/M metagenome (GOLD analysis project Ga0247727, IMG submission 202498) | Biofilm microbial communities from Wishing Well Cave, Virginia, United States - WW16-25 | ecosystem: Environmental > Aquatic > Deep subsurface > Groundwater > Cave microbial mat | place... | reverse complement strand
GCATCAACAACTTCAGGAAACTGTGCTGTGATATTCTCCAGTCTTCTGCTGTAAAGCACAATTTTATTGCCTTTTTTGTGTACTTGTATTCTTTCTCCATCATATTTTTGCTCTACCGCTACTGGAAATCCTGTTCTTTCTTGGAGTTCTCCGAGATTTTCAATTCTCTGGCACAGCATCATTTGTATCGGTCTGCCTACAAGAACTCCTATTTCTCTGATGCCCTTCATTCCTTTGTAAGCAAGTGTGTTCGCGATAATTCCTACGTCTGGACAGATGTTGTATGCGTGTTCAAGTTCTTCCCGTCCTTCTTTGCTGCCTGTATAAGCTATAGAAAGTGCGTCCAAAACTGTTTTGTCTCCTATCCCCAAGCGTAAGTCTCCGAGGACAATGCGTGCGAGATATCTTGCTTCTATTTTTGTTGCGCATGATAATAACGAGCCCAATAATGCAATTTTTTTCTCTTGGCTTCCTGCTCCTGTTGCTTCTGTTATTTTATGGAGTGTTTTGAACACTGTTTCTACTGTCAACCCTCCTTTGCCTGATGCGTATTGTTCTGCTGTTTTTCCTATGTCTCCTGCTTTTTTGTATACGTGAAGCACTGTTTCTTCTTTCTGGTCATGAGAAACTGCAATGCTTTTGATGACCATTTTTGCTGCCATTCCCAGGTTGACATCTTCGAATTGAGATGCAATGCTGCCTAATGTCAGATATGCCACGTGTTCTATCTCGTTTTTTGGCGTTTTTTTGAAAAAGTTGCTTAGAACATCCCGCATCGTGTTGTACGAACTTGTTTTTTCAAGTTCTTCATACACTCTGGCGAGTTCGATGAATTTCATTTTTCTTTCCATGTGCCGCGCCCTTGCAAAGGTCGATTTTTCTCCGCCCCTAGCTTCCGCGGGCGGGAAAAATCGAGTCGGAGACCGCGACTTTACAAATTTATTTCATAGTCTGGTAAACTTCCTCTCATGGTGGAAGCCTTTGATAACTCCGTCAGCTTTTTTTACATTAATCACTGCATAATCATATTGCAAAACAACATTTGCATCTAGAATTACTCCTCTTTGATATTTCTGCCTTGACAGCACGTTAAATAGGTAATAATGTCCTTCAATTGGTTTCTGTGTTACAACAACATAGTAATGCCCGTCTTTTTTTCTTGCCTTAATTTCATTCTCTGTATCTACAATAAGCTTTGTTTTGTATGTTCTTTTCTTTGCAAAATTTTTGCAAAAGGCTGATGCATGCTTTTTAATTCTGCTTTCATAGATTTTGTTGAGCGCTGCTGTGCTTTTACATTTTGGCGAGCATGGAGTGTGCGCTATAAACGGGAATGCTCTGTCCGAGTCTTGCAATCTTTTGTAGTATGAATAATAAGATGGAACTGCTGTTTTGTGCTGCTTGATGAACGCTTCTATGCAGCAGCTTGGATAGCCATATATTATTCCAGCCATTCTGTCTGCTTGGTCATGCTTCTGCTGCTTCACTAGCGATATGTAGTGTTCAAATTTTGTTTTGAATTCTTTGTTGCGGAACAAGTCATACCCATACCATGTTCCTTTCATTCTCCATGCAACAGCGTTCCCCTTTACTGTTGCTATTTCTTCAAATCCTTTGGCCCTGCTTACATCGAATATCATTTTGTTCTTCTTTAACAGGTCTTCAAATTCATGCTTATCATGCAGATTTTTGCTTGCGACTCTTAAGTGTATGAACGTGCTTGGCTTTACTCCTGATAGAAACAAAATTAGCTTGAGTCTGTCATTATTGTCAAAGCATTCTGCTTTTTGTATGAACTGCAGGAGTTCTTTCATCTCTTTTTACTTGCGGAATTTCTTTTTGAATGTTTTTTTCAATGAGCCAAAAACGTCAATGGTGCTTCCAAATAGATAGCAAACGCTTGCGAAAAACAGGGTTACAGAGAGTGTGAGAAAGGTGAAAAACGTCTGAAGTGCTGTCCAGCCGTTTGAAACCACTAATCCTATGCTTGCACCAATTCCTACAAATAATGCAATTACTGCCAGCATAATGCCTGCGAGTGCTGCTTTCCATTTTTCTGCAAAGCCAAGCAGCCATTGTAAAATAAGTCCTGCTCCTACTCCAAGCATTATCGCTGAGAATATTACAAATAGAACCACTGCAAAATTTGCTGCAAATGTTGCCATCATGGTTTCTGCCGGTGTTTTGATTAGTGCATCTGCCATGTATGAAAATAAGAGCCCAAGTGCAAACAGAATAATGCCTGTAATCCATGATATTCGCATGTTTTGTTGAAGATATGTATTGTTTTTAAATGCTTCGCACGTTTCGTAATTATTATATAGCACCCCTTTTGCGTAGTATCGGGGGAAATAATGTTCAAGCCATCACAAACGTTCATAGACCGTGTTACAAACCAATTCTTCGAAAGACCTTATGAGCCTTTGCCAGATGTTGGAGAAGTTTTCAGGAATTGGCATGAGAACCATCCTTCTGAGCTTGAAGAGATTGCAAAAGAGGTTGATGTAAAGCTTGAAGAATTGTTTGCAGGCGACACCATTTCAGCTGCGAAAATTCTGATGGAAAAAAAGAATCCTTTGGAAATGACGCATGCTTTCCTGACAGACCCAATAACAAGATTGCGGGCTAAATACGCAAAAGTTGTCTCTCAGGAAACGTATAAAGCGTTCAAGGATGTTAATCTCGAACAATTTGTAAGAAAGATTCTAACACTGGACACACATTGGGCAACTTTCAATCTTGTTGAAGCAACTAGAAATACTCTCCAGCTTTATGGTTTTGTTGAAGTTGAGGATTACTGGGAAGCGTCAACAGGCAGACAGCACTGCATAAATAGAACGCGCTTCAAGCATCCTGATGATTTTGGCAAGCACATTGTTCTGCCATACGACCATTATTCTTATGTAATAAGATTTGCCAGGGGATTGGAAGAAATGAAGCTGACAGTACACCACCGTTCTGCGAAGGACGCACAGGAAGGGGACTATTTTACAAGAACATTGATTGGAAACACAAAGCTTCTTGAAGATTTGCCTGTTCTGACTGTTGAACAAATTCAGGAGAAATATAGTGAAGATTTTCGCGACCCATTGACAATGGCGTTCAACGACGGATTTATTGTCCAGATTGATGGCAATCCTCCTCAGTTTGCTTATCATTCCCGCATTCTTGTTGAAGCGCTGACAAAAAGGCTGGATGACAAAGCTAACTTGTACTTTTTCTACAAGGCGTGTGGGCTTGCCATGGATGCGCTTCCAAGGCGCGATATGAAAGAGCAGGTGCGCGACGCAGAACTGGAGCTCTTGCGCATGCAGCTCGGCCAGGCAATCCCTGAATTCGACAAATGGCTGGCTGATGCTGTTGAGCAGGTGAAATTCCATTTGCATGACAATAAAGTTCCGGTTGACATTTCTATGTATTTGCCGATTTTCAGGACTGAGAACGACAGACGTCTGCGCGGCATTAAAACTTTGAGCAATCTCTGCCATCTTCGCGTGCCATATGGAACACAATCAAGGCTTGAACACTGCCTCGGCGTTCTGCACATGGGAAGAGTCATGGCTAACAGGGTAAAATTATCAGATAAAGAGCGCATGAAGGTTGAAATCTATGGTGGCAAGCATGACAGCGGGCATTTGACTGGCTCTCACCCCACTGAAGATTATTTCAAACCAACTGGCTTTGACCACGATAAATTTGCCATTGACTTATTGCGCCAGAGCAAGGACTCCTTCAAAGACATCATTGACGTTGAAGAAATAGTTGAGATGTTTGAACACAAAAATCCGCTGCATAATATTATTGACGGCCCTTTTGGTTCTGACAGAATGTATTATCTCTCAATAGACCCGGAGGAGTACGGTCTTCCTAAAGATTATGACCCGACAAAATTGCTTACGCATCTGAGATGGGATGGAAAACAGCTTTTTGTTGACCAGTATCCAGAGGGAGCGTTTGAATTTCTTGATTACAGGGCAAAGATGTACGAAGAACTCTATTTCACTCCTTCAACCCAGATTGCTGATGCGTATCAAAAGAAAATGCTGTTCAAGGCAAAAATAACAAGCCCTTTCCAAAAAGTGGTTTTGAAAAACCCTGATTCGATTAATGAGCACCTTCAGAAAGGTGTTGAAACAGAATTCTGGAGGCTTACGGATTTGATGTTCCAGCATTATTTGTGGCACCATGAGAATCGTGAAGTCAGCGAAATCATGCGGCATCTTATCATGGTCTACCACAAATCGCCTCACGCGTCTGTTGCCGTCTTGAAACTGAAGGGTTATGAGCAGACTGAAAAGCAGGCAGAAATTCCCCTATATCCGTGGCTGAAATACTGCTTTATATCCCCTAATATTGAAGGCATTGAAGCAGAAAAGCTTGCCAAATATCATAAAACGTGGCAAAACCCTCAGCGTCAGAATGAACTGGAGCATGAGATTGCTCGGAGAAGCGGAATTCCAGAACGCCACGTGATTGTCGCAAGCGTTCCTAACATGCAAAAGCTGGCATCAGAATATGCACCGGTAAGAATCGGTGATGAAATCAAATCGTTGTTTGACTGGCGCCCTGAATACAAACAGTCTTTCTTGGAGCGGGCAAGCAGAATGGCCTGTCTACGTGTGGCAGTGCACCCGCAGCTTTATCCTTTTGCGTTTGATTTCTTCAAGAATAATTCTTTGGCAAAAATTGTAGAAGACGTTTACGGGAAAGATTAATCTTCTCCGTAGATGAAGTTGTGTACCCAGCGGAATAAGAAAAATTGTTTTGATTTCTTGCTTTTTTGGGCTTTTGGTACAGCCTTTACAGGTTTTTCCGCTTGCGGCATTTCAACTTTTTTAACCTGTTTCTCTATTTTAACTTCAACTTTTGGCTTTTCTATTTTAATATCTATTTTCGGCTTCGCAATCTTGATTTCAGATTTTACAATTCTGATTTCTGGCTTTGGCTTTCTAACTTCTGACTTGGCAATCTTGATTTCTGGCTTTGCCTCTATCCTTATCTTGGGCTTTTCAAGTTTAACTGATTTTTCTTCATCAGGCTCCTCTGGCCCATCCGGCTCTGGCATTGGTTCTGGCTCTGGCATTGGGAATGGGTGTGGTTCTGGTGGCTGTGGAGGTCTTGGTGCTCTGTATTCTGCTGGCAAAAATTGTGCTCCAAGTTCTTCTCCTACGCCTTTGCAGAAATGCTTCATTTTGCCTTCAACTTCATCTCCATTGTCAGGGAAAGCATCTGATGCAAGCTTGAAAAGTTCAATTGTTCTCTGGACTTCCTTGCCAAAGTCATCTTTTGAAACACCCAGAATGAATCTTGCGCGCATGGTTGTTGCAAGGTATTTTACTTCTTTAAGAACGTCTTTGGGCACGCTCTCGCTCTGCTGCCAGCCAGATTCTATTCTGCTTTCTAGCCAGCTGAAATACGGCCCTATTCGGCGCGAAAACACTTCCATGTCTATCTCTGTAATCGCCTCTTGTGACATAGGACGGGGTGCAGGATGCTTGCTTTTAAATCTTGCGTAAAAAACGCATAAAGTAATATTGTACGTACATTAGCTATTAATAACGTAAAAACCCTAATTTCTAAATGGTCAATTACGAAAAATGGTTTACTCCAACAACTCTTTACGATAAGTTAGTGAGTAATAAAGTTTTTCTGCGACAAAGTGATATTGAATATATATTTAAAAGAGTGGAAAATGGGAATGCAAACCAAAAAGTTGTAAATTTTCAGATTGCTTATGGAAAAGCTGAAAGGATTTATGGTAGAATTTGCGAAGTAAAAAAAGCAACACCAACTTACTCTGGCAAGTGGGATAAGATTGAAAAACGCAAATACTTGTCAGGCGCTATAAGAGAAATTTTTGAACAGGAATTAAGGGTAAGTAACAATTGAAGGAAAATTATGAAGCTATTCAGCAAGGATTTCAAGCATGGCGATATGATTCCGAGCAAGTTTACTTGCGACGGTGATGATATTTCTCCTCAGTTGGCATGGGATGACGTTCCTCCTGAAACGCAGAGTTTTGCATTGACTTGTCTTGACCCTGACGCACCTATGGGCACTTGGGTTCATTGGCTTGTCTGCGATATTCCGAAAAACGTCCACGAGATTCCTCAAGGCAGCTCGCCTGGAAAAGAAATAATTAACGACTTCAAGAAAACAGCATATGGTGGTCCTTGTCCTCCTTCTGGTGTTCACCGTTATTTTTTCACGATTTACGCTTTGAAAGTTTCTAAGCTGGACAATCCTACAAAGCAGAATTTTGTTGAATTGTGCAAAAAAAATGCACTTGCTTCTGCTGAGCTTATGGGAAAATATAAGAGAGCTTAGTAATCTTTTTAAGCTCTATTTAGTATAATGCACACGTGGGCAGATTTTGGGATTATTTTTTGTTTGGAATTGTATACTTTGTACAGGGCGCTTTAGGTCTAACTTCTGTTGCAATGCCGATTTTTCTCAAAGATACCCTTGGACTTTCAATTTCGCAAATGGCAACATTAGGCGCCATTTCTATGGTTCCGTGGGTTATCAAACCAATTTACGGCCTTCTGTCTGACTATTTCCCGATTCGTGGCCTGCATAGAAAGCCATATTTGTTTGTCTCGAGTTTGCTGGCTTCTTTTGGCTGGTTTTTGACTGCTGCTAATGGTACTTACTGGTCTGTATTGATAGCTCAGATTTGTGCTGCGATAGGTATTGCTGTTACCGATGTTGTTGCGGATGGTTTGGCTGTTGAGAAGAGCGCTAATTCTGAGATTAGAAGCAGAATTCAAACAATCTGCTGGGGAAGTAGAAGTTTTGGTGCTGTAATCACTGGCTTTTTCGGTGGCTGGCTATTGAACTTTTTTTCTCATCAGCAGATTTTCGCTATGACAGGAGTTTTGCCATTATTGACCTTTGGCATGGTTTTCCTTGTGAAGGAAAGAACCCATCAGGCCCCCAGAATTAATCTTTGGAAATTGCTGAAGGGCGCTGTCAGAACTTATTACCACCAGCGCATTCTTTGGTGGGTGAGCTTGTTCTTGTTTATCTGGTTTGCTTCCCCTTCATTTGGCACACCTCTGTTCTTCTACATGATGGAAGAGTTGAAATTTTCAGAAACACTTCTCGGCATTCTGCAGAGCACTGTGAATTTGGGCGCGGTTTTTGGTTCTATTATGTTTGCAAAATGGCTTGGCAAAGTCAACCAGAAAAAATTGTTCATCTGGCTTATTCTTTTGAATACTGCCATGACCTTCTTGTTCTACTTTATCCTTGGTATGTCAAGTGCTTTTATCGTTTTCTTCATCAATGGAGTGCTTAGCATTCTGGCATTGATTGCTAGCATGCGTTTGATTGTTGAAGTGTGCCCTAAAGGTATGGAAGCAACAACATTTGCGCTGGTAACTGGGATTACAAATCTGGCGTCCGGCGTTGTAGCTGTATATGTCGGCGGTCAGTTATATGACTTGATAGGCTATAAACAACTGATTCTGGCCAATGCCATTGTTGGCATTCTGCCGTTGTTTTTAATAAGGCCGATTTTTAAGAAAGTGAAATGACTATTGCAACAAATTCTCCTTTGAAGCTTGGAATTAACAGATTGAAAAGGCGAAGGGTCTTTTGAAGGAAAGATTTATATTCGTCAAGGGTTTTGGATTTCAAAGTGGTGAAATGAATGCACTCCAGTGTCTATGAACAGGCAATAAAAAAAGTGGACTCTCAGTACAGGACTGATTTTGCTCAGTTTGTCGAAAGCGGCGAGGCCAAGCAAGAGTTTCTTGACTATATTGACCGCGATAAAGATGCACAAGACGCCGTAGAAATGGTGTTTATAGAACAGTCTCAGGAATTACATAATCTTGCAATTAAGATGAGGGAGAATAAGAAAGAAGGAATACTAGAGAAAATAGTAAAAAGAATTTTAGGAAAGTGAGTTATTTCTACACTATCAAGAATCCTCTACTTTTTGCTACAGTCAGAAAACCCGCATTTATGAATGGCCTTTTCTAAAATCTATTTTGCCTTCCACAACCAAAGCGCTATAGCGCCTGTAATTACGTTGTAGGTTACATCAAGCCCAAGATGTGCCATTTCTGGACCGTACATTTGGTAGAGATGCGCAATAACGTGCAGGAGCATTGCCCAGAATATTGTTGCAAATACCAGCTTGTTTTTGTTGACGTCTTTTGCCGCCATAAATGAGCCAATTCCGAGTCCTGCAAGCATGGCAAAGATCACCCAACCGAGCCCCGGAACCTGTGACCAAGTCATTGACTTGCCAGCAATTGGATTAAGAATGTACATGACAACCAAGGGAGTTATAATCAATAAAACACCAAGTATCTTTGCTACGAGTGTTTTGTTCATCTTTTTAGCCCCTCTTTTGTGCTAGCCACTTCGCAAGTGCAGAAGTCATTGCCAAATCCGCACATGGGGCAGGTGCCTTCTAATGCTTTGCCGCAGCACATCCCTTTTCTAGCGTATAACTTGCCACAAGTGTGGCACTTGAAATTTGACATGCAACCATAGCTATTCTAGGTATATTTAAAGGTTGTCTATTGGCTATTTATAAGTAAACCTATATAGAATTAACCACTCCTTAGGGACTACAAAACCGAAAGATTTATATACTTGCAACATACTAAGAATCATGAGGTGGACTAACATGGCGCTAACTATTGACCAACTTGTAACTAGAATTATAACAGATCCAACTACGAAGCAAAAATGCTTTGATTTGACATATGATACAATGCCTGCTGAAACAGGTGTCGACTTATATGTAGCTGCTGCTGGCGGAAGAATGCCTAAAGTTCCAGATGCCCGCAACGAGTTCCAAACTGATATTACAAACTATAATGCAGCGATAGCTGCTGCTCCAAACCCTGCTGCAGGTGTTGCCGCAGCTGCTGGCGCACATGCTGATACTCACTGCATGCTTTCATGGCTTTTAGCTAAATATAATGTTAATGATCCAGTGCAGGTTGCAAGAAACGACCTGTCAGCAAAGCCTGGAGCTATGGATGTCGCATTCAATGCGTTATGGGTAGACCGTGCAAAGCGTGCTCTTATTAACGCACCTGCTGGCAGTACAAAAGAGCAGGCAAAAGTTCATTACATGCACGAAATGGCAGCAAATCCTGCATATCGCGAAAATATAGCAGCTGCTGCTTCTCCTGAACTTGCTGAAGCACGCAATAACCAATACCACTTCAGAAAAATACCTGCAGCATTGTTGGTTGGTGGAGCCTTTTTGGCAGCAGCACTAGGTCTTTGCTCTCCTGAAGCTCGCGAGCAGGTACTTGCAACAGTACCATACTTTGGTGCGGCTGCAGGCGGAGGCCTGCTTTTGTATTACGGGCTCCGCAAGCGCTACTAAACCATGCGCCTTGACATTCGTGATTTGGATGTTATTGTAAGGAAGAATCCTGCTGTTGAAGCAGAATGTTTTGAGTGGGCTTACAATGCAGGTTTTCTCTCTGGCGCCAAATCGCAGGCAATGCTTGATTTTGAAAGTTTGAAGAACGCTCGAAATCGGGATTGGGCTATCGTGCTTAACGGAATTATAAACTATTACAACGCTAAATACTCAATGCCTTTAAGGGATCTTCATGATGAGATTACCAATCCATTGCATGCAGAAGCAAAGGAAGAGTGTTTCAAAGTTGTATGGACGTCAGGTTGTCTGCCTTCTGATGAAGCACTTGCCAGAGCGCAATTTGACAGTGCCTTGCCTAATTATTACGCTGCTGAGAAATATTTGAGCGTCTTTAAGCACAACAGAGAGTTGAATCAGCAAAGAAAAGCTGACTTCAAGTCTGGCTTGAAGAAATGGGGTGTATTTGCAGCGGTTTCTCTGCCTACTGCCATTCTGGGTTATTTCTTTTATGACTCTGTTAAAAACGCTCTCGATAGCGTTCCGGTTCTTGGCAAGGCATGGAGCGATCTTGGCTGGTCTATTCCAGCAGGCTTACTTGGACTTGAAGCTTATGTTTGCCTGCGCTCTCCAGAAGGTAAACAAGAGGACATGAGAGCGTTGAACGAGAGTAAGAAAGTTGATCCTGTTGAAAACATGAATTTCAAGCATTTAGATGATTTGTTTTCAAAGATGTAATCAACCGATGTCTTTTTAAATCCCCTATTTCTTCGCAACATGTATGCCTACTCCATATAATCCGAAAGTTGTAGAGCCTGCAATCCTTGATTTTTGGAAGGATAATAAAATTTACGAAAAGGCTTCAAAGGCTGGCAAGAAGCGTTTCTATTATTTGGATGGCCCTCCGTACACTACCGGCAGGATTCATATTGGTCATGCTTGGGGAAAAGCCTTGAGAGATTCTATCTTGAGGTTTAAGCGCATGAATGGCTTCAAAGTTTGGGACCAACCTGGCTTTGACATGCATGGTTTGCCTATTGAAGTCAGCGTTGAAAAGGAGTTAGGCATCAAGAACAAGAACGAAATTATCAACAAGTTTGGCCTCAAAAAGTTCATTGAAGCCTGTCAGAAATATGCTTTGGACCAATTGTGGCCTATGGTCAATGATTTCAAGCGTTTGGGCGTTTGGATGAACTGGGAAAACCCGTATATGACGATTAAAAATGAGTACATTGAAGGTGCCTGGTTTGCTTTGGCTGAAGCTCACAAGCGCGGCTTTTTGTATCTTGGTAAAAAGTCAATGACTTGGTGCCCTAGATGCGCAACTGCCTTGGCAAAACATGAGTTGGAGTATGAAAATAGAAGTGACAATAGCATTTTTGTGAAACTGCCAGTCAAAGATACTAATAATCAGTTCTTAATCATCTGGACAACAACTCCTTGGACAATTCCTTTCAATCTTGCAGTTATGGCTCATCCTGATTTTGATTATGTCAAAGCGCAGGTTGACAGTGAAGTTTGGATTCTTGCAGAAGCGCTTGCGCCTGGAGTTATTGGAGCTGTTGCTGGCAAGCAATACAAAGTTTTGGAAAAAATAAAAGGCGAGAAGCTTGCTGGCATTAAGTACGAGCATCCTTTCCTGAAGGAAATCAAGTTCCAGGAAGAAATCAGCAAGCAAAAGAACGCTCATGAAGTAATTTTGTCAGAAAAATACGTAACAACTGATGCTGGCTCAGGCTTGGTTCATTGCGCTCCTGGCTGTGGTCCTGAGGACTTTGAAGTTGGTAAGGAACATGGTTTACCTCCTTTTAACGAGGTTGACGAACACGGCTGTTTTAGCCAGCAAATGGGTCCTTTGGCAGGCATGGTTGCGAAAGCAGATGATGACAAATTCATACAATTGCTTGACGATAAAGGTTTGCTTATCGAAACTACAAAAGTTGAGCATGAATATGCTCACTGCTGGCGTTGCAAGACTCCTGTCATTTTCAGAGCTACAGACCAAT
>Ga0247727_10017590_pt1 | contig 11362 bp, 8 predicted proteins | sample WisWelCaveWW1625_FD_202498 | JGI IMG/M metagenome (GOLD analysis project Ga0247727, IMG submission 202498) | Biofilm microbial communities from Wishing Well Cave, Virginia, United States - WW16-25 | ecosystem: Environmental > Aquatic > Deep subsurface > Groundwater > Cave microbial mat | place... | reverse complement strand
AGATCAGGCGCGGATCCGGCCTTGCGACTTGCCATGGGTCTCCCTCCGAGACCACCATGGCAACGGACACGGACGAATGGAAGGTGTGGTCCGCTGGACGCTTACGGCCACGAGCTTCGACGCGAGCGCAGCGTCGTAGAAGCCGCCCGGCGCCTCGGCGAAGGCCTCGGCCGCGTCCGAGGTGAGCACGTCGGCCCAGATATAACCGTAGTAGCCCGCCGAGTAGCCCTCGCTCGAGAAGATGTGGCCGAAGTGCGGGCTGCGATGGCGCATGACGACCTCGGCCGGCATGCCCAGCTCGGCGAGCTCCGCGCGCTCGAACGCGTCGGGGTCGATCCCGGCCGGGTCGACCATGTGGTACCGCAGGTCCATCAGCGCCGAGGCGAGATACTCCGTCGTCTCGAAGCCCTGGTTGAACGTCGCCGCCTTCTTGATCTTGGCCACGAGCTCGGCCGGGATCGGCTGGCCGGTCCTGTGGTGGACGAGGTAGCTCTCGATCACCGGGTCGGTCAGGAGCCAGCGCTCGAGCAGCTGCGACTGGAACTCGGTGTAGTCGCGCACGCCGCCGTTCAGCGTGGGATAGGCCACGGTCGAAGAGAGCGCGTGCAGGGCGTGGCCGAACTCGTGGAACAGCGTCCGCGCATCGTCCCAGGAGATCAGCACGGCCTCGCCCGGCGCACCCTTGATGAAGTTCGAGTTGTTCGAGGCCAGCACGGTCCGCTTGCCGTCGAACGTCTCGTGGCCGCGGTAGCTCGAGGCCCAGGCGCCCGAGCGCTTGCCGGGTCGGGCATAGGGGTCGAGGTACCACAGGCCGACGAGCGTTCCCGACCTGCGCTCCTTGACCTCCCACACGCGGACGTCCTCGTGGAACACCGGGACCGTGCCTGCGGGCACGGGCGTGAACGCGAACTGGAACAGCTCGCCGGCCACGAAGAACATCGCCTCGCGCAGCTTGTCGAGCTGCAGGTACTGCTTGACCTCGTTCGAGTCGAGGTCGTACTTGGCCTTGCGCACCTTCTCCGCGTAGTGGCGGTAGTCCCACGGCGCGATCCGGATCCCGGCGCCCTCGGCGTCGGCGATGGCCTGCATGTCGGCGACCTCTTGCGCGACGCGGCCGATCGCCGCGGGCCACACCGCCCGCAAAAGCGCGAGCGCCCGCTCGGGCGTCTTGGCCATGCGGTTCTCGAGCCGCCACTGGGCGTAGTTGTCGTAGCCCAGCAGGCGCACGCGCTCGTGCCGCAGCGCGAGGATCTCGGCGATCCGCGCGTTGTTGTCGTGCTCGTCGCCGTTGTCGCCGCGGGAGTAGTACGTGCGCCAGACCTGCTCGCGGAGCGCGCGCGCGCTCGAGAAGGTCAAGAACGGGTCCATCGACGAGCGGGTGTTGGTGATGGCGTACTCGCCGGGATGGCCGCGCTCGGCCGCGGCCGCCGCCGCGGCCTGGACGAACGACTCGGGCAGGCCGCCGAGCTGGTCCTGCTTCAGGTACTGGACGTCGCCTTCTTCATCCGCGAGCACGTTGTTCGCGAACTCGGTCTGGATCTCGGCCAAGCGCTTGTCGATCGCGGCGTAGCGCTCCTGCGCCGCGCCCTCGAGCGTCGCGCCGTTCCGCGCCGGCTCGTCGTAGCGCAGCCAGACGAGGCGTTGCTCGTCCGGCCGCAGGGACGCGCGCTCGCGCCCCTCCTGGACCGCGCGGATCCGTGCGAAGAGCGCGACGTTCTGCGTGACCTTGGAACGGTACTCGGCGAGCTTGGGCGCCATCTCCTTCTGGACGTCCCGGAACTCGGGGGTCGAGCGGTTCGAGCTCCAGATCCCGTAGTAGGTCAGGACGCGGTCGAGCGCGCGACCGCTCTGCTCGAGGGCCAGGATCGTGTTCTCGAACGTGGGCGGCTCGGGGTTCCGGGCGATGGCGTCGATCTCTGAGAGGCTCTCCGCCATGCCGGCCTCGAGCGCCGGCTTCAAAGCGCCGAGGTCCATCCGGTCGAACGCCGGCACGCCCCCGTAGGGACCGCTCCAATCGGCCAGGAGAACGTCGCTCTTCATGGCTGCCACGGTCGAGGCTCGGTCGACGTGCGCGTTGCGCCCGGCGCACGCGCCGACCGAGATCGCGGCGCCGAGGGCCAGAGCGCTTCGCAGGTAGCCGCGCATTCGAGCCCGGATTCTAGCAGGGACCCTGGCCGGAATCAGGGTCCGCCGGCCGCAGGCCGGGAGAACGGCGGCGCTTCTCCTCCCCCGTCGGCGCCTCACGAGCACGCGAGCACGGTCAACAGATGGTCGGGCGCGGGCAAGCGCTAGCGCCAGAGCGCGCCGAGATCGATCGCCAGACCGTCCCAGTCGGGGTGGGTGAGCGTGCTCTCGCCCTCCGCGACGATCACGGCACGGAACGCGCTGTTCTCCGCGCGCAGGCACTCGACGCGACGGGCGTCGGGATCGACGAGCCAGTAGTGCCCCACGCCGAGCTCGGCGTAGCGTTGCGCCTTGACACCGCTGTCGCTGGAGCGAGTGGTTGGGGACAGGATCTCGACGACGAGCAGCGGCGCTCCTTCGATCCCCCGTCCAGAAATCTGTCCGTCGGTCACGACGACGATATCCGGTTGCACGACGTCCCGATCGCCCAGGATCACGTCGATCGGCGCATGGAACATCCGGCCCAGTCCGCGGGTGCGGAAGTACCGATCCAGCTCCTGCTCGAGCAGCCACGAGACCCACTGGTGCCGTGGACTCGGCGCGGGGGTCACGCAGAGGTGCCCGCGCAGGATCTCGTAGCGCTTCCCGTCGTCGGGCGCCGCGAGATAGTCCGAGTAGTCGAGCTTGGCCTTGACTCCGGTCTCGATCGGCGGCCCTTCCATGGAGACGAATCGTATCCCGATGCTGTCGACACGGCAACCTCGGTCGGGCGAGGAACGGAACCACGATAGCGACGCTCCTGGCCGCGCGAAGAGTGCGCTCGCCGGGAACCGTATCGGAAGGAAAACGCGGACGAAGGGTCGGAGGTGAGACGTCCTCGGTGGGTTCCGTTTTGCAGGAGTCCTGTAGGATGGACGCCCGGCTCACGGCGCCGGCTCCGCGGACAGGAGGTCGGCGATGCGATCGGAGCCCGTAGCTCTCGTCCTGGTCCTCGCGCTCCTGGCGAGCGGCTGTTCGATCAAGCGCTTGGCCGTCAACAAGGTGGGCGACGCGATCGCCTCGAGCGGCTCGGGCTACGAGAGCGACGAGGATCCCGAGCTCGTCCGCGAGGCGCTGCCCTTCAGCCTGAAGCTGCTCGAGAGCCTGCTCTCCGAGTCGCCGCAGCACGAAGGGATGCTGCTCGCGGCGTGCAAGGGCTTCACGAGCTACGCCTACGCCTACGTGGACCGCGAAGCCGAGCTGGCGCTCGAGGAGGACCTCGATCGCGGCCTCGCGCTCGAGCAGCGGGCGCGCAAGCTCTACCTGCGCGCGCTGGGCTACGGCCTGCGCGGGCTCGAGCTGCAGAGTCCCGGCCTGAGCGAGGGCCTGCTCACCGATCCGCAGGGCGCGGTCGCCGCGGTCGAGGAGCGACATGTTCCCCTCCTCTACTGGAGCGCCGCCTCGCTCGGCCTCGCGATCTCGGTCTCGCTCGACGAAGCCGCGATGGTGGCGCGCCTCCCGGAAGTCGAGGCGCTGCTCGACCGCGCGCTCGCGCTCGATGAGCGCTGGCAGGACGGCGCGCTCCACGAGTTCGTGATCGTGCTCGAGTCGGCGCGGCCGATGGGGAGCGGCGGGCGCGACGCGCTCCAACCGCACTTCGAGCGCGCGCTCGATCTCTCGCACGGCGATCGGGCGAGCGTGTATCTGGCCTGGGCCGAGTCGGTGTCGGTCAAGGAACAGAACGTGGGCGAGTTCCGCTCGCTCCTCGGCCAGGCACTGGCGATCGATCCGGACCGGCGCACCGAGCTGAGACTCTCGAACCTGCTCGCACAGCGCCGCGCGCGCTGGCTCCTCGAGCGCACGGACGACCTGTTCCTCGAAGCCGGAGACGCGCCATGAGACGCCGCACCACACCCCGCTCGCTCCTCGCCGCGCTCGCCGCGCTCGCGCTCGCCGGGGAAACGGACGCGAAGACCGAGATCCGCATGGGCACGCTCGCCCCGGCCGACTCGCCGTGGCACCGAGTGCTCGTGCAGATGGGCCAGGAGTGGCGCGACATCACGGGCGGCGAGGTCACGGTGCGGATCTTCCCCGGCGGCGTGCTCGGCGACGAGAGCGCGATGCTGCGGAAGATGCGCGTCGGGCTTCTGCAGGCCGTGGCGATCTCGGGGATCGGCCTGCCCGAGATCGAGCCCGGGGTGATGGCGCTCCAGATCCCGCTGATGTTCGAGTCCTACGCCGAGCTGGACTACGTGCGCGAGCGCCTCGCGCCCGAGCTCGAGCGACGCATCGCGGCCAAGGGGTTCGTCGTGCTGAACTGGGCCGACGCCGGCTGGGTGCACTTCTTCACCAAGGGGCGGGCGCTCACGCCCGACGACGTGCGCAAGACCAAGCTCTACATCACGGCCGGCGACGCCGACACCGAGGAACTGTTCAAGGCCGCGGGCTTCCGTCCCGTGCCGCTCTCGCCGACCGACATGCTGACGGCGCTCCAGACCGGGATGATCGACGCCTTCGACACGCCGCCGCTCGTGGCCCTGGCCAACCAGTGGTTCGGTCTGGCCAAGCACATGATCGACCTGCCGTGGGCCCCGCTCGTCGGGGCGACGATCGTCGACAGGAGGACCTGGGACAAGATCCCCGAGGCGCAGCGGGCCCGGCTCCTCGACGCGGCGAAGCGCGCGGGCGAGCGCTTCCGCGGCGAGATTCGCGGGCTGAACGATGGCGCGGTGGTCGAGATGCAGAAGCGCGGCCTCGAGGTCGTGAAGCTCGATGAAGCGACGCGTGCCTCCTGGCGCAAGGAGGTCGAGGCGGTCTATCCGAAGCTCCGCGATCGGCTCGTGCCGGCGGACCTCTTCGACCAGGCGCGCCGGCTGCGCGACGAGTACCGGGCGAGCCGAGCGGCGTCGAAGTGACGGGCGCCCTGCGCCGTCTCGGCTCGGGGCTGGGCCATGCCGAGACGGGCCTCGTGGTCCTCGCCCTCGCGGCGATGGCGGTGCTGCCGATCCTCGAGATCGTGCTGCGCAGGACGGTGCGCGTCGGCGTGCCGGGCTCGATCCTGATCGTCCAGCATCTTACGCTCCTGATCGCGTTCCTCGGCGCGGCGCTCGCGGCGCGCGAGGGCAAGCTCCTCGCGCTCTCGACCGGCAGCTTCGTTCCCGAGCGGTTGCGTGACCGCCTGCGTGTCCTGGGACACGCGGCGGGCGCAGGCGTGTCGGCCTGGCTCACCGTCGCCGCCCTCGAGTTCGTGCGCTCGGAGCAGCAGGCCGGGCGCATCCTGACGCTCGGCGTGCCGCTGTGGGCCGTGCTCGCGGTCATGCCGCTCTGCTTCGCCGCGATCGCCCTGCGCCTGGCCTGGACCGCATCGCCCCACACGCTCGGCCGCGCGCTCGCCGCGGCCGGCCTCGCGCTCCCGGCCTTGATCGCCGCCCTGCCGGGGCTCGAGGGGCGCGCGCTCCTCGCACCGGGCCTGGTCGTGCTCGCGCTGGCGACGCTCGCGGGCCTGCCGATCTTCGCCGCGCTCGGCGGAGCCGCGCTGCTGCTATTCCAGGCCGACGGCGCGCCCGTCGCGTCCGTGCCGATCGACGCCTACTCCCTGACCTCGATGCCGATCCTGCCGGCCGTGCCGCTCTTCACGCTGAGCGGCTACGTGCTCGGCGCGGGGCGCGCGAGCGACCGGCTCGTTCGGGTGTTCACGGCGCTCGTGGGCTGGCTGCCGGGCGGCGCCGCGGTGGTCACGACGCTCGTCTTCGCCTTCTTCACCTCGTTCACCGGCGCTTCGGGGGTGACGATCCTGACGCTCGGCGGCCTGCTGCTTCCGGTGCTGCTCAAGTCGCGCTACTCCGAGGGGTTCTCGATCGGCCTGGTCACGGTCTCGGGGTCGATCGGACTGCTCCTGCCGCCGAGCCTGCCCGTGATCCTCTACGCCGTGAACGCGCGCGTGCCGGCGGACGAGCTGTTGATCGGCGGCATCGTCCCCGGCATCGTGTTCGTGCTACTCGTCGCGCTGTGGGGCGTGCGCGAGGGCCGGCGATCGGGCGCGGCGCGCACGTCGTTTAGGGCGGCCGAGGCTCGGCGCGCGGTCTGGGCGGCGAAGTGGGACCTCGCTGTCCCCGTCGTGGTGCTCGTCGCGCTCTTCGGCGGTTTCGCCACGATGGTCGAGGCCGCGGCGCTGACCGTGCTCTACGCGGCGTTCGTGCAGTGCGTCGTGCACCGGGATGTGCGGCCGGTGCGCGACCTGCCGCGCGTCTTCGGGGAGTGCGCGAGCCTCGTCGGCGGCTTCCTGATCATCCTCGCCGTGGCGCAGGGGCTGACCAACTACCTCAGCTTCGCCGAGGTGCCGACGCGCGCCCTGGCCTTCGTTCAAGCGCACGTCGAGTCGCCGCTCGTGTTCCTGCTGGTGCTGAACGTGTTCCTGCTGATCGTCGGCGCGCTGATGGACATCTACTCGGCGATCTTCGTCGTCGTGCCGCTGATCGTGCCGATCGCCGCGGCCTACGGGATCCACCCCGTGCACCTGGGGATCGTGTTCCTGGCCAACCTGGAGCTGGGCTACCTCACGCCGCCGATGGGCGAGAACCTGTTCCTCTCCGCCTACCGCTTCGAGATGCCCGTGATGCGCGTCTTCCGCTACAGCCTGCCGTTCTACGTCGTGATCGCGGTCGGCGTGCTCGTGATCACCTACCTGCCCGCGCTGACGCTCTGGCCCCTCCGCCTGCTCGGGCGGTAGGAATCCCCCCTATTCGCACGCGAGCGAGTCGATGCAGGTCTCGCAGGCGCGGCGGGTGGCCTCGAAGCCGAGGAGCTCGACCTCGCGGCTCAGCGCGTCCGCCGGCTCGGGCTCGCTGCGCATCAGGTCGGTGCTCAGGTACTTCTTGCTGTCGTCCGCGAACACCGTGACCACGCGCGCGTCGTCGCCGAGCGCGTCGCCGACGAGGAGCGCGCCGAGGAGGTTCGCGCCCGACGAGATGCCGACGCCGAGACCGAGGTCGCGGGCCAGCGCCTGAGCCACGCGAATCGCGTCGCCGTCGTCGACGCCGACGATCGAGTCGAGCGCGGCGAGGTCGAGGATCTGTGGGATGAACTCGTCCGAGATCCCCTGGATCCGGTGGCGGCCGACCTTGCGCCCGGTCGAGAGCGTCGGCGAGTTCGTCGGCTCGAGCGGATGCACCGCGACCGACGGCCGCATCCGTCGTAGGCAGCGCCCGACGCCCATCACCGTGCCGCCCGTGCCCACGCCGGCCACGAACGCGTCGGGCTCGAGCCCCTTGCTCCGCAGCTGCCACCAGATCTCGGGACCCGTCGTCGCCTCGTGGGCCGCCGCGTTGTCGACGTTCGAGAACTGCCGGGGCAGGAACGCGCCAGGGCTATCCGCGGCATGCTCCTCGGCGAGCCGGATGCTGCCGAGGAACCCGCCCTGCTCCCGGCTGACGAGGCGTACCTCGGCGCCGAGGCTGCGCATCAGGTCGACACGCTCGTGGCTCATCCAGTCGGGCATGAAGATCACCACCCGATGGCCGAGCGCGCGCCCGATCCCCGCGAAGGCGAGGCCGGTGTTGCCACTCGTGGCTTCGACGATCGTCGCGCCCGGCGTGAGCCGCCCGCGCTCGTAGGCGTGCTCGAGGATGTAGAGCGCCATGCGGTCCTTGATGCTGCCCGTGACGTTGAAATGCTCGGCCTTGGCGTAGACGGTCCGCGGCCTCCCGCGAAACCGGCAGTCGATGGCCAGCAGCGGCGAGTTGCCCACGATCGCCCGCAGCCCGGCGAGGCGTCGCTCGATCCCGTCCTCGATTGCCATGCGCGGGATTATCGCCCGAAGTGGGTCGCGACTTGCGGACCGCCGCAGGCTATTATCCGGCGCATGAGGCGCCTCCCCGCAGTCGTGGGCGTCCTGCTCGCGGTGCTTCTCGCCCCCGGAGGCGCCCGCGCGGCGCGCTGGAAGAGCGGGCGGGCGATCGGTCCCGGCCCGACCACGCTCGCAGACGGCGAGCGCGCGATCGTCGCCGACGCGGCGGCCGGAACCGAGGACGCGGTGATCCTGGTCGAGGAGACGGAGGTCAACGAGGACCTCGACGGCGACGTCGAGACGCTGTTCCACCGGCGGGCCAAGATCCTGTCCAACGAGGGTCGCGAGCTGGCCAACGTCGAGCTGCCCATCGGCCAGGCTAAGCTCAAGCAGTGGTGGGGCCGCGTCCTCTGTCCGGACGGAATCGTACGCGAGCTCCCACAGTCCCAGGTCGAGCAACAGGTCCTGGCGCGCGTGGGCAGCACCCGGCTCACCACGTTCAAGGCCGCGCTGCCCGGCGTCGAGCCGGGCTGCGTCGTCGACTACGGCTGGGTTCTGCGGGGCAAGCTGTTCCTGACCGAGCGCCGGATCCCGCTGCAGGGTGAGTGGCTGATCCGGGATTTCTTCTACGGCTGGCGCCCGCTCTCGCTGCTGCAGGGCGCGTACCACGTGCGGCGTGCCGAGAGCCTGCGGGTCGATGCGCGCGTGCACAATCAGGGCATCGTCATCACGGGCGGCGACTTCCGACCCGTGCTCGATGAGCCGTGGATGCCGCCCGACCCAGAAGTGCGCGCCGCGGTCGTCTTGTACTACGTGCCGCCCCACACGAACTACGCGCGGTTCTGGGACGACATGGCGCGGAGTTATGACGCCCTGGTCGAAGCGGGACGGTCGAAGAAGCCCTCGATCGAGCGCGCGTTCCGCGAGATCGGGGTCGCCAAGAGCGCGACCGTCGATGCGAGCGTGCGGAAGCTGTTCGCCTGGATCGACGCCAACGTGCGCAACGCGGGGCTGCGCAGCTTCGAGGAGCTCCAGGCCGCGAGCGGAGACCGTGAGAGCACGGCGGACCCGGTCCTCGAGCTGCTCACCACCCGCGAGGCCGACAACTTCGAGATCCACGCGTTCTTCATCGCCCTGGCCCGCGCGCTCGGCGCGCAGGCGCACCTGGTGCTCGCGTCCGACCGGCGGCTCAACCTCTGGAACCCGACCTTGCGCTCGCTCGGGCAGTTCGACGCCACGCTCGTAGCCGTCGGACCGACCGACGGGAGCGGCTCGGCGATGGTCGTCGACCCCGGATCGGGCCTGCCGTACGGCGGGATCCCGTGGTGGCTGTCGGGCGGCGACGCCTTGATGGCCACGCCGCGCGGGGCCAAGATCATTCATCTCAAGCCGCCGACCGCCGCCGAGAGCATCCACGAAGCGAAGGTCGACCTGCGGTTCGGCGATGAGGACCTGTCGATTCGGGCGAGCTGGACGGAGACCGGCTCGGGGCAGGTGGGGCTCGACCTGAAGCGCTACCTGCGCCCGCTCGCCCCGGAGGAGCGCACGGACCGACTGCACGAGCTGTGCGGCAGCTCTCCCGACAACGAGGTGCACATCGCGGAGCTCACGGGTCTCGGGCGGCTCGCGTCGCCGTTCGAGCTGCGCTGCGAGTCGGAAGTATTCGACACCGGCCTCGACGAATCGATCGATCGTTACATGCTCGAATGGAACGGGCCGTGGATCGAAGCGTTCCCCGACTTGCCGGACGAGCTTCGCCGGCACCCGCTCGTCTTCGACTTCCCGCGGGTCGAGATCGTCCGCGTGTCGGTCGCCGCACCGACCCGCTTCGTGCCCGGCACGCCGCCGCCGCCGGTCGCGCTCACCCGGCCCTACGGCAAGTACTCGCGCAAGGTGAGCGTCACCGAGACCGGCTTCGACGTCGAGCGCAAGCTCGCGCTCGTCGAGGTGGCCCTGCCGGTCGATCAGTACCCCGCGTTTCGCGAGTTCGTGCTCGAGGTCGAGCGCGAGGACCGCGCACCGCTCGTCTTCGTCCGAAAGCCATGAGCCGGACGGCAGGGCCCCCGAACCGTCTCCTGCTCGCTTCGGCGCTCGTTCTCGCGGGCGGCGCGACGCGAGCCGGTGTCCCGGAATGGGCACGCCCCTACGTCGACGCCGGCCTGCCGTCGAACGCGTCCACGCCGGCCCGCGTGCTGTTCAGTGAGGAGCAGGTCGCGGTGCAGCTCGACGGCACGCTCCTCGTGCGGCGCCGCCTCGCCGCGCAGGCCTTGACGAGCGAGGCCGCCGACCTGGCGCTCGGCTACTTCCCGTTCGACGATCGTACCGAGATCCTGCGCTCGAAGGCCTGGCATCTGCCGCCAGGCGGTCGCGCGCGAGCCAGCTCGTCCGGTGCGATCGACCTGGCGGTCGACGGCCTGTTCCTCTCCGACGCCCGCGTGCGGTTCCTGCACGTCGATGGGATCGAGCGCGGCAGCCTCGTGTTCTTCGAGTTCGAGGCGCGCGATCGCCCGCACGTGCTCGTGCGCGACGTCGTCTTCGGCCAGGCCGCCCCGATCGACTTCGCGCGGTTCGAGCTCGTCCTGCCGCGGGGCTGGTCCGCGCACTACGCGTGGCTGCGGCGAGCCCCGCTCGAGCCGCGGGTCGTAGGCGAATCGTGGAGCTGGGAGGTGCGGGGCGTGCCCGCGCCGAGCGAGGAGCCGATGGGCGAGGCGCCGTTCGAGGTCGTCCCGCGGCTCGTCGTGGCGATCGTCCCGCCGACCGGCGAGGCCGTCGACGCCGTCGTCTTGCCGGATTGGAGCGCGTTCGGGAACTGGTACGAGCGCCTGGCGAGCGGACGGGCCGCCGTCACACCGGCGATCGAAGCGGCGCTGCGCTCGGCTCTCGGCGGAGTGCCGGACGGTGAGCTGTCGCAGGCGAGCGCGCTCGCCCGCTTCACGCGCGATCGGGTCCGTTACGTCGCGAAGGAGATCGGGATCGGCGGCTACCGGCCGCGACCGGCCGCGACCGGCCGCGGACGTCTTGAGCCAGATGTGGGGCGACTGCAAGGACAAGGGAACGTTGCTTCGCGCGTTGCTCGCCGCGGCGGGCCAGGTCTCGTTCCCGATGCTCGTGAACGCCACCGAGAACGGCACGGTGTCCCCGGAGATCCCGAGCCCCGGCGCTTTCGACCACTACGTGGTGGGCGTGTCGATCCCCGCCGGGGCGGCGATCCCGGCGGCCCTCACCGCCGCGGTGGTTGATGCGGGAACGCTCGGACCGTTGCTCGTGGTCGACGTGACCGACGAGCGGACCTCGGTCGGCTCCCTGCCCGCCTACCTCCTCGGGAAGACGACGTTCGTCATCGCCGGCGAGCGCAGCCGCCTCGTCGACGTCCCGCCGGGCGATCCGACGGCCCACCGTGTCGAGCACAAACTCGCGGGCCAGCTCGAGGCCGACGGCTCGCTCGCGCTCGAGCTCGAGATCCTCCGCTACGGC
>Ga0247727_10017589_pt1 | contig 11362 bp, 8 predicted proteins | sample WisWelCaveWW1625_FD_202498 | JGI IMG/M metagenome (GOLD analysis project Ga0247727, IMG submission 202498) | Biofilm microbial communities from Wishing Well Cave, Virginia, United States - WW16-25 | ecosystem: Environmental > Aquatic > Deep subsurface > Groundwater > Cave microbial mat | place... | reverse complement strand
GCTCGCCACAGCAGGCTGGGCATTGGAATCAGGCGCGGATAAAATCGAGCGCGTCTTGAACGTTGCAGGCTTGAGAACGAAATCAAGATCATGTTTGGACGCGCGCGATCTTCGTTCCATTCCAACCACCTGGGCAAAACGCCTTGCCTTTGGACGCGACCCCCGCGCGATTCGATTAAGTCTGCAAAGAGAACAAGATGTTTTAGTATTATAGCCATAACAGCCTCGGTTATCGCCGAGGCTGTTAATAGTGCTCCAGCCGCTGTTACCGCCGCCGGGAGCATACTCTCGATGACTTAGTGCGCGCCGAATTGATGTTCCTCCGTCGAACCACTCATTGCGCCAGTAGATACCTCCCCGCCTGTGACAGTGGTCTGCACTGAGTCGAAATAGCCCGCGCCCACAAAGGACTGGTGTTTGACCGCGCGGAAACCGATGTTCTTTTCCATGTCAAACTCATGCTGTTGCAGGCGGACAAAGGCGGTCATCCCTTCGCGGGCATAACCGTGTGCCAGTTCATACATGCCGGCATTGAGCGAGTGGAATCCCGCCAAAGTAATGAACTGGAATTTATAGCCTGCTTCACCCAACTGCTCCTGAAAGGACGCGATTTCCTTATCATTGAGTTTGCGTTTCCAGTTGAATGAGGGCGAGCAGTTATAAGCCAGCATTTTTTCGGGATATTTGGCGTGAATGGCTTTGGCAAATTCGCGCGCCTCTTCAAGATCCGGCATTGATGTTTCGCACCAGATCAAATCCACGTATGGGGCAAATTCCAGCGCGCGGGCAGCGGCGTATTCAAGTCCATTCTTTACCACGAGGAAGCCATCGGCTGTGCGTTCGCCGGTGAGATGTTCATGATCGACGCGGTCAATATCGCCGCGGATCAGTGTGGCGCTCAAAGCATCCGTGCGGCCGATAAAGACGGTGGGGACTCCCATCACATCCGCGGCGAGGCGGGCTGAGATAAGTTTTTGAACGAAGTCATGGATGGGCACCAGTACCTTGCCGCCCATGTGACCGCATTTCTTTAATGAAGATAACTGATCTTCCAGGTGGATGCCTGCCGCGCCCGCCTCGATCATGGCTTTGACCAGTTCGAACGTGTTGAGCGTTCCACCGAAGCCTGCCTCTGCATCCGCAACGATGGGCGCGAAGTAATTCACTTCACCGTCGCGGCCCTCCATATGCTGGATCTGGTCTGCGCGGACGAGCGCGTTATTGATCTTTCGCAACACGGTTGGCACACTGGTCACCGGATACAGGCTTTGATCGGGATACATGGTGAGCGCGTCGTTCGCATCGCCTGCCACCTGCCAGCCGCTCAGGTATATGGCTTTTAATCCCGCCTGCACCATTTCCACCGCCTGGTTGCCGGTGAGAGCGCCCAGCGCCCGCGTAAATTTTTCGGTATGCAGAAGTTCCCATAATCTCTCAGCGCCCATGCGCGCAATGGTGTGGTCGTGCTGGAATGTGCCGCGCAGCCGGTCTACTTCCTCGGCGGTATAGGGTCGGCGCACGTTTTTCCAGCGTGTGTCGCTTGCCCATTCCTTTTTCAGTTCATCAATGGACTTGGGTTGATACTTTTGATACATGGCAGCCTCCTCTGAAAATAATTTGGTTCAATCCAATTTTTCGTATGCAGATAACGTGAGGAACTCTGTAAAGTGTTCGGTGGTGACCAGCCTGTCGAATAACGAGATCGCAGACTCCATTTCGCTGTCGGCATACGCTTGGGCCCCATACAGGGTTTTGATCTTTTCCAGTTCCTCGGGCAGGAATTGACGATACAGGTCTTCGGAAATTTTCCGCCCGTCTGCAAGCGATGCGGTGGGATTATGAATCCATTGCCAGACCTGCGCGCGGGAGATTTCGGCAGTGGCGGCGTCCTCCATCAGGTTGTAGATGGCGACCGCGCCAAAACCGCGCAGCCACGCGTCCATGTATTGCAAAGCGACATTGATATTCAGCCGCAAGCCCGCCTCAGTGATCTGTCCGCTGGGAATGTTGAAATTGACCAGGTCCCGAGCCGAAATATTAACCTCCTCTCTCATCTTTTCCTTTTGATGGGGTTTATCTTTCAGCGCGGCATCGAAGACTTCCTGCGCGGTTGGCACCAGGTCGGGATGCGCCACCCACGTTCCATCGAAGCCGTCGCTTGATTCACGCAATTTATCCTCTCTCACCTTTGAGAGCGCCGCCTCATTGACCTGCGGATCCTTGCGGCTGGGGATGAAGGCGGCCATGCCTCCGATAGCATGCGCGCCGCGGCGATGACAGGTCTTCACCAATAATTCGGTGTACGCGCGCATGAACGGCGCGGTCATCGTGATCTGTGCCCGGTCTGGCAAAAGGAAATCGCCGCGCTTGCTGAATTTTTTGATGACGCTGAAGATGTAATCCCAGCGGCCGGCGTTCAACCCGGCGATATGCTCGCGCAGTTCGTAGAGCATCTCGTCCATTTCGAATGCGGCGAGGATGGTTTCGATGAGCACAGTGACTTTAATTGTGCCGCGCGGGAAACCGAGCGTATCCTGCGCGAAATTAAAAACATCGTTCCAAAGGCGCGCCTCAAGATGGCTTTCCATTTTGGGCAGGTAGAAATACGGGCCGGAGCCTCTATCCCTGAGACGCTGCGCATTGTGAAATAGAAACAGCCCAAAGTCGAAAAAAGAGGCGGAGACAGGTCTTTCATCCGCCAGCGCGTGTTTTTCATCCAAATGCCAGCCGCGCGGACGCACAAACAGGACGGCGGTCTGTTCGTTGAGTTTGTAATTTTTTCCGTCGGGCGTGGTGAGGGAGATGACGCGCTCGATGGCGTCGCGCAGGTTGAGGTGACCCTGGATCATGTTTTCCCAGGTTGGGGAGTTCGCGTCTTCAAAGTCCGCCATAAAAATGTTTGCGCCGGAGTTCAGGGCGTTGATTATCATTTTTCGTTCGGTGGGACCAGTGATCTCGACGCGGCGGTTTTGCAAATCATCAGGGATGGGGGCGACTTTCCAATCCGCGGCGCGGACGCCCGCGGTTTCAGGCAGAAAATTGGGCAAGACGCCAGCATCAAAAGTCTTTTGGCGTTCGACGCGCACTTGCAATAACTCACGCCTGCGCTTGCCGAATTCACGTTCGATTTGTTCTACAAACTGAAGCGCTTCAGGGGTGATGATTTCCTGAAATTCGGGAGTCAGTTTGCCATTTATCTTCATATTGAGGCTCCTCCGGTGGGTTGAATCAGGCGGCAAAATATCTTGTGAATAGAATATAACAAATTCAGCGCGGGTTGACAATCATTGAGAAATGACAAACAATCGAGGTTATCAAGGCTTTGGTCCAATCAACCTGCGATGGGTGGCGCGCATACAGGCGTCCATCACCACCTGCAACCCTGCGTCGCGCGCTTTTTTCGCGGCTCCTTCATGGACGACTCCCTCCTGCATCCACACAACTTTTGCACCGATCTTAATGGCTTCGTCCACAACCGGCGGGACATCCTCTGGTTTGCGAAAGACCTGAACCACATCCACTTTATTGGGAATGGATGATAAATCGGGATACGCTTTTTCTCCCATGATCTCAGTCGCCGTGGGGTTGACCGGAATGATTCGATATCCCTGCTCTTTCAAGTAGGCGACGATGCCGTAACTCTCTTTCGACGGATTGGACGACAGGCCCACGCTCGCAACTGTCTTTGCCGATAAAAGGATTTCCTTCATCATTTGATCGTTATTCATGTTTGCTTTCTCCTTTGGTTATTAACCTTGCGAAGGTTTTAGAACCTTCGCAAGGTTGAAGGGTAGAATCACTTTAAACTTCGTTTCACCGGGTCTTGATTCGACCAGCAATTGCCCATGATGCCGGTTTGCCACAATATCATGTGAAATGTGCAAGCCCAAACCCGTCCCACTGCCCGGTGGTTTCGTTGTAAAGAACGGCTCGAAGATTCGCAGGCGGATATTTTCAGGGATGCCGGGACCGTTATCCGTGATTTCAACAATCACATGTTTATCTTCTGCATACGTTCGCAGGGATATTTGACCCCTGCCGTTCATCGCGTCGATTGCATTGTCAATGATATTCGTCCACACTTGATTCAGTTCGCTGGCATAGGCTTCGGTGCGCGGCAGGTTGGGGGAATAATCGCGTTTTATCGTCACGCCCTTTTTTAGTTTGTGCTGCATGATGACCAGCGTATTTTCCAGTCCATCGTGAATATCCACTTCAAGCAACGGTGCCTGATCAAGATACGTATATGATTTTACCGCGCGCACGATCTGCGAAATGCGTTCGGTGGTTTGCTGAACCTCAGACAGCAATTCCATCATCAAACAGCCTGTGCCAAGCCATTGAACTGCCAAACCGAAGAGAGCCGCGCTTTTCAATTTTTCAAGCGAATCGACATTCCAGCCAAAGTTGACCATCGCAGGCGCAAGTTCCCATGCGGACTCAATCCCGTTCGCCTCCAGCCAGACTTGAAGTTGGTCCACCAAATCAATCTTTTCCAACGCATCGAGTTTGAGCGGCAACTCAAATTGGCGTGTCGCTTCTTGCATGAAATCGTTCAGCCACCCGGTTTGATTTTCATTGAAAGCCGTAGATTCGATCTCGTGAGTCAGAACCTGCCACTTTATCAGCGTTTTATTGAGTTCCGACGCGCTCCTCTGCGCGGCCGCGGCTGGGTTGTTCAATTCGTGCGCCAGTCCCGCGCTCATGGTGCCAAGCGCGGCCATCTTCTCCTGCTGATGGAGCAGGGACTCGTTTTGGGTCAAGCGCGCCATCACCCAATGCAGGACAGCCATCGCGGCCGTCGAACTGGATAACAATAATTTTTCGAATGCTTCCTGTGGAATGCGTAACGTTTCGCTCTCCGTTTTGGAAATCACTGTGGCATTGCGCGGCGCGCGCGAAAGTAAAGCCATTTCCCCAACCACATCGCCCGCGTTGCGCACGTCGATTTTGATGAGCGATTGCCCTGTTTGTTTTTGGATTTCAAACTCACCCCCGATGACGACGAAGGCGGAATCACCAGTGTCGCCCTGCCTGATGAGGATTTCACCGGCGCGCAATGAGACATGTTCAGCCATGTCCATGAGTTGTCCCAATTCCTCATCGGACAAGCCTTGAAAGAGAGGTGATTTGCGGAGGTCGGAGAGGTTCATCGTTATTTTTTCATTACTTCTTGTTTGTGTCGCAATTCTGCGTTGTAGTGAGATGCTATATCTGCTAATAGGTCTCCCTTATTTCCTACATCCCAACGAATTTTATAACCGCACTTACGACATTCCCAACTTTCAATATAGGAAAAGTACTCGGACATTTCAAAGTTTCTCATTTCCATGAGGCAGTTTGCACAAACTGGCGGACGCATAAAACTGTTATCGTATTTAGAAAAATACCAGCGCGCACCATAAATCACATAATAATCAGGCTTTGTTAATGTGCTTGTTTCTTCATTATTTGTTTCCTTTTTGTTTTCCAGAAAGGAAACAAATAAAACTATCAAGATTGGCAATAGTAGTACACCAACAGCAAATAAGATTAATCCCCAAATGGGCCAGGTTACTGTATTACTTAACCAATTTAGCCAACCAACGCGCCATGACAACATAATAGCTGAAACAGCTAGCGCGACATTAAGAATTGTTTTGAACCATTTTTTCCAAAAATCAACAAATTTTTCTCGAGTAACGAGCCAAGTCAGTAGGGTAAGGAGCGGAGTTATCAGGGTAACAATGATCGTTACAATACTTTCTATTCGGGATAGGTTCATGTTTTATGTTCCGTTACATTTGGTAAACAAAAAAATCGACAGGCATCATGCCTAGCGTATCTACTCCATCACAACCCCTTCAAATATTCCTTGATCAACGCGTGCGCGATCGCGCCCTCGCCAACTGCGGAGGCAACGCGGTGGCTGGTTCCGTAGCGCACGTCACCTGCCGCGAAAATGCCGGGGACGCTGGTCTCCAACAGGTACGGATCCCGTTCGAGGGTCCAGCCTGGAGGCGGCTTTTTATCCACCATAAGATCGGGGCCCGTAAAAATATATCCCTTGCCGCTGCGCAGAACCAAATCTGAAACCATCTGGCTTTGCGGCCTCACACCGATGAATACGAACAAAGCAGAGGCGTCGAACGTTTGCGATTCGCCGCTCTTCGTATTTTTGATGACGAGTCCATTCAGCGTAGTTCCGCCTTTCACTTCGATCAAATCCGTATTCAAAAGGATTTCAAGTTTTTTGTTTTCATTCATCGCGTCAGCAAGATACTTCGACGCGGTCGGTTCGGGACCGCGGATCAAAACCGTCACCTTGCGCGCAAAGCGGCTCAAATAGATCGCGCCCTGCGCGGCGGAGTTCGCGCCGCCAATGACGAAAACATTTTGATCCTTGTAATTCACCGCTTCGGTATATGCCGCGCCGTAATAAATTCCCGCGCCTGTCAGCGAGTCCGCGCCCGGCATCTTCAACGTGTGGAAGGACGCGCCCGTGGCAATTAGCGCCGCGTGACAGGATATCTCCGACCCATCATTTAACTTGACGATTCGATACGCGTCTTTGACCGCGACCCGGCTTGCCTCCTGCGCCGATAAAATTTCCACCCCGAATCTTTTCGCCTGCGAGACCGCGCGCCGGGTGAGATCATCGCCAGAGATGCCCGTTGGAAAGCCGAGATAATTCTCGATCTTCGGGCTGCTGCCCGCTTGCCCGCCCGGCGCGGCTTTTTCGATGACGAGACACTTCAATCCCTCAGACCCCGCGTAAACAGCAGCCGCGAGCCCCGCGGGCCCACTACCAATGATCACAACGTCATAAAAAGGCAGGTCGGCGCGTGTTTGCAAGCCAACTTTATCTGCCAGCATTTTCAAGTCGGGTTCGATCAACACATTCCCGTCCGGGAAAAATATAACTGGAAGTTTTGTCGAAGCTTCTGAGGAGATTCTCTCGACCAGTTTGCGCGCACCGGAATCTTTTTCGATATCCAGCCACTGATACGGGATCTGATGCCGCGTGAGAAAATCCTTTACTTCGTGACTGGTAAGCGACCACAAAGTTCCAGCGACGCGTATGCCATCATAAGGTAAACGAACGTGAGCCTTCCAATCTTCGAGCAGTTCATCCAACACAGGATAAAGCCGTTCATCCGGCGGATGCCAGGGTTTCATCAGGTAATAATCGAGACCTACCTCGTTGATCGAATCAATCGCGGCTTGCGTATCGGCATAAGCCGTGAGTAAGACGCGCTTGGCTTGAGGGCATGCCTTCATGGCTTCTTCAAGGAATTCTGTTCCACTCATCTGGGGCATACGCTGGTCAACCAAAAACAGCGCGACGGTTTCGTTGCGCTGTTCCATCTTCTTCAAATAATCCAATGCGGTTTTGCCGGAATTGATTGGCAGGATGCGATAATCCTGCCCGTAGTGGGCGCGCAGGTCGCGTTCGACGGAGTTCAAGACGGATGGGTCGTCGTCGATGGTGAAGATGACTGGTTTTGCCATTTTATATTGATGGTTTTATTTCCATATATAAATTGAGGATAAATATTGATTTCTTTTTCCATTGTATTCGATATTCAACCCGATCAACGCTCATTCATCTGTCAGGGGACAGTGCCGCTCGCCTTCCTGCGGCACGTACAAAGCGATCTCGTGCAGAGGGTAAACAACCTCTTCGCGGTAGTTGCAAAGAACGGGTCCTACCACCCGCCTTACCCAGGCATTGTTTTCATCTGAAAAGCCCCGGCTCCTTCTCATGATCGTGTAGTTCAATGGGTCCACCACGATCAGGGCGAAACGCTGATTCCCGATATCATCCCTGAATCTGGCAAGGTAGGGCAGGTTATCCGCCATTGCCATTTCCATTAAGTCCTCCCGTTCATACTCGGGCACGAGCGTTACATTATCCAGCATGTTCATTGCGATGAGATGCCTTTGGGTGATGAAAAGCACCTCGCCGCCCTGCGCGTTGGCTTCATCCACTTGTTGCTGCAATTTTGCCATGATCTTTTGAGTGCGGGCCGTCTCATAGGATTTAAAGTCAATGCCGAATTGCAGATATGACCACGCAGGCATGATGATCAACGCCAACACCAGGAGCCAGGGGATGGAAACAGGTTGCGCAAGTTCCCCATTTTCGCGGCGATAACGCGCGAGGACCAGATACGCGAAAACGATCGACAACATAATTAGATAGGCATCCATGTTATGCAAGTTCGCTCCGCCGCCGATCTTTACACTTACCACAAGTCCGCCCACGAATAGAACAAGCAGTGCAGCAAATATAAAGGTCAGCCGTACAGGATGCCAGTCTCCTTTTCGCGAGTTGATCACAACGTACATCGCCAGCCACACCGGAAGGGAAGCCAGGATTGCCGCGGGCAGGATCCCAAGAAAATAAGAGGCGTTAGGCAGAAGCCGGTACCACAACAGATTGGATGTAAAGCTGGAATAAAAAAGCCCGCTGTCAGTAACGCCCGAGAAGGCAATATAGATCCGCTGTGAGGCAAAAGCAACCAGCGTGCCAACGACGAACCAGAGCGCCGGCTTGATCAGATATCGCCAGGGATTCCTGCCTTTGAGCGGCGCTTCCATCAGATATAAAACCGCGGCAATCATCCCCGGCATGGGATACCAATTGACGCGACTCCATCCGCACCAGACGGATGCCAGAATTACAACGATCCAGGTCCGTCTGTCGTCCTGTTGCGAAAATCCCCACAGGAGCAAAATGACAGGAATGGCGAGGTGGAAGTAGATCGGTCCCATGAATAGGAAGAGGAACATCCATAAAGCGACGACCCACTGGGTTGCACGCCCCTGGATGGAAAGCCGCCTCATCAACGCAGGGACTATTGCCCCCACTAAAATATACCTGATCGCCACCTGCCAAAATCTGTGAACCCAGAGCGGCGCGTCGAACAGGTAGGGTGGCGCGAGAAGCAAATGTAAAGTGGGATGCAGGATGGGCCAGGCATATTCCCGTCCATAGACATTTTCAGAGAGGAAGAGGGATGGGTAATAAAAACGGCTGGTTTCCGACCACCCCATCGCAAAGGGATAGTCAGTGACGCGCGGCCAGTAAACCAACGACAGGTGAAAAACCGACTGGCAAACGGCAACTGAAAGCAACGCCATCAACCAGGGGACCTCGTGGCGGATTGATTTGAGCGCGAACAAGCCAATCAGGCTGAAATACCAGAAAACCAGGAAGCGGAACCAGCCGACCCAGACTAAAAAACTTAAGAAAGTTAACTTTAAGAAAAAAGTAAAACCGGTCACTGAAACAAGCAGGAACAAACCAGCAATCCAGCGCGCCTTATCGGGCAGACGCTCCGAGAATTCAGCCAGGGAGAGGATCCGTTCCTGATAACGGGACCCAGTCGAAATCAATAAAAGAAGCGGCAGCGCTCCCATCAAACTAAGACCCAGGATGGCTCCCATCCAGGACCTGCTGGCAGATATGTCAACGCCCAGTCCGGATGCCATATTGAGCAATTGCCAGATCGAGAGGAAAGGCGGGAGCGCGGAGAGCGCAAAGATCAGCCGCCAAAACGTGAGTCGCGAAGGTTGAGAAATTATCATTTGTTTTGAGGAAAACACATTTGAATATCATCCATTCAATGCAGGTTTATCTGCCTTCCAGCAAACCCAACATGAGGTCATAATATTTTTTACACATGTCATCCGTAGAATGGGTTTGTAAAACATGAGCCCGCCCCGCTGAACCAATTCTCTTCATCATCTCCGGATCGTCGAGTAATTGTAATATGGAATTCTCCAGTCTTTCAGAATCCTCCGAAGGGACCAGCAAGCCATTCACACCGTCTGTGATCAGATCCTTGATCCCGTCAACCTGTGTGGCAAGGACTGGAACACCTGCCGCCATGGCTTCCATCAGTGCCCTTGATAACCCCTCCCAGCGCGATGGCAGGACAAAGATATCTGCAGATGCCAGCACAGGCGAGACATCTTCCCATGCTCCGAGGAGTCGCACGTGACCTGACAAGCCGAGTCTCAATATTTGGGACTCCAACTGCGCGCGCAAAGGACCCTCCCCGCAAATGCCCGCCTTTGCACTTGGAAAACGACTGACCACTTTGGACATGGCTTGAACAAAATACTCATGCCCCTTTTGATAAGTAAGGCGACCCATGGAAAGAAGAAACATATCGCCTTCGCCAAGTCCCAGGTTCTTTCGGGCCTCGGCCCTGTTTACCGATAAAGTATCGAGAGGCGTGACGCCATTCGGGATCACGGTGATTCTATTTTCCCGTACGCCTTCGTCCAGGGCTTGTCCCCGCGTTTGCTCCGAGACTGCAACCAGGGTAGGCGCAATTCCAATATTGATCAGTAAACCATGCAGCGATTGCCGCCATCGCGGAAACGCTTCGATCTTTCCGCGATGAGTTGCAATTCGAACAGGAACCCGCGCCAGCCAGGCGAGCGGCAACCCGAGAAGATTGCTGTCATGCGTAAAGGTCTCGACAACATCAAATCGTTCGCGCACCAGCAGAATCCATAACTGCCACAAACCTTTTATTAATTTCAATCCCTGACGTATCAGGCCTGCTCCCGGCTCATAGGCTTGAAGGTTATGAATGGGAAAATCAACTGTCCGCCTCCATTTCTCATGGAGACCTTCCTTGTCATAAAAAAAAGCAACGATCACTTTACAGCCATGCGATTTGAACCAGCGCGCCTGATCGAGCAAACCTCTTTGCGCCCCGCCAATTGCCATTTGTGTACCAATGAGAAGAATTGAAAAGTGTTTGCTGGTCATGTTTAGATGGCAGCTAGCATTGCTGGAGGGAATTGAGATTAGATACCAAGGACAGCTTTATACTGCGGGATGACCGAATCGATCTTATATTGCTCCAGCCAACTTTTGGGCGGCTTCCGGACGTCCCCTCTTAAGACAGACTCGATGGCAGATGCAATTGCCTCCGCATCCCCAACGGGGACGAGATGCCCATATTGCCCATCCTTTAGAATTTCGGAGGGACCGCTCAAACAATCCGTGCTTACCACGGGGCAGTCACAAGCCAGCGCCTGAATTAGCACGCCCGGCAGGCCCTCCCATTTTGAGGATAAGACAAAAACCGAGGCTCTTTTCATAAATGCGAAAGGGTTCAGTTCGAATCCGAAAAGATCAACGATGTCCTGCAAACCGGACGAGCGAATCAAATTTTCCAGGGCCGGTCTTTCCTCCCCGTCGCCAAGGATGATCAACCGCGATGGGATTTTCCCGCGAACGATGTCAAATGCCTTGATCAGCGTGGAAAAATCCTTCTCATCTGATAATCGCCCCACGCCCAATACGACGGGGCATTGAGCATTAGTAAAAAAGGGATGATTAATCGGCTGTTCCGCC
>Ga0247727_10017588_pt1 | contig 11363 bp, 11 predicted proteins | sample WisWelCaveWW1625_FD_202498 | JGI IMG/M metagenome (GOLD analysis project Ga0247727, IMG submission 202498) | Biofilm microbial communities from Wishing Well Cave, Virginia, United States - WW16-25 | ecosystem: Environmental > Aquatic > Deep subsurface > Groundwater > Cave microbial mat | place... | reverse complement strand
TCTGCGGTTTCACAGAGGCATTGGCATTGGAATTGAGAGAGCATGGAATAAGCATCAATGCCATATCGCCAGGGGCGGTCAATACCAGGCTGCTTGACCAGATTCTTTCTGCTGGCGATGCTGCTGGCAAGGAATTCCTTGAGGCAAGCAGGAAGCAGAAGGAGACAGGAGGCACACCGCCAGACAAGGCAGCCCAGCTTGCGTTGTTCTTGTGCAGCGATGCAGGCAGGGGTGTGACAGGCAAGATAATCAGCGCTGTCTGGGATGAGTACAGCTCATTTGGCGCAAGGAAAGACCGTCTTGCAGGCTCATTGTACAATCTGCGCAGGATAGATGATACTTTATTCACTGAGAAGTAATTAAAAACTTATTTATAAATTTTCCGTAGAAAAGTTTTTATATAGGAACCTTTTCTCCGATTTTGATGATTGTTTCAAGGACGCCGATGAGGCTTCCGCTTGGTGGGGGAGGAACTGACTTGCCGTTCTATTGCGAGAAGTTCGGCTCTTCCCTTGTCACGGCTGCCATCAACAAGTACATGTACATAACAGCGAGTCCGCGCATGGACAACAAGATAAAGCTCAATTATTCAAGGACAGAGATTGTTGACAGCGCTGACCATGTGGAGCATCCGCTCATCCGTGAAGCGCTGAGGCTGGTCGGAATCAATGACTCGATCGAGATCCATTCTGTGGCTGATGTCGCAGGCGGCACAGGGCTCGGCTCATCGCAGTCGTTCCTTGTCGGCCTGCTCAATGCGCTCTATTATTACAAGGGCGAGACAGTCTCAAAGTACAAGCTCGCAGAGGATGCCTCGGTCATCACAATGGGCACGCTGAAAGAGCCCTGCGGAAAGCAGGACCAGTATGCTGCTGCCTTCGGCAACATCAACCACCTGAAGATAACCAAGAGCCAGCGCGTCACAGTGTCGCCTGTCAACATCTCACATGATGACATCAAGCGGCTTGAGCGCAACATGCTGCTTTTCTTCACAGGCATAACCCGCTCAACAAATCAGATACTGGCAGAGCAGAAGCAGAAGGCTGAGAAGGATTCTGCGAGCGATAATCCTGATTCGATCATAGCCCATTATCACGAGATACAGAACATAGGCAATGAGAGCCTCAAGTGCCTTGAGAGCAGCGAGCTCAAGCGGTTTGGTGAATGGATGAACATCCATTGGCAGTGCAAGCGCAAGCTCACGAGCAGGATGACCAATTCTGCGATAGACACCTGGTACCAGCTCGCGATGGACAGTGGCGCGATCGGCGGCAAGCTGATCGGCGCAGGCGGAGGGGGGTTCCTGCTCATGTACGCAGAGGACAACCACGACAGGATAAGCAGCGCACTTGGCAAGGAAGGACTCGTAAAGACCCCTTTCAGGTTTGATTTCGAAGGCAGCCGCATCGTGTACGACGGCAGGACCTTCTGAGGTGGAAGATGCAGGAAGAGATGCGCGCATTCCCTGACCACAAGAGCTATATTGACCATTATCTGGCAGAGGTCAATGACATTGTCGCAAAGATAGACCGCAGCCAGATAGAGAAAGCCATTGAGATACTCTTTGACGCGTGGAAGAACGGCAATCACGTGTTTGTTATGGGCTGCGGCGGAAGCGCTGCCACTGCCAGTCATTTCGCGGCAGACCTGTCCAAGACGACCATGAGCAAGGGAAAGAAGCGCTTCAAGGCGATGTCGCTTGTCGAGAATCCTGCCCTCACCACCGCCTGGATAAATGATGAAGGCTGGGAAAATGTCTTTCTGGGCCAGATAGAGAATTTCATGCAGCCTGGTGATGTGGTGCTCGGCTTGAGCGTGCATGGCGGTAAAGGGAAAGCCAATGCAGGCGCGTGGAGCCAGAACCTGACAAAAGCGATGCAGTATGTGAAGGACCATGGCGGCAAGGCGATAGGCATCGCTGGCTTCGATGGCGGAGCGTTCAAGGAACTCTGCGACGCGACGATAATCGTGCCAAAGAACTCGACACCGCTTGTCGAGGGATTCCATTGCGACATCCAGCACCTCATGGTCTTCAGGCTGAAAGAACTCATAGAGAGGTATGAGCATGGTGGTTGATATCTTCCTTGACTCGCCTGACACAGAGGCGTACAAGCGCCACAAGGTCATCATCAGCGGCGGCACCACAAACCCCTCCTTGATGTCCAATATGGGGATCGCCAACAACAAATACGAGCAGCACTGCAGGGAAATCCTCAATATCCTTGATGGCGGAGTCCTCAGCGTGGAGGTCACAGAGATAGATCCAGAGCGCATGTATGAGCAGGCCATGCGTTTCCACAAATGGGATGACGCGCGGATCGTGGTCAAGATACCTGCGCCATTCTACATCGATGGGAACACGGCGCAGCGTGTGGACAGCAAGTTCGCGCCAGGAAGTCCTGTCTTTGTCGATACCATTCCTGTCATCGCAAGGCTTGCCGGCGAAGGCGTGCCTTTGAACATCACGTGCGGTTTTGGTTATGAGCAGGCGCATGCCATCGCTGCGGCTATTACCAGCGGGGCAAGGAAGGCCAAGAATCCTGCGAAGAACAATTATTTCAGCATGTTCTGGGGAAGGCTCCTGGATGGTTATGTCGCTGACAAGTCCCGCGGCTTCAGCCAGGTATTTGACAGGTCAGACACTGAGCGGTTGATAGCGCTTTCGATGGCTGAGGTCGAGGAGGCGGCGCGCCAGCTTGAGGGTTCAGGCATCCGTCTCATCCTTGGCAGTTCGCGCTTGCCAAAGGTCTGGGAAGAGGCTGCGAAGAAGGAAGGCGATGACAAGCTGATGCTGCTCAAGCGCGAGGCTTTCCGCGCAGTGCTCAAGGTGGCGAGGCCGTTCAATGCCGTTCCGACAGTCCCTCCTGCATTGCTCGAGGCATCCCGCTACCATGAAGGCACCTCGGCTGCCCTGAAGGGTTTTGTCGATGAGTACATCAAGCTCAGGGACTCCCGCGACAAAACTTTTATAAAACAATATCCAGTGTTCTAGAGTGTGGCAAGGATTGTTCTTTCCGGAAGGATGCTGGATGTTCTAATCATTCTTTTCCTTTTTATCCTCACCGCAGGAGTACGCCTCTATGACCTGAACGGCGCTGGAGGAACTTTTGACGAGACTGATTATCTCAGGAATGCTGTCAATATGGTTGTGGCATTTGAGCGCTGGGATTTCAGCAAGGAGCGCTGGAAGCTGAACTATGAACACCCTCCAATTGGCAAGTACATGCACGCATTGTTTTTCATTCCTTTTGCAAAAACTCTTAGTGAGCAGGAAAAGGACGCGATTATTGCCGGCGCTTGGATCTGGGCAGACCCGATCGGAGTCTCGGGCGAGGTTTACAGGCCTGGAAGGTATGCGAGCGTGCTTTATGCAGGTCTTACCGCAATTATTGTTTACTTGTTTGGCTTGCTTTTCCTGAGCAGGAAGACCGGCTTTATTGCAGCCCTGCTGCTTGCAGTTCTTCCTAATTTTATCCCGTACCATAAGGTGATGAGCCTTGATGCCCCTATTTCCTTCTTTTTCGCTCTTGGTGCATTGGTTTTTGCGCTTGCGCTTAAGCACGATACCTGGCCTTGGTGGATTGGGCTTGGAATTGTTTCAGGCCTTGCAATCGCCACAAAGTTCAATCTTGGGATGCTGTTCATTTTTTACTGCATTGTTTTTGTCATCTGGAGATATAACAATGCAGATTCAGCACTGAAGTTCAGGCAGAAGACTCTGGCAGCCCTGAAGAAAATCTGGCATTGGAAATTGTTTTTCGTGCCTGTTATTGCCTTGCTTGTTTTGTATGCTGTTTGGCCCTGGCTTTGGCCTGCTCCGGTTGACAGGATGGTTAAGACAATGGGTGTCTGGGGCTTGAGCGAAGACCCTGAGCTTGAGGCGTGGGACCCTGTGATTGAGCCGTGGTTTGGAAAAATGGTTCCTGTCAAGGCTTCTTATTATCCTGTGTATTTCCTTTTCACAACTCCTGTCCTGGTGTTGCTTCTTTTTGGCGCTTCTTTTGTTTATCGCTGGAAAAACAGGAGTTTTTGGAGCACTTTTGTGTTCATCTGGTTTATTACCCCGTTCTTGTGGACTCTTCAGCCTCAAAAGGCAGACGGCATGCGGTACATCACAATGATTTATCCTCCTTTGATGATTCTTGCTGCACAGGGACTGCAGCAGTTTTTCAAAACAAACAGGCGCCTATTTTACGGCACGCTCATAACTTTTGTGTACTTGGCAGCGCTTTCTGCCTGGATTCACCCGTACTATATGGATTATTATAATATCCTGATTGGTGGTCCCAAGAACGTGCAGGAAAATAATCTCTTGGAATTTGATTTTTTTGGTGAAGGAAAGAAGGAGGCTGTTGAGTGGCTCAACCTCAATGCCGCGCCCAATTCAGTTGTTGGCGCAAAGTGGGACCCCATTGATGAGTTTGGCGGATGGCGTGCAGACATTAGGGCGTACAACCTCATTAATACTAACTTTACTGGAGACCCTCATTATTGGATGATTAATCACAGGTACAGGCAGATGTTTGAGGAAACTGACATTTCAAAGGTGGACTTGTCAAATTACGAGATTGTTCACACCCTAATGGCAGGCAACGGCGAGCTTGCCTGGATTTACAAGGCAAAGGGCGTGTCTTAATTTTATTAACTTTTTCCACACGCAGAATGCTCTTTATAATTAAGCACTTCAACAAAATTAACATGTTTATCAGGATTTCTGCAAAATACCATTCCTTTCTCATAACCTGTGTATTCCCAACCGCGGTCTTCACAAAGACAACCATATTTTCCTTCTATGTACAAACCTTTTACAAAAGAAAACAGTAGGAAAAAGACAAAAAACCCTATGATTAACCATTCAAAAATCACCAGATGCGTATTCTGACTCATTTTATCACTTAATTCTGGCATTACAGCATTAATAATATATACGCATAATGCATAAGTCTTTTAAATATTTGCACGGTAAGCAGAACTGATTTAAAAATGAGCAAATTGGGTACTGTGCTTAAAAAAGTAAGAAGGCTTGCTACTAGCAGTTATTTGTGGCGTCGCTTGCTATTGGAAGTTCCCCCATTTTCCCTTGTCTCGTGGGCATATTTGAGCATAAGACACTCTGATTATATTTGGCTCAATATTTTCAACAAGAAAGCTCATCAATTGTTCTTAAAGTACCCTCCAGAAGTGAATGAAGCACAAAAGAAAGCTATTGAAGATCTCAAAAATAGTGGAATCGCGGTATTCAATTTCACCGACCTCTTTGATAAACGAGAACTGCAAGAACTAGTTAGATTATCTGAGAAATATATTGAGGAGAAGAAAGAATTTATAGAGAAAACGCCGCAAAACAAGAGAACAAAATATTATGTTAAAGGGCTTTTTGGCGACAATCCATCAGTAGTTCTTGACAACAAGTTAATGTGTTTTGTTTTTGAGGAAAGAATTCTCACCATAGTAAATTCGTATCTGAACATGTTTTCGAGAATGCAGAATTTGTCTTTGCAGTACAATATACCTGTTCCTGGAGATTCGATTTTGAGCCAGAACTGGCACAGGGACCCTGAGGACAAGGAGATGGTAAAGATGTTTTTCTATCTGAGAGATGTGGATTCATCAAACGGACCATTCTCATATGTTCCAGGAAGCCACTATCGTGGACCGCACCGAAAAGCATTTGGACGAAAGCCGTTTCAAGGAATTTATACTAAAGCTGGCGCCGTGGAAGAGAAGCTTGGTGATATAATTAAAGAATACATGGGAAAAGCTGGCACTATCTTGCTTTGTGACACATCGGGCTTGCATAAGGGAGGGCATTGCACAAAGAATCCAAGAATAATACTGCACGCAGGTTATGTCACTGACGCTTCTATTTCCAGAAAAAAGTACACATTGAATAATAAACCTGAATTCTCAGAACTTTCTCCTGCTAAAAAATATGCACTTTATTTGGATTAAGTTATTCAAGGCTTCCAATCAGGATTCATATCCTCTGCTGTATTATTTGTTAGCCTTGTTTCACTACCGCCACCAGAATTCATTGTATATATTTCACGATTGCCATCGCGATTCTTCTCGCTTTGCTTTGTTATCACGTATATTTTGTTGTCTGCCAGCAAGTCGATATAAGGAAGCTTGAAGCGAAGGAACGGAAACAAGACTGGATAGCGCAATAACGCGCACCTGGTATCGCCAAAGTGCTCCTTTGCCAGCTTTTTGACTAGTGAGTGCGTGATGTTCTGCAGGTGATCGTTTTTCTCGCTCACCAGCAGCCCGTCTCCTTTTCTTAGGAAATCTATGCGTCTCCTCAAGTTTGCCGCGTTTGGGATTGCCATAAGGAACCACCCGCCCGTCTTTAATGTCCTGCTGATTTCATTGAAGCACCAGACCATGTTTTCAAGATGTTCTATGACCTCTATTGCGATTATTCCGTCCAGGCTCGAATCATTAAATGGCAGCTTATCACGGGAAAGGTCACACTGCAGGAATTTGGCATTGATTTCTGGGTATGTAAGGTAATTGTCTATGTCAACGCAGCTGATATCACTGAATCCTTGCTTGAGGAGCCAGAATGAGACGTGTCCTCCGCCTGCTCCAAGTTCTGCGATTCTGGATGTTTTTGCCTGCGACAAAAGAAAGCGCTTGACCGCAGAAAGCTGGTTTGGCCTGAGACAAACTTCATTCTGGTATGCGCGCTTGCGCTCTTCCTTTTGCTCTGCAATTTTTTCTGCAGGACTATATTTGACCATTTCCTTCACCTGTCGTTAACTTTGCAGTTTACCATTTATATCACCCTCACCGCTTCCTCAAGGCTTGCGCATCTTGCGTCGGCAATCGCCTGGTTTTCAACAAGCTCAATTACCCCTTGCTTTGAGCCGATGTATATTGTCATCCTGCATCCTGCTGCCTTGCCTGCAGCGATGTCTTTCCAACCGTCTCCGATCATTACCGCATCCTTGATGTTGAAGCCGTGCCTTTTCGCCGCCTCCAGGAGCAGCCCTGGCCTTGGCTTGCGGCATTCGCACGTGCTTTTTATGTCATGCATGCAGTAAAAGACGTTTTCTGGAGGGATGCCCAGTTCTTTCCTCATTATCTCGTTCATCGCGTACAGGCTGTCGACTGTGTGCTGGCCTTGCGCTACAGTCGGCTGGTTTGATGCCACAAATATGCGATAGCCTTTTTCGCGCAGGCAATTGATTGCGGCAGGCACGCCTTTAATGATTTTGAAATCTTCTGGCCTGAATGGAGAACCATAACCTGTATTGTTGTTTTTCAGGTGGTGCGGGTGATAGACATTCTCGTTTACCACGCCGTCCCTGTCTAGTATGACGACCTTGTCCATAGTATTTATGCATGATACTAATTGTTTTTAAACATTAGGGACACTAAATCTATATACGAAGTGAAACAAAGCTTAAGATTGCGAATAAGAAAGATACCCCAACACGCGCGAATATTACATTTTGCAATGATGGAACAAGCAGGAGTGTGCCGGCAATTGTTATTGCATTTATAAGATAGTACCCATCGAAAAAATAAAAGTATTTTTTTGTTTTTTTGTGCGCAACAAGCCAGTTGTTGTTAAGCTTCCACATAAAGATGGTTGGCAGCATTAGCGCATACCATTGTGCGAGGCGCATACTTGAATTGTAGTCAGAACCATACAAGAGATTTATCACGAATGGCAACAGGAGTATTATCGCTGCCATCATTAATACAAAAAATCCAATCACCCACCATCGCAACAGTTTTGGCAGTATTTGTTTTCTTTTCAGGGAAACTAGTTTCTTGAATGAAACAGCATGCATTTGGCTCATGAAGCCTTCTATCGCGTCTGGTATTGTTATGGCAATAGAATAGATTGCCAATGCTTCTATCCCTAGAAATGCAGGGATCAGTAACTTGTCCACTTGCCCAAGTGCTCTTGGGATTATGTTTATCACAGTGATATGTTTGCCGTATCTGTCTGCTTGCTTGTCAATGCCTTCTTTTAGGGAGTAAGTGCGCTTGAAATGTACAAAGCATGCTATTGCTGTAAGCGCAATTGCCAAACAGTATGTGAGTATCACGATCGCTATGTTGGATGTAAAAAACAAAACTGCACATACCAAAGCAGTGAATGTCACACGTTCAAGAATGACATATGAATTTGCTCTTGCAAAATCTGCTTTACCAAGAAAGAAGCTGTTAAGGTAACTATTCCAGAACAAGAATGGGAAGAATATTGCTGTAATCGCAAATGCTATTCCAAGATACGAGTCTTCACGCAGAATTCCAAAGTATCCTGCTGTTACAAACAACCCTAATGAACCAAGCAGGCTCCAGAGATTTTTTTGCTTGAACAAAGGAAAAAAGGTCTGTTCAAGTTTTCTGCTTACTGCCTGCATTAGCGCAGGGTTTGCTCCTGGAATAGCGGTAATGGCCAGTGTTGCAATAATTCCAAGTATGAACTGGTATTTCCCATACAGCGCCTTGTCGCCGAGCCGCGTGAACGCGACCGATAGCGCTATCCCTGCGATTATGAATGCTACCTGGGCGACAAGCATCCAGAATCCGCCTTTGAAGAAATAGACATTGTCTATGCCTGTTATCCTTTCTGTCGCCTTGAGCATCCGCAAGGCAAATCCCTTTGCGCGCTCAGTCTGCTCGAGCATGTGCAGGTACATGTGAGCGCCGACTTCGCATCGCTTTAAAATACTTCTGGACAAGAAGGTTAAAAAAAGGCGGACAGCTTACCCGGTTTCCCGCGTAACGCAGTACAGCCGGGTACGGAGGCTTGTTTGATTGACGGGTTCGAATGAGACCGTATCGGACCAAGCCCCTATGACCGTCCGGGAAGATGATGCCGCTTGATGCTTATAAAGCTTTCGAAGGAGGCTGGCCACACGTCGGCATAACCTTTATAAGAGTATGCTATGTCGCGCGTGATATGGGAATTGATAGTGACGCGAATGATGCATATTTTGACTCGAAATATGGTGTCGCGCAAGAACGGGGGGATTTCACATCACGTGGCCTGCCTGACTACAAGATTACTGACCGGAAATCCGTGCGGGGCAAGAAAATCCTGAACGTCGGCTGTGGCACTGCGCAAGACACGTGGTGGTTGGCGAAGGATAATGAAGTCTGCGGTCTTGATGGTTCTAAAGTAGGCGTGAAGATCGCGCGCGAACATGGCGTGAAAGCAATCCGACATGATATCACAACACGGTTTCCATTCAAGGACGAGACGTTTGATATCGTTATCATCAAGGACGTGCTTGAGCACATGATGTGGCCTCTGCCCTTGTTGTTGGAATGCAAGCGCGTGGCCAAGCCCACTGGGAAGGTCGTCATCAATGTGCCTAATCAATACACTGGGCACGCACGGATCAAGATGCTGCTCGGCAAGAGCGTCGTGTGGTACAGGCACATAAAGAAAAACGATGAGTGGGATTCGCCCCACGTGCGTTTTTGGACGTATAAGGGTTTCCTGAAGTTTTTGCGGGTTGCAGGCCTGAAGCCAGACAAGTTCTTTTTTGACTTCGCGACGCTCGCGCATTATTCTGATCCTGATTATCTGTACTTGATGGTGAAGGATAAGGTGAATAAGAGCTGGCGTGTTAAGCTATTCTTGAACTTATTGTACCCTGGCTACAAGGTGTTTGATAGCATTTTCCCGAGAAGCCTGCGGCACGCTGTCGTTAGTCTGGCGCCGAGCCTGATGTGCAGTCATTTCTATTGCATTGCGAGCAAGAAAAGCGCTGGCAGATAGATTCCTATCGCTCAGTCACTCTTTTGGCAGAAAGCCAGCACTTCCTTCGCGACCCTCTCTGCGCTTTTCCCGTCAGCGAAGCCTAGTATCGCTTCGACAAGTTTTTTCCTGCCTGCAGAGTGTTTTCCTGGATTCTCAAGGCCTTCCCTGACTTCCTTCAGGAGTTCTTCCGGGCTTTCGGCGAACGGCGATGCGCCGTAATCGCGTATGTAGCGCAGGTGGTCAAAGTCGCAGTGTGATTTGAGGCTCTCGAGATACGGTCGCGGCTTGTCGTCAAAATTCACGTTCACGCTTGGCGTGTCAAAACATGACGCATCAAGGGTGGAACTGCCTCCTGGGGTTATCACGACATCTGAATGCTTCATCAGGCTGCCCATGAACAAGTGATCGTCCCAGTTCGGGTTCCAGCTTTTCGGCGGTTCTTTTCCTTTCAGGTACCACTCAGGATAGTTCATCCTGACGTGTTCGTGCTTTTCAAACCTTTCGTATTGTGTCCAGTCCTTGACTCCTGGATGCGGGCGGATGACCAGTATTGTCTCTTTCGGGAAGACTCCCTCGTCAATCCCCTTAAGGATGGTCTCGACTATGACCTTCTCGTTCTCTGCTGTGAGCCCCATCACATTCTGCGGAATCCCTCCGAGATATGTGATGACCTTGGCATTCTCTGGAATGCGCAGCAGCCTGAACATTTCCTCCTTGGATGGTATCTCGTTCCTGAAATAAGGGTCAAACTGCGGCGCGCCGACGATTTTCAGGATGTCTTCTGGCATGTGGTGCAGCTGCTCGCTTTCTTCCATCTGCTTCGGTCCCCACATGAGCAGGGCATCAGGGGTGTACATCGGCACTCCCTTGGAGGTTAGGTTGTCCCAGCTTCCGACAAGCGACACGACAGGAATCCTGTGTCTGGCAGCATATTCCACATACGGCAGCTGTTCAAGCGCCAAGACATTCGTTGCGAACACGCTCGTGACCCTGTGCTTGTCAAAGACTTCCTTGACAGGTTTTTTCCTGCCAAGCCACGAAAGTCCCTTGAAGAGCTGCTGTATCAGCTTGAGTTTGAGTGTGATTGCGACTGCCCTTCGCGTATAGAAGTGGAAAGGTCTTTTCTGCACGTCCCTGTCGCGCTTTATCTTCAGGCTGGTCGTATTCACATCAGGGTATGCTGCGGCTGGATAGATTGTCCGCGTCATCCGTATCTGGTCCAGCATGTTCTCATACTTTGATGGCAAGTAGACAGTCTCCAGCTGGATTTCAGGGAATTGCTTTTGCAGGAATGGAAGCATCCATTCTGCGCATACCAGGACTATGTTCGTCTTTCCCTTTAATTCGTTGATTGCCCCTGCATTGACAACGTTCCGGTACGCTACCCCTTCTGTGCAGATGACGAGTGTTGTCCCTTTCGGTGCCATATGTCTTGTGCGTGAGTATGCTATTTATGAATTTAATGGATTATACTACCTCAGAACATACAGCGCTATGTACACGGTTATCGCCCACAGCGCCATTCCTATCATCATCTGCTTGTCCTTGAATACCAGTTCTGGATGGCGCGCAATCTTTGAGCCTGTATAGATGAGCGAGAAATACCTGAAGATCGCGTAGAGCGCGAAAGGGA
>Ga0247727_10017587_pt1 | contig 11365 bp, 6 predicted proteins | sample WisWelCaveWW1625_FD_202498 | JGI IMG/M metagenome (GOLD analysis project Ga0247727, IMG submission 202498) | Biofilm microbial communities from Wishing Well Cave, Virginia, United States - WW16-25 | ecosystem: Environmental > Aquatic > Deep subsurface > Groundwater > Cave microbial mat | place... | reverse complement strand
TGATTGTCTGAACCTTTCTAAAATAACTCGAACTCGGAGTACAATCAAGTTTCTTGTAGAAAGAACTTTGCCAAAAGTGAAATGCTGACCGGTCGCTTAAAGCCGTGGAACCGCCGAAATTTTACGCACAAAAAGCGACCGGTCAGCATTTCACTACTGCGTAGTTCTTTCTACAAGTAACTGACCACAAAAGGCACGTACTAAAAATCAATTACTTGCAGGTCAGTTGCTTAGAAGTGACTTTCCAAATGCGCTCTTAGAAAATGCGAAAGGATCTCATCATGAACAGAAAAACAATTTGGCGGGGTGTGATTATAGCCGTGGGTACGATTTCTTTCTTTTCTATCCTTGCCTTTCGAACCTCACTGCAAAGATTGCCTGCTGCTCACCGCAAGACGGAAATTCTAAAAAGCTACGGCCAATTGCCTTTGAGCTTCGAGGCGAACCAGGGACAAAGCGATAGCCAGGTCAAGTTCATTTCCCGCGGCAGTAAGCACAGTCTGTTTCTGACGCCCACCGAGGCGGTGCTGGCTTTGCGAAAATCAACAGCGAATCAAGGGCGACCAAAGATGAATCTCGCCTCCGGGATTGTTGAGAGCGAAGGCAGTGAAGCCATTGCGCAAGCCGTGTTGAGGATGCAGCTTGTCGGCGCAAACATGAACCCTCGAGTGCTCGGATTTGACGAGCTACCTGGCAACGTCAATTATTTCTTGGGCGATAACTCCACAAAGTGGCGAAGCAACATTTCCACCTACGGCAAAATTAAATATCAAGCCGTGTACCCCGGCATAGACTTGGTTTACTACGGCAATCAGCAAGAGCTGGAGTATGACTTCATCGTCGCGCCGTATGCTGATCCGGCAATGATCAAGCTGCGCTTCACAGGTGCGGAAAAGCTCGACGTGAATGCCGAAGGCGAGTTGTCCATAGATTTTGCTGGAGAACAGGTGCGGATGCGAAAGCCCGTGATCTATCAAGAACGAGATGGCAAGCGCGAGAAAATCGCCGGCAGTTATGCATTATTGGCGCCTGCGGATGAAGGCAATGGCCTGCCTCAAGTCGGCTTTCGCGTGGACGCGTATGATACCGGCAGCCCGCTCGTTATTGATCCAGTGCTGGCCTTTTCAACCTATCTGGGCGGCAGCGATGATGACATTGCCAGCGACCTCGCCGTGGATGCGAGTGGCAATATCTATATCCTCGGCAACACCGCTTCCGCCGACTTCCCCATCGTGAATCCTGCACAACCCGTCCTTGGTGGAGGCCTCGATGTCTTCGTGGCCAAGTTGAATCCCGCCGGTTCCGCCATCATCTTCTCCACTTACTTGGGCGGCAGTAATACGGAATTCAGCAGCGGCATCACGGTGGACGCGAGTGGCAACGTTTATCTCTGCGGCCAAACCTTTTCGACCGACTTCCCGACCGTGAATCCCATTCAGTCCACATTCGGTGGGCACGACCGAGACGCTATTATCGCAAAGCTGGATGCCAGCGGCTCGACACTCCTGTACTCGACTTATTTGGGCGGCATTGGCAGAGACCGAGCCACTGATATTGCCGTGGATGCAAGCAACAATTTCTATGTCGTGGGCATAACGGGTTCGACGAATTTTCCCACGGCAAATGCTTTTCAACCGGCATTGAACGCCGGCTCCGACGATAACTTTATCACAAAATTTAATGTCGCCGGTTCTGCCTTCGTTTACTCAACCTATTTAGGCGGCAGCGGTGTCGAATCCGGCAATGCGATCGAGCTTGATGCGAGCAACAATGTGTATATCACCGGCCTCACGACCTCAACGGACTATCCGACGGCTTCTCCCTTTCAGTCTACGCAAGCCGGAGACTGGGATGTGTATGTTACGAAGCTGAATGCCGCCGGCTCCACGCTGGTTTATTCTACTTTCTTGGGCGGCAGCGGCCAAGAGTCCGGTTTCGATCTCGACGTGGATGCGAGCGGAAATGCGTTTGTTACGGGTCACACCAATTCGGGCAACTTCCCTCTTGCGAATCCTGTGCAGGCTACGTTCATGGGAGTTCGCGATATCTTCGTGACCAAGTTGAATGCTGCCGGTTCGGCGCTGGATTATTCCACCTACTTGGGCGGCAGCGGTGAAGAGTTTGGAAACGTCATTTCCGTGAATGCAAGCGGCAACGCTTATGTTGCTGGTCAGACCCTTTCGACCAACTTTCCAACCTTGAATGCCCTGCAGCCAACTTCCGGAGGTGCGCAAGATGCCTTCTTCCTGAAGTTGAATACCGCCGGCACCGCACTGCTGTATTCCTCTTATTTAGGCGGAAGCAGCAACGAATCTTGCGGCATCCTGGTGGATGCGAGCAGCAATGTCTATATTCGTGGCCTTACTTCTTCGACCGACTTTCCGACCTTGAATGCCTTGCAGTCGACATACGGCGGCGGCTTCAGAGACGCTTTTTTATTGAAGCTAATCGACAAACCTTTCGTCTTTCTCGCCGACAAAGTCACGCTCAAACGCACCAAGCAAAATATCCCGCTGCCAAGCGGGAATATCCATTCTAACGGCACGCTCACCGTGGAGAAGGGTGATCCGAGCACTTACAATTCCAATCTCACCGCGGTGGGCCAAATCACCATTCAAAAAGAAAACACCATCAATGGCAATGTCACGTCACCGCTCGCGATCAGCAATGCGGGAACGATCAACGGCACAACTACCGTCGGGCCAGTTGCCAGCATACCCTTGCCGAGCAAGAGCTACAGTGCCGGCGGATTGAACAAGACCGTACCGAGTGGTGGCTCGTTGGTTTTAGCGCCCGGCTCATACAACATTATCACGCTCAACGGCGGCGGCACACTCAAACTCACGAGCGGCGATTATTTTTTCAACGAGCTGCGCTATCCTGGCTCGACAGCCGTGATCGAGTTTGATCTTTCCACTGGCTATCCTGTAAACGTAAATGTCGTGAGCAATCTGCAATTGGGCAAAGAAGCGGAGATTCGCTTATTGCCGAATGGCGAGAGCGACAGCGATTTGGTGACTTTTTTTACATTACAGAGCATAGCCGTGAACATCGGCAAAGAAGCCTACTTCCTCGGAACGTTGAACGCGCCCAACGCGACGGTCACGCTGGTGAAGAACACGCAATTGCGTGGCTCGATTTGCGCGAAAGAAATTGTGGTGGAACGCGATTGCTTGTTCCTGCATCATGATGCGTCGAGCAGTTTGCCGGGGCCGGGGAATTTGCCGAAGTCGTCTTTTGATGATGAGGAAGAAATTGTTAGTGATCAGTTGCCAGTGACCAGTTATCAGTTGGAGCAGAATTATCCGAATCCGTTCTCGCAGCTCCCGCGCTTCGCGGGAAATCCGACGACAGTGATCAGTTTTCAGTTGCCAGTAAGCAGTGAAGTCACACTGGCAATTTACAACATGAGCGGGCAGCTTGTGAGGAAACTCGTTGCGGGTGAGATGAATGCGGGACGGCACACTTTCACTTGGGATGCGACCGATGCTCGCGGCGCGCAAGTGGCCAGCGGCGTGTATTTGTATGTGATCAAAGCGGGCTCTTTTTCAGCGCAGCGCAAGCTCGTGCTGATGAAATAAGCGAGCTTTGTTGGATTCCAAGCAACGCATTGACCGGTCGCTATAACTCCACAGATTTTTAGTTACAAGTGATCTAAGCGACCGGTCAATATCCATGGTCTATAAAAACAAAAACGCCATGCGTGTTACAGAATTTTTCTGTTATGCACGCATGGCGTTTTTTATAGAGCGCCGCAAATCGATCGCGCGGTCGTCGTAGATTTTATAGCGAGCTGATCAATCCACCATCACCGTCTTCGCGCCGGCCGGAGCAACTTCCCCAATCACCCATGCTTGCACGCCGGCATCGGCAAGCCGGCCGAGATACTCGCTCACACTTTTCGGCGCGAGGCTCACCAGCAAGCCGCCGGCGGTTTGCGGATCGTGCAAGACTTTCGCCAACAGAGAATCGACACTCTCCTGTATTGTCACATGGGCCTTGACAAACTCCCAATTATTTCGATTGCCGCCCGGAATGCACCCTTGCGCCGCGAAGTTTATCACCTCTGGCAATAAGGGAACGGCTTGCGCGTGAAGGCGAAAAGCCACTTTGCTTGCAGCCGCCATTTCATACGCATGGCCGAGCAAGCCGAAGCCGGTGATATCCGTTGCCGCATGTGCGCCAAGCGCCACCATCGTTTCGCTGGCGGCGCGATTGAGCTGCAGCATCGTTGCGGTGAGTTGGCGAATGCCTTCCGCCGATAACAAGCCGCGTTTCACTGCGGTGCTGAGAATACCCGTGCCCAACGGTTTCGTGAGCACGAGCGCATCACCCACTTGCGCGGTGTGATTGTGTACGATCTGCTGCGGATGCACGACGCCGGTGACCGCGAGACCGTATTTGATTTCCGGATCGTCGACGGTATGTCCGCCGATAATCGCCACGCCCGCTTCTGCGGCTTGATCGACGCCGCCATTCAAAATCGCCGCGAGAATATCGGGATCATCTTTCGCCGGATAACACGCAATGTTCAACGCCGTCAACGGCCGGCCGCCCATCACGTAAACATCCGAAATCGAATTGGTCGCGGCGATGCGGCCGTAATCATACGGATCATCGACGATCGGCGTGAAAAAATCCACCGTCTGCACCAGCGCCAAATCTTCACGCAATTGGAAAATGCCGGCATCCGCCGCGGCGTCCATCCCTACCAGCACGCCCGGCATATTGATTTTTTTCACCTTTGCCAAAACTTGCCACAACACCGTTGGGCTGAGTTTCGACGCTCACCCGGCGCAGCGCACTTTTTCAGTGAGGCGGGTGATTTCTTCTTTAGTGGAATTAGAACTCATATTTAAAAACAATTCTAAACAAAAGACATCAACTACCAATACACGAATAACGAATAGGTTAGTTCTACCATATTGTCTCAGACGCTATGTTTTTCTATTTCAAAAGGAAGTCTGAGTAAATTATCTTTAATCAATTTGATAGTATCCGGGTCTAACTTACCAGTACGAAAATAGGCCTTCCACTCAGCAACGCCATCATACGTGCAATGCCTGAGAAAATTTAAAATAGTTTCAATATTATTTAAATGAACCCAATATGGATGCGCTTTATTAACTATAACAATGACTCGCTCCTTGCTTTCTGTTGATTCAATTATTACATAAGGATCATTTGGAGACATATCTCCAACAATATATAACCATACTTTAAGTTCGTTTATTTTCACTTTGAGCGAAGGTTGTATTTTTTTCATAACCGCTTCTTTCACAGCTTTATTTGATTCCTTTATTAGTTTCACGGAGGGAATCTCTAATTCAAATAAAATATTCTTGATTTCGTTAGAGCTAAGTTCTTTCTCGAAATCATTTAATGCAGCATCACAATTTACTTCAGAATCGGCTCTTTCATCGGCTTTATATTTTCTATAACTAAGCGCCTGCTGTTTAAAGTCCGCATATTCCTCAAATAGCTTTGCATCCAGTTCTTCGCTTTCATCCTCTGAAAACAAAATTTCGTCTTTTGTATGGCTTACATCGAAGCCTTCCAAAAATATTTCACCAACTAATCTCTGATTGATCAGGTCATTCGACCCTCCCTCCTGTCGCCCAAACAAAGTTTCTGGACGATATGAATCAGGCCATCCTATAATTACTCTATTCGCTTGAATAATTGAAAAACCAGCATACGCTCTACTCCCTTGATCGAGAACCCCAGCCCACCCTCGTACTTGCTTGCCATTGATAGTAAATTTAAAATCTCTCTTTGTGGGTTTGCCATTTTTATTAATGATGAGTCTGCTATAGATTTGTTCATCGTAATCCCAAGTTAGTAGCTCTTTTTGCCAGCAAAGCTTGAAATTATATTCGTAGATGTCTCTTCTATACATGGAACGTAAATAGTTCTTAATTTTCCCAACGGTTTTGCCTGCAAATTGTCTATGTAATTTTTTAATTGTAATAATTGTATAGTGTTCATCACGGGACTTGACCTTTTTTTCTTTATGGTTTAAGTCTAGCTTATTGTCCGCTATTTTTGGTACATTCACTTCAATATAATGCTGGGTATCGTCTCCAAGTTTTTTGGTAATTACTGTCCAAAAATCACCAAACCAACAAGCCGCTGTTTTTAACCCTAACCCATATTTTGATCTCCCTGATATATTTCGTGGCCGTTTACCTATGATAACAGCATTTTCAAGCTCTTTGCGTGACATCCCAATTGAGTTGTCCTTAATTCTCAAATACTCTTCACCATTCTCATTGCCATATTCAATCTCAACAGTTAGAGTTTCCCCATCCTTCTTAAATACTTTATCTAAAATTTGCTTATTGTTAAAATATGCTTGAGTAGAATTATCAACAAATTCTGCCAAAGCAAACCATGGCCTATAAGACAGTCTCTTATACGAGTCTATGATCTCCGGGCCTAATTGAAGTTTCATATTGTTCCCGCTTAGTTAAGTTTCAAAACGAACCTACCTTGTGTATCTTTAAACAGCACATAGGTTTTGTTCGCAGGCACTGGATTGACTTTGCCAATTGCTTTTAAATATATCGAGCCACGATCGTCTATTCTCTTCCATTTGCTAATTCTTCCGTTGTAGTTGATGTCCATCTCCTCATTCTCATTTATTTCTAGAATTTTAGGATTTAGAATTTCTAGCATATTGGGAGGGCTTTTGGGGTAGCTACAATGTGATTCCGCTTGAACAACTTCTGGATATTGTCCATCTAACCTATAAGCTTCATGACCGGTAGTATTCTTGAAAACCTGAAATACGCAAAGTTTAGCATTTAGTTTTTTTAATTCTTCATCCCATTCAGGCCTTGGTTCATCGACAATGACTAAAACCTTTGGTTGTTGAGATTTAATTAGTTCTCTCACCTTATCGAAATCCAACTCATCGTTGTTCTCCAATTTGTTTTGCTTGATAATATATTTTGCCGTAGTAAAAGAATTAAAATCACCTTGAGTAAATACTTCGACTTGCTCTATCACATGTTGCAAAGGATGATCACTAAGCTCGACCTCTACGAGCCACCAGTCGTTATAGTTTCTTCTAATCATGGCAAGGTCTGGTTTCCTAGACTCTCTTTGTCGAGCGGTAACCGGTATTTTATAACTGATTGTTAAATAATCAGGAAAAACATTATTAACATGTTGCCTTAAAGTTTTCTCAAACTCACTTTCATAATAGGAGGCGATAAGAGAAAGTTCATCATACCAGCAACTTTCCGCCGCTACCAAGAGTCTTGCCATATTCTTATAAATAAGTTTTTAAATTACTTTCCTTGGAAAATCGGCCGTGAGAACCCGAAATATATTCTTCCTTTGGCTCAAATGCAATCCATCTCCTCTTCAGTTCCTCCGCCACTGCTCCTGTTGTGTTACTTCCCCCAAATGGATCCATAATCAAATCTCCGGGATCAGTCAAAAATTTAATAAAAAATCTAGGTATTTCGCTTGGCATGCGTGCGGGGTGAAGTTCTAATCCATGTAATTTACAGTATTTTTGATAGTTTGTACTTGAATGAGTATTAGCTACTGTGATTACATTAGAGGGAATGGCTCCAGAATTGTTCTTAAGGAATGATTTATCACCAATATGATGTTCTGATGGCCTCTTGCCAGAATTATATTTTCCATTTTTTAATAGCTTCTTCATAGAGTCGCTGTACTCTATTAAAACTCTTCTATTATCTGCCTTTGGAAAGGCTGTTTTACTCATCCACCATATATAAGTGAATGAATCTTTCACCCTGATTCTCTCAACATTAACCCATTGAGCCGGACTCGGTAATTTGGCTGAATTATACCAAATAAATTGTTGACATAAGTTATACCCCCCTTCTTCCAAAAATGCCAAAAGAGCTCTTAAAGAAAAAGTAGACATTAGAGGTTTTTGGGGTTCCCATGAATTACCCAGTTCAAGGACCACCGATCCATCTTCTGTTAAATATTCTTTGAATAAAATTGCCAATTCCGAAAGCCAAGAAATATATTCTTGTCCTTGGAGATTGCCGTATTTCTTTTTTCTATTCAGTGGAAAAGGAGGTGAAGTGAAAATTAGATTAACTTTATTCCTATATTTCGCAAAGGTCTTGTCAGCCAAGACCTTTTCTGCCTCACCTTGATAAAACACACCAAACTTTGTCTTATAAGCTATTCGCATTTTACTTGATTTCAATTTGTTGTTTATCCATAAAGTATATGCTATTGCCATTTAATTTTCAACTTCGATCCCCAAAACCCTTACATCCCCGCGCCGCTCCGTAATGCCCCTCGCATCAAAATATTGCATCAGCGGCACGGCGAATTTGCGGCTGGTGTTTTCAACCAGCTCTTTAAACTGGCTCACCGTAATTTCGCGATTTTGGCGCAAATAGTCAACCACTCTTTTTTTCGCTTCGTCGAGGCGGCGTTGGTGCATGAAAATGCCTTCTTCCAAGCGCATGATGTCTTTTTGAATCAGCAACACGCTTAAAATATCTTCGAGCTCTTTTTCCGCGGCGGAAAATTTTGCTGCCAGCTCCGCCGGACTCGCCGGCGCATAGGCTTGCGCGTACAACGTCTCATTAACTTTTTGCCGCAGATTTTGCTGTGCCGGTGATAACTGAATCTCGTGTTCTGCCAGCGCGATGTGCGCCTCGACCTCTTTAATTTTTCCGGCGGCTTTGTGGTGCTCGATAAAAAAGTTGAGCAACGCCGCCTCCGCCAACGGCGGGATCAAGCCGCTCAACTCCGCTTTGCGCGGGCCGAGGCGAATCGGATTTTTTTGATGATACGCGCGCAGCAAATTTTCAAGCTGCTGCCACAGCGCGTCGAGCCGCTGGCGATGCAGATAACCGCGCTTGCCGACTTGCAGCACTTGCTGCGCTTGCACCAACGCTTGCACTTGCTTTTGCAGCTCTTCTTTGCGGCCGCCGGTTCCCGCCGCGAGTTGATCGATCGTCACCACATAACGTCCGGCAACAAGGAACTGCGCCGCCAGCAATTCCTGCGGGTCTTCTTTTTCCAGCGCTTGCAATTTCGGAATTAATGCGGTATCGCGCGTGCGATACGGCGCGGCTTCGGCGTCCAACATGATGCCGCCACCGATCGTGCGCGGCGGTGAGTAGCGTCGAAGCACCAGCGGCTCCAAACGCCGCGTTGCCACCGGCGTTTCAAAAAGCAAATGCGCGTAGCCGCTTTGCCCCGGCGCGATTTCATTCGTTCCAAGCGGAATCACCCGCGCCAAAATTTCTGCGGTGCCGAGGTGCACGCGCACCCGCGCGCGATTTTTCAATGGTGACGGCGCCGAAGCGAGCATTTGCACGCGGCAATTCGCGCGGCGCGTCGGTTGAAAATATCCCGCGGCGCAGAGCACGTCGCCGCGTCCGACTTCTTCCGTCGCCACGCCCAAAACATTAATCGCGGCACGATCGCCGATTTGCACATTGGTCACCTCTTTGCCATGCCGCTGCAACCCGCGCAGGCGCACCGGCTTTTGCGCCGGCAAAATTTCCAACGCTTCACCGACGTTCACTTGCCCCGAAAGCACGGAACCCGTGACGACGGTGCCGAAGCCTTTCATGGAAAACGAACGATCCACCGGCATCCAAAACACGCCGCGATCTTGCCGCGCCGGCAGTTTTGCCATCATTTCTGTAATCGTCCGCCGCAACTCTGGAATGCCCTCGCCGGAGATATTGGAAACGGGAATGATCGGCGCATTTTCCAAAAATGTCTTCTTCAACATCAAGCGGATTTCTTCCTGCACTAGCTCGAGCCAATCCGGTTCGACCATATCTTTTTTCGTCAACGCGATGACGCCGCGGCGAACTTGCAGGAGTTGGCAAATCTCCAGATGCTCGCGCGTTTGCGGCATGATGCCGTCATCCGCGGCAATCACAAAGAGCACGAGATCGATCGTGCTCACACCGGCGACCATATTCTTGACGAACTTCTCATGTCCCGGCACGTCGATGATCGTCGCGGACTCGCCCAAATGCGCAAAGCCGAGATCGATGGTCATGCCGCGCGCTTTTTCTTCGGGCAAACGATCCGTATCGACGCCGGTAAGCGCTTTGACGAGCGAAGTTTTGCCGTGATCGATGTGGCCAGCGGTGCCGAGAATGACGTGACGTTGCATAAAAACAAATTGGATGAATGGATTTCTGGATTGTTGGATTATTGGGCCCCATTAAGCCAACAATCCATTAATCCACCAATCCGATTTTATTCCTTCCCTTCGAAACTCCGCACAAACTTGACCGCGGCCTTGATTTCCTCGGCAGTTAACGTGTTGCCAAATTTCGGCATGCGCGTATCTTTGCCGTTGGTGATGGTTTCGATCAACTGCTCATCCGTGCGCGATTTTTGCCACTCCGGGTCGATCCAATCCGGCGTGCCCGAGGCGACGCCCGCGCCATCTTCACCGTGGCAAAACACGCAACCGTTTTTCTTGAACAATTCGGTGAAGTCAATCGGCTTCGGCGGCGCCGCAGGCTTGGCAGGTTGTGTCGTTTTCGCGAGAGCCGGAATCACTTCGCCATCGGCTTTCGTGCCGTAGATCTTCGCGAGATAACCGCCGATGAGCTGCGCTTCGGCGTCGTTGATCCAGCTGCGATGGCGCACCGACATGCGCTTGACGAGGATTTTCCATTCATGTTCCGTACGGCGCTGGGCGAAAGCGCGATCGAGATTGTGGCACTTCGAGCATTTGGTGATGAGCATGGTTTCCACTTGCACCGGCGTCACCTGCTCGGGCTTGTTGATGTTTTGGCGTTCGCTGAGGAAATAAACGATCTGCTCGGTTTGATCCGGCCCCATCCACGTCGGATCGCGCTCCTGCATGCGATTCACGGTTTCCTGCCAGCCTTCCGGCGATTTGACCATTGCAAACACGCGCGTGAGATCGTGGCACTTGTTGCATTTTTGAAGGGTCAGCTCGCGCCCGACGTCGACGTCGAGATAACCTGCGGAGGGATTGATCGAGCTGATATATTTTCCCGACACACTTTTGACAAAATAATAGCCGCCGGTAATAGTGACAAACGCCATCGTGATCACCAGAATACTCACGCCCATCGGCAGCACGTGATTGAAGGCTTGCGGATAAAAACGAACGATCAATATCTTAACCATGAGCAACGGCAGCAGGGAAATCGCCAGCACCCAATGAATGATCGACTTCGTATCCAGCGGCGCATTCGATTGCATCACTTTGCGGGTCATCACGACCAGCATGATCAAGTAGATGGTCACAAAGAGATAGCCGTTGATGCGGTGAATCAAGGAAAGCTTGGCCGTATTAAACCGCGGTTTTTCGCGGCCAATGACCTCCAACATCAGCCAGACTTGAATGATGGCA
>Ga0247727_10017586_pt1 | contig 11366 bp, 18 predicted proteins | sample WisWelCaveWW1625_FD_202498 | JGI IMG/M metagenome (GOLD analysis project Ga0247727, IMG submission 202498) | Biofilm microbial communities from Wishing Well Cave, Virginia, United States - WW16-25 | ecosystem: Environmental > Aquatic > Deep subsurface > Groundwater > Cave microbial mat | place... | reverse complement strand
GCTCTAAGAACCACCCCGAAGCCTGGCGCCGGCCGGCCTGAGAGGTCGGTTCAATATTTCTGAAAAAACTTCCTGCGCACGGGTGCGTGTTTAAATCGGGATGCTTTTCGTGCCGCATATTTAAAATCTCATCCCGTTCGACCTGCATTTTGTTTTTATCGCCGGGAGTTAAACGTAACCGGGCCGAAAGAACAATATCACCGCTTTCTTTTAATTTGGAATGACGATAAGTAAAGCCCAACGATTCTACCCCGGCCTCGCGCTTGACACCGTCCCGACTGAGAAGTTCAACCGATACAAGCACATCGCCAATCTGTTTACCAAAAGCGCCGGCATTTCCCACAATCGCGCCGCCGACCGTGCCGGGAATTCCGCTGGCATAATTGATACCTTCCAAGCCTTGACTTAAGGCAAATTTTGGCAGTTCATCTAACAACGTGCTTCCCGAAACAATCACATCATCGCCTTCACGCTCTATCAGCGATGTTTCACTAAAATATCTGACCACGACGCAAGAAATTCCTTTATCCGAAACGAGAAGATTCGAACCGCCGCCGATAACAATGTAATCGACATTTTGAATAACTAAATTCTTAATGGTCAATTCCATCTGCTCCGGTGTCTGACAATGAATCAGATGCAGACACGGACCGCCAAGCTTGAAGGTCGTGTATTCCGAGAGAAGGGCATTGGCCCTCTTTTCAACCTTTGTTTCGCTTAAAAATGTTGTATTCAAATCTTACTCCCGCTTTAAGGTCCTGAACCTGTCGAAGGGTTGACCAGCGTAGGTTTCTTTTCGATAAACCGGGCCATTAAATACAAATAATCCGATAAACGGTTAAGCCAAACAATCAAGATCTTATTATCAATGTGCCTGTCTTCAAACAGGCCGGCCGCTTTCCGCTCACAGCGCCGGGCTACGGTCCTGGCAAAATCAAGGTAAGCGGCCGGCAGACAATCGCCAGACACGACAAAACCTTTTGGAATGGACGTTTTGGCTTCCAGGGTTTGCCGTTTGTCCTCCAAAACAGCCAGCATGTTTTCATCCAAGCGTTGGGGTAATTTATTTAACTTTTTTTTAGTCGTTGCCAATTCGGCGGCTACCGTTGAAAGCGCACGTTGGATATAAAGTAAATCAACTTTTAAATCGGACGGTTGGACATAAAAACGGGCGATGCCGAGAATACAAGCCAATTCATCAATATCTCCATAAGCGTCCAAACGGGGAGAGGATTTCCAAACACATTCACACGAAAAAAGCCGTGTCCGCCCCTGATCACCGGTTTTAGTCGTTATGCTAAATGGCTTTTTCATACCTGAACCGACGGACGCTTTTCAGAATTCACCCAGCCCGAATCGCCGTTTGTATAATATTCCTTTTTCCAAATAGGAAGGCGCTTCTTGATTTCATCAATGATATACCGGCAGGCCTTAAAGGCGTTATCGCGGTGGGCGGCGCTGACCCCCACCCAGACCGCCACATCTCCAATCGTTAATTTTCCGATACGGTGGGCGCAACGGGCATCCATAATTTTAAATTGCTGACGGACCTCCGAAATAATTTTCGCCGCCTCTTGGACCGCCAATTCTTCATACACCTCATACTCTAAAGCCAAAACTTCCCTGCCGTCGCTGTGATTTCTGACAATACCCTCAAACGTAACGACAGCTCCAACAGAAAAGCAGGATAGAATCTTTTTCAGGTCGTCACAATGAAGCGGAGTGGTACTCAGACGAAACATCCTTTAACCTCCGGCCACTGGTGGAATAAAAACAACCGTATCCTTATCATGAAGAGGCGAATCCCAGGATTCAAAAGAATTATTCAATGAAACTCTCAGCAGATTGGTATCGAGAGTAAAACGATGCTGTTGACGTAAATATGTGTACAGTTCCAACGGTGTTTGAGCGTCTGTCTGGATCGTCTCATGGGAACAGCCGCGCTGTTCCCGTAAAAGGGCATAATAACGGATGTGGATTTCTTTTATCGCGTTCATTTATAGGTGATCTTCACGATACCGGATTTGATAAGACACTGGCATGCCAGGCGGTTATGGCGGTCCATGCCTAAATCTTTTTCTTCCTGGTTTAGTTCCCCCAGGTTCTCCGCTCCTTCAACAACTTCAATTTGACAGGTTCCGCACACACCGGAATTGCAGCTAAACGGAATGCCAAAGGCCTCGCAGATAGCGGCCATGTAGGTGCTATCGGGGATTTCAAATTCGGTATTGTCGATAATTAATTTAGCCATAACTTTTACACCGTAAGGACACCTACGAGGTGTCGTCAAAGTTATTCTTAAACGATACCTCGTAGGTGTTTTTATATCGCCGGCAGCCGAAACACAATATTCGCCTCAGGACTCTCCGAGGTATGGATCTTCGCATCCGGATGCTGAGTTTTTATCTTCTCAACCAAATCGTCCACCAGATAACGGGGAACAGAGGCTCCGGAACTAATACCAATCCGTTTGTGACCATTTAAAAGTGGCAGCTGAAATTCATCGGCCGTATCCACGATGTAACTGGGAACACCTTCCTGCTCACCGGTTTCTCGCAGCCGGTTACTATTCGAACTATGCGACGATCCGCAAATGATAATCATGTCGCACTTTTTTGCCAAATCTCTGACGGCCTCCTGGCGGTTTTCCGTGGCATAACAAATATCTTTCCGGGGCGGGGCAATCAACTTCGGGAATCTCCGTTTTAACTTATCAATAATTTTCTGTGTGTCCGTAACTGAAAGGGTCGTTTGGGTCAAATAGCCGACTGCTTGACTAGGATCAAAATCCAACTCATCAATATCAGTTTCATTTTCGACAATATGAAGGAGTGCCGGAGTCACGTAACCGGAGGTACCGACCATTTCCTGATGGCCTTTGTGGCCGATTAGAATAGTATGAATCTGCCGTTTGGAAAACTGGATGGCCTCATCATGAACCTTGGTCACCAAGGGACAAGTCGCGTCAATAAACTTTAAGTCTCTTTGCTTGGCTTCTTGTAAAACCGTGGGGGGAATGCCGTGGGCGCTAAAAATAATACGTTTGCCCGTGGGAACATCGGCTAAATCCTCCACAAAAATAACCCCGCGACTTTTGAAATCATTGACGACCGAGGTATTGTGAACAATGTCATGATAGACGTAAAGGGGCGTCCCGTATTTCGCCAAAGCCTTTTCTACCACTTCAATGGCGCTGGCGACCCCGGCACAAAATCCTTGCGTATGGGCGATATATATTTCCATTGCACTCACCAATTTTCTTTCCTATAATGCATGCGCCATTATAACATTTTTGCGAAAGTTGTAAATTCCTAAGCTTATGTTTACAAGACGCAAAACTCCTGACGTAAAAATCGGAAATGTTACTTTAGGTTCGAACTATCCGGTGGTCATCCAATCCATGACCGATACGCCAACGGCCGATGTTCAGGCTACCTTAACCCAAACACAGGAATTGATAGAGGCCGGTTCGGAAATGGTCAGACTAACCATTAACGATGATGATGCGGCCCAATCTGTCCCTGAAATTGTCAAAATCCTTCGCGACAAAGGCTACACAACTCCCATCATCGGTGATTTTCATTTCAACGGACACACGCTTCTTAACAAACACCGTGATTGCGCTAAAATTCTGGACAAATACCGCATCAATCCCGGCAATGTCGGCAAAGGCGAACGTCACGATGAGAATTTTTCCAGCATCGTTAAAATCGCCATCGACAATAATAAACCGATCCGTATCGGCGTCAATTGGGGTTCATTGGATCAAGAACTTCTAACGGATTTAATGGATAAAAATGCCAAATTGAAAAACCCAAAAGACGCGAAAAAAGTTACCTATGAAGCCATGATCCAAAGCGCATTAAACAGCGCGGAATTGGCGCAAAAAATTGGACTGCCCAAAAATAAAATCGTCCTAAGTGTAAAAATGTCGGTTTTACAGGATATGGTCGTGGTTTATTTGCGTCTGGCGAAAGAATGCGATTATGTCCTTCATTTAGGATTGACCGAGGCGGGCAGTGATGTTCAGGGAATTTCATCCAGTGCGGCGGCGCTGGCAATTTTATTACAACAAGGAATCGGGGACACGATCCGAGTTTCTTTAACACCACAGCCCAATGTTCTCCGTTCACGGGAGGTGGAAGTTTGCAAAGCGATTTTGCAATCTTTGGGTTTGCGTTATTTTAAACCGAGTGTCACTAGCTGCCCGGGCTGCGGGCGCACGAGCAGTAATTATTTTCAATATTTAGCCAAAGACATCAACGAACACATTCAACGCCAAATGCCAATTTGGAAAAAACAATATCAGGGAGTGGAGCGATTAAAGATTGCGGTTATGGGCTGTGTGGTCAATGGTCCAGGTGAAAGCCGCCACGCAGACATCGGCATCAGCCTTCCCGGCACCTCGGAGAAACCCATCGCACCGGTTTACGCGGATGGCAAACAACTGACAACCCTCAAAGGCGACCGGATCAAAGAAGAATTTATTGTGATTCTGGAGAATTATATTGGGCAGAAATATCGAAGATAGTCCATAGATCATTGCGAGTCCCGCCAGCGGTGGGACGAAGCAATCCGTAAGAGAATTAATTTTTAGAAGATGGCTACTCTCTGGCATCCGACCTCGTTCGCAATAAAATAACAATGATTAAAGTCATCGAGCAAAAAATCTCAAAACACGAAATAACCAAACTCGCACAGGAAACATACGGAGAAATGGTCAAAGGCGTGATTGATATCAAGCAAAATATCCTGGCCTTAGGGGGAGAATTGCATGCTGATTGCGAAGCCGTTTTATTGGAGCGAGGCTCCCGTCAAGCTGATTTGTGGGGTTTTAATATTTATCCGACTAAAAATTCGGATGAGCGAATTGAATTTACTTCGCTCATCAATATCCGTCCCGCTCAAGGCAACCGGTCTATTGAAATCCAGGACACAAACTTACGAAAACAGATCAGGGTCACCATTGACAAGCTGGTGGAATAACATGATCGATTCTAAACGCTGGTCTCAATTTTCTTTTGCCCAGCAAATCGGCCACATCGGCAGTGAAATCTCGCGGGCCAGACACTGGGAAAAGGAAAATGAGACAGCCAATAAAGACTCTGCCCTTATCCGGGCGCTGGAATTAATTAATTTAACGATTGAAGATAAAAAAAAACAGGGTGGGGTTAAAGAGATTGCTCGTTTAAGAGAATTGGTTTGCGACCAATTGATCCAAACACAAGAATACAATATTACTTTAAAAGAATTACAAACGTACTGCGAAACGTTCTACTTATCACACCTCCAATCGTAATTCCCGTCTCTTGGTCGGAATTCACAACACCTTCAATACTTCCAACACTTCTCGTTGATGCCCATCGGGTTTGACTTTGCAAAAGACCTGGGCGATTTTGCCTTCCTTATTGATGATAAACGTGGTGCGGGCAACTCCCATGTAATTCTTGCCGTACATACTTTTCTCAACCCAAACGCCATAATTCTGACATAACTTCTTGTCTTCATCCGCTAAAAGGATAAAAGGGAGGTAAAATTTTTTGATAAACTTGTCATGCGAGGCCACACCATCTGGACTAACGCCTAAAACAACCGCGTCAACTTTTTCCATCTCCTTAATACCGTCACGGAATTCGCAAGCTTCAACCGTGCAACCAGGCGTGTCGTCTTTGGGATAAAAATAAAGCACAACGTTTTTCTTGCCTTTAAAATCCTTTAGCGCAACATTCTTACCGTTGCTCGCTGGCACATTAAACTCAGGAGCTGTAGCTCCAATTTCTGGTACTGGCATTGTAGACTCCTTTCTTACATAATTCCGGCGGCATTTTGTCTTCCAAGGGCCAGGCCGTGATTTCAAGTTTGTTCTCATCCAAATCATAAAAATACAGCGACCAGGATTTCTCGCGTTTCTTGGCAAATTCGATTTTGACAAGATGTTCTTCCAACCTTTTGATCATGGCATCGAAATCTTGGGCATGAACGCGGAAGGAAAAATGGTTGGCCCCCAAACCTTCGTTCGCAAAAGGGTGACTCGCGTCCAAATCTTTGGCTTGGATGATACCAATGAGAGAAGGACCGCAATCAAGAAAATATTCAATCCCGGGCTTGGACGTTTCGCGTTCGGTGATTTTTAAGCCGATGACTTTCGTGTAAAATTGAACCGCCTTGTCAATGTCGCGGACATTGATGGCGACATGGTCAATACTGAGGATTTTGATCATAGCTTTATCACTCGCTCAATCTTTCGTTTCTTAAATACCAAATGTTCTTTATACCCAACTTCTTTGGCCATGGTCAAGGCCTTATCAAAATCACGGCCAACATCGGTCGGCACATGCGCGTCCGAGCCAAAGGTAAGAGGCACGCCCGCATCGCAATAAATTTTAAGCATTGCTGTCGCCGGATACATTTCTTTGACGGGTTTGCGCAGACCCGAGGTATTGATCTCAACCGCCACCCCGGATTGTTTAAAGGTTTTCGCGGTCTTTTTGATTTCATCGGTCATGTCATCGGTTGGCCGATGGCCGAATTTTTTGACCAGATCCACGTGGGCCATGATGTCGAACATTCTCGATTCAGCGCATTGACACAAAAGGGTATAATAATCCCGATAAACCTCATTGATATCCTGGGACTGCCATCCTTGGCGCTGGGCCGGGTCATCAAAACCCCATTTACCAATAAAGTGAACCGAACCAATGACATAATCATATGGATAATCCGCCAAAATTTTCTTGATTTTGTCTTCATATCCCGGAATAAAATCCGCTTCAATTCCCATTTTGATGATTAGCTGTGGATAATTCTTCTGAACCTCTTCAATCATGGCGTAATAGGTCGGCAGTTGATCAAAATCCATAGTAATCGTTGGATCCCGGTGAGAAACGAGGGGAGCGTGGTCCGAGAAACCAATTTCTTTTAAACCCATCTTTATAGCATGTTCAACATATAACTTTGGTTCACCTTTGGCGTGTCCGCAAAGGGGGGTATGCATGTGATAATCAACACGGGGATTCATGGGCGGTATTATAGCATAGTCGCCTGGTTTGACAGAAAAAAACCTATGTGTTATGATGCACTCCGTCATGGAAGAGCTTGAATCATTATATAAAAAATTATTGCAAAATATCGGCGAAGATGTCAACCGCGAGGGGCTTAAGGCAACCCCCCAACGGACGGCCAAGTCTATGGAATATCTCACAGCCGGCTATAAACTCGACATTCAAGAAATCATTAACGGCGCGGTCTTCACCTCCGACACAGATGAAATGATCATCGTCAAAGACATCGAATTGTATTCCCTGTGCGAGCATCACCTACTGCCATTTTTCGGCAAATGTCATGTCGGCTACTTACCTAAGGGAAAAATCATCGGACTTTCCAAAGTTGCCCGCATTGTCGACATCTTTGCCCGCCGCCTGCAAGTCCAAGAAAATCTAACCAAGCAAATTGCCGAAACCATTATGAAAGCAGTCGGCGCTTCAGGTGTCGCAGTCGTCATCGAAGCCCAGCACCTGTGCATGATGATGCGCGGGGTGGAGAAACAAAATTCCGTCATGAAAACGTCCTGCATGTTGGGCGTGTTCAGAAGGGAAATCTCAACCCGTTCTGAATTCCTAAGTTTGATTAAATGATTGACCATCGCATACACCTACGAGGTGTCGCCCCAATATTCTCAAACGATACCTCGTAGGTGTTACTACTAACCTTATGAACAAAGCAGCTCTCATTACCGGTGGCGCCAAGCGAATCGGCCAGGCCATTTCTTTGGATTTGGCCCGCCTGGGATATGACATTGCTTTACATTTTCACACCTCCCAAGAAGAAGCCCAGGTGACAGTCAATACCATCCGAGAAATCGGAGTGTCCTGTGCGCTTTTCCGCTGTGATTTATCCAAGGAAGAGCAAGCCTTGAAACTCATCGGCCAGGTTAAAAGAAAATTCCCCAATCTTGAAGTTTTAGTCAACAGCGCCTCGGTCTTTGAAAAATCAAAATTAACCATCAAAGACCTGAAACTCCTCAATTACCATTTTGCTATTCACCTCAAGGCACCGTTTATTTTAACCTGTGAATTCACCCGGCTGTGCAATCATGGTCAAATCATTAACATTCTCGACACGAATATCGCCAAAAATAAAACTTCGCACATTGCCTACCTGCTGTCAAAAAAATCCTTAGAGAACTTAACCAAGCTTTCTGCCATTGAACTTGCCCCTAACATCCGTGTCAATGCCATTGCCCCGGGACTTATTCTTCCGCCTGGAAGACAAACAGCGGCCTATCTTGATCGCCTGGCCACCCAGATCCCTTTAGAGCAAAAAGGAGATGTCCTCAGCATCACCCAAACGTTGAGATTTTTAATTGAAAACAAATTCATCACCGGACAAGTCATTTACACCGATGGCGGAGAGAACCTGATATGAAAAATCAAATAGCTACCATCCGCATAACCGATTTGCATCTGCGCGCCATTATCGGCATCTACGATTGGGAAAGAGTCGAGAAACAGGACGTCATCATCAATGTCACCATGGAATACGATTCCAAAAAGGCCATAGCCACGGACAATATCAAACACGCGCTTGATTACAAAACTATCACCAAGAAAATCATCAGTGAGGTCGAGGCTTCTAAATTTCTTCTCTTAGAGAAACTGGCGGATTTGGTCCTCAAGGTTGCCATGGAAAATAAAAAGGTCCTACGTACCAATGTCCGGGTGGATAAGCCTCTGGCGCTGCGGTTCGCCAAATCTGTATCGGTTGAAGTTTCAGCTCAACGTTAAGCACCTAATAAAGCAGTCAGCATGAACACTGCCGTTGTCGGTTTAGGCTCCAATATCAATCCGGTCGAGAATATTGATCGGGCCCGAAAACTCTTGTCCCAGAAAAATCAGATCATTGCCGAATCCCCTCTAATTCAAACCGCGCCGATTGGACTAAAGAGGCAGGGCAAATTTCTCAACGGAGCCCTTTTAGTCAAAACAGAACTGGACTATCCGACTTTTAATCAATGTCTCAAAAAAATTGAGATATCCTTGGGGAGAGAAAAGACTTTTCTCAAATCCGGGCCAAGGACCATTGATTTGGATATCATTGTTTGGAATGGAAAGATACTCCACCGGGATTTTCATCACCGTGATTTTGTCAAGAAGTCGGTTTTGGAACTCATTCCAGACTTGAAATGGTGAATGCTTACGCCAAAATTGGACTTTTATTTTTATAATTTTTAGCGTCAATTTTAACTAACTTACTTTCAAGTAGTTATGAACTTTCCATTTAATAATTTTTCTTGTCGCTTGTTTTATCATATGTTATCCTTTGACCACTTATGACAAAGAAAATTAGACGCATTACCTTTATAACTATCCTGGCTATCCTCCTGAGTCTTTTTCCAAGAGCGAAAGCCGGTAAATTAGATGCCGCCCCAACCCGAAAATTTACTCGTAACGGGACCGCTTCATTCTATTCGAAGAGTTCTCCAGGCATCAGGCAAACAACCGCGAATAATGAAATCTTTGATGATAATGCTATGACCTGTGCAATGTGGGGAGTGGCGTTCGACCGGATGATCAAAGTCACCAATCTTGAAAACGGCAAATCTATTATTGTCCGATGTAATGACCGTGGTCCCCATGAGCGGTTTGTTCGCGCCGGACGAATCATTGACCTGACCGAGCGCGCCTTCGCTCTCTTAAGCCCTACCCCAAAAGGCCTCATCCGCGTCCAAGTAGAGTATTTATAACAGCCTTCTGAGACAGCATAGTCCTTATATATAAGGGAAGAACGGTCAACTTTTGCCGACTTTCTTATTTTTTCCTTGCAATATTATTTGCGACTGTTATTATACCGGCGTATTTAACTTACCCTCACTACTATTGCATTCCCCAAACTTTTGAGTCCTTTTTCGCCAGAAAATGCAATAGTGGTATCTGCTGGCCTTTCTTAAATTTTTTTATTGTAACCGTATTGCATCAGTGCGGTATTACGATTAGATTTATGTTATTAAAAAATCAGGTGGCGCTTATTACCGGTTCGACCCGGGGAATTGGAAAATCCATTGCGCAGGCCTTTGCCCAAGAGGGAGCAATCGTTATTGTCTGCGGCACCAACCAGGAGCTGGCTGACAAATTCAGCCAGGAGCTGATCACTCGGGGATTTTCAGCCCAGCCCTTTGCCTGTGATATCACCAACGCGCAAAAAGTCGAAGAAATGATCAATAAAATTCTTGACAAACATAAGACCATTGATATATTAGTTAACAATGCTGGCATCACCAGAGACAATATTTTACCGAGAATGAAAGAGGACGACTGGGATGCCGTTATCCGCGTCAACCTCAAAGGCGTCTTTAACTGCACCAAAGCAGTCACCAAGGCTATGCTGAAGGCCAAAAAAGGCAAAGTGATCAGCGTGGCTTCGATCATTGGCATAACAGGAAATGTGGGGCAGGCCAATTATGCGGCCAGTAAAGCGGGTATCATCGGATTTACCAAATCGGTGGCCCGAGAATTCGCTTCCCGTGGTATTACCGCTAATGTGGTTGCGCCCGGATACATCCAGACAGAGATGACCGATAAACTTGAAGAAAAGACCCAAGAAATAATCTTAAAAAATATCCCCCTCGGCCGGTTAGGAACACCGGAAGATGTTGCGGGCGTATGCGTTTTTCTCGCTTCTAACCAAGCTGATTATATTACTGGGCAAACAATCCTCATTGATGGAGGAATGGGAATTTAATAAATGGAACAGGCAGGACAAAAAGGAGGCATGTACATGGCATCAGAAATCGAATCAAAGGTTAAGTCCATTATCGCAGAGCAATTAGGTGTTAAGCCGGAAGAAGTCACAGCCCAGGCATCGTTCATTGATGATTTAGGCGCGGATTCACTGGATACCGTCGAACTCATTATGGCTTTGGAAGAGGAATTTAATATTGAAATCCCTGATGAAGATGCCGAAAAAATGGCCTGCGTCGGTGACGCCGTTAAGTACATTGAGACTAAAACCGTCAATAAATAACTGTGTTGACATTATTTCATTGATTATTTTTTGCCCCGATTATTAAATCGGGGCAAAACTATTTTTAGCTATGAATAAAAGAAGAGTGGTCGTCACCGGCATGGGAGTCATTTCTCCCGTTGGCAGCGGAGTCGAAAAATTTTGGAAGGCGCTATTAGCCGGCCAAAGCGGCATCCGTCCCATCACGCATTTTGACATCAGCCAATTTGACTGTAAAATCTCAGGACATGTCATTGATTTTAATCCCCTTGATCACTTTTCGACAAAAGAAGCGAGACATTTATCGGAATTCGTCCAATTTGCGGTTGTGGCTAGTAAGGAAGCTATATCCCAAGCAAAAATCGATT
>Ga0247727_10017585_pt1 | contig 11366 bp, 12 predicted proteins | sample WisWelCaveWW1625_FD_202498 | JGI IMG/M metagenome (GOLD analysis project Ga0247727, IMG submission 202498) | Biofilm microbial communities from Wishing Well Cave, Virginia, United States - WW16-25 | ecosystem: Environmental > Aquatic > Deep subsurface > Groundwater > Cave microbial mat | place... | reverse complement strand
CGCGATGCACCAGGGCGTAAACTTCCTGATCGCCGACATGGCGACCGAGATCGAGGCGGCGAGACTGCTCGTCTGGCAGTCCGCGTGGCTCCACGACCAGGGCAAGCGCGCCACTCTCCAGTCCTCGTTCGCGAAGCGCTTCGCCGCCGACACGGCGATGAAGGTGACGACCGACGCGGTGCAGGTCTTCGGCGGCTACGGGTACATCAAGGAGTACCCGGTCGAGAAGCTGATGCGCGATGCCAAGCTCTTCCAGATATACGAGGGAACCTCGCAGATCCAGCGGCTCGTCATCGCCAAGGAGATCTTCCTGCCGAAGGGCGACTGATGGCGATCGAGATCGATCTCTCGGGTCGCGTCGCGCTCGTCACCGGCGGGTCGCGGGGGCTCGGGCGGGCGGATGCGCTGACTCTTGCGCGCGCCGGCGCCGATGTCGTCATCGCGGACATCCTTGTCGAGTCGGAGCTCTCCGAGGAGACCGACCGCTGGGGTTCGCTCGCTACGGCCGCCCGAGCGCAGGGGCTGGTCCACACGGAAGAGACGGTCGAGGAGATCCGCGGGATGGGCCGGCGCTCGCTCGCGGTCCGCTGCGACGTCACGGATCGAGAGCAGGTTGCGGCTGCGATCTCGAGGGCGGTCGAGGAGCTCGGCTCCGTCGACATCCTGATCAACAACGCAGGCACGCTCGATCACGTCGGCCAGTTCCACGATCAGAGCCCGGAGCTCTGGGAGCGCGACCTCCGCGTCAACCTCACCGGCGGGTTTAACTGCGCCCAGGCCGTCTGGCCGCACATGAAGGAGCGTGGCTGGGGCCGGATCATCAACATGGCCTCGGTCGCGGGCACGCTCGGCGGCTTCGGCCAGGCGAGCTACTCGACGACGAAGTCGGGGATCTTAGGTCTGACGAAGACGCTGGCCATGGAGGGCGGCAGGCACGGAATCACGTGCAACGCGATCGTGCCCGGGATCATCGGCACCGAGGCGTTCCACATGGCGAATGCGGCCATGAACGAGCGGATCGCTGCGAGGACGGTCTTCAAACGGCCCGGCGAGCCGCAGGACATCGCAAACGCGATCGCGTTCCTCTGCTCCGACCTCGCGAGCTACATCACCGGAGTCGGGCTCTACGTATCGGGTGGGATCGAGCTCTTCGTCTTCTGACGGGGTGCCCGAAGGGGCACCCCAACCCACCACCCACTGCCGATTCTAGTTCGAAACCCGTCAGCGATGTTGATCGCTAGGACAACAACATCGTGAATTGTTTCCCCCACTTCTCTCTCGGCGGAGGCGGCGAGACGGTATCGAGCCGGCGGTAGAATTCTCGATCCCGTGCGCGCCGAGTCGCCCCTTTTCGCCCCTAGCAGCCGTCGGCGCAGACGTACCCGCTCGACGCCCGCGATGCTCGCGCTCGCAGTGGCCGGCGTCGTCGTGCTTGCCGCGCTCGTCGGCCTGGCGTACGCGGGCTCACGCCAGGAACTTGCGGAGGGAACGCGGGTCGCCGGGGTGGAAGTCGGCGGGCTGACGAAGCGGGAGGCGGTCGCCAGGCTGGATGCTCGCTTTGCGCAGCTAGCCGCCGATCCAGTGGCGTTCTCGGCCGGGGACAAGACCTTCTCGTTCGCGGCGAATCAGCTCGTCGTCGAGCCGGATTGGGGTGCCGCAGTGGTGGCGGCCGGGCGGGCAGGCGACGGGTTCGGGCCGATCCGTGGTTTCCGCCGGCTCCATACGCGGTTCTTCGGCGCCGAGGTGCTCCCGCGCCTCGCCGTCTCCAACGCGGCGCTCGAGTTCGCCCTCGACACGATCGCGCTCGAGATCGACCGGTCCGCCGAGAGCGCCGCCCTCGCCCGCGGCGGCCTTCGCGTCGAGATCGTGCCCGAGCGCTCGGGGAGCCGACTCGAACGCGAGGCGGCCGCTGAGGTCATCGTTAGGACGCTCGGTCAGCTCGATCGCGCTGGCGGCGCCACAGCTCTCCCCGTCGTCCTTGCAGCCCCGCCGGTCACGTCGGCGATGCTCGTGCCGGCCGCACGGCGTGCGCGCGTGGCGTTTTCGGGCCCCGTCGTCCTGCGCGGCGCCGGACGGAGCTGGAGGCTGCCGCGGTGGCGCCTTGCCGAGCTCCTCACGCTCCCTCGCGACGGCGCAACGCGTCTCGCAATTGCCGGTCCGCTCGCCGACAGCTACTTCCGGGCGCTGGCTCGTCGCGTCGACATGACGCCTCGAGACGCCGGCTTTGCCGTGTCGGGCGAAAAGATCGAAGTCGTTCCCGCGAGGGCTGGAGTCTCACTCGACGTGGCGGGAACCGCCCGGGCGCTCCTGCGTGCAGCGGGATCGCGGACGAACCGTATCGCCGCGCTGTCCGTCTCCAGGGCGCGGCCCGAGCGAACGACGGTCGAGACGCTTGCCATGGGGATCGACCACCGCATGGCGACCTACAAGACCTACAACTCAGGTACGGCGGATCGGATCACGAACCTCCGCCTCGGCGTCCAGGAGCTCGACGACACGCTCGTCGCGCCGGGTGGGACGTTCTCGCTCAACGAGGCCATCGGCGAGCGGACGGCCGAGCGGGGCTTCCGTCCGGCTCCGGTGATCATCGGAACGAAGTTCGCGGAGGAGATCGGCGGCGGCACCTCGCAGGTGGCGACGACCGTGTTCAACGCCGTCTGGGAGGCCGGCCTTCGGATCACGGTGCGCAACCCGCATTCGCTCTACATCAGCCGCTACCAGCTCGGCCGTGACGCGACCGTGTACTGGCCTTCGCTCGACCTCGAGTTCGTCAACGACACCAAACGCTGGGTCCTCGTCAAGGGCTTCGCCGAGTCGGCCGGCATCCGCGTCTCGATCTACGGAGGCGAGCAGCGCCGCGTCGAGAGCTCCCCCGGGACGAGAAGCGTCACCGGGTCGCCACCCGTCAAACGCGTCAAGGATCCGACGCTTCCGAAAGGCAAGAGGGTCGTCGAGGAAGAGGGCTCGGCGCCGAGCAGGACGTCGGTGACCAGGTCGATCTACGGAGCGGACGGCAAGCTTATTCGCACGGAGACGTGGAACACCTCGTACAAGGGGGAGACGCGCATCGTCCGGGTCGGGACGAAGGCGAAGAAGCCAGTCGAGGGCGCCAACGGGCCACCGGGCACGGGGACGATCCCTCCCTCGGGCGCGGGCGTCACGGAGCCGCCGACTCCGCCTTGGCGACGGCCTCGGAAAGCCAGGCGGGAACCCGCGTCGCCCGATAGGTCTTGGCGTCGACGGTCGCATGGTTCGTGTACCCGTCGGCGACGAGCTCGCCGTTCCGGGTGATTCCGTACTCGTAGCGGAAACGCGCGCCGCGCATGTCGGCGCACCGCGTCCAGATCGTCAGGGGGTCGTCAAAGTAGGCGGCCCGGTGATAGCGGACGTGCACCTCGGTCGTGAGCGCCTCGAGCCCGCGATCCCGGATCGCCTGGTATCCGCCGGCGTGCTCCTCGAGGTACGCGACCCGCGCGACCTCGAACCACACGAGGAACGATGCGTGATGTGCGATCCCCTGGGCGTCCGTCTCGGCGAAACGGACCCGGACATCGGTCGAGAACGAAAAGCCCTCCACTAGTTGAGCTTCCTCCGGGATGATGATCGCCCGTTGCGAGACGGATGATGGACGACGCGAGGCAAGGACGCAGGGAGCGCCCATATCCGGGAGATATGGGCGCGACTCCCGGGGTCCCCAGAAAGTGCGCCAGCACTTTCTGGGGCAAGGCGGAGGACGCAGCCTCGCGGTGTCCAGCGCCGTATTACGACATCGTCGTTCATTGCGGAGGGAGCTCTGAAGGCAACCCTAGAATCGTGGCGTGTCCGCTGTCGCACTGGCCGCACTGATTCGGGAGCGGCAGCCGTGTGTGGTCCTGACAGGCGCAGGGGTTTCCACCGAGAGCGGGATCCCCGACTTCCGGTCGGAGACCGGGATCTGGGCCGAGGTCGATCCGTTCGAGGTTGCCTCGATCGAGGCGTTCCGGCGCGACCCCGAGCGGGTTTGGAGCTTCTATCGCACGAGGATCAAGATGCTGCTCGAGGCGGAGCCGAATCCGGCTCACTACGCGCTCGCCGAGCTCGAGCGGCGCGAGCTCGTCCAGGCGCTCGTCACCCAGAACATCGACACCCTCCACACGCGCGCCGGGAGCCGCGAGGTGATCGAGGTGCACGGCTCGATCCGTTCGGCCGTGTGCCTTCGCTGTCTTTGGACCGAGGGTAGCGAGGGCGTCCTCCTCCAGCTCGAGGAGCGCCCGGCGCCCGTCTGCGCCCAGTGCGGCGCGATCCTGAAGCCTGGAGTGACGCTCTTCGGCGAGCTGCTCCAAAGCGCGGCGATGGAGCGGGCGACTCACTTCGCACGCGGGGCGGCGTTGATGCTCGTCGTCGGCTCCTCGCTGGAGGTCTGGCCCGTCGCCGGGCTTCCGCTCGAGGCGAGCTCGGCCGCGATCGTCAATCGCGGCCCGACGGCGCTCGACGACCGCGCGCTGCTCAAGATCGACGCCGCAGCCGGCGAGACGCTCGAGGCTGTGGTCGCAGCGCTTTGACCGCCGCTCGCGGAGCGCTGCCCGGGCTGCTATGACTTGCGGCATGCCACAGACTTCGACGAAGACACGCAGGCAAGCGGCGAGCGGCGCGAAGCCCGGGGAGAAGGACTTCGTGACCCGTCTCGCCGACGTGGGCGAGGAAGCGCTGCAGCGTCTTTCCGAGCTCCCGGGTGGGCAGCGCGCGCTGACCGCCTTCAACGACCTCCGCTCACGCGTCGACGAGCTCGGGAAGAAGGTGCGGGGCATCGACGCGCTCGAGGCGCGGGTCGCCAAGCTCGAGAAGCAGGTCGCGGAGCTCAAGCGCCCTCGGAAAGCCACATCGACCCGGCGCTCGACGACGCGCAAGCCTCCCGCATAGCACCCGCGGGAACCGCCCGCTGAGGAGTGGTGTAGATCGAGTGCGGTTTGATGGGGTGGAACGGAGCCTGGTCCTGTCTTCTTCCCGATCGCGGGCCGCGCGTTCCGCTAAGCGGCCGGAACCCGCAGCCGTAGCGCCCGCGGCACGATCTCGAACCGCGCCGGAGTGGTCCCGGGTTGTTCCCCGTCGAGCTCGATCGGGAGCGGCTCGTCCGCGTCGACCATGACGACCCGGCCTCGCAGAACCTCGAGCCTCGGGTGCGGCAGATGCTTGCCGCGATAGCTCTTCGGCAGGGTGACGAGGAGATCCCACTTCGTGACGTCTCCGATCAGGAGCACGTCGAAGAGGCCGTCGTCGGGCTCGGCTTCCGGGCACATCATCATTCCGCCGCCCAGGTAGCGGCCGTTGGCGATCATCACGTCGATCATCTTCCCGCTTCGGATCTCGTCGTCCACCGAGACGCGCAACTCGCCTGCTTGCCAGCGGGCGAAGACGGCGAGCGTCGCCCAGTAGTACGAGATCTTGCCCCCGAGCGCTTTCGACGTCTCGTTCGCGCGCTGCGCGATCGCACCGCTGATCCCCGCGCTTGCGACGTTCGCGAACGAGCTGCGCACCTCCGCTCCCGCCCACGATCGATACGCCACGAGGCCGAGATCGATCTCACGCACGGCACCGTTGAGCGCCACGTCGACGGCGGCGTCCACGTCGCGCGGGATTCCGAACGTGCGCGCGAAGTCCCAGCCGGTGCCGCGGGGAATGACTGCGAGCTCGACGCCTTCGGCCTCGGCGATACCGTTGACGACCTCGTTCACCGAGCCGTCCCCTCCGACGACGACGAGGCGGCTTGCCCCGCCACGAACTGCCTCCTCCGCGAGCGCCGAAAGCTGCCGCGGCTCCTCCGAGAGGAGCGCGTCTCCGGCGAGCCCGAGCGCGGCCGCTCGGTGCGCGATCTCCGGCCAGCGACGGCCGGTCGAGCCTCCCGCGGAGGCGGGGTTGACGAGAAAGACTGTCGGGCCGGTCAGCGCTCGTCTGCCGAGATCATGCGGAGCGCGAGCCCTGTCATCCGGTCGACCGCGGCTTGGAGCTCCTCGTCGGAGATGCGCGCAACGGCCTCGCCGTGGACAGCGTAGTCGCTCACGGTAAGGAGGCATCCTGCCTGGACACCTCGGAGCGCGGCGATTGTGAAGATGACGGCCGCCTCCATCTCGACGGCGAGGAGCCCGCGCTGCGACCAGCGGCTGTGGCGTCCGCTGTCCGGGTCGTAGAAAGTGTCACTGGAGACGATCGGTCCCACGCGTACCGGTAGGCCTAGTTCCTTCGCGGCGTGGACTGCTGCATGAACGAGGTCCCAGCTCGCGGTCGGGGCGTGCGGCTCGCCGTCGACGTAATGACGGGTGGTGCCGTCCGCCGGAGCCGCGCTCAGCGCGACGACGAGGTCACCGATGTGAAGGTCGAGCTGAAGCCCTCCGCACGTGCCGACACGAAGGAAGCGCTTGACGCCGAGCGTGACCAGCTCCTCCATCACGATGGCGGCCGTCGGGCAGCCCATCCCAGTCGCTTGCACCGAGACCCGATTCCCGTCATACGTGCCGGTGAAGCCGAGCAACCCGCGCTCGGCGTTGACCTGGACGGCGTCGGTGAGGTAGGTCTCGGCGATGTACTTCGCGCGCAGCGGGTCTCCTGGAAGGAGACACGCATCCGCGTAGTCGCCGGGGTTCGCGCGCAGGTGGATCGGCACACGCGGAACCCTACGGTTTCGTTCCCGGTGAGGGTCGCCGAACCGTCCTTAGACTTCCTCGTCTTGCCCGGGAAGCTCATCGAGCCGAAGCGTGACCAGATCCTCCGGTTTTGCGAGGAGGATCCGGTCGAGCGGGTCTTCCTCGAGGACGTGGCGCGGCGCGGTCTTGGACGTTTCGTCGGGCTGGTCGAGGGGCGAGAGCTCCGGGCGCTCTGCCACGTGGGAGTGAACGCCGTGCCCTCGGGGCGGGGTTGCGGCGTATTCGCCCCTGAGGTGGCGAGGGCGACGCCGCGGATGCTGATCGGCGAGGCCCGCGCGGTTTCCGAGCTCTGGGAGACGGTTCGGCCCCGACTGCCGCGGCCGCGCGAAGACCGTCCCGGGCAGCCCGTGTTCGTCATCAGGGAGGCGCCCCCGCCCGGCGAGACCGGGCTGCGGCCGGCGACACCGAACGACCTCGAGCTGTTGCTCCCGGCGTGCGCCGCCGCCCACCAGGAGGAGCTCGGCGTCGATCCGCTCAGTCGAGATCCCGAGGGCTTCCGCTGGCGTACGCGCTCCCAGATCGAAGAGGGAAGGTCGTGGCTTTGGGTCGAGGACGGCACCATCCTCTTCAAGGCCGAGGCCTCGGCCTGGACTCCGACGGCCGTCCAGCTCCAGCAGGTCTGGGTCGATCCCTCGGCGCGTCTGCAGGGGAACGGCACACGCGGCCTCGGCGACCTCTGCCGCCGGCTGCTCCAGGACGTGCCCGCGGTCTGCCTCTTCGTCCGCGCCGAGAACACGGCCGCGATCCGCCTCTACGAGGCGATCGGGATGGAGCACGTGCTCGACTATCGCTCCGTTCTCCTCTAGCAGCAGCACGCGCTCATGGAGACTCTGCTCCTCGTCCGCCATGCGTTTGCCGGCTCCAACCGAGACGGCATCGCCTCCTGCGCGGTCCCCGGCGAGGGGCTGACGGCAGAGGGTCGGGAGCAGGCTCACCGGCTCCGCGTGCGGCTGGAGGCAGAGGAGATCGGGCTCGGGGTAGCGACCGAGCTCCGGCGGACGCAGGAGATGCTCGAGCTCGCTCTCCGCGGGCGCGATCTGCCCTCGATCGTCGTCCCTGAGCTCAACGAGATCGACTTCGGCGGCTTCGACGGCGGCCCGCTCGACGCGTACCGGTCGTGGGCGGCGGCCCAGCCTCCCACGGCCCACGCTCCGGGCGGCGGCGAGAGCCGCGCCGCCGTGGCCGCCCGCTTCGCCCGCGGCGTGCGCGTCTTGGTAGAGCGTCGCGAGGCGGCGATCCTCGCCGTGGGTCACGCGCTGGCGATCCGGTACGTCCTCGACGCCGCGGCTGGCCTGCCCCCGGCCGCGCTCATGGCACCCGTCGAGCACGCCGTTCCACACCGACTCAGCGCGGCCGAGGCGAATGCCGCGGTCTCGCTTCTGGAGGGATGGAGCCGCGCGCCAGCGTTCCGTTCCTCCTCCGATCGGGAGTAGTGTCTCAAGGCAGGTCGCGGATCTGCCGATGCAGAGAACCGTGAGCCGCGCGCGTCTCCTGCCGGCCGTGGTCGCGTTGCTTCTCGGAGCGCCTGCTCCGCTTGTGCTCGCAGGCTGCGGCGGGGTGTCGGTTCCCGAGGACGTCCTCACGCTGGAGGGCATCGCACAGGCGGCCGAGACGAGCGCCGATGCGACGAGCGGTCGCTTCGGCTTCGTCATGGAGATGGCGCTGCCGGACGGCCAGCCGCTCTCCTTCTCCGCCACGGGCAGCTTCGACACGAGCTCCGCGAGAACGGCCATGACCCTCGACATGTCGGCGTTCGGGAGCCTGCTGGCCGGGCTCGCCGGAAGCTTGGGCGGCGACGCTCCGGATCTCAGCGACCCGGGCCTTTGGAAGATCGACGTCGTCCAGGACGGCCTCGTGATGTACATGCGCTTCCCGCTCGTCTCGAAAGAGCTGCCGCGGGGTAAGACCTGGGTCAGGTTGGATCTTCGGGAGGCCTCCCGACTGCAGGGGTTCGACCTCGAGCAGCTCCGGCAGTTCACCTCCAACGACCCCCGGGACGCACTCCGCTACCTCGAGGCCGTCGCTGGCGAGCTCGAGACGATCGGTGAGGAGACCTTGCACGGGGTCGAGACGACCCGCTACCGGACGACGATCGACCTTCTCAAGCTCCGAAAGCTCGTTCCTCCTTCCCAGCGTGAGTCGTTCGGGTCGATGGTCGAGCAGCTCGTGGGGCAGTCCGGGCTGCGCACGATCCCGGTCGAGGTGTGGGTGGACGCGAACGGTTTGGTACGCAGGATGGAGATGACGCTCTCGGCGACGCCGCCGGGTACGTCAGAGACGCTCCAGGCGTCCATGCGCTTCGAGCTCTACGACTACGGCAAGGACGTCCAGATCGAGCTCCCACCGTCGGCGCAGGTCGTCGACTCCTCCGCCATCAAGCAGTAGGCGGCAAAATGGGCGCATGGCGAGCGCCCTCCCCGACCGCATCGAGAGCTGGATCCGCCGACACGACCTGATCCCGCCCGGCGGCGACGTCGTCTGCCTCGTCTCGGGCGGTCCGGATTCCACGTGCCTATGGCACGTCCTGCGCGAGCTTGGCTACGGAGTTTCGGCCCTCCACGTGGACCACGGCCTTCGCGGGGACGAGTCGGACGAGGACGCGCGCTTCTGCCGCGAGCTGCTCGGCGCAGACGTGATCGAGGCGCCCGCCGCGGACACCGAGACGGAGCTCCGCGACCTCCGCTACGGGCTCACCCGGGGGACCGAGCTGCGGGCGACCGGCCATACCGCCTCGGATCAGGTCGAGACGGTGCTCTACCGGCTCGTGTCGTCAGGGAGCACGAAGGGAATCAAGCCGAACCGCGAGGACGGCGTCGTCCGCCCGCTCCTCTCGGTCTGGCGCGAGGAGACGGAGGCGTACTGCCGCGAGCGAGGGCTTCCCTTCCGCTCCGACTCGTCGAACCCCGATACCAAACGCGGACTGATCCGCGACGAGATCCTCCCGCTCCTCCGCCGCCTGCACCCGGGCGCGGACAGGAATCTGCTCGCGCTCGCAGACGAGCGCGCACGTCTTCCGAAAGCCCTCGAGCGCACGCTCTCGGAGCTCCTCTCTTCGACAGCGGGAACGAAGACGGCCGACCTCGGCGGAGGGCTCCGCGCGGTGCGCGAGTACGAAGCGGTCCGGCTCGAGGGCCGGGTCAGCTTCGGGCCGTGGAAGCTCGAGAGCACCGTGCCTGGGCTCGAAGTCCGCACCCGCCGGCCGGGGGACAGGCTCGCGGGACGCGGGAAGAAAGTGCAGGATCTCTTCGTGGACGCGAAGGTACGAAGGGCGGAGCGCGACGCCTGGCCGCTCGTCGTCGCGGGCGACGACGTGGTCGCGGTTCCCGGCATCGCGGAGGCGCCGGGCTGGGAAGGCAGCGTCCGCGCGTGGAAGGATGCGGAACCATGACTCAACGCGCCCGCGTTCCTCGGACGGCGTCGGCGGGAGCCGAGACCGTCGACGGGCCCGCGGACGAGTTCGAGCATGCGGTGGGGGAGGTCCTGATCGAGGAGGCGACGCTCCAGGCGCGGATCGTCGAGCTCGGCGCCGAGATCTCCTCTGACTACGCCGGTCGCGACCTCCTGCTCGTTGGTGTGCTCAAAGGTGCCGTCTTCTTCATGGCCGACCTCATGCGTGAGCTGACGGTGCCGTGCGAGATCGACTTCATGGCGATCTCCAGCTACGGCGCCGCCACGGATTCGTCGGGGGTGGTGCGGATCCTTAAGGACCTCGACATCAACGTCGCCGGGAGGGAGGTGCTCGTCGTCGAGGACATCATCGACTCCGGGCTCACGCTCTCCTACCTCATCCGCAACCTGCGCGCCCGGAAGCCGGCGTCCCTGGAGGTTGTCACGCTTCTGACAAAGCCCGAGCGAAGGGAGATCGAGGTACCCGTGCGGTACGTCGGGTTCGAGATCCCGAACCGGTTCGTCATCGGGTATGGGCTCGACTTCGCCGAGCGTTACCGCAACCTCCCGTACGTCGCGGTCCTGCATCCGGATCTTGTGCCGAACGGTACGTAGCTCCTCAATAGGACCGTAACGGGGGACAGGTTCGGCTCACTGGGTGCCGAAGAAGGAGGGTGCTACCCTGCGAAGACTGACGTGAACCGGTTCTTCCGAAGCGCGCTTTTCCCGCTGATCATCATCGTTCTGCTTGTCTACCTGGCGAGTCAGACACTCCTGCCCGGACGCACCGAGCAACGCAAGATCACGTACTCGGAGCTGATCGGCCAGGTCAAGAACGGGAACGTGAACGAGGTCGTGTTCACGCCGAAGCGACAGCAGATCGACGCCACCCTCGTGAGCGGCGGGAAGGTCAAGGTCAATTACCCGACCCCGCAGTCCGCGACCCAGTTCGAGAGCCTGCTCCGGGCGCAGAACGTGAAGTTCGACTCCAAGGGCATCGGGTCGTCGACCTGGACGCAGCTGCTCATCAGCGTGCTCCCGTTCGTTCTCCTGATCGGGTTGTGGATCTTCCTCATGAACCAGATGCAGGGCGGCGGGTCGAAGGTGATGAGCTTCGGCAAGAGCCGCGCGAAGCGCGTGTCTCCGGATTCGCCGAAGGTCACGTTCAAGGACGTGGCCGGGGCCGACGAGGCGGTCGAGGAGCTGCACGAGATCAAGGACTTCCTCGAGAACCCGAAGAAGTTCCAGGCGCTCGGTGCCCGGATCCCGAAGGGCGTGCTGCTGTACGGCCCGCCCGGCACC
>Ga0247727_10017584_pt1 | contig 11367 bp, 11 predicted proteins | sample WisWelCaveWW1625_FD_202498 | JGI IMG/M metagenome (GOLD analysis project Ga0247727, IMG submission 202498) | Biofilm microbial communities from Wishing Well Cave, Virginia, United States - WW16-25 | ecosystem: Environmental > Aquatic > Deep subsurface > Groundwater > Cave microbial mat | place... | reverse complement strand
TGGAAATCAGCGTTCCCAAAACCAGCGAGAGCTCGACCGGCAAATATTCCGGCAGCGTAACCAGCGAGCTGTTCACTTTCCACGCGATCAAATAGCGCAACAGACTAATCGGTATTGGGGAGGGCTGCATATTCGATCAACTCATATAACAATTTGATGCGCGGCCTGGGCCACTGCCGAATGCGCCAGGCCACGAGCATGTCTTTGGCTTCCTGATTGAGCTGGCCGAGAAAACGGCCCCAGTAAAATTGTTCTTCCTTCGCGTCATCCAATTGCAGCAATTCCTGAAGCTGCCGTTGTTCCGCCGGATAGAGCCGCGCGCGAAAAACTTCCGCCATTTCGAGCAGGCTCAAAAACTCGGCCACTTCAAAAGTCAACAAACCATGCTGATCGCGCGCGCGCGGCTTCAAGAGCTGAAAAGACGAAGAATAAAACTGCGCGGTGAAACGATCCGCGGGCTGGCGCGGCGCGTAATGCGAAGCGTAGCAAAGCACTTCGCCCATGCTCAGCCGCCCTCGCAAACCCACCGTCGGAAAGATTTGCAGGAGGCCTCTGATTTCCGCGCCGTGATAGAGCAGTACGTCCTGCAGCCAGGTTTTTAATTTGCGCCGGTACATCATCACGAGAAATTGATTTCCCTCGTGGACATAACTCCCCGTGAGCAGCGGTGAGCTCGAACCGTCCGCGGCGCGCACTTGCTGCGGAATCTGATTGACCAGACCCCAAACGACAACGGATATTCGCGACGTGCGCGTCAAACGTCTGGCGCGATCCAAAATTGCCGCGCAAAAACGGCAATACTCCTCTTGCCCATCGTGCGCATAGAGGAGACAACGCCGGCACGGGCCCTCCAGCGCGGAAAGGGGCGCGCCGATGGCGAGCTCTGCCGCCGCAGATTTCGGCGGCTTCGCAAAATACCGCAACGTCGCTAACAGCTCTGCGCCACTCTCGCAGCGGCGCAGCCAATCAAAGATATTGAGCATTTAACGCATTTTTGAGTTCATCGTAATGCGCGATGGCGCCCGGATTGATCCATTCGTTGACTTTCACGGGCAAATGCCAGGTTTGATTCGCGTAACGATTGGCCCAGTCCGTCAAATAACTTTCCGGCTGAATTTGCAAACGCAGGCTGCCAAAGCCGAGATAGCGGCCGGCGCCCATTTTATGCGCGAGCCCTGATTCCAATCCCAAACACCAGATCAATCGCTGCAGCTCCTGCTGCTCGAGATTCCAAAAACGAATATTGAAGCGGCACTTCGCGCCCGGCAAAATGGCGCGCATGTAAGTTGCCTGCGAAGTGTCCGGTTTGAACTCATCCAGTTTCGTGACATTCGGCGCCAGCGGCGCATGCGCAAAGAGCCGCCATTCATCGGCGATGCGGGAAATCGGCACGCGGGCTTTCGTGAGATTTTTCCACGCGCCGTTGATGAAATGCCATGCGCCATACGGATACGGCGCTTTGAACCACGCCAACTGCGGCGATTCGAAGATGCCAAAATTGAACGCCACTCGTCCCATCAGCGCCTGGTTCGGGCCGGTTCCCACAAAACCAAATAAACTGTCGACCGGATTGAGATGGCTGAGATCCGCGCTCGACTTGCTGGAATCACTCGCAATCGTGTAAAGGTGGCGAATCATGCCTTTGATGCTCTTGGCCGGCAGCGCATAAATTTTCTGCGCGCCGCGTTTATCCGCTTCCGGCGGCGCCATCGCAAAAAAATCATGGCCGTGGATCGGGCCGTCCGCCAGCATCGCTTTGAACGAGGGCTCGCCGCTTTCCTGCACACACGTCGGCGTGAGAATTTCCGCGGTCACCGCAAATTCGCCGCAATAGCCGCCGAAGGCGCGATGCGAGATAAAACCCTGGCTCGTTTTGAGCGGCGAGGCCGCGGTTTGCTTCTCGCCCATCGTGAGCGCATTGGTGGGCTGCAACGCGCGCGTTGCAGCTTCGCCGTCAAGATTCAACGTGTGCCAGATACCGGTCTGCGCCAGACTCTGCTCGCCAAATAATTTTTTGCCGACGCCGTTGGCAGTGGTTGCCATCCAATTGAGTCCGGATACCGCGGCTTTCACCCAACCGAAGCCGCAGGTTTTCTCGCCGCCGATTGGAATATCGCCGCGCTGAAAATCCTGCAGCAAATGCGTGAGCAGCGCAAAAGTTTCCAAATCTTTTTCCTGCAGATCCTGCAGGTCGAGACGCAGTTGAAAATTGAGTTTGTCGCCGTAGGCATAAAGAAAATCCGCTTTCGCCTCTTCAATGGGCTGCGCCGTTTTGGGATCCATCCGCACGCCGTCCATCGAACACCAGACGTGTTGCGGCATTTTAGGATCGGCGAGATAAGCATCGGCAAAGAAAACGAGGCCGCGGTCGCCCTGCTTGCCGAAGAGACGATCCAGTTTCGCATTCGTCTGCGGCGATTCGCCCCACAGTGTTTTCAACACCTGCGAAGCGCGTTTGCGAAAAGCGCCTTTGATCGTGCTGCCCGGAATAAAAATTTCCCAGCGTCCCGATTCTTTGGCCGACGGCGACCACACCAGCATACGCATAAAAATTTTATCATACGGCTTGCCGTACCGGCGCGACGCTTCGCGATTGGCCGGGCCGCCGTAACGAAAGTCCGTGTTGCCCGGCTGCGTCAATTCCTGGCGCACGCGCTGCCGATACGTTTGCAGCAGCGTGATTTGATTGCGGTCGTTGCTGATGCTTTTTTGCAAATTCCGCGGATTCAGCATATGATGGAAATCGACGCGGTTATGCGCGTCGAGAAATTCTTTCCACGACGCGGCGCGGACGCCCTCCGGCGGCGAAGAAGAATTTCGCCACTGCGCTTCTTTGATTTCGCCATTGAGCAGCATCGTCTTGATGCGCAGATGATCTTCGCGATTGGCGATTTCCGCGTCGATCCACGGATCGCTCCGTAGCAGCTTGATCTGGCGGTCGACTTGCTGATAAAGTGCCGGAAATATTTTTACGCACGCCGGCGTCAAAATCTGCACGAGCGCTGCTTCGTTTTGAATTTGCGCCTCAAGCCGTTCGGCAAGCTGAATATCGAAACCGAGATTGTCTGCCATTTCTCGCCACGCCTCGTGATCGAATTGTTGCGTGGTTTTGCGAACTTGCGCCAACACCTCGAGCACGCGATTCGCCATGTTGGATTTTTTGCCGAGTGCATCATCAAGAGCGGCTTTGGCGGCCTCCTGGCCTGGAAACGGTTTGTCGACGAGCGGCTGCAAATCATCGAGCGCTTTTTTCGAGAGCGGATGTTTGCCTTTGCCGAGTTTGGCCACCGCGGCTTTGGGAAAGGCCCAGCCGACAACTTCGCGCGTCGCTCGCTCGCGCAGCCAGATGGCGAGAACTTTCGGCAGATATTCCGCCAGTTTCTTTTTCCAGGCTTCGGGGCTGAGAATCGGGCCGCCGATGCCCATTTCCAAACGCTGGCGAATCGGCTCCGGCAATGTCCGCATCGCTTCGACGAGCAAACGGCCTTCAATCGCCGCAAAAGCCGGAACCGCCGGATCAAGCTTTCCCCAATTCCAGCCAACCAACACCGGATTGCTCGCATTAAAACGCAAATTGATGGTGAGATGATTGGCGCGATCATTGGCCGGCGGAATGGTTGTGGGGGTTGAAAAAGGAAGGTTCATTTCGATCCGGCATCGTCCCAGACCTTTGCTCTTGCCGGCGCCAAACCAGAAGCGGCCCGCCTGCAACTCCTGCAACACGTAATACAACCGCGCCGTATTGTCGCCCTGCTGCAGAGCCGCGTCATTTACGTCGATTTTGAGATTGAACATCGCGTTGCGAAACAGGGTTTCATATTTATAGTTCGCATTGGATTCCGCAGCCCAGCGATCTTCATCCAGCCGGATGCCCATGCGCAAATCAAACAGGCGGTCGCGCGGATAACATTCATCCTGCAAATTGCACTGCACGCGCGCGATCAAATTGCCCGGCATCTGCGATTTGTACAACCGCAGCCACAGATGATTGAGCAAACCGATATTGCCGCCGCTGCGCGATTGGCCGATGAAGGCGTCCATCAACGATTGCGCCGTGCCGGCAATTTCTCCCGGCAGAGAAATCAGACGTTGCGTGCCGTCACCGTCGCGGGTGAATAAAGTCTTGCGCGCATTGCCGCGGTAAATCGGCGACTCCGCGAAGAGCTTGCCTTGTAGAATCATCCGAAAACTCCTCCTTTCAGTTATTGTGGACAGTTAATGAACTGCTCTCACCAAATCTTTTTGGTGAGCAATATTCCGCGTTTTTTCCAACGAACTTAAACTGCAGCCACGTGGCGATCATAATGATGACAAACAACACCCACGACATCGCCGAGGCATAACCCATTTTGAGATATTCCCACGCATTTTGATAAATATGATAAACCACCACGTCGGGGCTGTGCAGCGGCCCGCCTTCGGTCATCACATAAATCGACGAGAAAACCTGAAACGAGCTGATCGGCGATGTCACCAAGATAAAAAAAGTTGTCGGCATTAGCAAGGGCAAAGTTATTTTCCAAAATCTTTGCCATGCGGTCGCGCCGTCGGTGCGCGCGGCTTCATAAAGTTCGTTGGGAATGCCCTGCAAGCCGGCGAGAAAAATCACCATTTGGTAGCCGAGGCCCATCCAAATGCTCATGAGCATAATCGAGAGCAGCGCCGTTGACGGATCGCGCAGCCAGTTCAAAGTTGGCAGACCCGGCAAGCCCAACAGATAATTCGCGAGGCCGAATTGAGGGTGGTACATCCATTGCCAGACCAGCGCAATGGCGACAAACGAGCAGGAGCAAAAACCACGGCATTAAAAATCCATATATTTTTTTAATTCCGGCAGCGCCCAGTGGCCGATTGGAATCATCGCGCATCAAAAATATCGCCGCCAGCCATCCACACCCACGGTGGCCACAAATAAAAATAATTGGTGAGAATTTTTTCTTGTGCCCAGGCCGCGCCAGCGCCGAGCAGCCCGATCAACAAAAATTTCGTTTTGATCATCTTGTTTTATATGTAACAAATATTCAACGCCAGTCAAGGGCTTTTTTTCACGAGGGCATTAAATTATTCCAGCCGCACATAAGGCTTGACAAAGTGCGAGATTTTCATAAATTAAATTTGTATTACCTTTAGCCTGTTTTTGCAACTGCAACGCTATCTGATCAGCCCTCATACTGTGACGAGAAAAGCCGTTTATTTCATTATCGAATTTAGAGAGGAAGGATACACATGCTGGTTGAATTTCGCATCATTCCGGTCGGCGCCGGCGAAGAGTTGAAAGAGTTTATGGGGAAAGTTTTGGCGATTGTTGAAAAAAGCGAGTTGGATTATCAACTGACGGCGATGGGCACGTTGCTCGAAGGCGAATGGGAAGAAATCATGTTCGTGGTGAAAAAGTGTCACGACGAAATTAGAAAACTTTCCGAGCGCGTGGTCACGGAAATCGTCGTCGATGATCGCAAAGATATGAAGGGCCGCTTAAAAGGCAACGTGCTGGAAGTGGAATATGTTTTGGGCAAGAGCCTGCAGACGGGTGGGTTGACGTAGAAAATGTATTACTTGCTGGTTTCCTCAAAACGATCTACTTTCGATTGAGCGCAACGATGAGAATTTCAATCTGCCCGATTTGTGGCTCTAATCAAATTAAAGCAGTAAACGGGAAAATGACATTTAAAACGCCAAAAGGCGAAATCAGCATTCCCAGAGTGCCGCGACAGCAGTGCGACAATTGCGGGGAACAGTTTTTTGATCATGCGGCTAACGCGATCCTGGATCGCTATCGTGGCGAACAACCAATTCGGTTGCGCAAAAAAACTGGTATTACTGAATGCCCCATGTGCGGCAGTTCACGCGTCGTTCGGGAAATCGGCGAATTCGTTACCCACGACGGCTTTCGCGTTCCTTCGATTGAATATGAGCGTTGCAAGAGCTGCGGCGAAAAATTTTACGACCCGGATGCCTCGCGCGCCATTGATGAAGCGTTATATGCTGCCGGACGTTTGAAGAAACGGCCAAAAGTTTATACATACCAACCACCGTCTGCGCTGATGATGGTCAGCGAGGATACCAGCGCAAAAAAGTATGGCAAGCGCAAGACCGCGCGTCGATAAGAGAACTCTTATGAAATCAAAACCAATACAAACTTCCATTCCCGCGCCGTTGCTTGAAGCCGTCAAAGAGCGAAAGTGCATTCTTTTTGCCGGCTCCGGTTTGTCGGTGGCGGCGGGATATCCAACGTGGAAATCGCTGGTTGCGAAACTCATGGACGCGGCCGCTAAGGCGCATCCCAGCCGTGAGTTTGGCCTGAAATCTTACGCCAGGAATGGCGACTTATTGACGCTGACGGAATTTGCGCGGTCGAAGTTGGGCAGGCACGAATATAGTACACTTTTAAATGAGATTTTTGACGAACCGCTCCCGCCGCAGAATGTGCATCGGCTTATTGCCCGAACGGATTACCGCGCCGTGATCACGACGAACTATGACAGGCTCATCGAAGCCGTATTTGCATCTGAAAGAGTTTTGCCGCCGAAGACATTCACCTCTGATTCAATTGGAGCGATGGCGACCGCCTTTTGGACGCCGAGCGCTTTTGTCTTCGAGCTTCATGGTGATCCGACCTTTCCGGAGTCAATCATCCTGACGGCACAGGACTACGATCGTTCGACCCTGAAAACCCCGCATCTCAGAAGCTTCCTGCAATCGGTTTTCATCAATTACACCGTTTTCTTTGTCGGCTACAGCTTGAGCGATCCCGATTTTCAAGTTTTGCTCAAAGAGTTGACCGCCATTTTTCGAGGCTATACGCCGCAACACTACGCGCTCATCCCGAATCCGCAGGAATTTACAACAGAGTATTTGCAAAAGAGCATGAACATTCAGGCGATGGTTTACGATCCGAAAGAAGGGCATGCCGCCGTTGAAAATGTTCTGAGCGAATTGCAAAAGGTGGCGCCGTTCAAGAAACCGAAGCTGTACAAACAACCCGAAGCTTTTACGCCGATGGTCATGCGCGACGCCGAAGGGGAAAAGTATGGCAAGCCAATAGCACGCCAAAAAACGAAGAGGCTTAAAAATGCCAAGCATTCAAATTGAAGCACAAATCTCGCGCAACAAATTATTGGAAGCGGTCGGCCAATTCAGTCTGTCCGAGCTTGAAGACTTTGTGGCCGAGGTGATCACACTGCGCGCCAAACGGCAAGCGCCAAGCTTGTCGCGCCGCGAATCGGAGTTGCTGACGAAGATCAATCAGCATTTGACAGCGGAATTACAAGACAGATTTGACGAATTGGTTATAAAGCGACAGGAAGAAATCCTGACAACGGTTGAGCACGCAGAACTCTTAACTCTGACTGAGCAGGTGGAACGCATTGACGTGGAGCGCATTGAGGCGCTCGCGCAATTAGCGAAACTTCGAGGCATCTCTGTGGACGAATTAATGGACCAACTTGGTATTAAACCACCCGAATGTGACTAAGGTGCGCGCTACTAAAGAACAAAAACGCACTTTAATATTTGGGATTACGGCGACCGGACGAGCAACAGTGATCGCCTTGAAGTTAAATCGTCAGAGTTTGGTCAATTTGCGCCGTGCTTTGTTTTTGATTGGCAAGCATCCACCCGTCGAGCCACCAAACCGAGCATAGCCATATACGCGAGTCTAATTTTCAAAACTTAATCCCGAAATTGAAACCGTTACACGTTTCACGTTACACGAAGGAGTTTTCAATATGATTTTCGATCTCGACATGATCCAGCGCGTTTATGCTGGCATGAAGCCCAAAGTCGAAGCCGGCCGCAAGCTATTTGGCCGGCCATTGACATTGACCGAAAAAATTTTGTGCGCGCATTTTTCGGAGCTGCCGAAAGAAGCGCCGGCGCGCAAGAAAACTTATGTGAATCTTTCGCCGGATCGCGTGGCCATGCAGGATGCGACGGCGCAGATGGCGCTGCTGCAATTCATGACCGCGGGCATTTCCCAAACTGCGGTGCCGAGCACGGTGCATTGCGATCATTTGATCCAGGCGAAGCTCGGCGCCAATCCGGATCTGGCGCGGGCGCGCGATGAGAATAAAGAAGTCTACGACTTTCTCGCCAGCGTTTCCAACAAATATGGCATCGGTTTTTGGAAACCGGGCGCGGGCATTATCCATCAAGTGGTGCTGGAAAATTACGCGTTTCCCGGCGGCATGATGATCGGCACCGATTCGCACACGCCGAACGCCGGCGGCCTCGGCATGATCGCCATTGGCGTCGGCGGCGCGGATGCGGTGGACGTGATGGCCGGCATTCCGTGGGAATTGAAATGGCCGGGCCTCGTCGGCGTGCACCTCAAAGGCAAAATGAACGGCTGGACTTCGGCGAAAGACGTGATTCTGCGCGTCGCCGGAATTCTCACGGTGCAGGGCGGCACCAATAATATTGTCGAGTATTTTGGCGAAGGGGCGCGCGCGATCAGCGCGACCGGCAAGGCGACAATTACCAATATGGGCGCGGAGATCGGCGCGACGACTTCAATCTTCCCGTTTGATGATCGCATGGAAACGTATTTGATTGCGACCGAGCGCGCTGAAATTGCAAAAGCCGCGCGCGCGGTGGCGGAGCATCTCGTGCCCGATTCCGAAGTTTTGCAAACGCCGGAAAAATTTTATGATCGCATGATTGAAATCGATCTTTCAACCCTCGAGCCGTATGTGAACGGCCCATTGACGCCGGATCTGGCGCGGCCGGTTTCGCAGCTTGCGGCGGATGCGAAGAAAAATGATTATCCCGACGAGATCAAAGTCGCGCTCATCGGCAGTTGTACCAACTCGTCGTATGAAGACATCGAACGCGCGGCGAGTGTCGCGAAGCAAGCGTTGGCGAAAGGCCTCAAAGTCAAATCCAAATTTACCATCACGCCGGGCTCGGAGCAAATTCGCGCGACGATCGAGCGCGACGGGCAATTGCAAACTTTGACGGACGTGGGCGGCAAAGTGCTGGCGAATGCCTGCGGCCCGTGCATCGGCATGTGGAGCCGCGACGACGTTCAGCACGGCGAGCGCAACACGATCATTAATTCTTACAATCGCAATTTCGCCAAACGCAATGACGATAATCCGAACACGCTCGCGTTCGTCGCCAGTCCGGAGATCGTCACGGCGTATGCGCTGGCCGGACGTTTGAGCTTCAATCCGTTGACCGACACGTTGACGAATAATAAAGGAGAGAAAGTCAAGCTGGACCCGCCGACCGGCGTCGAGTTGCCGGCGCGCGGTTTCGATCCGGGCGATTCGGGTTATGTCGAACCGGCGGAAGATGGTTCAAAAATACAGGTGCTTGTCGATCCGCAGAGTGATCGTTTGCAACTGCTTTCTCCTTTTGTTAAATGGGACGGCAACGATTTGCTCGACCTGCCGGTGCTGGTGAAAGCGAAGGGCAAATGCACGACGGATCATATTTCGCCGGCAGGCAAATGGCTGAAATATCGCGGCCATCTCGACAACATTTCGAATAACCTGTTCAGCGGCGCGATCAATGCGTTTAGCGGCGAGGCCGGCAAAGGCAAAAATATTTTCACCGGAGAAGTCAAAACCTTTGCCGAAGTTGCTCGCGACTATAAGGCCATGATGTCACCCAATCCGCAATCCGCAATCCGCAATCCGCAATTGGCCGGTTGGGTTGCGATCGGCGACGAGAATTATGGCGAAGGCTCCTCGCGCGAACACGCCGCCATGGAGCCGCGCTGGCTCGGCGGCCGCGCCGTGATTACGCGCAGCTTTGCGCGCATTCACGAGACCAATTTGAAGAAGCAAGGCATGCTCCCGCTCACGTTTAAAAATCCGGCGGATTACGATTTGCTTCGCGAAGACGACCGTGTGTCGATTGTCGGGTTGACTTCTTTTGCGCCGGGCAAGCCGCTGAAGCTGATCGTCAAACATGCCGACGGCACTTCTCATGAATGCGAGCTGAATCATTCGTTTAATGAGACGGCGATTGCGTGGTTCAAGGCGGGCAGCGCGCTGAATTTGATTGGGAAAGGAGTGAAATAATTATGGCGATCAAGAAATATCTCACCGCGCGCCAGCAAATGTTTGCCAAGTCGATCAGAAAAGAGTTGCAGTTTTATGAAGCGCATAAAACAGAGTTCTTAAAGAAATATCGCAATAAATTTGTGGCGATTCGCAACGGGGAGGTTCTTGGCGTGGGAGAGAATTCTGCCCAGTTGATAGACGAGATGTGGGCTGAGTACGGCCATGATGTGCCTATTCTTTTTAAACATGTTGTTGCGCGTGAACCGCATTATCGCGTACCCAACGTGAAACTGATCAAACTATTATGATTCTGCCTTACTTAACAGAAGGGTTTGATGCGCCTACACCCGCGGTGAAGGTTCAGCTTTTTAATCCGACAACGAAAGCAAAGGAGATCGGAATCATTCTTTCAATGAAACGGCGATTGCGTGGTTCAAGGCCGGGAGCGCGCTGAATTTGATCGGGAAAGGAGTGAAATAATTATGACCATCAACAAGTATCTCACTAAACGCCAGCAAATGTTTGCGAAAGCCATCATGAAAGAAGTGCAGTTTTACGAAGCCCATAAAACTGAATTTTTGAAAAAATACCGCAACAAATTTGTGGCTATTCGCAACGGCAAGGTTATCGGGGTTGGAGACAATCCCGCCAAGTTAAAAGATTCGGTTTGGGCGAAGCACGGCGATGTTCCAATTCTTTTTCATCGCGTTGTTGAACGTGAACCAGTTTATCGCGTGCCTCATGCCAAACTGATCGACTGGCAAATATGATTTGAAGAGCTTTACTTAAGAATTAAAATAGTAAAGGCGATCTCACCGAGGTCAATTGGCAAGGACAGCGCTAATGGCGAAACGAAAATCACAGCTCAATTGGCCCGTGTGGTGGGATTGGGAACTAAAATTCAGCTTGCACATCGAATTGCGCATGGCCGTTCGCGATTTCAGCGAAATCGATTTGCGTTCTATGTTGACACGCGCAACCGATTATTATCCTGACGAGGTTGAGGGCCGTTGGGTTATTGAAACAAAACATTGCCGCCAGCGATGGGAAGTGATTGTTGAGCCGGATTATGATAGTCAATTATTGGTGCTCGTCACCGCTTACAAAGTTTTTGGAGAATAAGGAGAATAAGATGAAAGAGCGCTATCTTGAAGTAACCTTTCGCAAAGGTAAACCCTTTGCCGCTTATTTTTACTTGCCAAGAAATCCCGGCGAGAAAAGCGTTGGCACAAAAAAAGCCGGAGCTGGAATTTTGATTGATTACGACAAATCCGGCCGTCCAATCGGGATCGAAATCATCGACCCGGCTAAAATCAACTTGCATGTCATCAATGCAATCCTGTCAAAGTTGAATTTG
>Ga0247727_10017583_pt1 | contig 11368 bp, 10 predicted proteins | sample WisWelCaveWW1625_FD_202498 | JGI IMG/M metagenome (GOLD analysis project Ga0247727, IMG submission 202498) | Biofilm microbial communities from Wishing Well Cave, Virginia, United States - WW16-25 | ecosystem: Environmental > Aquatic > Deep subsurface > Groundwater > Cave microbial mat | place... | reverse complement strand
CTGTTCTTCCTTCTGTCACTGTGCCTGTTTTCTCGTCTTTTCTTGGCTTCCATCTCAGCACTACATCAACTTCATCTGGAAAATATCCTTCTTCCGCATTTTTTGTTTTGTAAACTTCGCGTTTCATTTTTTCTCCCCCTTTAGATAGAATTCGGCTATTTTTTTCGGATCCTGTTTCGTCCAGAAGTCAGCGATTGCGCCTTCATAATTGCGCGTGTGTTCAAAGGCATGCTTCATCAGCATGAACCTTCCTTGTGCGGTGGTGCCGATTACGTTTCCAGGCTCCTTAGTTTCCCACTCTCCGAGCAAATCCAAATCACTCCAGTTCACAATCACTGCCACGCGTGTGAATCCTCGTGCCGCAGAACGCACCATGGTGGGTCCGCCTATATCGATGTTCTCCTTGATTTTTTCGTAATCGCCAGGACTTTTAACAACTGCCGTCTGGAATGGATACAAGTTTCCGACGAACAAATCAATAGGGGGTGCATCTTGTCCAGGATGTGGTAACAGCCCGTCATGTATTTTCCGAAGTAATGTTTTCACAAGGCCTCCGGGTGACTCTGGATGACCAGTATAGGTACTGACGTCTATGACCTGATAGCCCATCTTGGCAATTTCTTTTGCTGTGCCTCCGCTTGAGATGAGTTCTATGCCGCGCTTGTCCGGTTGCAGTCTCTTCATGAGATCTGCTAATCCGCTTTTGTCATACACGCTGATTAATGCTCGTTTAATTTCTACCCGATGCGGTTCTGTTTCAGTTGATTCCCGGTTCGAGAAGAAGTCATCGATCTCACCCTCATATTTGCATGTATGGGCGAAGGCATGTTGCATTAGCGTGGCTCTCATTTCAAGATCTGTTCCAATGCCGTTCCCTGACTCCTGCAATAACTCTAAATCTTTCCAATTAACAATAGTCGCCACGCGCTTGAATCCCTTTCCTGCAGCACGCACCATTGTTGGCCCGCCTACGTCGATATTTTTCGCACTCTTTTCAGCATCACCCTCGTTCTGGAAAGGAGGTAGGTCTGCTACGACTAAATCAATCGGCCGCGTATTTTGTTGCTGCATATAGGCATCATGTTCTGGGATAGCAGGGTCCAAAAGCAAACCGCCAAGTATGGTCGGGTCCAATGCTCTTAAGTCAGGAGATTCTGTGCTGCCCGTATATTCCGCAACCGTTATGGCGCTATAGCCAAGCCGCCTGATTTCATTTGCAGTCTCACTGGTAGCGATTACCTCAATGTCACGTTTGCCCGACTGCAGTTTCTTCATCAGGTCAGCGAGTCCGCTCGTATCATTAACACTAATCAATGCTCGTTTGATTTCTATTCTGTCTTGTACCATTTTTTCTTCCTCCCTAATGCCACTCGATTGTTGCCGGTGGTTTTGATGAAATGTCAAGGACAACCCGATTGACACCCTTTACTTCGTTGGTTATCCTGTTGGAAACGTGCGCCAAGAAATCATGTGGCAGTCGTGACCAGTCTGCTGTCATTCCGTCAACACTATCGACACAGCGTATGCCAACAACGTATGAATAAGTGCCCTCATCTCCCATAACTCCGCGTGTCCGTGTATCAGTCACAACAGTCAATGCTTGCCATACTTTGTCATACAAATTGTGATCTTTGAGTTCTTCTACAACGATTGAGTCGCTTTCCCGTGCGATGTATAGTCTATCGGGAGTAATTTCTCCGACGATTCTTACCGCTAATCCCGGTCCAGGGAAAGGATGCCGCTTTATGATCTCCTCAGGCATGCCCAGCTCGTGAGCGATTTCACGAACATCATCCTTGAATAAGAAGCGGAATGGCTCAATAATCGCTTTAAACATCGATAATGTTTCTGGCGGCAGTCCTCCAACATTGTGATGGCGTCCTATTTTTGATGTCGGCCCTCCATAGACGCTGACGCTTTCTATGACATCAGTATAGAGTGTGCCTTGTGCGAGGTATGTGTGTCGCACATCAAAATTTTTCTCAACAGTGTCTTTAAAGACGTGTATGAACTCTCTTCCTATGATTTTTCTCTTTTCATCAGAATCTGTGACGCCTTTTAGGGCTGCAAGGAATCGTTCTGATGCATCTACATAAATCAAGTTCAAGTCGTTTCTTTTGGAAGCATACATTACCTCTTCCGCTTCTCCTTTCCTTAGAAGTCCGTTGTTGACAAATATTCCGCGGTACTGCGAGCCCAGGATTCTGTGCAGCAGGAATCCCATCGTGGTTGAGTCAACGCCTCCGCTCTGGCCGCCAACAACAAGCGTGTCGCCGACTTTTTTCTTTATTTCCTCGGCAGCATTAGTGATGAAGTTTGCAGGTGTCCAGTTTGGCTGCATTCCGCATATTTCGCGTGCAAAATTCTCTAAGATATCTGCGCCATATTCAGTGTGCGTGACTTCTGGATGGAATTGCAGGCCGACAAAGTTCGGTCCGGCTATTGCCGCATATTGGCAGTTCCCTGTTTCTGCAATTCCTGAGAATCCGTGCGGGAGTTTGACTACTTTATCGCCGTGGCTCATCCAGGATTTGAATTTTCCAGGTACATTCTTGAATATAAGATGCGATGTGTCAACATCTATTTCAGTTGGACCGTATTCGCGCTTTTCTGAATGTTCGACTTCTCCGCCAAAAGCTTGCCCTGTGAACTGTGTTCCATAGCAGATTCCTAAAACAGGAGCGATTGAATAAATTCGTTTATCAACTGAAGGCGCTTTAGCGTCATGAACGCTTGCTGGGCTTCCTGATAAAACAATTCCCTTTGGCTTTCGTGCAGCTATTGTTTCAAGTGAAGCATTAAAAGGAACTACTTCTGCATAATAACCTCGCTTCCTTAAGCGTTTTGCAATAAGCTGTGTTGTCTGTGAGCCGTTGTCAAGTACCAAAATAAAGTCTTCAAGTGTCATTATTCAATCCCCAATGCCGCCTTGATGTTTGGCCAGCTTCTTTGTCTTCTTCGTTCTTCCCAATGCACGGGTTTGAGTTTTGGATGGGAAACGTAAAGGCATCTTGCAACAAAAGTTCCTGCATTCTCGCCTATGGACGTTCTGGGATGTACGGCGTGGTCAACGTCTTTTATTTCTTTCACAAACTGGCTGTCTATTGGAGTTTTTTCGAGTTCTTCTACTTGCACAAAATCCGTTCTTCCATTTTTTTCGATTTCAGCATTTCTGGAGGTATACGGAGCGTAAATCGCAACAAGAAAGTCCACCGCCTTGTCAACTAGCTTAAGTTTTTCAAATGAATCATAAACTAGCACGTGCAGGGTTTGGTCTGATGGTTTTTCATCGCCCAGCTTGCGCATGAAGTCAGCAAATGCTATTGGACCATACTCGATTCTGTCATCTTTATACGCCTCGAACTTTGCGTCTAATTGTTTGCATACGGCCGAAGCTATTCTGTAGCCAACGTTCCTGTCTTCTCTAGGAAAATCGTGCGGTATTATTATGCTTACGTTATTCCATTTGTTTCTCATTATTCTTGACATAAGCCTTGCTGCCTGGTATGTCTGGTCCACCCCCACGCACGCTGCTTCGCTTGGCCTGCTTGACATCATCATTGAGCCAAGCGCTATTTCTCCATCAGTAGATGGATCTTGAGTTGGAACTCCTATGATTGGTATCGGCAAAGCTAAGTGATATTTCGACTGCATCTTGCCGTGAATGTTTACATTGTAAGTTTTCCCCATAATTTTTCCTTCATCGTCAGTTTCGGCGAAGGTCGTCTTAGTCCAGTCTCTTGGTGCTATTTCTACTTCTGGCTTGTCATACAAGTCCTGCATCATTAAATTTGGAATATCGAGGCTGCATGATAACCCTCCAACTATTATCATTCCGTCGTATCTTGTGCCTTCATCAACAAGAGTTCCAGTTTTATCCAGTCCGTAGCCATTCATGAAAGTTTGCACAAGGAATGATTCGTGTCTTGGCGACGCTGTTCGTATGTGATATTTAACGCCGTCGCTAAATCCTCTTTTTACTTCATCTTCAAGGGTGCTCTTGCCAGCAATTTCTCTGTTCATGTCTTTTCTGTCGTAGAACAAGACGAGGATGTTTTTGTCAGGCGGCATACTTTTTGGCCCTCGCTATTGTTTCTTTAACATAACCAATTGCTTCTATGGCAAGTTCTAGCCCTTTTCCAATGTATTTTTGCGGTGTCAACGTAATTATTTCTTGTTGGACACTTTCTGGCAAGCCGCTTGATTTTGCAAATAAGACAAGCGCCCCCTGTGACCATTTCTTGCCTTGCGTAAGGCCTTTCAGCATGTCATAAGCTCCCGATACTCCTTCACGCCTGAGTATTTGTTGAACTGGTTCAGCAAGAACCTCCCAATGGTTGTTAAGTTCTTCATCAAGTTTTGCTTTATACGGCATTGACTTTTTGAGTCCACGAACAGTGTTTGTGTAAGCAACAACAGACGCTGCAAGTGCCGTGCCTATCCAGCGCTGTGTTGCGCTGTCGCTCAGATCTCTTTGGAAGCGCGAAATCGGCAGCTTGTTGGCAAAATATGCCAATAATGCGTTTGCTGCTCCTAAGTTTGCCTCGCTGTTCTCAAACTTGATCGGGTTTATTTTCTGCGGCATTGTTGAGCTTCCAACTTCGCCTTCTTCTGGTATTTGGACAAAGTATTCATCGCTTATGTATTGCCACATATCCTGGTCTGTGCCAAGTATTATTGTGTTGATGTGCATTAGCTTGTAGAACAAATCTGTCATGCTGTCATGCGACTCTATTTGCGTCGTTATTGGGTTTTGTACCAGGCCAAAACTTTCCACGAATTCTCGGCTGAACTCTACCCAATTGATTTTTGGATGTGTGGCATAGAAAGCGCTGTAGTTTCCTATTGCGCCATTGAATTTTCCTTTCAGCTTCATATTAATGAGGTCATCGAGCTGAGTTGCTATTCTGTATGCAAATACTGCCAGTTCTTTTCCAACTGTTGTTGGAATTGCGTGTTGTCCATGTGTCCTTCCTGACATCGGCAAGTCCTTGTATTGCTCAGCCATTGAAACAAGTATTTCTTCAAGCTTGACAATCGAGGGTACAACGACTTTTTTCACACCTTCCTTTAGAAGCAGCGTGTATGCTAGGTTGTTGACATCTTCGGATGTCAAACAGAAGTGGATCATCTCAAGTCTGTCCTGCAGCGAGCTTCCTTCAAGTTTTTTCTTCATGAAGAGCTCGATTGCTTTCATGTCATGATCTGTGCCTTTGCCTTTTTTGTTCTTGTTTATTCCTTCAACACCTTTTGTTTCAATGTCTTTAATCAGTTTTGCATCTTCTTCAGAAAGATTCTCATAAAACTGCCTCAAGACTGTCCTTTCTTCGGGACTGAAGCTCACAACTCCATACTTTTCAAGCTTGAACAAATATTCTACTTCAATCAGTACTCTGTTCCGTATGAGCGCTTTTTCACTTGCAAAGGGTTCAAGCGGTTCTGCTATGTCTCTGTATCTTCCATCTACCGGACATATTGCTGTTAGTTCTGTCAAGCTCATCTTACAATCACCTGGTCTCTTTCTTTTCCGATTGAAATGTATTTTATTGGGGTTTCAAGGTATTGTTCTACAAAAACCGTGAAGTTTCGCGCGTTTTCTGGCAAGTCTTCAAACTTTCTCACTTTTGAAGTGTCTGACATCCAGCCGGGCAGTGTTTGGTATACCGGCTTAGCGCGTGCAAGTGCTGCCTCGCTTGATGGGAAGACGTCAGTTTGATGTCCGTCAACCTCGTATGCAACGCACACCTGGATGTCTTTTTCACTGTCAAGAATGTCAAGTTTTGTCAGCGCAAGCTGGTTCAAGCCATTGACACGCACAGCATATTTGCCCATTACCAAGTCCAGCCATCCGCATCTTCTCGGCCTTCCTGTTGTCGCGCCGAATTCTCGTCCAAGCTGCTGCATCCGTGCTCCTATTTCGTTTGGCCTTGTTTCGCCTGGCTTTTCCGGATCAGGTTCTGCCTGTTCGGTCGGGAATTCTCCATTGCCGACTCTTGTGGTGTATGCTTTCATCACTCCAAGCCTGTTTTGAATGTCAACGTAGATGCCTGAACCAGTATAAAATCCTCCTATTGTTGTATTCGAGGATGTCACGCGCGGGTATGTCCCGTGGTCAATATCCAAAAATGTTCCCTGCGCTCCTTCGAACATCAGTCTTTTTCCTTTCTTGACTTGTTCGCTTAGCCAGTATGACGTGTCTGTAACAAATGGCGTGACAAATTCTTTGTGGCGCAGCAATGATTCCATTACGAGCTTCTTGTTTATTCCTTCAGCAGAAACATATGGTTGTAATCCTGCCGTCATTTTCTTGTTTTGCTCGTTTTTATACATTGCAGCGTGTATTTCATCTGTCTTAAGACCTAATATCTGCACTCTTCCAAGTACAAATTGTTCAATTCGGTCAAGTTTTTTGTTAATGTTATTGCCCTCTACAAAGTCTATGAGTCTCATTCCTGTTCTTGCTATTTTCATCTGGTATGTTGGTCCAATTCCTTTCAGGGTTGTTCCGACTGCGTCTTTTCCTTTTGCGAGTTCTTCAGCCAGGTCGAGGAATAGCAAGTATGGTGTTGTTATGTGCGCTCTGTCTGATATTTTCAGGTTTTCAGGACTTACTGGCTTGCCTCTTTTGTTCAGCTCAGTATGTTCACTTACAAGGCCGTCCAGGTCCACAACACAGCCATTTCCTATGACGTTTTGTTTATTGTGCAAAATACCGCAGGGAATCAAGTGAAGGACAAATTCTTCCTTTCCGTGAGCAACCGTGTGCCCTGCGTTTCCTCCGCCTGCGGGTCTTATGACGATATCCGCCTGCTGCGCAAGCATATCCACAACTTTTCCCTTGCCCTCATCTCCCCATTGCACTCCAATTACACCGGTGTGCTGCACTCTCCTAATTGTTGTGTTTGTCATTTTCACTCACTCTTTGCCTGGTAGTTTGGTGATTCCTCTGCTATTTGGATATCGTGCGGATGACTTTCACGCACTCCTGCTGCTGACATTCTTCTGAAGTGTCCTTTTAGGTTTAGCTCTTCTATCGTTGCTGCTCCCACATAACCCATTCCTGCCTGCAGTCCTCCAACCAGCATGAAAATGAAGTCTTCAAGTTTGCCTTTGTGCGGTGTCAAGCCTTCAACGCCTTCCGGCACTAGCTTTGTGCTGTGCATCGTCAAAGACGTATCACCTTGCCTGTAGCGTTCTCTGGAAGCTTGGCTTTCCTTCATCGCGCTTAAGCTTCCCATTCCCCTGACTTTTTTCCATCTTCTTCCTTTGTAAAAAACTTCTGCGCTTGGACTTTCGTCAACTCCTGCGAGCTGTGTTCCAATCATCACGCTTTGTGATCCTGTCCCGATTGCCTTTGTAATATCACCGGAATAAGTTATGCCGCCGTCAGAACATACGGGCACCTCCCCTTTTACTGCCGTGCAGGCGTCATAGACTGCGCTTACTTGCGGTATTCCTGCGCCTGCGATTATCCTAGTTGTGCAGATTGCCCCTCCGCCCTGCCCGACTTTTATTCCGTCTGCACCTTTGTCTAAAAGGTCTTTAGCCCCTTCGTCCGTTGAGATATTTCCTGAAACCACATCTACCGGAGGCCATCTTTGCTTCTTGATTTCACCAACAGTTTCAATCTCATCTTTCTCAGCTTTCATTCTCTTTTTCATTTCTTCAGTGCTGTTCATCACGTTGTCTGAATGTCCGTGTGCAGAATCTATAACCAGCACGTTCACACCTGCCTTGATCAGCAGTTCGGCTCTTTCAAAATCATACACTCCTATCGCTGCTCCTACGTACAACTGACCTTTTGAATCAACATTGCCTTTTGGGCCCAATTTCATTGCTTTCAATAGTTGATCCCAGTCGTACATGCCTGCAAGGTCTCCGTTTTCATCCACCAGCGGCAGTTTTTTGAGCTTTCTTTCTTTCATCAGTTTGTAAGCATCATCGGCCTTTAGTCCTTTTGAGCCTGTTATGACGTCGCGTGTCATGAGAGCGTCTACTCTTTGTGACAAGTTATCACTCGCATATTCAAAATCGTGTCCGGTTATTAAGCCGACAAGTTTCTTCCCCTCAACGATTGGAAAACTGCTGAACTCATATTTGCGCCTCGCTTTTTCCTCGAGAATATAACCCAGCGTTACGTCTGGCGTAAATGTCACCGGCTCTGGTGTCAGGGCGCTTCTGCCGTGCTTTGCCCATTGCACTTCTTCAGCCTGCTCTTTGGGAGTCATATTTTTGTCTATGATGCCCAGTCCGCCCACTTCCGCAATTCCTCGTGCCATTCTTCCTCTCGTCACAGTGTCCATTGCTGCGCTTACAATAGGAACTAACAGGGGCACGTTTCTGCTGAAATAGGAGCAGGTATCGGCTTTTGCTGGCACGACATTTGATTTCCCTGGCACAAGAGTCACTTCGCCAAAAGTCACTGCATCAGGCCATATCTTGTCCATAAACCTGACAAGTTTTTCGTGCGGTTGGTAGTATGGTTTCCAGGTCATGCTTTCTTCAATCTCCCCTTGTAGTCTTCGAGATATTTGTGGAATTCAGTGCATGCTTCTTCAAGTTTTGAAGCGCCTGGGAAGATGCCCCACTCTACCCATGCGTTTGTTGCCGCATACATCAGGTTGTTGTATTGCTTGAAGAATTCAGCTTCAAGTGGCTTGGGCTGCACGGTGACCCGCTGCCTCCAGTCTGTGAAGCCTTCTTTTTCTGCCTGTTTTTTCAATTCTGTGCATTGTTTTGCCCATTCGGGGTTCAATAACTTATTCAAATCGCGCGGCGCTTGCTTGCTTACTTTCACCCAGATGCCGCTTTTTGTCTGGTATTCAAACCTGTCTTCATGCCAGGTTCCTGCGGCATCTGTGAGCTCGAGTGTGTTCAGGAATTCTTGTTTGCCATCCGGTCTTTTAATTCCTATATGCGAAGCGCGCGTGCTGAGCACGTGGTTGATGATGCGCCGCATGTTGTCGAGATAGCCCCATTGACCTGGCCCAAGTCCTGATAATTCTCTTGCGACTGACGGGGAGAAGTATCTGTCATGGTCTTCATACTTGCTCGAGTGGTCGAGAATGGGGAAGGGGAGTTTGTCCCCGGGCTTCAAGTCTTCAGGAAGTCCAAAGTCCGAGAGTTTGTAATCGCCGTCTTTGATGTGCGTCCAGAAACTGCTGTCTGGTCCTGCTTCAGTCCTCCAAATGAATTCCAGAGGGAGAACAAAGTGCTTGACTTGTGGCGCTTTGAATTTGCCGTAGTCGTATTGTTTGTTTGGATGATCTGGTTTAATTCTGTGAACCATTTTTACGCGGAATGTGTTTGGAATTTCATTTTTTCTTCCGAAATCGCCTAAACTGCGTGCTTCGCCGTACCTGTCAACCGTGCCGAGGTATGCAACTGGAAAGCCAAGCTGCTTGACAAGTTCGTAGTTGTACGCTGCAACTATTGCAACAGGCCTGTTGTCAAGTGTTGCTCCCTCTGGCATGGGCATTCTTCCCCAGTCGAATACGCTGTAGAAATTGTCCCGGTAAATCATATCACAGATGCCCATCTCAGTTTCTGTTGGCTCTTCTATGACGCCGATTGATTTGACGCTGGTTTCGTTGTCTATTACGCGCTTGTGCAAGCTCATTTTTTCACCTCTGGAGGCACATATGGGAAAACGCTGAATATTTTGTCTGCGTTTTCCAATTTTATGATTTTGCTTTTCATTTCTTCACGCAGAAGTTCTGCATATGGCGTACCAGAAAGGTGCGAGAACATTTGTGCAATGAAGCGTGCGGCATTTTCCGGCCTCGCAACGTAGCCGTTTGAGCTTCCTGGAGGGTTTGTCAGGCATGTATTGTTTGGAGCGTCTGGTGGACAGCTTACAACAGGTCTTATTGAGTTGAATGAAACGCTTCCAGAAAGCGCGTCTGTTCCGTCCGCAATAGCTATGTAGGCAAGGGCTCCATTGATAAAATCATAATCCTCTATGAGGCCTTGCAGTGCTTCTGGTTGTTTGTGCGCTGAGCAGATCCTTGCTTGATGAGGAATTCTGTAATTTTTAAGCGCTGCCGCAACTTTATCAATATGTGGCTGGTCGCTGTTAGAGCCAGCAAGAATTACAACAAACCCTTTATTTTCTTCTATAGCCTGTTGTACCGTGTCAGATATTTCCATCTTTCCACCCCATTTGACTTTAGATGCCAACCAAAATCGCTTTTATATGCATTTCTATTCTGGAGTGGTGAAGATGAAAAGCTTTATATTGCCTGATTTTTCCCTTTAATATATGGAGAAAGGTGTTCGGGGAAGCATACTCGTGGTTGAAAGCCCGCAGGAAGCCGAGTTTGAGGAGTTTTTGATTCATCCGGACGTACTTGGCAGAAGGGGGTGTCCTATGAATGACGGTGCTGCTTTCAGCCTGGATTTGGAAAATGGAAAGCTCGAGCATTACAGAGGCACTCATGTTTTGTATTTGAGGGGAGTCTTATGCGGTCAGAGCAGGAGCTGCAGGGATTTGTATGAGAACGCATTGGCAAGATATGGTTCTATTAACTTCACGATTTATCAGGTTCCTGAGAAGGAAAACAAGCTTAAGCTGGAAGACAGGCTTAAGTTTTGACAATTTCAAACTTATATGGATAAGTTATTCCTAAAGGCAGTCTTAACACGTACTCGCCTTCTATTTTCCATCTTGCGTCTTTTTCTTGGAATGCCCTCAGCAGGGCTGTGCCAACTTGTGCATACCTCACATCAACAGAAAAGTGCTGGTCAACGCTTTGCATTGCCGGCAGTTTGAAAGGTTCAAGTGAAACTGCTGTGAGGAAAATATCGTTTGCATACGCATTTGCTGAAAACCTTCCAACTGTTATGGAAAATGGGTTTGGATTGTAGACTCGCACTGTAAATCCTATTCTCATTCCTGTCCAGCTTACCTGGTCTAAGGAAACTTCGACTAAATTTACTTGCACGCTTTTGATTGCAGTTACTGCAATATATGCTGCAATGCCGAGTAGCACTATCAGAAGTACAAATCCGAAAAACAGCCAGTGCCTCTTTTTTGGTTCCATTATTTGTAGTAATGTGGATTTATGAATCTTGCCAGTGCGCACGCAACGCCGTGTTCAAATGTGATTGTGCGGTTTAGCAGTCCGTTCGTCAGTACGCCGACCGTGCCTTGTTTTTGTTTGGTGTTGTGCTCGCCTATGAATTCGTCCATTACCGGCCCTAATTCTCTTCCTTTGCGGATTTCTGCCGCAATTCGTTCAGGCAAAAGAACGCTTCCAGAGCTGCCGACTCCTTTTTGTCCATTTTTGTCAACTACAATCACCCAGCCGCTGAGCATCATGCCGTGAGGTGTTTCAGCAGTGTTTCCTTCTAATCCGCATCCAAGGTC
>Ga0247727_10017582_pt1 | contig 11368 bp, 7 predicted proteins | sample WisWelCaveWW1625_FD_202498 | JGI IMG/M metagenome (GOLD analysis project Ga0247727, IMG submission 202498) | Biofilm microbial communities from Wishing Well Cave, Virginia, United States - WW16-25 | ecosystem: Environmental > Aquatic > Deep subsurface > Groundwater > Cave microbial mat | place... | reverse complement strand
CGCTGACGAACATGCTCCGACCATTATCGCGGAATAAGGCATTGTTGATGTCCTGGAGGCAGGCGCTGGGAGGGCCGCCCTTCATCGCGGTCGATTTCAGGAGGGCGCGAGTCATTGCCATGAAGATTGCCGCCGGCACGCCTTTGCCGGAAACGTCGGCGATGACAAAACCGACGCGATTCGGGTCGATCAGAAAAAAATCGTAGAAGTCGCCGCCGACTTCTCTCGCCGGCTGCATCTCGGCATGAATCGTAAAATTGGCGCGATCCGAAAACATCGAGAAGTCGCGCGGCAAGATCGATTGCTGAATTTCACGAGCGACGTTCAATTCCTGTTCAAGAGTAGACAATTTGTCGCGGGTGCGCGCCGCCTCTTTGAGGGCCGCAAGCTCTTGCAGGGTTCGCCGGATGGTGATTTCCAGATCTTGAAAGTCGATGGGCTTGGTGAGAAAATCAAAAGCGCCTCGGTTCATGGCGGTGCGGATGTTCGCCATGTCGCCGTAGGCTGAAATAATCACCGCTCTGAGGAGGGTATTCGACTCGCTGAGCTTGCTGAGCAGCGTCAGGCCGTCCATCTCCGGCATGTTGATGTCGGTCATCACCAATTCAACGCTGCTATCGGCTTCGAGTTTTTTCAGCGCATCGACGCCGCTGTTGGCAAAAACGAATTCGAATTCGCCGGCCTGAATGTGTTTGCGAAGCTGCTTGCGAACGAGCAGCTCGAAATCCGGCTCGTCATCCACCAGCAAAATTTTGGCGGCCATTCCCTCTCTCCCTTCTCCGTGCGTGAAGCTGTGCGCTGGTGACCGCTCTCCGGCCTCGCCACCAACTTCCGCGTTTATAAAGACGTGATTATGTAAGGTATAAACAGGAAAATGTCAAGGGGATTTTTTGCTTGACATTGTGGATTTCGTTTTGGCAGCCGCGATGAAAAAGATATTGACTTTTCGAAAAAGATTTTGTATATACTCGCCAGTATTCCATTCGATAAAACTACCCCCACAGCTTATTGAACTTCCCAACGTGACGCAGCGATTCGATGAGCACGGTTTGACAACTGGCTCATCAGATGTGAGGCGATTGGAGCGCGCCGGTTCGTACGGTTATGAAAGTAACGGGAAATTACGGATGGGCACGCCGTTCCTCAACATCAAAACGCGGAGAATGGCGAAGCTTTTCCACTTTCTTATTTCGACTGGCGACTCGGCGGTCGTATTAGATCATGCAACTCAAATACCTGCTCATTCTCGAAGCGGTCGTTTCGCTTCTCACCGGTGCCGGCATCGTTCTGGCGCCCGCCACGATCCTATCGCTCTATCGACTTCAGACCGATGCGGTCGGGGTCTTCATGTCGCAGACGGCGGGCGGACTATACGTCGGCCTGGGCTTGCTGGCGTGGCTGGTGCGAAACGTCAATGGCGCCGAATTAAGAAACGCCGTCACCCTCACCTACATGGTTTATCACCTCATTTTGCTGATCGTGGCATTGCAAGCCTGGCTGATGGGATTGTTTGTATTTGAATTGGGCTCGGTCAGCGTTGCGGTGGAGCTCTTTTTTGCAGCGGGCTTTGCCTATTTCCGCTTTACAAAATCAAAGTAAAACGAGAAAATTGCTCCGTTTTTTTGTCTTTACAAATAAGCACTGCCCCAAGTGCGCGGGACTAAGTTAATAGGGAACTCAAGGTGAAACGCGAAGCTTGGAAGAATTGGGCCGGTAATGTGCGCTGCCGACCGGCGAAGGTCATGAAACCATCGAGCATAGAAGAACTGATAGAGACGGTGCGAACCAACACCAAGCACGGTCACAGAATGCGAGTCGCCGGCAGCGGACATTCCTATAGCCCCATCGTGAGCACCGACGGTATTTTATTGTCCCTTGATAAACTGCGAGGGATTGAAGATGTCGATCCCGAGGCCAATGAAGCAACGGTGCTGGCAGGAACCAAGCTCCAGTCCCTCGGCGATCTCCTCTGGGATCAGGGAATGGCGATGAGCAACCTCGGCGATACTCATGCTCAAGCCCTGGCCGGCGCCATCAGCACGGCAACCCATGGCAGTGGAATTACATTGGGAAGTGTATCGACTCAAGTTATCGGATTCACTCTGGTGACTGCTGCTGGTGAGCTTCTTGAGTGCTCGCCGCAACAGCATCCGGAAATTTTCAAAGCGGCGCAGGTGTCCATGGGCGCTCTAGGAATCATCGTCAAAGTTCGTTTGAAGCTGCTTTCGCGCTATAAGCTTCGCGAGGTCAGACGCCGACGCGACTTGGAATCGGTGTTGGCGGAAGTCCACAAGTCCATTCGCGAGCACCGGCACTTTGAATTTTGGTTTTGGCCGGACACGAGCCGGGTATCGGTCAGAGCCAGGGACATCAGCGAGGCGCGCATCACCGAGACCGCGTTCTCGCGTTTTTGGGAAGACATTGTTTTTGAAAATGGCGCGCTATGGCTGGTAAGCGTATTAAGCGACCTGATCCCCTCTCTCGCGGATACGTTCAGTCGCCTATCGGCTAGGCTCGACACCAAAGGTGAAAAAGTCGACCGAAGCTACCGCATTTTGACCACTCCGCGCCTCGTTCGCTTGACGGAGATGGAGTATGCGGTGCCGGCCGAGGCGGGTCCGGATTGTCTTCGCGAGATCAAGAAATTCATCGACCAAAGCGACATCCCGATCAATTTTCCCATCCAATATCGTTACGTTGCCGCAGATGACGCCTATCTCAGCCCATTTTATAAACAGGACAGCGCGCTGATCGATTTGCAGCAGTATATCGGCTTGCCTCATGAGGAATACTTTAGAGCCGGTGAAGCCATCTTCAAGAAATATGGAGGCCGCCCGCACTGGGGCAAACTGCATCACCGCACCGCCGAAGAGCTGCGCGAGCTTTACCCGATGTGGGACAAGTTTCATGAAATCCGCCGGTCGTTGGATCCGAACAATGTGTTTATGAATGACTACCTGCGGCGAGTTTTAGGAGATTCGGCGTAGCAGGCTACAAGTCAATCTTTGCTCAAAAGCAAAGAAGCTCACGCAGGGAAGCGGAGAATAGATCATGAAGAGGAAATTTTTATTGGTCGCAGCGGCTCTTGTGATTGACTCCATCGGATATTCATCTGCCGTCTTCGCCGATGTTAAAGAAGACAGCGCTGCATCAAAGAATTCATCAGCCTGTGTTTGTTACGCCGACGACAAGACAAATTTTCGTCAATACAGTTACTTCGAGGCTCTCAAATATGCGCCCATCCTCTGGTTTGCAAACGAAGAAAAATACTTCCCCACCTTGCCGTTTTTCTCCGCCTTCGATGGCGTTAATAATGATAGCGGTCATGTTAACAGCGACACAGCTCGTGACTTTGCCGACCCTGATGAGATAGCGCCTATTGATTCAGCGTCGAATGACTTGTCAAAAGCATCATGGGACAAACTTCGCAATTGGTATGACGCTTTGGATCGCCCCAGTAAGAAAAGGCTGGTGACCGTCTTTTATCGAATCCGCCACACCGAAGCAAACAAGGTGAGGGATATTTTTATCAGCGATGAGCAATATTGGCGCCGATTGGGGAAAAAGCTGAAAGCGGATAGCACACTAAAACAATTTCTCAACTCAGACAACTTGATTACGGTCTATGAATACTACTTTTATTATGTTAGAGATGAGGGCTTACAAGGCCATCCGCAAGATATAGAACGCGTGTTCATATTTGTCCCAAAGCATCCATCAATAACTTTTCGTATTGCCGTCGGCGCCGGCCATACCGACGCTGTGCCGAACAACGTCCTCGTGTATAACATGAAGGGCGAACCCGGCGTGTCCAAGGAAAATCAGGAACACTTGAATATTCTAGTTGAGCTTGGAGGCCACTCCAACGCACCAGACCTGCGAGGCAACGGCCTTTTCGATCCGGTCGTCGATGCCAATTGGCACCCAGAATATCTCTGGGGCACGCGGGATGTTCAGGCGATCGTCGGCGGTGGCGCCACCGGCAACTATGAAACTTGGATTTTGCCCGACATGATTCATTAAAATTCTTCCCACCGGATTCATTATTCTGCAAGCTTCAAGGGCGTTCTTGTTATCGATTGCTGCCGGTTGCGATCTTTGAAGGCTTGGATTTCTTGCTGGTCAAACATGGCAAGCCAAGCCAGCGAGAGCTCCGCGCGATTGATCCTGTCGCGGTCTGCTATAACCAATTCAATCAGCTCTCGGCAAGAGATACGACGCAAGGAAGCTTGGCGCGTCTTGCTCTTTGGGAAAGAGATCTCATTAGAAATTTTGCGATAGAATATGATATTCCGCTCCACCGCCATCCGCCTTACGTTGGATTATCATACACTCACGACTTTAATCAAGGAGATGGCGCTCCCGCATGGCGAATAGGATTACTGGGGAAAGCACTTTGGGCGCCAAGCCACGTCATGGAATTGCAAGGCGGAATGACCTCCTATACAAAGCGCGGGAGACCCTTTTTGTCATTCATCTACGATCCGTCGTTTAGAAAAACGTGGTCGTTTTACGGGAACTTGTCATGGATGAACAATAGGCCGGGAGCCTCTGACATCGATTTTGGCTGCGGGGTTTCACTTCTTCTCCCCTCGTATATCGCTGAAATTCGTCCCAGCGATTTTTTTCGTCGCTTCCGCATACGCATGGGCTTTCGAATCGCTTGGGATGACATTAATGAGTCGGTGAGCTTAGATGATTTGAAGCCGGAAATACAAGTTGGTTTTCATCTTCCAGCTTTTCCTTTTGCGAGTCCATATAAAAAGATAGGCAAAGAGAAGCATAAGATTTGGGAGCACCCCAACTACAAGGTTGATGCCCCTATACGGATTTTCAAAAAACATTTATTTCGTCCCCGCCGTTATCCGGGTTTGGGGCTCTGGGTGCAAATGGAGCAACGAACCGAATTTTATTCGAGGCCAGAAATCAAGCCTGCTCTCATTGTGCCAGCGTGGGATGTTTTTCCTTTCAAATTGGATGGCATATTAGAAATTCATCTAGGATGGAAGGAAACTCACCACTACAAACTTAATCGTCTTAATCGTGAAAAATGGAAATTGGGATTATACTATGACCGATTTTATGTCGGCAAACCGTTTTCTTGGTACGCGAACGTTTCCTGGATTAACGCCAAAACAGAAAACTCAAAGTGGTCCGTGAGTGGCGGTGTTTCAATTACAGCATATGGCCCCATACTTAATAAGTGTGTACTCAATAAACCTTTCAATCTCTTTCATTGGGTAAAAATACGCTTTGGGTTGAGATCCTTTATCGACAGTAGGTCGAATCAACTGACTAAACACCAATTGGAGCTACAGCTCGGTTTGAGTTATTGAAAGCCGGTGCATGTTACTGTGCTCCACAAGAGAGCAAGACTGCAAAATAATGTAACAGAACCCGGCGTATTGCCCGTTTTCGTGGCGAGAAATAGACGAGGCACCTTCATGAAAACCATCTCCATCTCGATTTGTTTATTGTTGTGTGAATTATCCTCTCTATTTTCCCAGGAGACGGAGCAAAAGTTCGGCACCGGCTTTTATGTTTTAAAGGACTACCAGTATTTCAAGCCACTCCTCGCCGATATTCGCAACCCACAATTCTTTATGCGCGTGTACCGCGACCAAGCGGTGAAGTTTTCCAATCCAGCCACACTCGGCAAACACTATTTCTGGGACGTTGGCTATGGCAGTTTCTTTCCGCTGGTTGGAGTCAATTTTAAGAATGCGCCATCAGCCAATCAAATGGAAATCTCCGGCGCTACGGTCTTTGTCGAAGCCTCGGCCCATATGCTGCTGGATCTTAGCGCTCCCTCGGCAGACGTGATCAATACGGATTTTCGCATGGGCGGCGGGCTGGCGGCGCGCCTGCCGGCGAAATGGAGAGATATCTCCGTGCGCTATAAGTTCTTTCACGAAAGCACCCATATCGGTGATGAATATATCCTGGCGGCGATGGCCGATTCGGCGTTTCACCGATACAACGTGAGTTACGAGGCGCATGAAGTTTATACGGCAATTGAGCGCTATCGTCCTGAGGCAAACAATCGTTGTGATCTTTCCTACCGCCGCGTCTATGCCATCGGCAGGCTCTTAACGAAAGACGGCGCGTTTGAAGACTTCAAGGATCAAAGCAAAGCCAACGCGCTCAAAACCCGTAATCGCACGGAACTGCAGCTTGGTGGGGAGATCTTTCTACGAGGCGGGTCTATGGCGCCAAGCGGAGAACCTAAAATCAAAGAGCTGCTGAAGAAAATCATCACCCCGCAGTACGTGGTGATTGCTGCTGATCTTTACTACCGTGATAAGTATGATGTCATCGCTCCACGAAAGCTCTGGAGCGCCAATATCGTTGTGGGATTTGTTTACGGCAATTACTTCGAAGGCGGGCGGACGACGAAATTGCTGATCAATTATTATCGAGGCGTCAATCCCCACGGCCAGTTTCGCATGGATGAGATCAGTTACATTGGAGTCGGATACGGCATTGGGTTTTAGCGTGGTGAAAATTTTTGCAAAGATTTCACACTAACGAGCCGAATCGACCATGACCACCTTCTCGCGTCGCCAATTTATTCGTTCGGCGCTGATGTCGAGCGCCGGTTTGTTATCGACGGGCACCCTCGGCTCGCTTCTTAGCTGCGCTTCGCGTTGCCCTTCCGCCATTCGAACGCCACGGCATGGGCGCAGAGTTCTCGCCGATTTGCACGTCCATCCGCTGATGGATGCGTGGATTCGGCGCTCACCCATGGTGGTCAAGTCTCCGATTCTCGGCGATATCGCCGAGGCGCATTTCAATCCGACCGACGTAACGTGGGCAAGCTCACACCAAGCCGGCATCGACCTGATGTGCGTGGCGCACTTCAACGTCTTTGACGAGTGGCTCTCCATGCCGACCGATCCCAACCCCGAGGCTCCGGCCAACACCATCCGGATGATGGACCTGCTCGAGCAAGAACTGGCCGGACCGGCGGCGCCGTACGCCGCATTCGCGCGCAATCACATGCAACTCGATGAGCTGCTGCGCATTCGTCACGGCGATGCCCGCTATCGAGTAGCGGTCTTGCATACACTCGAAGGCGGCCATGCCTTGGGCGGCAGCTTGGATTCTCTGAATGTTTTTGCCCGCCGCGGCGTGGCGCTCATCACCATCACGCATTTCTTCAACAAGGGAATCGCCACCGCGCCAAACGCTTATCCTTTCTTTCCGGATGCCGGCAGCCGGTGGCCGCATCAAGGACTCAGCGAGTTCGGCGAGGACGTCATTAAAAGGATGGAAGAGCTCGGCATCATCGTCGACGTCACGCATACGACGCCGACGGCTTTAGCGAAAGTTCTGCGTGTGGCAGAAAAACCTTTGATTGCGACGCACGCCTCGGTGACAACGCTGGGAGATCATCCTTATTCGTTTTTCGATGAGCACATACAAGAAATCGCGCAGCGTGGCGGAATCATCGGCGTCATCCTGTATCCCTATGTTCTTTCCAATTACAGCGGGCTACATGTGGTCAAGAAGCATGGGGTTCTGCGGGACGTGGTGCGCACGGTTCGTTATGTCGCCAAAATCTGCGGCACCCATAAGCACATCGGCCTCGGCAGCGATTTCTCCGGCTATATCACCGGACCGAGGGATATGAGCTGCCTGGCAGAAATCGATAAGCTTCGCGAGATGCTGCTCGTCGAATTTGATAACGACGAAACGGTCGTCGAAGACATCATGGTCAACAATTCCATTGAATTCTTTCGAAAAAATTGGAGATCCGGAGTCTAAGCATCCGAACCTGCTTGAATTGTAGATTTGAAAATCGAAATCCCCTTTGTTCACACGCAAAATCGAGAAACCCATGAAGACGACTTTCAAAGTGTTTGAAACAGCAATCTACCTGCTGAGTACATCCGCTGGCATGGCGATAGCATGGGAAAAGGAGGAACATCGTTTGGTCGCCGACCGCGCGCTTACCGAGGTTCTGGCTGACTGCGGACTGGCACATGATGATTCGCTCGTCTTTACTTTCGAGAACGGTTTGTCAATTCGCCTGGGAAGAAAGCTGTGGGAGGATAAAAGCTTCGGAGAACTCTGTGAATCGTTCTCGAAAGAAGACATCTCTCGTTCTCGATTTCACGAACGAGGGCGCACGATTTTGCAGCAACTTCAGTCTCTTACAAGTTCTGTCATCGATGCGGCCTGGCGTGAGCGCCGTAGAACAAACGCCGCGGCGGCGGGTGCTTGGCCCCCCGTGCGATCCGCCGAACAATCGAATCAAAATGTCGTTGCAAATTATCTTCTGCATCACCTTATCGCGCTGCGTTTTGCCGGGATCGCCGGAGAACAAGGCAGCGATGGCAAAGAGGCTCTGCGCCGGGCGTTGATCTACGAGGCGATGGCGCAAAGTTATTTGACCGATGCGTTCTCTGCCGGCCACCTTTTGGTTCCGCTGTCCGATGCGCTCTCTTCCCTCCATCCCATCAATAACAAGCACGCTCACGCTTTTTACGGCAGCGAAGGAGCATTCGTCGTAAACGCCGCGGGAGATCTGTGGCAAACTTTTGGCGATAAGCTTCTTCTCTGGTATGCGCCCACTTACAGACATGTCTTCGATGCCTGCAAAACTTCTCTGCGTGAGCTGTTCCTTTCATATTACGTCTCGATCAAAAATGGGATAATACCCGAATATCTCGGCAAGTGGGCGCAAGCGGTATCCATCGGAGCTTCAAAAAAGGAAATGGTAAAAAGCTGGATGATCGCGCAAGACGGCGACAAATACTTCTCGACGAACAAAATGCCGGCGCTGCTGCTTTTGCCGATGCCTATTTCAGCAACGTGGAGCGTGCGTACGGAAATCATGGATGAGCATGGAATTCACCAAAGAAAGCACTATCCTCAGTTGCGCGAAAGCGGATTTCATGATCCGGATGTGGCGGGCATCGACCCCGAGTTTCTTTATCCACGCGCAACCGTCCCAACCTCGATGATTCCGAGCCTGCTCTCGGCTCAAAGTCCGCGGGAGCTGATCAAATCTCATCCGGACTATGCCTCGGCACGTTATGTTCAGGAAAGAAATTTTCCTCCTAGCTATGTCGGGCTGCTTTTTAGCGCCGGCGGCGGAATCGTATTTAACGGCAACGACCACCGCTCAGGCACGTCGGTTAGCATGGGATACGGGTTTGTCGATGATTTACTCGTTCTCAATAAACTTTCTTTTGAAGCGGCGCTCATGCCGTCGTTCAATGACGCACGGCGCTTGTTGATAGCGCCAACGCTGGGAATGGGTATCAAGCTTCCTGCATCATTAAAAGGCGCCGAGGCCTTTCGCATCGAAGGCGGTTATGCCTGGGGGCTGCGCACGCCGTTCAAAGCCCACGGGGCAAAACTCACGGTAGGTTTCGAGTCGCCAACCATTCCCTTGGGACTCACCTACGCCGGAATCACGATTCGATTGAAATATCAATGGCTTTGGTTAGAGCGAACGTTGCGCGGCGTTTTGGGTGAGATTGTCTTGCATTAAGGTTGTTAATCGAAAATGGCGATTGGAACGTTCAATATGCGAGATCCGCGCCACGGATGATCGCGTTATCGTGCATCCGTTCGTTTAAAAGTGCACACTGACCGGTCCGCCAATAAGTGAGCAATTACGCTATCGTGAAATTCTTTCTTGCTTTTCTTCATCATACCTCCAGACCTTATCGAAGGCACATCTCCTGTTTTTTCATTTGCCTCTCTCCTCCTCGCCTCCTATATTGCGCGGGTAAAAATCGAAGATCGAGAATCGAAGATAGACGATCGCAAAATCAACCCAATCGATCCTCAATCTTGTGTTTTCGATTCTTCACAAGAGACTGCATCATGAAAAAACTCGCGCGAACTTTTGTCTGGCAATTCCTCATTACGCTGCCATTGGCGGCGCAACAGCCGGTGCAGATCGTTTCAGTCTCGCCGACAGGCGCCACCCAAAGCGTCGCTGAGGCGCAGCGCCTCGTCGTCACGTTCAATCAGCCGATGGTGGCATTGGCGGGTCTTGGCGATAAACCATTGACCTCCGGACCATTCACACTCTCTCCCGCTGTGCCCGGCGTGTTTCGTTGGCTCGGCACCGGCAGCGTGGAGTTTCAGCCGAATGCGCCGCTGCCACTTGCTACAAAATTTACAGTCGCCGTGAAAGCCGGCATCAAGTCGATCGCCGGCGGGAGCCTGGCGCAAGATTATGCGTGGTCATTTGAAACGTTGCGGCCGCAAATCATTCGCACCCTGCCAAACAATGATGAAAAGTGGGTCGGCCTTGACAGCGAAATATTTATTGAGTTCAATCAACCAGTAAACGCCGCGGCGTTGACCAACTTTTTGACGATCACCACGAGTGGAAAAAAAGATGCTGGAAAAACTACTCGACGCATTCCGGGGCAACCGGCCTCCGGTCGCATTCCTTTTAAGAGTCGCCAAGCCGCCGTTGAAGAATTGAATAAAGTGAGAATGCTCGGCGATGAGCCGGCAACTGTTGTGATCTTGACGCCACTCTCGCCCTTTTCGCAGGGAGAGCAAATCACCGTCACGGCGTTGGCAGGATTGCCAGCCATCGCCGGGCCGTTGGGCATGGCCTCGCCCTACACTTTGAAATTTTTCACGGTAAACAAATTCACTTTCAATGGCTGGGAGCCGACATCGCCAGCGCCGCCGAATTCTGAAATCACTTTTCATTTTTCCAATCCGGTGCAAGTTTCCGATCTCGTCCAGCATCTGCGCTTCAAACCTGAAATCAAAATTCCGGAGTATTACGAAAGCTGGACGTGGTCGCAGGAAAGCCCGCGGCTGTCGTTCAATCTGCCGCCCGACACCACGATCATTTTTTCCATCGACGTGAACATGTCGGATCAATTCGGCAACAAGCTCGGCAAGGCGGCGATCGGCAAAATCGTCACCACCGGTTTCCCGCCGGATGTTGAGTTCACGCCGGGGCCGGGCATCGTCGAGGCGTACGGCGACAAGCGCGTGCCGGTGCAGGCGATCAATCATCCGACGCTGTCGGTGAACATGAAAAAACTTTCCACCGACGAAATCATTCCTCTCCTCCAAAACGAAAGTCTGTTCTCAAGCCAACAACCGTCGCCGGTTGTTTTGCCGGTGCAGCAGACGATAAATTTCGGCGCAAAGAAAAATAAATGGTCTTTGCGGCCAATCGAACTGAAGACCGCACTCGGGTCAGACAGCACAGGAATCGTCCTGACCGAATTTAATTACACAAGAGAGAGTCGGGGACAAGAACAATCGATGACCATGCGCGGATTGTATCAAGTCACACATCTCGGGCTGACCGGAAAATTTTCTCCGCGAAATAATTTGGTCTTCGTGACTAACATGAAAGATACCTCACCGGTCG
>Ga0247727_10017581_pt1 | contig 11368 bp, 12 predicted proteins | sample WisWelCaveWW1625_FD_202498 | JGI IMG/M metagenome (GOLD analysis project Ga0247727, IMG submission 202498) | Biofilm microbial communities from Wishing Well Cave, Virginia, United States - WW16-25 | ecosystem: Environmental > Aquatic > Deep subsurface > Groundwater > Cave microbial mat | place... | reverse complement strand
GGCCTCAAGGTGCTGCTGCCGGGCTACGCGGACGAGGTGGCCGCGAGTCTCGGCCTGATCGACGCCGGCGGGGATGTCCAGGCGATGCGGCGCCGGTTCCGGGTCAACGAGCGGGCCCGGGCTGCGCTCGGCACCGATGGCTTTTCGATCCGGATCCGCCAGCCCGCGACTCCGTGACCGGGCGTCACTACGGCCGCCGGACGAACAGGAGCCGCAGGCTGTCTTCCCAGTTCAGCGGCAACTGCTCCACGGGCGGCAGAATACGTGGACACACCATGAACGAATCACTGCGATGAGCCTTGGGCTCGTAGCGACCCAACGGGTCGACGAACTCGAGGTGAACCGTGAGTGTAGTCTCTGGAAACGTGCGGCACAGCGGGATCCCGCGGAGGCTATACGTGATGCCAAACCTCGCGAGAGTGCTGGTCTGATCAAGGTACGGTGACCAGCCGCTGGCAAGGTGCTCTGGCTGCTCTCGGACGCCAACGAGGAGTCCGCTGATGCTGTCGCCCGAGACAGAGTCGAGCAAGGCGCCCCCTCCAGATGTACATCGGCGGCCACTCCAGCCGCCCGCTCCCCTCAGTCGTCCACTGGCAGGTGACGCCGGAAACCAGCGCCAGCATCGACACCAGGCGGTGGGCGGCGGGAACGGTTCGATAACGGCTCACCTGGCCGAGACTTTCGCGAGGGTTCGCCTGACCCTTCGGCCCTTGGCACTCCGCGGGGGCCGTCCGCGAGGAGCGCGACTCTCCAGGTAGTTCAGCAGATCGCGCCCAGTGACGAACCAGTCGCGGCCATGCTTCACGGCCGTGAGCCGGCCGGCGTGGATCTGGACCTTCAGCGTGGCCGCCGCCAGGCCCGATTCCCGGGCCGCCTCCCAGAGCGTCAGCCAGTCCTCCGGCGCCTCCAGCGAGCGCAGCACGTCTGCTCCAAACAGCGCTCGGGCACCCAGGATTTCCAGGAACACTGGCCGGCCCTGGCGATCGAGGTCGAGCCGGACGCCGGGGGCGACCTTCACCGCGCGCCACGCGGTGGCCTCTGGAATCAACGCGACCCCCATCGCGTCGGCCTCGGGGTCGTATGTGATGCGCGGCCCGGCGGCCGCCCGGTCAATCATAGTAGCCCTTCCAATAGGCGGATACGACTAAAATATACCCGCGCTTCCTGACAAGCGAGACCTACAGCGTCCAACGCCCGCTGACGTGCAGGCTCCTGGCATAGTACGTCTCGCCACCCCGCTGGCCATCCACCCGCTCAATGCCGTGGAGGATGACCCGGCGGACCAGCGCCATGCTGACGGGGTGCCACTCCCGGTTGCGCCTCATCTTCCGGTACTCAATCCAGAAGTGCCGCGTGTACTGCAGGCGAAGAGCGCTCACGCCGCTCACGCCGCCCGTATGATGGGAATGACCACGGGACCGGCGTCCGCAGGCATGGCACCGTCCCACAGGACCGCGAGGAGGGGAATGATTGTGCAGTGGGTTGCTTGGACAGGCCCAGCCCACACGACGAGCGGACACGCGATGTCATGGGGACCTGAGGCGTCGGCTTCGAGCCGCAGGCGCAGATGGAGCTGCCATCGCTCGCGTTCCTTCAAGCTTGCTGGTGGAGGTCCATAGCCTGGGCCCGTCAGGAGCACTGTTCCGGACCGGGCCCACGATACCCTTCCGCGCAAGGCTGGATCGGCGATAAGGGCACGCCACATGCGACCACCGGTACTGGTCCCGCACCAATTCCACCGGACGGTCCAGGCGCTCTGCGGCGAGGGTGAGGAGCTCTTCGAGGTCGGGGCGGCCGGCGAGGGCTGATGGCAGCAGCGGGCGAAGCAGGGAGGACGCGACGGTCACGGCGCACGGTAGCGCCCCCGCGCGTCGGGACCGTCACCGTTTCGATGCAGACCGGGCCATCTCGTTGCGGTACCGCGGGGAGACGGGCCCGCGCCGTCAGTCCTGCCTGCGGCGCCCCGGCGCGACCGCTGCGGCGACCGCGGCCAGATTGCGGTCGAGCACCGGCACCGTCGACCGCTCCCCCAGCCATCGGCAGGTCACGTTCCTCCGCGCCCCTCGGTACGCCCTTACTCCCGACTCCCGACTCCTGACCTGCCTCTCACAGCTTCACCTGCGCGATCGTCTCCTGCACCGCCTTGGCCGACTTGCCCAGCGCCACCCGCTCGGCGCTCGTCAGCTCGACCTCGATGATCTGCTCCAGCCCGCCCGCACCCAGCTTGCACGGCACGCCGAGATACAGGCCGCGCAGCCCGTACTCCCCTTCCAGCCAGGCCGCGCACGGCAGGACGCGCTTCTTGTCCTTCACGATCGCCTCGGCCATCTGCACCGCCCCGGCCGAGGGCGCGTAGTAGGCCGAGCCCGTCTTGAGGTGCGCCACGATCTCGGCGCCGCCGTTGCGGGTGCGCTCGACGATCTTGTCCAGCTGGTCCTGCTTCATCAGTTGCGTGACCGGGATGCCCGAGACCGTGGTGCAGGAGATGAGGGGCACCATGGTGTCGCCGTGGCCGCCCAGCACCATCGCCTGGATGTCCTCGACCGACACGTCGAGCGCCAGGGCCAGGAACGCGCGGTACCGCGCCGTGTCGAGCACGCCCGCCATGCCGATCACCCGCTCGCGGGGCGCGCCCAGGACCTCCTTCATCACGTAGCACATCGTGTCCAGCGGGTTCGACACCACGATCACGAACGCGTCGGGCGCGCACTTCTTGATCTCCTGCGCGACCGACTTGACGATGTTGACGTTGGTGTTGAGCAGGTCCTCGCGGCTCATGCCCGGCTTGCGGGCGATGCCGGCCGTGACGATGAACAGCTCACTGCCTTCCGCCTCACCGTAGCCGTTGGTGCCGATCACCCGGCTGTCGAACCCCTCGATCGGCGCGGTCTGCCACTGGTCCAGGCCCTTGCCCTGCGGGATGCCCTCGACGACGTCGATGAGGACGACCTCGCGGGCCAGCTCCTTCTCGGCGACGCGCTGGGCGGCGGTGGCGCCCACGTTCCCGGCGCCGACGACGGTGATCTTGTTCACGTGGCTCGTGCCTGCTCGTGGTGGAAGGTGAGGTCCGTTCCGGCGCGGGGATTATAACCGTGCTTCTTCAGCGTGTCATACAGGACGATCCCCACCGCCGTGGCCAGGTTCAGGCTCCGGGCCCCGCCGCTCATCGGGATCCGGAAGCTGCGCTCCGGGTGCTTCTCGAGAATCCGCTCCGGCATGCCCAGGTCCTCGTTGCCGAAGGCCAGCACCGACCCGTCGGGCACGTCGGCGTCCCACAGGCTCAGCGCGGCGTTGGCCGAGAAGTAATAGCACCGGTCCCGGCTGATGGCGTCCCGGAAGTGCCGCCACGAGGGGTGGACCCACAGGTCCACGTCGTCAATGGCGTGGACGCTGGAGCGGCGTACTTCTGGGTCGTGGAGGTCGAAGCCGAGCGGCTCAATGAGGTGGAGCGACGTTTCGGTGGCCGCGCAGAGGCGCGCGATGTTGCCCGTGTTGGGGGGGATGCGGGGCTCGATGAGGGCGACGTGCAGCGCCAGCGTCAGCCTCCGACCTGCGACAGGGCCCTGAGCCCGCCGGCATCCATCTCCCGCAGGTGGTGCTCCGGGGGCTTCTCCCGCAGCGCCTGCGTGAACAGCGGCGCGACCGGCTCGCCGCGCCGCAGCGCGTCGCGGAAGTTCACCTCGTGGGTCCCGAACAGGCAGGTGCGCAGGCGGCCGTCGGCCGTCAGCCGCACCCGGTTGCACGATCCGCAGTAGGTGTGGGTCATGGGCGTGATCACGCCCACCGTGCCCGGCGCACCCGGCCCACGCCAGTACTCCGCCGGCCCGTTGCCGAGCGGGGAGCCTGCCGCCGCGGGCTCGAGGCCGCCGAGCGCGGCCGCGCTGCGCTCCAGCACCTCGGCGCTCGGCACCACGTGCTGCCACTCCAGCGTCGCGAGGTCGCCCACCGGCATCAGTTCGATGAACCGCACGTGCCACGGATGCTCGAGGGTGAGTCGCGCCAGGCTCTCGATCTCGTCGTCGTTGATCCCGCGCATCACGACGCAGTTCAGCTTCACAGGCGAGAGACCGGCCCGCCCGGCGGCCCTCAGGGCCGCGATGGGGTCGAAGCCGAGGTTCCGCCGCGCGATCTTCGCAATGCGCTCCGGCACCAGCGAGTCCACCGAAACGTTCACGCGGTCGAGGCCGGCGTCGGCGTAGTCGCCCGCCTTCTTCGGCAGCTTCACCCCGTTGGTCGAGAGCGCGACGTCCTCGATACCGGGAACGGCCTTCAGGTAGCCGATGAGGGTCTCGAGGTCGGGGCGGATGGTCGGCTCGCCGCCGGTGATCCGCAGCCGCCGGATGCCCCGCGGCGCGAGCTGCCGCACGATCTCCGCGATCTCCTCGTAGGTGAGGATCTGCGATTTCGGCAGCCACTCGAGCCCTTCCTCGGGCATGCAGTACAGGCACCGGAAGTTGCAGCGGTCGGTGACGCTGATGCGCAGGTACGTGATCGAGCGCCCCTGCGCGTCCTGCTGCGCCGGCGCGCCGGCGTTCACGGGCAGCCGGGTGCTACGCACGCGCGGCGCTCGGCGGACTGACCGGGTGGACGCGCTCGGCCGGCTTCACCCAGCGCTCCTCGCCCGAATCATGCCGCTCCTTCTTCCAGATGGGCACGCGCTTCTTGGTCTCCTCGATGATGTAGCGGGAAACGTCGTACGCCTCGGCCCGGTGCGGGCAGGCGACGGCGATCGCGATGCTCGCTTCGCCCAGCGGAATCAGCCCGAGCCGGTGCCGGAGCGCGATACGCGCGCCGGGCCAGCGCCCCGCCGCCTCGTTCACGATGCGGTCGAATTCGGCCTTGGCCATGTCGGCATAGGCGGAGTATTCGATCGCCGTCACGTCGCCGTCTTCGGCGGAACGGCGCACCGTGCCGAGGAACAGCACCGACGCGCCGCAGCCATCTGCCGCGACGGACGCAAGCAGGGCCGTGACGTCGATCGGTGTATGCGTGAGGTAACCCGCCATCCCCTCAATACCTAGCAGGACCCGGGGGGCTCGGCAAGCGGCGTCACCCGCCTGCAACGGGGGGGATCAGGGCGACTTCGTCGCCGTCGCGAAGGAGCGTGTCGGGCTTCGCGTACCGCTGGTTGACCGCCACCAAGGGGCTCGGCGGCAGGCGGCCCGCCGCCGGGTCCTGGCGCAGCCGGGCGAGCACGTCGGCCACGGAGCTGCCGGTGGGCAGGTCGACTGGCATCTCCGTCCTGCCCAGCGCCTCGGCGTAGCTGGCGAACAGCAACAACCTGACGCGCACCTCGCTACGGCTCCCTTCGTTCACCGCGTCCTTCGACACGGGCCCGAAGCTCATCGAACCAATGCGTGGTGATCACCACCTGGCGCCGCACGTCGCCGGTCGGCCACCGGAGGAGCAGGAACCGCTCGCCATCCGGCGTGACGTCGTAGCTGCGCGGTCCCGTCCACTCCGGCTTGTCATCGTAGGGTCCCGCGAACAGCAACGCCGGGGCGCCCACCGCACCGGTGGTCGGCTCCACGGTCGCCGCCATCACGCTGTCGCCGCGGCGAAAGACCAGCTCGCGTCCGCCCCGGGTCCACAGCGGTTCCGAGCCGCCTCCGCTGGACACCTGGCGGCGCGTGAGGGTGGGGTCGGGGAACGACTGCACGTACACCTCGACCCGGCCGGACTCGTCCGAGTCGAACGCCATCCAGCGCCCGTCGGGCGACAGCGCCGGATGGCCGAGGAGGAAGCCGTTGGCCAGGTACTGCCGCGGCGAGGGGGGACCCCGGAGGGACACCGTCCACAGGTCGGTCCCATTGGCCACGCTCAGCGTGAAGGCCAGCAGCCGCCCGTCGGCCGAGATCGAGCCGAGAATCCGGTCGTGCTGGCCGCCGAGCAGCTGCTCCGGAGCGCGACTCCCGTCGGCCGCGCGCCGGAACAGCTCGAACAGCGGCCGCTCACTCATGTAGACCAGGTCGCGGCCGTCCGCCGTCCACAGGGCGCCGAAATCGCTCGCCTCTTCGGAGGTAACCCGCGTGCGGCTGGAACGGATCAGATCCACCACCCACACATCCGACGCGCCCCGCGCCGGCGTGATGTCAATGGACATGCGTCGCTGGTCCGGCGAGAAACGCGGATTCGCGTAGCGATCGGCATCGGCGAGCACTGCGCGCTCGACGCCCCGGCGATCCGCCTCCACCACCTGGAACCGCGTTCCCGCGACGGACGTCGGCAGCAGGACGAGCGTACCGGAGGGGGAGACGTCGTAGCCGGCGAAGCCGTCGGAATAGTTCATCGCGACATCATCCACGACCACCGCGGCCGCGCCGGTCACTGCCTGCCGCTGCACGTCGAACGGCACGGCGAGCACCGACTCGTCACGGGCGAACAGCAGAAAACCGCTTGCGACATAGCGCCCCATGACCCCGCCCTGCACCAAGACGCGCCGCGCTCCGGTCTCGAGGTCGAGCACTTCGATCGTCGCGCGAGTCATCGGTGCGCGATACGCGGTGAACAGCACGTGCCGTCCGTCGGGGAGCAGCTGGGGCCACCAGTGTGCCAGCTCGCCCGACGCACTATCCGGCGTCGTCACCGCGCTCGCCGCACCCCCCGCCGCGCTGACGCGCCAGAGGCCCGACTGGTAGGACTGCGTGTAGATGATCGTCCCATCGGGTCCCCAGGTGCCGCCACCCCAGCGCGAGTCGGCCAGGGCCACCGGGGTGCCGCCCTCGATGGGAAGCTTCCAGAGCTTGCCCCGCGCCTCGAACCCGACCCAGCGGCCGTCCGGCGACAGAAACGCCCGCTGCGCGCCCTCGCTCCCCGCAATGACCGAGGTCTCGAGCCGGTCGAGGCGGCGCGACAGCAGCACGTTGCGGCGGCCGGCGACGGCGCCGACGACTGCGGTCCGCCCGTCCGGTGTCAGCAGCACGGATGGCGTCGACGGGAATCCCTGCGCCTGGTCCAGGTCCGCGGCAAAACGCATGGAGCCGGACATCGATCCGCCGTTGACGCCGCGCAATGCCAGCCAGAGCGAGGTCAGCGCCAATGCGCCGACCAGAACCCAGGGCACCACTGCCGTACGGGCGTACGGGCGTACTGACGTACGAGCACCAGCCGCCGCGGGCCGAGAACGCGCCTCGCGCCCGTCCAGGGCCGCGGCAAACTCCGCCGCGCTCGCGAACCGGTCGGCCGGCAGTTTCTCCAGCGCGGTGCGGACCGCATCCTCGACATGAGGCGGGATCGTCCTGCGTTGGAGCGTGAGCGACCGCGGTTCCTCCGTCATCACCCGCGCGATGATCGCCTGCGCCGTGGCCCCCGTGAACGGAGGCTCGGCGGTCAACATCTCGTACAGCACGCAGCCCAGCGCGTAGATGTCCGCCCTGGGGGTGATCTCCCGCTCCCCCATCGCCTGCTCGGGGCTCATGTACTGCGGCGTGCCCAGGCTCATGCCGGTCTCGGTCATCCGCGTGCCGCCTTCGCCGCGGGAAGCGGCCAGCGCGATGCCGAAGTCCGCCACCTGGGCGTGCCCGCCGTGCAGCAGGATGTTCTCCGGCTTGATGTCGCGGTGCACGATGCCGTGCTGGTGCGCGTAGTCGAGCGCGTCGGCCACCTCGCGCGCGATCCGCACCGCCTCGTCCACCGGCAGCTGCTTGTCGCGGGTCAGCCGGTCACGCAGCGACTCGCCTTCCACGTACGGCATGACGTAGTACACGAGGCCGTCGGCTTCGCCGGAGTCGAACAGGCTGAGGATGTGCGGATGCTGGAGATTGGCCGTCGTCTTGATCTCGGCCAGGAACCGCTCGCCGCCGAGTATGGCGCTCAATTCGGGGCGCAGCACCTTGAGCGCGACCTTGCGGTCGTGCCGCACGTCGTGGGCCAGGAACACTGTCGCCATTCCGCCGGCGCCAAGTTCGCGTTCGATGACGTAGCGGTCGGCCAATGCGGCCGACAGGCGCTGGGCGGCGTCCGTCAGTAAGGGCTCCCGGGGTTCAGGGCATCAACTGGAAGAGGAGCGAAGATATGGCTAACCCGCGGCCGCGGCCAGCGTCAGCGGTAGTGGCAGGTCCGGCTCCGGCCACCCGCCTCATCGTGACGTCCTTCCCAGCTCCCGCTCGATGCGGTAGCAGCCCTCGCGTGCTGCGCCGAGACGCCCGGGCACATCAGACACCGATCACCGGCATCCCTGCCGCGCGCGCGGCCGTTGCCAGGGCCCTGTCGTGCGTGGCCATCGTCAGCTCCGCGTTGCGCGCGTCGCGCCAGGCGAGGGCGGTGGACAGGTGCAAGGCGTCGAGGGTGCCGAGCGGGGTCGAGAACGGCTCCGACGCGCGCCGCAGTACGGGGCGGTCCACATCCACGACTTCGACCGCCTCGAGCAGCCGGTAGACGGCCGTGCGACGCTCGGCAAGATCGTCCTCCGACAGTGCGCCGAGCCGGGACAGGCGATCGAGGGTCCGGAGACACTCGACCTCGGTGAGCGCGCTCGCGACGGCCGCCTCGATGCGCCGCCACTCGGTGAGGCGGTTCGGCTCGCCGAGGACGAGGCGCAAGGCAACCGACGCGTCGAGATAGGCGATCATCTGGGCGGCTGACGCTCCTCGAGCAGCGCGGCGAGACTGTCGACCGGGCGGCCGAGCGGCGGGGGCAGCGGGACGTCGTGCAGCGCCCGGATCGGTTCCCGCACGGTGAGCGCATCGCCCGCCGCCCGGTAGGGCACGAGCCGGGCGATGGGCGTATCGCGGTCACACACCGTCACCGGGTGCCCCCGGCGGGCGGCCCGCAGGTACGCGCTCAATCGCGCCTTCAGCTCGGCGACCTTGACGGACTTCTCCGGTGGCTTTGTCATGGTCACAATATGGTCATATATGGTCACAAACGGCAAGGCTCGTTCACTGCCGGCCCCGCTTCGCGCTCAGCTCGGGCGCAGGACCTTCAGGGCCACCTTGCGGTCGTGCCGCACGTCGTCGGCGAGGTAGACGGTCGCCATGCCGCCCGCGCCCAGCTCGCGCTCGATGACGTAGCGGTCGCTGAGCGCCGCGGAGAGGCGCGCGACGGTGTCGGTCATCGGGCGCCCGCGGCCAGGGCGGCACGCAGCTCCGTGACGAAGTTCTGCACGATCACCAGGTGGCCGGACACATCCCCGCGCGCCGTGGACGAAAAGAGGAACCGGCGGCCGTCGCCCGGCACCGAGAACATCTGGTCCGCTGGGTTCATTTCCCGCCGAGTGGTCGCCGACGATGCCAACGCGGTCGTCGGGGCTGCCGACGCGGGCCCGCGCGACATGTCGGTCACGCTGATCACCTGTCCGTCGAGCGAACGGAAGAACAGCTCGCGTCCGGTGGCGCTCCACGCCGGGTCGCTGCCGCCCTCCGTCGAGATCTGCCATTTCCCCTGCTGGACGTCGGGGAACGACCGCACGAACACTTGGGCGGGACCGCCTTCCGTGGAGACGTAGGCGAGCCACCGCCCGTCGGGCGACAGCCGCGCCTTGTATTCGTCGTGCGGCTCCGCGAGCAAGGGCCGCAAGGTGCTGTCAGTACCCACCCGCATCGCCAGGATGTCACGGCGCGTATCTCCGCCCGTAACGCTGACCAGCAGCCACGCTCCAGCGCGCGACCAGGACGCATCGAGCATGTTCCGCCCCACGTCCGCGACCTGCTCCTCAACCCCGACGCCGTCGGCGCGCCGGCGCCAGAGGCTCCGCCGCCCGTCGCGCGTCGAGACGTAACTCACGTACCGCCCGTCGGCGGTCCAGGCCGGCGCGTCGTTGCTGGAGCCGCCGAAGGTCAGCCGTGACAGGGGACCTTGGTCGAGCTGCTTGATCCAGATATCGCTGCGTCGGCCCGTGCCGTCGGTGATGCTGATCGCCAGGCGGCGGCCATCGGGCGACAAGGCGTACGACTCGAATTCGGTGTCTCGCCACGCCGGATCCACAAGCGTTTCGAGTCCCGTGACGCGGTCCACCCAGACCATGCGCTCCGTGGCGTTGATCCCGGGCTGCGCGTACGCCAGCGTCCGGCCGCCGAAGGCCAGGTCGATGGCTCCGGGCCGGACCGCGACGCCTCCGAAGACCGAAGTCGGGCGGCCTCGCAGCGCCAGTGCGCGCTCGTCGAACGGTACCGCCATCAGCGTGCCGTCGGTGCCCGCGTAGACGAGCGCATCGGCCTCGCGCACGTATCGGCCCCAGCCACCCTGGAGCGTGAGCCCGGCACGTCCGGTGCGAAGATCCACCACGTGGAGCCGCGCATCGTCGGGGCGGTTGGGCCCGAACTCCGTGACCAGCGCGCCGCGGCCCGAGGGGAGGATGAGCAGGTCGATGTAGATGGAGCCCGGACCTGGTGCCGGCAGTGTGACCACGTTCTCGGCCGTGCCGCCGCTCCCGGGGATGCGGCGGATCACGGCCCCGCTGTCGATATAGTAGACGTATCCCTCCGGTCCCCAGGAAGGCGTGCTGCCGTTTCCGACCGGCGTCAGCGCCTGCGAGGGCCCTCCTTGCAGGGATGCCACCTCCAGTCGCGGGCGCCCGAAGGGTGCCGTCAGGAACGCGACCTGCGAGCCGTCCCAGGACACCGCCGGGAAGAAGGAGTTGGCGGTTCCAAGAATCGCTCGTGGGGTCAGGCTGCCCAAGGCTCGGGCGAACAGCTGCGTCGATCCCTGCCTGCCGCTCACATACACGACCGTTACTCCGTCGGGCGTCAGTGAGAGCCGCGGGGGCGTTCCGCTTCCGAAGTAGTAAAGTTCCACAGCGCTGTCGAGCGCGAGGGCGTACCGCCCCACCTGCGCCGGTGGCACGCGGCGCATCCGCCACGTGCCGTAGCCCACGGCCGCCAGCAGCAGCAGCCAGGGCACGGCCGCCAGGATCACGGCGCGGCGAGAACGCGACACGGTTGCCGCCTTCGCCGCGCGCGCCGCAGGCATCGCGTAGTCGCTGCGGCCCAGGGCCTCCCCGAACTGCGCCGCGCTGGCGAAGCGGTCCGCCGGCAGCTTCTCGAGCGCGGTGCGCACTGCCGCTTCCACGTGCGGCGGAATGGACTTCCGCTGGAGCGTGAGCGAGCGCGGCTCCTCCGTCATCACGCGCGCGATGATCGCCTGCGCCGTCGCCCCCGTGAACGGCGGCTCGGCCGTCAGCATCTCGTACAGCACGCAGCCGAGCGCGTAGATGTCCGCCTTCGCCGTGATCTCCCGCTCGCCCATCGCCTGCTCGGGGCTCATGTAGTGCGGGGTGCCCAGCGACATCCCCGTCTCGGTCATCCGCGTGCCGCCCTCGCTGCGCGAGGCTGCCAGCGCGATGCCGAAGTCCGCCACCTGGGCGTGCCCGCCGTGCAGCAGGATGTTCTCCGGCTTGATGTCGCGGTGCACGATGCCGTGCTGGTGCGCG
>Ga0247727_10017580_pt1 | contig 11368 bp, 10 predicted proteins | sample WisWelCaveWW1625_FD_202498 | JGI IMG/M metagenome (GOLD analysis project Ga0247727, IMG submission 202498) | Biofilm microbial communities from Wishing Well Cave, Virginia, United States - WW16-25 | ecosystem: Environmental > Aquatic > Deep subsurface > Groundwater > Cave microbial mat | place... | reverse complement strand
TTGTGGCGGGCGGAGATTGTAGCTTACGGTGACCTCTTCGGTCTGCCGATTTAAGACCATGGTGTGGTTGGCTTCCTCAAAATCGTGGTCGTCGCCGGCAATCCAGAAAACGGGCACAACCGGACGATTGAGCTTCTGCGAGAATGCCTCGGCAGTTTTAACCAATGAGAGCGCTTTAATAAGGATTAGCATCGGCCCGCCGAATAAAACTGCCTGCTGGCCGGAAAAAACAGTGAGAGCCTGGGGAGACCTTAATTGCTGGATATTCGCCAGCGCTTTTTCTTTGGCGCCGTAAAGTTTATTCTGAATTTGAAGAATCCCGACAAGTTTATCACGTTCGTAATTTATTGAATCCAGCCGCTGGGCGGTCTGACCCAGGTCGGTGGCGGGGTAAAAGCTCCGGGCAGTATCGGTTCCGGCCAGAAAATCGAGGTATAGATTGGAATACCCCAGATTTTTGCCGGGGGGAATTAAATTAGCCATAGTTTAATATAATAAAGTTTCTGATTGGTTTTTACAGAATATAATTCGACTCTTCGGCTTTAATCTGACAAATTAATTTTAAAGGAGAGTTCAAAGCCATTTCTTTTTGCGGAAGAAAATCAGCAAGCCGGAGATTACCGCCGCAATAAAACCAAGCGCCGCCCAATACCCCCAGGGTTCGTGCAATTCCGGCATAAACTCAAAATTCATGCCCCAGACGCCCACGATGAAAGTGGGTGGAATGAAAAGTCCGGTAAATATCGTCAGAAACTTTATTATTTCGTTAGTCTTGGTATGAACCGATGAGTAATACAATTCCAGCGATGAGTTGAGAATTTCGCGGTGGGAGTCGGCCAGGTCATTGATGCTGATCAGATGGTCGTGAATATCGGCGAAATATACCGTGGCCTTGTCACTGACCAAATCCCAGCCGGGATGGGATAACCTCCCGATCACTTCTTTTTGCGGCAGGACGAGGCGCTTCAACTGGACAATATCGCGGCGCAGAGTAAAAATAGATTTGACTGTTTCTTCGCTGGGTTCGCTCAAGACGTCGTCTTCGACCCGGTCAACTTCGTATTCAAAAATGTCCAAGGTAGAGTTATAATTATCCACGAGAGCATCAATCACCGTATGCAAGAGGAAATCAGCCCCTCGTGAGATTAGCCGCTCATCGCGTTCAGCCCGATAATACAGATGATCAAACAGGCGGTGCTCGTCGTAATGAACAGTTACCAGAGAATTTTTGCTCAAGAAAAAGTCTACTTCGGTGACTTTCAGCCCATGTTGCCGCCCGATATAATCGGCCGCCTGGAAGACCAGAAAAAGATACTTATCATAGTCGTCTATTTTGGTGCGCGGGCGTTCCGAAATAACGTCCTCTATGGCCAGCGGGTGGAAACGAAAATCGTGGGTCAGAATAAACAGCTCTTTGTCATCGGGTTTGCACATATCGACCCAGATAAAAGATTCGGGGGTCGCCATCAGCCGGTCAAAATCGGCGATGCCTTCAATGAGTTTGACGCCTTCGCCGGTCTGGTAGAAAAACGACTTAATCATGCCGTCTTGCTCGCTTTGCCCGAGCGCCTTTCGACAAATTTTCCTTCTTCGGTGATTTTATCAAGCAAACTTTCATCTTCGTGTTCTTTTTTGATTTCCCGAAGAGATATTTTTTCGATGTGCATGAAGTACAAGCCCATTGCGAAAATGGGGAGCATATCAATCAAATGCAAAGCCAGCGCAAACAATACCGAGTCGGAACGACCGACGGAAAACGCTGTCAGCGACCGGGACACGGCGATTTCGAAAGTCCCGGCATTGCCGGGCGTAATCGGTATCATCAAAGCCACCGTGTTGACAATCATCACGGTGGCGGCGGTCGCCAGCGGCAGATGAAATCCGAAAGATTTAAGCAAAAAGTAAATGCTAATGGTATGGGCCGCCCAGGATAAAAAAGAGTACATTATCGATCCGGCCATATGCTGGGTGGATTTGAGCATTTCCATGCCGTTTATAAATGTCAGAAGAAATTTGCGGACGGTGATATAGAAACCGGGCCAGCGCTTGCGAAAACATTTGCGGCTGAATTCGTCGATATTTTCCCTGAAATGCAAAATAAAATAAAGCAGCGTCAATCCGGCTATGGTTAAGGCCGATATCATAACTCCTAGCGAGCGATACTGGTCGGGAAAAGTGAAAGCCAGCGAGACCAGCACCAGAAAAGTAATCAGTGCAATAGCGTCAAACAATACTTCCAGAATTATTGTTGAGAAGGTAAACGTCTTTTTTAACCCGGCGCGTTTGGAGAAAAGAATCATCCGCCCCACTTGACCGGTCAACATCGGCATAACCATGTTCAACATTTGGCCCGCCGAGTAAAGGGAAAGCGCATGCATCGTCTTGAGATCTTTCTGCTGCTGTACAATCAGCTTCCATCTTAAGCCGCGAAAAATCATAAACAAAAAGGCGCTGATGAGAGCGGGGATGAGCAGCAAATAGTCGAGACGCTCGAAGAGCATTTCAACTTCTGTTAAGCGAATATCTTTTAAGCAGTAGGCCAAAAGAGCCAGAGCTACAATTGTGCCCCAAAACTGTTTCTTCTTCCAAATCATTCAGTCATACCGGCTTAGATTGGGTTTTCAAATTGCCCGCCAAGATAGGCGATGAGGCTAAATGTGTCAATTAAATATGGGCCGGTGGCAGGCCCCGGAACTTATAAAACGGCGACCAGGTCTTTCTTAACCCAGCCGCGACGTTTGTTCTCAAATAAGACGTCGTAAAAATCACCGGACTCTTTGACTATTTCAACCACCAGTCCGGGTGAGCCTTCGAATTCAAGGTCGGAGTTCGTCGAAGGTCCGGAATAGACTGTGGATTCCTGGGCAATTACAACGCCTCGTTTAATGAGGAATTCACTGCGGTATTTGAAAGTCGTCAGTCCGGAAGACATTACCAGTAAAATCAGAGCCGTCGTAATCGCTGAATTCAACCCGCTAAAATAAATTTGTAAGCCGTATTTTAGAATTAAGAGTCCTACAAATAGTATAAAAAAACCTGACGCCAGCCAGCCCAGTGTTTTGAGCCGATAGCCGCCCACCATTGATTTAAGAAAGGCATCAATTGGATTTAATTCTACACCTTCCATACGCATGGTTGAAAAGCGGCCGGCGAATTCGAGATTGTTGAGGATGTCCGGATCCGACGGGTCCAATCTTTTGGCGCGGTGATAATAAAGAATGGCTCGTCCCAAATCTCCGTCTTTGAAATAGGCATTGCCCAGATTATAATAAAGCGGGGCTGATTCCAGTCCAGCCCCATCAACTTTTTGGAACATCATGACGGCGCTCTGGTAATCACCATTTTCGTAGAACTTGTTCCCGGCTTGAAAATCATCGTCTTGCGCCCGGGCGGAGCCAACCGGCAGCATCAGGGCGAAGGCAATTAACAGATAGTTTTTTTGACAAGGCCTATTCAAAATTTACTCCCTCTATGCCGGCCATGATTTGCTCCACCTTTAATAGTGAATTGTCCATATCGTTTTTCGACAGAGATGATGGGGCAAATCGGGCAAAATCACATTGCTTGATGACGCCGATGATGTCATTGACCAGCGCCTCACCGGCTTGCTTTTCTTCAAGCAAATGCATTATGCGGTCTGTGGTCAGCCCGTACGGAGATATATTCAGCTTGTCGGCGATATAGGCCGTCAGCACCAGATTCAACTCGGCATAGAACTCGGACAAGGTCTCCACTTTAGTCAGCGCCTGCGCCTTCGAGAGTCGTTTACGGGCGGCTTTGGACGCAGTTCGGGAGCGGGCATAGCCAACATCAGCTTGCAGCCGTTCACGTCGTTTGCGGGCAATCACCAACCCCGCCAGCACGGCTAAAGGCAGACCATTGGCAATTATATACGCCGGAGTCAGTAAAAGTATCTCGCCTTTAGCTTGAGTATCACCCAGATCTGATTTGATATAGCGAATATCACGAGACTCACTGCCAATGGAAAGTTCACTGGGTGTGAAAGGCACATTCGGCGATGCCACAAACCCCTCCGGTTTGCGCACTTTTATTTTGAACGGCTGGGTACTGATGGTGCGGTATTTGCCGGACTCGGGGTCAAAATAATTGTAACTTACGGCCGGTATCTCCTGCTCTCCCGGCTGTCCGGGAATAAAAACTTCCTCGAAAATCTTGGTGCCGCCGAGTAAATCGTTGAACTTGGTCATATTCTCGCTTGAGGACGAGCGGTAAATTCGAAAATCAGGCAGGCTGGGCATGAGCGGTTCGGCTACCGACTTGACATTGCCCACGCCGGTAATTTTGAAAACGACCGTGACCGGCTGATTGACCTCCACTTCTCTTTTGTCAATCGTCGCAGTTATGCTGAACTTGCCGACTGTTCCCGAGAAATCTTTCGGCTTGCCCGGTTCCGGCAGAGTGCGGACTTTAACGGTCACGGGCTGGGAGCGCACGGTCACATCCGTGCCGCGCCCAAAAACATTTCCAAAAATGTCAAAAGGATCCCGCTGGCTTTGATTTGTGGCCGCGATGGTGGTGCGAATCATGGCCCGTCCGATGGTCAGTTCGCCTGTTTGAGTCGGAAAGAGCGCATATTGACGCTCGATTAGTTTGTAGCGGCGTTTATTGATGCTTTGAAAATAAACTGGCTTGTTTCCGATCACTTCCGACCAAAAGCCGGTCAGAGCCGGCTCGGTCAATTCCGGGCTCCCGAAACTCTGCACGGCGATGAAGAATTTTAAGGTGAGAGTTATCTGCTGGCCGACATATGGTTTTGCATTATCCACCGTCGCTTCCAAAAAATAGTCTTTACTCCCGCCCTGACCATCGCCGGCCTGGTCTTCGAGTTCCGGCGGAGTGGCCACGCCTTTATCCAGCACGGTTAGTTCAAGCGCGTTGGCGACGTAGCGTTTGTTTTTATGAACAACCGCAATTTGGTCGATGGGATAAGTGCCGGACTTTTTGGGCATGAGGATATAACGGTAGGTCAGTGAGGCGCTGACCGCCCCGTTGACGATACTGATATTGCTGGAACGTCCCTGTGAATAAACTTCAAACATCGGCAGAGTCGGCATATTGGGAGCGTCGATATTCTGGTCCGCGCTGCGGATTATGACCTGCAAAATGGCTTGTTCATCCAGGCCGATAGTATCACGGTCGAGTACTGCCTCAATTTCAACTTGATTCACCGGGGCGGCTGAAACTGATGGAGCCAGCGCCAGAGTAACCAGCACCATATAGAGACAGAGTTTGTAACCGCGGCAATTCATTTTACGACTACCAGTCTTTCCCGCTATAATTGCCGGCTTTTATTTGTCTCTGAATTTTCTTCTGAATGTCCTGCTCATCATCTTTGAGGGCATTCAAAATCCGTTCAGCGTCTTCTTTGCTCATTTTTTGCCGGTCCTGCTGTGGCTGCTGCTGTTGTTGCTGTTCTTTTTGGTCTCGCTGATCCTGTGGCTGTTGTTGATCCTGTTTTTCCTGATTCTCTTGATTCTCTTGATTCTCTTGATTCTCTTGATTCTGTTGTTCCTGTTGATTCTGCTGCTGCTGTTGTTGCTTTTGCTGATTCTGCTGTTGCTCGGGTTTAATTTGTTCTTTAAGAAGTTTGCGGGCCAACTCCAGATTAAATTTGGCATCCATATCATCGGGGTTCAAATTCAGGGCCTCCTGAAAGCTGGCGATGGCTTTTTGGTAATCCTGCATTCTGAAATAGGTATTCCCCAGATTATAATGTGAGGCCGCTTCCAGCTTTGGATCAACCGTATTTAATGAGCGCTGAAAACGGTCAACGGCTTCTTCATAATTACCTTCTTCGTGCAAAGCCCCGCCCAGATTGTAATTGAGTTCGGGTGATTCGGGGAGTTCGGTCTCGGCCAGCCGATAGTATTCCAGCGCTTTTTTATGATCTTTTGTTTTGAGGGCTTCATTTCCTTTTTTGACTAAATCGATGTAATCATCGGCCAGTGCCGGCTGCACTGCCAATATGAACGCCATGAATAATATTGACTTTCTAAGCATTAACTGTCCCTTTCGCCGGCTTCTTTCTCTCCGGAATAAAGAACTCTGTCACAATCAACACGATTGCAAAAAGAAGCGGCCACTGGAAACGGTCGTCAAAACGAGTCACGAGCGTACCTTCGAGTTCTTTCTTCTCCATTTTAGTTATTTCGTCAAAAATCTTTTCCAGCTCCATCTCCCCGGCAGTGGCTCGATAGTACTTGCCGCCCGTGGTCAGGGCTACTTTCTGAAGAGTCGTTTCATCCAGCCGGGAGACAATTACTTCCCCGTTTTCATCCTTTTTGAACCCGACCTGTATACCTTTACGGTCAAGTATTGGAATTGGTTCCCCTTGCGGGTTGCCGATTCCAACGGTATATATCTTTATACCCTCTTTTCGGGCTTCCTCGGCGGCTTCAGTAACGCCTCCTTCCTGGTCCTCGCCGTCAGTCAACAGCAAGAGTACCTTGTGCTTTTTTTCCAGCTTTTCAAAACCGGTAATGGCTCTTTCCATAGCGGCTGAAAGCGAAGTCCCTTGAGTTGAAACGGACATATTGTCCATAGAGTTCAATAAAAATCGGGCGGCAGAATAGTCCAGGGTCAAGGGACACTGAATAAAAGCTTCTCCGGCGAAGGCCACCAGCCCAATGCGGTCTCCCTTGAGGCGGTCAACTATAGCGTTTATTTCCTGTTTAGCCTTGACCAGCCGATTCGGTTTCATGTCCTGGGCCAGCATCGAATTGGAAACATCCAGGGCAATCATCAGATCGATGCCTTCCCGTTTAAGCAATTCCAAATGAGTACCAAACTGAAGGCGCGCCAGCGCCAGGGTTACCAAAACCAGAGAAAGAAGCAATATCGAGGATTTGCCGGCTTGCCGCGCAAACGAAATATATGGCGCATTTTTGAGAATCAGCGGTATATCTCCAAATCGCTGAAGGAGTTTTCTTTTTCTGGCCAAGGCCCAGAAAACGAATACGGCCAACAGCAGCACACCAATCATAATTACAAAATTTGCCGGTGATGCAAACCGCATTTCTTCTCCTAAGGCAGTTTCCTGAAATAACTATTAGCCAGCGCTATTTCCAATACCAGAAAAGCCAATCCGGCATAAGCAAAATAATAAAACAGCTCCTTGTATTGAATGTGCGAAGCTACTTCGATTTCTGTTTTCTCAAGTTTATCGATAAGTCCGTAAATTTCTTCCAGTTCTTCGCCGGAGCGGGCGCGATAATATTTCCCGCCGGTCTTTTCTGCGATTGCTTTCAGAGTTTCTTCATCAATTTTGGTCGGCTGATAGACATAGCGCTTGCCAAAGATCGGGTCCTGATAGGGGAACATGGCGTTACCCGGCTTGCCGGCGCCGATAGTATAAACTTTGATATCAAAAGCCGCAGCCAGATTGGCGGCTGTGATAGGATCAATCTCACCGGCATTATTGTCACCATCGGTCAGAAGAATAATCACTTTCGATTTGGCGGGGGACTCGCGCAGCCGGTTGACGGAATTGGCCAGCGCCATGCCGATTGCGGTGCCGTCTTCGACGACGCCGAAATCAACCTGCTCAATGAAATTCAAGAGCACACCGTAATCAGTGGTGACCGGACACTGTGTATAGGAATAGCGGGCAAACACGACCAGGCCGATGCGGTCATTACTTTCATTGGCCCGCTTACTGACAAACTTTTTCATCTCCTCTTTGCAGACATAAAGACGATTAAACGGTTTGAAGTCTTCGGCCTGCATTGAGGACGACACGTCCAGGCACATCATTATATCGATACCTTCAGAAGTAACCTCCTGATATTCCGTTCCCGAGCGCGGCCGCGCAAAAGCGACGATAAACAGAACCAAAGCCAGAACCCGCAGGACGGTCAATATAAATCGAAACCGCTGGCGGTATGTGCGGGCGGCTCGTTTGACAATCTTTATGTCAGAGTATTTAATAGTGGCCGAACGGGCGCGCCGATATCTCAAATGAAACCATAACAACCCGGCAATGAGGACAGCTCCGGCGATGAAAATCATGGCCGGCGTTATTTTCGCTTCGAAATTATCAGACAATGATACGGTCAGACCGGCAAATTCTACGAAGCTCATAGGCTTCTCTCTTGGACGGTTCGGGATGCGTCAGCCGGAGCCGAAGGCCGTTGAATTCTTGCTTCCAATTCGGCCTTTTGCTGAAATTCCCGGCGCACTCTTTCAATCAAATCGTGAACGTACCGGAAATCCAACTGGCAGCGCTCTAAATCAGGCACAAGTTTGGCGAATTTCACTAAGTCGGCGTGATGTAAAAGCTCTTTTAAGGCCCGTCGGACATCGTCGGCCAGGCCGATGGAATCGTAGTTTTCAAAAAACTCATCGGTGGTCATGTCCGTAATATTGGCGGCATACATTCGGCCGAGATAGTTCCGCAGTATTTCCGTAAGCTCTACGTAGTAAAGTTTAAAGTGCCCTTCGTTCACCAATCCCTTTTGCTCCAGCCTGGCCAGCTTTTCAAAAGCAATTTCCCATGCCGGTCGTAAGTCCAACGGCGCCAAACCCTTCCGGCGAAGAATTTTTCGCCAGATGTAATAAGCCAATCCAGCCAAAATAATGAATAGAATCGAACCCCAAATGTAATATTTCGTGTAATCTCTTTGGAATTCATATTGGGCTTTAAGCGGATAAATATCAGCAGAATCATCAACATTAAGAAGAAGCGAATTAACTTTGATGGGTACAGATTCCGACAACATTACTTTTCTTGTTCCGTCGGGCAATTCAAAAGCCATCGGCACCGGCGGAATAATATAATCGCCGGTAGTAAAGGTGCTTAATACAAAATGGCTTTCGCTTTTCAGGCGGCCATCGGGAAGTTTCGTGGTAATGTCAGTTTGATAATCCTTAACATCAAAGGCTCCCAGATTGGCGCCCAAAGGGGGCGGCAAAAGCTCGATGCTGCTGTCATAAGTGACGGTAATGGTATAGTTGACAAGATCGCCGATGTACATTTGAGCTTTATCAACCGATGTTTCAATCTGAATGCCGGAAATACTGCTAACTGTATCGGGCTGTTCTTTTGCAGAGGCAGCTGGAACCAAAGACAATCCTGACGCCAGAAAAACCGCAATAAATATTTGAGTTGCTCGATATTTCATTGAGTTGCTTATCTGATATTCTGATCCAAAAATTCAACTATCTCGATGGCCGCCAGTTTAGCAATATATTCGCCGTAAGCGGCCTGTGTTTTTTCTGTCTGGTAATCCAAAAACACCTGCGCTCTGACGGAATCATAGGGCTTATTGTTGTAGCGGTCTTTCTCGGCTTTGTAAAAGTTTTTAACGTCGAGACTGTCTATTTTGATTGCCGGAATTACTTTTTCCAACAGATACTTTTCCACCAGGAGGTTTTTGTGAATCAGCCGCTCGCGCTTTTTTATTTCCGGATTTTCTCCCAAATTCTCTCTTATGGCCGCCCGGTAAAGCAGTTCCGTGCCGATATATTGTCGGGCAAACTCACGTTTAGCTTCGACATTTTGAAATCTCTTCTGTATTTCCGGCGGCAGCGCCTGAATTTGTTCCTCAACGTCGGACAGCCAGACCGGCACACCGCCTATGCGCGCTACCGCCACGTCACCCTTGGGGCGAGGCGCCGCGTCAATTTCGGTCATTTCGTCCAGTTGCCGTTTGGCGTCGATCAGGCGACCCATCCGTTCCAGTGATGTCACCAGATTACGCGAAGCCTCGCCGGAAAATGAGGCGTCCGGATGAAGTGTTTTGGCCCGCAAATAGCAGGCGGCGGCCTGTTCATATTCCTGCAAATCTTCAAAATAAATTCGGGCCATCAGATAATTGAGATTGGCCTGCTCATTGACTTCGATGCCTGAAGTTTCCAGTATCTTTTTATATTCTTCAATGGCCGCGCCATAGAGCTTGTTGTCGTGCAATTCACCTGCCAGATTTTTGCGAATTTCAATTTGAGCAGCTGACGACGAGCTTTCCGAACCGCCGCAGGAAACCAATAGAACCAAAGACGCCACACCGACCAAAGTGAGTTCGAACAGATTCTTTGAATTATTTTTCGCACCTGCCGTCAACATTACAGCCGCTTTTCCCTCATTTTGAAAAAGTTAACCAGCGGTTCGATATACGATTGGTCGGTTCTGATATTGATAAAGTCCAAATTAATCTTTCTTAATCCTTTTTTCAGCCCGGTAACATCCTCCTGCGCCCGCGCCGCGAATTCCCGGCGAAACTCTTTGGAGCCGGTGTCAATAAATACTGTCTCGCCGGTTTCGGTGTCCTCCAGTTCAATCAGTCCGACATCCTCAAAGGCCGTTTCTCGGGGGTCGGTGATTCTGACGGCCACGATATCGTGCTTGTTGTTGGCAATCTGAAGCGGCTTGTCGTAACCCTCTGACAAAAAGTCCGAAATAAGAAATACGACTGACTTTCGCCTGATGACGTTGTTGAAATACTCGAGCGCTCCCGCAATGTCGGTCCCTTTTCCCTTAGGCTGGAAAAAAAGTATTTCACGAATAATCCGGAGCACGTGGGCTCGCCCCTTTTTAGGCGGCACGAATTTTTCGATACGGTCGGTGAAAATAATCAGTCCGACTTTGTCACTGTTCTTAATGGCTGAAAAGGCCAACACCGCGCTTAATTCCGCGGCCGTGTCATTTTTGAATCGTTCCCGGGTGCCGAATCGCCCCGAAGAGGAAGCATCAATCAAGAGCACCACCGAAAGTTCGCGCTCCTCCCGGAATTTTTTGATAAAGGGATAGCCCATCCGAGCGGTCACGTTCCAATCAATAAGCCGCACGTCATCCCCCGGCTCGTACTGGCGGACTTCTTCGAATTCCATCCCCTGACCCTTAAATGTAGAATGGTATTCGCCGCTGAAAAGCTCGTTCACCAGCTTTTTGGTTCGGATTTCTATTCGCCGAATCTTGGACAGTAGTTCTTTGGGTATCATAACAAACTTTTAAGGCACTTCCACGGCATCAAAGATTTTCGAGACGATATTATCGCTGGTGATATCCTCGGCTTCCGCTTCGTAAGACACAATTACCCTGTGACGGAGGACGTCGTGACCGATGGCTTTGACATCTTCGGGAGTGATATAGCCCCGCCCCTTAAGAAAGGCATGCGCTTTGGCTGCCAGATTCAGATAAAGCGAGGCGCGCGGCGAGGCGCCGTAGGCAATCAGCCCGACAATTTTATCGATACCGTATTTGGCCGGTTCGCGGGTGGCGAAGACTATATTGATAATGTATTCCTTAACCTTGTCATCGACATAAATGTTTCGCACAACTTCCCGGGCGCTGATAATCTCTTTGGGGTGAACAACTTTTGAAGCTGTGGGAGTTGCATTGACCGAGTAACGG
>Ga0247727_10017579_pt1 | contig 11369 bp, 13 predicted proteins | sample WisWelCaveWW1625_FD_202498 | JGI IMG/M metagenome (GOLD analysis project Ga0247727, IMG submission 202498) | Biofilm microbial communities from Wishing Well Cave, Virginia, United States - WW16-25 | ecosystem: Environmental > Aquatic > Deep subsurface > Groundwater > Cave microbial mat | place... | reverse complement strand
CCGATGCCGCGCGGCGTAGCTCTCAAAATGCTGCTGGAAAATTCCTCGCAGCGTGCATTCCATCCCGCCTACAACGCACGCTCAACGATCGCGTGCACTCCCCCGGCGCAGCCGGGCTCGTGCAACGTAATGTGAACTTCCTAAATGGAGGTCAATTAGACACCCGACCACCGTAGGCTGTCATTCGCCACTCAGGATCAGGCGTCTAGCCTCGGTACGTTATTTACAGCTCTGGGTTCTCGGCTCCAACGAGGCGGATATCAGGGGAGATGGGCTGCTTGGGCAGGGATGAATGTCCGCGGAATCAAGCGGGTCGGGCCAGCAATCGGGTTCTGAGATAGGACGCCCGCGCTCGGCTGCGTTTTTTGCATCTCGCGAGTGTCTGCTTTGGGTCGAAAGCGGACTCTACGAAGATCACGCTGGCACGGCTAAACCGGGGCCCTGCCTGATCTGCGTGGAGATTTTCGAGCTCACGCGGCAGACCAATTCACTGCGCCGGTCCACGCTGTGATAAGCACGACCACCCCAAACGCGATGCGGTACCACGCAAACCAGCGGAAGTCGTGCGTCGCGACGTAGCGCGTGAGCCAGCGGATCACCAGGAACGCCGAGACGAAGGACGCGATGAGCCCGACCGCCCATATGCCGAGGTCGTCGGTCGAAAGCAGCCCGCGGCTCTGGTACAAGTCGTAGGCCCCGGCCGCGATCAGCGTCGGCACGGCGAGAAAGAACGAGAACTCGGTGGCCGCCTTGCGCGACAGGCCGAACAGCATCCCGCCGATGATCGTCGCGCCCGAGCGCGAGGTCCCCGGGATCAGCGCGAAGCATTGCGCCAATCCGACCTTGAGGGCGTCCAGGGCCGTCATGGCCTGCGTGTTTTCCACCCTGAAGCTTCGCTCTTTTCGCTCAACCCAAAGAATGATCACGCCGCCGACGATGAAAGCGAGGGCGACCGGCACCGGCGCGAACAGGTGGCCCTGGATCCAGCCCCCGAACAGCAGGCCGAGCAGCGCCGCGGGAACGAAGCCGATGGCGAGGTTGCGCCACAGCCGCAGGTCGATGCGAAAAAACCGCGCGCGGTATTCCCACAGCACGGCGAGCATCGCGCCGGTCTGGATCGCGACGTAGAACACTTCCCGGCTCGGGTGGTTGAAGCCGAGGAGGTCGCCGGCGAGGATCAGGTGCCCGGTGCTCGAGACCGGAAGGAACTCGGTCAGCCCTTCGACGATGCCGAGGACGAGGGCGCTGACCAGGTCCCTCATTTCAGAAAAGCGGTGATGCTCGGCCAGTAGTCGGCGTGCTCGTCGGTGGTGTTGTGTCCGGCGCCCTCGAGGCCGACCCAGCGCTTCGGCCCGCCCCAGGCGTCGTACAGGCGCCTCGAGCGCTCCGTCGGGATGATGTCGTCGCGCATCGCGACGAGGCACAGAAGCGGCGCGGCGATCTTGGTCGCCAACGCGGCCGAGTCGAAGCGGTGCTTCAGCATCCAGCTCACCGGCAGGAACGGGTAGTGGTGCTTGCCGAGCTCCACCATGCTGTCGAACGGCGCAACCAGAACCACGCCGGCGACCGGGCGCGCAGCGGCGAGCTGCACCGCGACGCCGCTGCCGAGGCTGCGGCCGAACACGTAGATGCTTTTCGCAGTTCCCGAAAACCTTTCATGCCAAAGGAAGGCATCCGACACGAGCGCCGCTTCCGAGGGCGAGCCGGCGCTCGCGCCGTAGCCGCGGTAGTCGACCAGCAGCCAACTCACCTGCGGCGCGCCCCGCGCCACGGCGTCGAGCATCCACGAGACTTCCTCGGCGTTGCCGCCGAAGTAGATCACGAGCGGCGCTCCGGGCGCCCCTTTGGCGTGCCAGGCATGCAGGCGCGTGCCGTCGGCCGCGTGCACGAAGACGCTTTCCACCGCGCCGCGCTGCGCGATGGCGACGCGCCGCGCCTCGGCGAGCTGCTGCGGATGGAAGATCAGGCTGTCCTGCGCCAGGTACATCATCAGCGGGAACGCCAGCGCGACCACCACGGCGATCTGCGCCAGCGAAACCAGCAGGCCCGATTCCGCCATCGCACGCATCACCGGGTTTTTCGGCTAGGTCTTGGTATAGAGCTCGCCGCCCTTCTTCACGAACTCGACGGCTTTTTCCTTCAGCCCTTTCTCGACGTAGTCGCGCACGTCCTGCGTGATCTTCATCGAGCAGAAGTGCGGCCCGCACATCGAGCAGAAGTGTGCCACCTTGGCGCCCTCCTGCGGCAGAGTCTCGTCGTGGAACTCGCGCGCCGTATCGGGGTCGAGCCCGAGGTTGAACTGATCGGCCCAGCGGAACTCGAAGCGCGCCTTGGACAGCGCGTTGTCGCGCAGCTGCGCGCCGGGATGGCCCTTGGCGAGGTCGGCGGCGTGCGCCGCGATCTTGTACGCCATGATGCCGTCCTTGACGTCCTTCTTGTTCGGCAGCCCGAGGTGCTCCTTGGGCGTGACGTAGCACAGCATCGCGGTGCCGTACCAGCCGATCATCGCCGCGCCGATCGCGCTGGTGATGTGGTCGTAGCCCGGCGCGATGTCGGTGGCGAGCGGCCCCAGGGTGTAGAACGGCGCCTCGTCGCAGTGCTTGAGCTGCAGCTCCATGTTCTCCTTGATGAGCTGCATCGGCACGTGCCCCGGGCCTTCGATCATCACCTGGCAGTCGTTCTGCCAGGCGATCTTGGTGAGCTCACCGAGGGTCTTCAGCTCGGCGATCTGCGCCTCGTCGTTGGCGTCGTGGATCGAACCCGGCCGCAGGCCGTCGCCGAGCGAGAACGAGACGTCGTACGCGGCCATGATCTCGCAGATCTCGGCGAAGCGCGTGTAGAGGAAGCTCTCCTTGTGGTGCGTGAGGCACCACTTCGCCATGATCGAGCCGCCGCGCGACACGATGCCGGTCATCCGGTGCGCCGTCATTGGAATAAACGGCAGCCGCACCCCGGCGTGGATCGTGAAGTAGTCGACGCCCTGCTCCGCCTGCTCGATCAGCGTGTCGCGGAAAATCTCCCAGGTGAGGTCCTCCGCTTTCCCTCCGGTCTTCTCCAATGCCTGATAAATCGGCACCGTCCCGATGGGCACCGGGCTGTTGCGGATGATCCACTCGCGCGTCTCGTGGATGTGCTTGCCGGTCGAGAGGTCCATCACCGTGTCGGCGCCCCAGCGGATCGCCCAGGTCATCTTGTCCACTTCCTCGCCGATCGACGAGGTGACCGCGCTGTTGCCGATGTTGCAGTTGATCTTCACCAGGAAGTTGCGCCCGATGATCATCGGTTCGGTTTCCGGATGGTTGATGTTGGCCGGGATGATGGCGCGGCCGCGCGCCACCTCGCTCCTGACGAATTCGGGCGTTACGGCCCCTGGCAGGCTCGCCCCGAACGACTGGCCCGCGTGCTGCATCTCCAGGCCTGCGACCATGCGCTGGTTCTCGCGCAACGCGATGAACTCCATCTCCGGCGTGATGATTCCCTTGCGGGCGTAGTGCATTTGCGTCACGCAGCGGCCTTTTCTGGGCTTGCGGTGCAGGTCGAAGCGCAGCTCCGCGAGTTTCGGGTCGGAAAGCCGTTTTCTGCCGTACTCCGAAGTTGGACCGCCCAGCACCTGGGTGTCTTCCCGGGAAGAAATCCATTGCTCCCGCAAAGCCGGCAGGCCCTTCTGGATGTCGATCTTCGCCGCCGGGTCGGTGTACGGCCCGGAGGTGTCGTAGACGAAGATCGGCGGATTGCCGCCGCTTTGCGCGATCTCGCGCAGCGGCACGCGCAGCGGGCCGACGTGGATCTTGCGCGAATTGGGCAGCGGTTGAACCGCCGCGGCGTCGACGTGCGCGGCTGCGGCCAGGAACTTCGGATTGACGTTCATTTGCGTCTCCCTACGGCGGCATTACCCGCATCAGGTTCGAAGGGTGTCTCTCACCCGGATCACCCGATCCGGGACCCCCAACGCTAAGGCCACGATTATAATCGCTGGCCCATGAACTTAGAGCAGGCCCGGACCAACATGATCGAGCAGCAGATCCGCACCTGGGAGGTGCTCGACCAGGACGTGCTCGACCTGCTGTACGTGGTGCCGCGCGAGGACTTCGTGCCGCCCCGGCACCGCGCGCTCGCGTTCTGCGACATGGAGATACCCATCGAGGAGGGAGTAAAGGCGGGCGAGCGCATGTGGCAGCCCAAGATGGAAGCCCGCGTCCTGCAGGAACTGAACGTCGGGAGAACCGACCGCGTCCTCGAGGTCGGAACCGGGAGCGGCTACCTCACCGCGCTGCTTTCGCACCGCGCCGGCCGGGTGTTTTCGGTGGAGATCAAGCCGGCGCTTGCGGCGTTCGGCCGCGCCAACCTCGAGCGCCATGGCGCCGACAACGTCACGCTCGAGAGCGGCGATGCGGCGCGCGACTGGCCGGGCCACGCGCCCTACGACGTCATCGTGCTCACCGGCTCCACGCCGCGCCTGCCGCAAAGCCTGGTCGAGCAGCTCGCGCCGGGCGGGCGGCTGTTCGCCGTGGTCGGCGAGGCGCCGGCGATGACCGCGCGACTCGTGGCGGCAGGCGGGCCGGGCGCCTGGCACACCACGAACCTTTTTGAAACGGTGATCGCGCCGCTCGTCAACGCCGAGCAGCCGCCGCGGTTTCGCTTCTAGATGACCCCGATCACGCCGGCCGAGCTCGCCAGCTGGCTCGCCCGCGGCGCCGGCGAGAGGCCGGTGCTGCTCGACGTGCGCGAGCCCTGGGAGTGGCAGGCGGCGCGCATCGAGGGCGCGCGCCACATCCCGATGCGCGAGGTGCCGGCGCGGCTCGCCGAGCTCGACCCGGGCCTGCCGGTGGTCGCCATCTGCCACCACGGCGGCCGCAGCCAGCAGGTGGCGGTGTTTCTCGAGAAGAACGGCTTTGCCAAAGTTCATAACCTGCAGGGGGGCGTAGATGCCTGGTCCCGCACCGTTGACCCGGCTGTTCCGATTTACTAGCGTCTTCGCCGCTCTCGCGCTGCCGGTCCCGGCAACTTCCCAGGACCTGTTGCAGATCTGGCGAGAAGCTCAAGGCTACGACGCGGTGTACGCGGCCGCGCGCCACGCGGCCGAGGCCGGGCGCGAAAAAGGCCCGCAGGGGCTCGCGCTGCTGCTGCCGACGCTCGGCCTCTCCGCCAATGCGCAGCGCAGCCGCATCGAGACGGAGTTTCGCGCCGACCCCGCGGTGTTCCCGAGCACCACGCGCTATCCCGATTCGGCGAGCTACCAGCTCACTTTCACCCAGCCGCTGTTCCGCTACCAGAACTGGATGCAGTACGAGCAGGGCGGGCTGCAGGTGAAGCAGGCCGAGGCGACTTTCGGCCAGGCCTACCAGGACCTGGTCATCCGCGTCGCGCAGGCGTATTTCGACGTGCTCGCCGCGCAGGACACGCTCGCGCTGGTGCGCGCGCAGAAGGAGGCGATCGGCGAGCAGCTGGCGCAGGCGAAACGCAACTTCGAGGTCGGCACCGCGACCATCACCGACACGCACGAGGCGCAGGCGCGCTTCGACCTCTCCGGCGCGCAGGAGATCCTGGCGCAGAACGACCTCGAAGCCAAGCGGCGCGTGTTGCAGTTCCTGACCGGCAAGGAGCACGGCGCCGACCTCAAGCCGCTGCGCCCCGACATCAAGCTGCCGCCGCCGAACCCGAACAACATGGAATCCTGGGCCGATCTCGCCGGCAAGCAGGGCTACACGGTGCTCATCCAGGAGGCCGCCGCCGAGATCGCCGCCCTCGAGGTGAAACGCAACCGCGGCGCGCACTTGCCGACGCTCGACGCCTTCGCCACGCACGGCCAGACCGGCGCGTCGGCGACCAGCGAGAGCTCGATCGGTCGCGACACCACGCAGACGGTGATCGGCCTGCAGCTCGCGCTGCCGATCTTCCAGGGCTTCGGCCTGTTGTCGCGGGACCGCGAGGCCGCGGCCCTGAGCCTCAAGGCGCGCGAGGACGTGGAGAACGCGCGCCGCACCGCCATCCTCACCGCGCGGCAGGTCTTCCTCTCGGTGATCAACGGCATCGCGCAGGTCGCGGCGCTCGAGCAGGCGCTTATCTCCTCGCAGAGCGCGCTCGACTCGAACAAGCTCGGCTACGAGGTCGGCGTGCGCATCAACATCGACGTGCTCAATGCGCAGCAGCAGCTGTTCTCGACCCGCCGCGACCTCGCGCTCGCGCGCTACAACACCATCAACAACCATCTGCGCCTCAAGGCCGCCGCCGGCTCGCTGCGCGAGGAAGACCTCGCCGAGGTCAACCGCGCCTTAGTGCAATGAGGATCTCGAGGTGCCGCTGCGTCGCGCCCCGATGCGCTTCGCACAGCGCTTTCCCCGCCCGGGCCATCGCCTCGCGTTTCTCCTGATTCGCAAGCAGCGCCGCGGCCTGCCGCATCGCCGCGGCGGCGTCGGCCGCCTCGATCGCAGCCCCCGCCTCCAGCGCAAGGCGCGTCGCTTCGGCGAAGTTGAACATGCTCGGGCCGACCACCACCGGCGCGCCGGCGGCGAGCGCCTCGATCAGGTTCTGCCCGCCGAGCGGCAGGAAGCTGCCGCCGATCACCGCCACGTCGCATGCGGCGTAGTAGAAGGCCATCTCGCCCATGGTGTCGCCGAGATGCACGCGATCATCGGAACCAGGCAATGGGTTCCGGGTCCGCCTGGAATGTGCCAGGGCCCCTACTTCGTCGAAGCGCTGCGGGTGGCGCGGCACGACTACGATGAGCGCATCGGCGCTCGCATTCTCCAGAAGCAATTTCTCTTCGCCCTCCCGGGTGCTGGCGAGCAGGAGCACCGGCCTGCCGACTTGCCTGCGCCACTCGCGCCCGGCGGCGAGCTGCGCGGCATCGAGCGCCAGGTCGAACTTGAGGTTGCCGGTCACCTCGACGCGCGGCGCGCCGAGCGCGCGCAGGCGCCCGGCATCGGCCGCGCTCTGCGCGCAGGCGGCGGCGAGGCTGCGGATCGCCGGCGCCATCAGCGCGCGCCCGCGCCGGTAGCCGCGCGCCGACTTCTCCGACATGCGCGCGTTGGCGAGCGCCACGGGAACGCCGTGGCTCGCGCACAGCGCGAGCAGGTTGGGCCAGAGCTCGGTTTCCATCAGCACGCCGAGCCGCGGCCGGAAGTGCTCGAGGAACGCCTGCACCGACTCGGGATAGTCGTAGGGCAGGTACGTGGTGAGGACCGACTCGCCGTAGACCTGCCTCAGCGTCTCGCGCCCGGTCGCGGTGGTACAGGTGAGGAGAACCGTGTGGTCGGGCAGCGCCTCTTTCAGCGCGCGCACCAGCGGCGCCGCGGCGCGCGCCTCGCCGACCGACACCGCGTGCACCCACAGCGCCTTCGGGGGTCTGTCCGTCGAGTAAATTCCAAAACGTTCCTGGACGTTGTCGCGGTAGCCGGGCTCGTGCCGCCCGCGCCACCACAGCCGCAGCAGGATGAAAGGCAGCGCGAGGCGCAGCGCGAGCGTATAGAGCCGCCTCATCCGGGCGCCTGCCGCAGTGCATCGACTGCTTCGGCGACCGCGGGTTCGCGCCCGGCCGCTCCCACGTTCCTCGCGCGCGGCGCGCCGAAGATGCCGGTGAGCGCCGGATCCGAGCCGCAGTAGATGCCGACGGTCCGCGCGCCGAGCGCCGCGGCGAGGTGCGTGAGGCCGGTATCGAGGCCGACGACGCTTTGCGCGCCGGCGAAAAGGCGCGCCAGATCTTCCAACTCCATCCTTTCAGGTACTTTTCCTCCGACTGCAGAAGCGATGCGCTCGGCCCGCGCGCGCTCGGCCTCGCTGCCCCACGGCAGGATCGCGGGCGCGCGCAGCCCGCGCCCGAGCTCGATCCAGCGCGCCTCGGGCCAGAGCTTGTGCGCGCGGCTGGTCATCGTCAGCAGCACGACGTAGCCCGACTTCCCGGCCGCCGGAACGCTCAAGCCATAGTCGGGAGGACCCTGAACCGCATAGCCCAGCGCCTGCCCTGCCAGCAGGCGATTGCGTTCGACGGCATGCAGATCGCGGGGCACGGCGTGGCGCGCGTCGTAGAGCAGCGCGGCGAGCGGCTCGCGCGCGCTCGCGCGGTCCATGCCGTGATGCGTGCCGCGGGCGAGCTTGCCGAGGAGCGCGCTCTTCACCAGCGACTGGGTATCGACCACCGCGTCGTAGCGCGCGCCGCGCAGCTCGCGCCGCCACGCGCCGATCTCGGACCACACCGCAGGCTGCCAGAGCGCCGCGCGCCAGCGCCGCGCCGCGACCGGGATCACGCGCCGCACCGAGCGGTGCATGCGCGCGATGCCGGCAAAGGGCTCTTCGACCATCCAGTCGATCGCCGCGCCGGGAAGTGCGCGCGCCGCATCGGTCACCGCGGGACAGTTGTGGACTACATCGCCAAGCGACGAAGTCTTGACGAATAGTATTGTTCTCATTCGCTAGAATACGGCTCGCCGATTCTACGGGAATAATCTTTGAACCCCCTCTCGGCCGTCCTCATCACCCGCAACGCCGCTGCCATCCTCGAGCCCTGTCTCGACAGCCTCGCGTTCGCCGACGAGATCGTGGTCGTGGACTCGGGCTCGAGCGACGGCACCGCCGAGCTCGCCGCGCGCAAGGGCGCGCGCGTGGTGCAGAAGGAATGGCTCGGCTTCGGCCTGCAGAAGCAGTTCGCGGTCGAGCAGGCGCGCCACGACTGGGTGCTGTGCCTCGACGCCGACGAGCGCGTCTCGCCGCCGCTCGCGCAGTCGATAGAGAGGGCGCTCGCCGCGCCGGCGTCGCCCGTGTACCAGATGGCGCGGCGCAACCGCTTCCTCGGCCGCTGGCTCGCGCACGGCGAGGGCTACCCGGACTGGAGCCCGCGGCTCTTCAACCGCCTGAACGCGCGCTGGAGCGACGACCTGGTGCACGAGAAGGTGCTGTTCGCGGTCACTCCCGGCACGCTGCAGGGCGACCTGATGCACGACTCCAGCGACGACCTCACGGCGTACCTCGAGCGCCAGAACCGCTACACCACCCTCGCCGCGCGCCAGGCCTTCGAGCAGGGCAAGAGCGCGGGCGTGTTGCACCTGCTCTTCTCGCCGGTGGTGCGCTTCTTCAAGTTCTACGTCATGCGCCTGGGGTTCCTCGACGGCCTGCCGGGCCTGCTGCACATCTCGATCGGCTGCATGAACAGCTACCTCAAATACGCGAAGCTGATCGAGCTGCGGCGCGCGGAAAAGTAGGGGTGGTTGCCGCCGCTTGAGTCGCGGCAAATGGCCATATAGGATATCGAAATGGACATTTCGATCACCGACTTCAAGCAACACTGCCTCGAGGTGGTGCGCAAGGTCGAGCAGACCGGCAAGCCGGTCGCCATCACGCGGCGCGGACGCGTAGTCGCCCAGCTCGAGCCGGCGCTGCCTGCCGGCGCGCGCGCGCGCGGCAAGCCGTGGGAGCGGCTGCGCGGCCGCGCGAAGTGGCTCGCATCGGCAGGCGAAACGCTCGTCAAGGAGCGCGATCTGAAGGGGTTTTGATGGCGGTGCTGCTCGACACCCACGTCTGGGCGTGGTGGCTGTCGGGCGATGCCCGTCTCACCGCACGGGAGTGTGTCGCGCTCGATCGCCTTGCAGAGCGCCGCGAGCTCAGGCTGTGCGCGATCAGCCTCTGGGAAGCGCAGATGGCCTTTGCCAAGGGCCGCTTTCGGCCGCTCGATCCCTTCGAGGCGTGGCTGCGCGCGGCTGCGGCGCCGGAGGTGATCGAGATCGTTCCGATAGACGTGCGGGTCGCACTGGCCCTCAACGCGCTGCCTTCCAGCCTGCCCGGCGATCCCGCCGACCGCCTCATCGTCGCCGCGGCCCGCGCGCACGCCCTGCCGCTCGCCACGCATGACCGCCTGATCCGCCGCTCGCGCGCAACGCGCTTATGGCGGCCATGAGCACTCTTTGCCCGTGAAGGTCCTGGTGACCGGGGTTGCCGGCTTCATCGGCATGCACTGCGCGCAGCGGCTGCTCGCGCGCGGCGACGAGGTCGTCGGCATCGACAACCTGTCGTCCTACTACTCGGTCGAGCTGAAGAAGGACCGCCTGAAGCAGTTGTCCGGGGCGTTCCGTTTCGAGCAGATCGACATCGCCGACGACAAGCGCTTGACGGCATTCTTTTCGAAAGAAAAACCCCAGTCGGTGCTGCACCTGGCAGCACAGGCCGGGGTGCGCTACTCGCTCGAGAACCCCGGGGCGTACGTGCAGGCGAACGTGGTCGGCTTCGGCAACGTCCTCGAGTGCTGCCGCCGCGATCCGCCGCGGCACCTGGTGTTCGCCTCGAGCTCGAGCGTTTACGGCGCGAACGCCGGGCTGCCCTGGTCGGAAGCCGACAACGTCGACCACCCGGCGAGCCTGTACGCCGCGACCAAGAAAGCGAACGAGCTGATGGCGCACGCCTACAGCCACCTCTACGGCCTGCACGCGACCGGGCTGCGCTACTTCACGGTGTACGGCCCCTGGGGGCGCCCGGACATGTCGGCGCTGCTGTTCGCGCGCGCCATCCTGGACGGCAAGCCGATCGCGGTGTTCAACCACGGCGACATGCAGCGCGACTTCACCTACATCGACGACATCGTCGAAGGCACGCTGCGCGTGCTCGACCGGCCGGCGCGCTACGCGATCTACAACATCGGCAACCACCAGCCGGTGGCGCTCCTCGACTACATCGCGGCGATCGAGCGCGCGCTCGGCAGGAAGGCGAAGCTCGAGATGAAGCCGATGCAGCCGGGCGACGTCAAAGCCACCTATGCGGATACGCGGGCGCTGAGAGAAGCAGTCGGCTTCGCGCCGTCAACGCCGCTCGAGACCGGGCTCGCGCGCTTTGCCGCGTGGTTCAGGCAGTATTACCGGGAGGGCTAGAAAATGTACGACTTGCCGTTCAGCGTCTTTTGCAGGAATTGCGGGACTTATGGCAGGCCGACCAAAGAGCAAACGGAAGACAGAGCGCCCTATCGCTGTCATCAATGCGGCAATACCTGGCGACCGTTCAGCGGTAAAGAAGATTCCCTAGAGGCACCCCCCTACCCAGACTGAGACGTTCCTATTGCGGCACCGACGCTCCGGTGACCGCGATTTTCATGCCGCTAGAATACGGGAAATGCTCGCGGTCATCGGCGGCAGCGGCGTGTACGGCATCGAGGGCCTGCGCAAGACCCGCTGGACGCGCGTCAAGTCCTCCTTCGGCAAGCCTTCGGACGCGATCCTGGTCGGCGAGCTCGAAGGCCAGCCGATCGCCTTCCTTCCGCGCCACGGCCGCGGCCATCCAATCCCGCCGAGCGCGATCAACTTCCGCGCCAACATCGACGCGCTCAAGCGCCTCGGCGTCACCGACATCGTTTCGGTGAGCGCGGTCGGCTCGTTGCGCGAGCACCTCGCGCC
>Ga0247727_10017578_pt1 | contig 11370 bp, 27 predicted proteins | sample WisWelCaveWW1625_FD_202498 | JGI IMG/M metagenome (GOLD analysis project Ga0247727, IMG submission 202498) | Biofilm microbial communities from Wishing Well Cave, Virginia, United States - WW16-25 | ecosystem: Environmental > Aquatic > Deep subsurface > Groundwater > Cave microbial mat | place... | reverse complement strand
GAGAGCAGCCAGTCATTCATAAAGGCTGCGTCGGGGGCGGCGGGCACGGCCCACGGTTTGACCGCGTCGATCTTCGCGATCATCTCCTTGGCCATGTTCTCGACCCGTTCGATCGAGTACTGCCCCCTCCCGGATCGACATGAGGAACGACCGCTCCGTGTCCTCCTTCCAGATCACGGGCTCGCCGCCGGTGGCGATCTGTCCGGCGTCCATGAGCAGCCGGATCAAATGGCAGGACCACTTGTTGTTGGGCTTGCCGCCGGTCGTGTGCAGGTACGAGCCCTTGGAAAGCTTCTGGAGCTGGCCGAGCGCGTAGCCGATGTACTGCTTGACCGTATGCTCGGAGAGGAGCCGCCTGCGCTCCCGCTTGAGCTCACGCCATGCGGAGGTCTCGTACGTATTGCGGTCGGTCCAGAGCGCCTCGACGATCGAGGGATTGCCCTTGAGCAGGAGGCCGCAGAACTTGCCCACTTCGTGCACCACCCAGTCGGGCTCATGTCCATCGAGCGTATAGGCCGGCATGTGCAGACCCACGAGCTGCTCCGTCGGCGGCGCGTAGATGCCGAAGTAGTCCTCGTCGGATTCCGGCATCGCGAGGTTGTAGCTCTGGGATCCGGCGATTCTGGCGAAGACGAGCTGGCCCGGATAGGGCCTCCTGACGAATTCCTCGAAGTTCATGGAGTGACCACCTTTTTCTGAAGTTGCTTGGCGCGACGGACGGCCTTGAGGCCATTCTGGATCGACTGATCGACACGGATGCTCCGGCAATCGGGCACGTAATGGTCGATGTGCAGCTCGCCTTGGGCGATCTTGTTGTGGTCGATGATCCAGATCTCGCCCGGATCGCGGTCGGCGTAGACCGAGTAGAGCTGCGGTCCGACCACTTCGATGACGATGCGGTTCTTGGTCTTGGACATTGAATCCTCCTTCTAGAAGCCCGACACGGGGCGTCCATGGCATTTACAAAATCAGTCGGGATCGATCATGGTAGGCATGATTGATGCGAGACAAGAACATCTCCACGGCGGATGCTCGATGTCCGGCTTGGAAGGATCGTAGTCGGGCCGCATAACTGGGACCGGCTGCGGCTTCATCTCGTCTTTCCTTGGCCTCGAAGCGCTCTTCTTCCGGTGCTTAGGCGTCTTCATGATTGCGGGTCTCCCACAACTTCTCCGCATCAGAGCGGTAGACGAAGAACATGTACACGGTGTCGCCGCCCATGTCGCTGTCGCTGGGCGTCGGAAGCGCGAGGCATGGGTATTGCGTTGGGCTGTCGCTGATGTCCCACTCCGGCTTGGAGAACAGATGATACGGCTGCGGATAGTTGAGCTTGCGCTTGTAGGCGGCCCATTCCTTTTCGTTCCTGATGAGCGTCCAATTCTCGAAGAGCTTCCTGTTCCCTTCCGGATCGATCTTCTCAGTGAGCGCCTTGTAGCTCGCCATGAGCTTCTGGTACTCCGGCGTCTTCGCAGCTGCGTACTTGACATGGATGTCGACGTAAAGATCGGGCGAGTAGAACAAGAAGATCGACGCCTCCCAGATCTTCCTGAAGTCCCGGAGCGCGTCGTCGAGCTCATCAGGCGTCATGTCGGGCGTGGAGGGAATCCGGTCAAGCACGAGCTGGAGTCGCTGGACCTCCTGCGTCAGATCCTCGACGGTCGCTTTTCTTGGCTGCGGCTTCTTGGGCACTGGCGGCCTCCTTCTTGCACTTGTTGCAGAGCTTCTCGGACGGCTTCTTCGCCCGGAAGCCACGATGACACTTCGAGCAGAACTTGTTCATGCCGTGGCTATCCTTCTTTTCCTTGGATTGGCTCCGTGGTAAAATCCGGCAGGAGGAACCGACATGCCGCAGCTCTTGGAGATCTCCGGAATCGACACGTCGCAAGGGTTGCCCGTGCCAGACGGGGCCGGCAGCCTCGGGAATCCCGGCTTCCTCGCACCTCCCAAGGAGGAGTCGATCTACACATCGCTCCTTCTGACGGCCAGCTCCGTCATCACCATCGCATTCCTGATCCGCGCGCTCCCCAAGGAGCGGCCCGGCTTCTGGCAGGTCGTCGGCTACGCGGCGCTTTCAGGCGCGGCCGTGGGGACATTGCGGGGGCTCGCCAGCATCATCGCCAGCGCCAAGATGGAATAGGCGCTAATGAACATCGGTCACTTGTGGGCTATGGCTCGCTCATGAATTGCGGTCATCATGACTCCTTCCTTGCTACCTTCCTGCGCCGGGCGAGTTCGCAAGCCTCGAGATAGGCTACTGCCGCTGCCGCGAGCTGCGTCGTTTCCTCTTCGATCCTCCACGGCTCTTCTCGGAGGGCTTTGGAGACTTCGCCGAGCTCCTCGGTGAGGACCTGCAGCCAGTGCAGATGGCTAATGCTCAGGTTGAATCCCTTCCGGCGATGCTCGAGCCGCTCTTCTTTGACCTTCTCGAGAACCGCGTCGCGGATGTTGGCATTGCCGTACATGTCCGCCGGCAACTCAGTCGAGTCTGGAATCGGCGTGCTTGACCGCGCGCCCTGACACTTACAGTCGGCATCCTCCCGCCGGAGACATTGCCAGCCCATGGTTCGAACGCCCCTACCGATCCGGTACCCATGAAACGTATGACCGCAGAAGTTGCACCGCTCCCGGTCGAGACATTCCTTGTGGATCAGCCGGCTGATCGGCGACTTAGGGCAATCGCAATGGCAGTCCGAGCCGCATGTGAAGCAACGACGAGTCATACTTTCTCCTTGGTTGTGCTCAAGAATGAAAGGGGTAGGGAGGCCGCTAGCATGGACCCGTGCGCACCGCCTCCCCACCTTGTCCCGTAGCCTCAGGGACGAGCACGCTTTCTATGCCTTCCAAACGGACCGCTGTCGAGCTCCAGAAACCGTTCGCGCTGCATCCTGTCCGTCTGCACGATGTCAACGAGCTTGCCTCCCGCCTTGACGATGGCCTTCTTGAGAAACTCCACCGTCTGTGCATTGGCGCATTCAACCCTGTGATAGAAAATAATGGCGTGAGGCCATGCCCGGCCCTCGAACATGACGACGAACTTCGGATCGATCTCCGCGAAGCCTTCGTACTTCCGTGCATCGGTCTTCATCATAGATCTCCATGCGCCACGAGACGCGCCTCCGGCGACAGCCGCTCCAGTTCAGCCGTCCGAAAGTGCACCTCGTCGTCACATTGCTTGCCGCAAGTGCAGTGCGGCTCCTTCCCTTTCGGATGCTGCGGCGATGGAAACGTCTCGCAGATGCTCCGCCACCGGGCGACATGCCTGCCGTCCAGATCTGGGAAGACGGGCTGCACCCACTGGGTCGGAAGACCCCATTGCTTGAACCGCGCATTCGATGTTGCCGCATCAGCGGCAGTCAGCTGGTGGCGTTTCTCAAAGCATTGGGTCTCCGAATTGAACAGGAAAAACAACAACGTGTCCGGCTTCTTCATGCTATTCCTCGAAGACTTTCCGCTCCTCGTGGATGATGATGGGCCCCTCCGCCCGCCACATGATCGGCGTAGCGACATGAATCTGTTCCTCCGGGGCTCCGCGCGCCTCCATGAGGACAAGCCACGCCAAGATGCTGCCGGCGTCCATCTCCGGCGGCTTCACGCAGCCATTGGCCCACTTGATCCAGCCGCTTAACTCCGCCTTGGCTTGGAGAATCCTCACAAAGGAGGCCGGCAGCTCCACCGTAACGCGTACCCGCTTGACGCTCATGGACGCCTCCGCTTGAGTTTCATGTACTTGGCGATCTCCTTCGGATCGGTGATCTCCCGGACCGATTCGGTGCGAGCTTCGCCGCCCTGATCGACCTCTTCCTCGTAGGAGAGCTGCTCGGACTCGTGCGGATGATTCTTGGCCTGCTTGGCATCCGTGGCCTTGACGATGATCTTGGCCGTAACAGTCGCCTGCGGATAGACTTCGACCACCTCGAAGATCTTCTGCTTGGTCATGTTCATTCCTCTTCGAATCCGAACCAGCGGGCGTTGGGATACCGCTCCAGAAACTTCTTCGCCGTGATGGTGTGCTCCTCGTCATCGATCCCGGTGTGGTAGTAGGTGTTGCCCTTCTTCCAGCTGAGCCGATGCGTCGCCCGCAAGATGCCGCTGACCATGTGGGCGCTCACCCAGACGTTGATCTCTTTCTCCTTCTGGCCGATCTCCTTGGCCTTGGCCAGAAACTCCGCCGTCGTCATTCCCTGATCAGGCATGAATCCTCCTTTACGGCCGGGCCGCTGGCTGCAGCACGACATCCATGCAGCGGGGGCATAGATTGGAATAGCCGTCACGAGTGCCTACGTCGGCGACCCTGCGCCGGCAGCGCTCGCAGAACGGCAGGTCGCAGGGAACGACCTTGACGTAAAGGCCGGCAATCGTCGTGGATTCGCGCCCAACCCGGCGCTCGGCGAATATGACATTGGCAACTTTGAAGAGCTCCCGCAAAGCCGGTAGCCCAAGGCCCTCCAGATGGCGATAGATCGCATCGGTCTCGCAGAAGAGCCGGACTTCCATCTCCTCGCTGCGCATCGGGGGCTCGCCGTCCCAGCACTCCATGACGACAACATCAGCGTCGCTATAGTCCTCGCGCTCGGGCAGGATGAAGCACGACCCCGGGATCGGCCGCCATGGCTTGACGGTGAAACCAGAGCGCGGTGCGACCATCTCACGCATTCCTTCGTTATGGCAGGACATCACATAGAGCGGATTCGGGGTCGTGGGAAAGACGCCACCCGGCACCGCCATGCCGTGCAGCCGGTCGACCAGATCGACGGCAGGCAGCATGTTGCCCTGATAGCGCACGTAGCCTCCGGGCATTCCATGCACAAGAAGGATCATCTTCTCCATCGAGGTCGCCGTCTTGAAGACGACATACTCGACCGTCGGATCCTTCGTAAAGGCCATGATGCGCCGCGCGTCACGGCCATAGACCTTGAGTTGGAACATAGTCAATCCTCATTCTGGGTTCTCGACCTCGCCGAGGCCAGCCCGCCCGGCCTCGTTCTGCGTCTTGTGCCGCTCATCTTGGGCGATTTTCTTGAGAGCGCCAATGAGCCCGTCCACTCCCTCGACCACGATCTTCGTCAGTCGCGCGTTTTCGTCGGCCGCCTTGATGATCTCGTCCACCTTGGCGGCATCGACCTCGATCTCGCGGACGGCAGAGACCTCGATCTCCCCGCCTTGGAGCTTTCGAGCGCCGCCCATGATCTGAACGGCTTCGGCAAGCATCATCTCATCGCGGGTAACGCCATAGGTCGTGCCGCCGAAAGTGCCCGATATCTCGTCGTACAGGATGACCTGCCTCTCGGGCACGTAGAGGCAGTAGGTGTAGATCTGCCCATGGATATGCCACCCACGGACGACCCGGCTGTAGAAAATTGCCTTCATGTAGGAACTCCGGATTAGAGGTTGATGTACTCTTTCGAGGCGTCCCCGCCGGGACGCCGACGGCCGCTATAGGGATGTCGCATCCAACCTTGGGGTTCCGACTCCTTGGCCGGATCCCAGCGGTTCATCTCCGCGACTGCGGCCGCTGGCTCATCGAATCACCATCCATTTGAGTAAGTCATCCCGTCGGTCGGCCCGATGACGATCCGCGCTCGTCCATAGGTAAGCGGGATCACTTCGACCGTACGGCCATCCGGGAGATCGCGCTTGCCGTAGGACATCATCCGATCCTCCTATGACGAAGCCATGTGCTCGTCCCCACGATTGAAGTCGAGGATGACCACGTGGCAGTCCACGCACTCGATCGCGACGTTCTCGGCCTCCTCTTTCGAATGGCCGTAATAGGCGCACTCGATCTTGTGCCCGATGTGCTCAAGCAGCTCTTTGAACGTCGAGACGCTCATGGGTTCTCCTTGTGCGTGCCGTGGTCGCAATCCGTCGCCCGGTGGATCATCCACACGCCCATCGCGAAGCCCCTTTGGGCGGTCTTTCCAGCCACTCCAGCGAAGAAGCCCAAGAGCCAGAAGGGCGTAACGAGAAGAAGCGCCGGCAAGAAGAGCATGATCTCAATCCATGTGAAGCGGCTCAGGCATTCCTTGCACTGCGAATAGTTCATTCTTCCTCCGAGCTAGAGTGGCCGTAGACTTCCTTCTGAAGTTCCTTCGTCGGCGTCACCTCTGCGTAGGTGACATCCTCGCCATGGAAGTCGCCGGCGCACGCGAAGTTCCATCCTTCGTCGAAGCTCTTGACCAAGAACGTGAGCTCCGGATACTTTTCCGCCGCCGCTATGAAGACAGGGACAGGTGGGCTCCACGCCGTCTCGAAGCGAAACTCCAGACGGCCGTCTTCCTTGGCGCAGATCTCAAGGTCGTAAGAGTTCCACTTCGTACCCCAGTTCTTGATCGACCACTCGTACCATGTCGGGGCCCCGAACTTCCTCAGGTTCGACTCGTAGTGATCGGCCTCGATCTTGCACTTGGGATCCCGCTTGAGCAGGAAGGCGCGGAGCTCCTCCACATCTGTCACTCCCGCTTCCTTGACCCATGGATATTCAAGGATGTCGCTTGGATCGCCATACCATGCGGCATGCCCTATGCTTCCGAGACTTCCGCTTCTGGTATGTTCGAGCTCCTCGGGCATCGGGATGAGCACATTGAAGTCGAGGTATTCCCTTGGCTTGCTTCCGGACTGGACCTCATCCCCGACGTCGACGATGCACTCCGTGCGGAACCGCTCGACGGCATCCTTCGGTCCGGTGACGACGACTCGATGCGTGACGTGGTTGGGCATCTCTCCCCCTATGCGAACGGCATCCGCTCGCGCAGTTCCTTCTCGGAATCCATGACCTCTCCTTGTATGCTCCAGTTCGTGCGGATCTCCGAGTCCATGGGCCTTGAGTCTCTCGATTTTGCGCCGATGGGGCATGGCTTTCCGCGCGATGGAGTCGACATCACGCCAGACGAGATCCTCAGTGAACCCTATCGGGTGATCGGCCGCTATGAAGACGTCGTCATGCAGCCCGAAGGATTCACGGTCTTACCGCAGCCGAGGCTCGAGACGACCGCGATCCGGATGACCGAGGCCTAGGGCTGCTCCGGCACGTCCTCCATCTTGGTGATGTGGAAGTTCCGGATCTTCGTATCGATGACCTTGGAGTCGGTGGTCTTGGAAACAAACTTGTAGTCCATCTCAGTGACAAATCGCTCGGCCACTGCCTCGGGGCTGGCCGTAGAAGAGGAGCGCAGGATGACCCGTGTCTCCACGACGATGTAGATGTCTCTCATGGCCGCTTCAGGACCTCCTCGAGCATCTCCGCGTCCTGATCGGCGTGCTCGGCACGGTCGCGCATCTCGACCGCCCGCTTCCTCAGGTACTGCGGGAACCCATCGAGGAACCGCTTGAAGACCGACTTCACCTGCAGGCTATTGCTGGCGCGATCGAGATAGCCCTCCTCAAGGAGGACCGTCATCTTCTTGACCCAGCAATTGGGGTGCCGGGAAACGCCTCCGGGATTCATGAACCACCAGAACCGGATGCCGCTGGGGTGAATGGCATCGAACCGGATCTTGTTCATCATCGGAATCGGGTGCTGCACAACGAGGTCGGTGATGCCGATCGCTTGCAGGTGCTCCCACGGATACTCCGTGAGCGGCAGGTCGCCCGGCAGGCAGTACTCGATGTACATGCTGCCCATTCCCCGCCCGGGATCCTTGGCGTCGACTTCCGTGCGCACGGCCTTCAGGGCTTCGGCATGCTTGACGATTTCGCGCCAGTTCATGATTCCTCCTTGGTTTGCTTGCCCTCCCGTGCGCCTTCAAGGCTCACGGTGACATTGCCTTCCTTGTTGATGTCCGGCCAGTAGACGAGCTCCAGCTGCCCAGCGAAGCGCTGAAGCGCCGCGACATATCCGTGCCCCGGTCGTGAGTAGGCGTCTCCATAGCCATCCACTTGGAATATGATCGCGCTCGGAGTGATGATGATCTTGCCCGTAATCGTCTCGGTGCGCATGTCATCCCTGAGCACAAAGGGGATCTTTCGCTCCCCAGAAAGCGGATTGGACTGGACCCGCTTCTTGTCCTTGAGATCCCATGAGAAGGCCGTGCATTGACAGCTCTGCGCAAGACATGAGGTCGGAGCACCATCTAGGTACGGCGTCAGCGTGACGTGCTGAAGATACGTGTGCCGGCAGGTGCACATGGCCGTCATCGGCGGCAGGTCGTTGATCTGGTTCATCAAGCTCATTTCTTCTCCCCGAAGTTCGACCACTTCTTCGTGTCCGAGATGACCTCGCCGTGCTCGATCATCCATTCACCCTTGGCTATGATGCAGTCCGTGCCCATGCCATCGCACCGGTCGCAGACCCATCGGGCCTTGTGCGTAAACTCGTTCGACGAATATTCGTCATGACATCGATGCCAGAACTTGTCGCAGTTCTTCTTGCTCTTCTCAATCGCCAGATAGCGCTTCTTGTGCCCCCACCAGAGGAACACGCAGAAGAACCTTTTGGCCCATGTCATGGGAGCTCCTTTCGGATCTCGTCCTTGGCACGTTGACGCACTTTCTTCGTCGCGCGTTTCTTGAGAACCGTGCGCGTCGGCACCGGGATCTTCTTGAAGCTCTTCTTTCCCAGATCGAGCCGGACGTCGGAAAGACTCATGCCTCGGAACGTGGCGTCGACAAGCTTACGCCGGCGGGCCCCCGGACGGGGATGCTTCATGGTCTCCTCGCTTTGCTCTTCTGCCGGAAGGGCCAGAGTCTCCAGCAGCGGACGCACTGGACCGACTTGTCGTTGTATGGAATGAACCAGTGGCTGCACGGCTTCTCATCCAACTCGGCGAATTTCGAGTAATCGATGTCTGGCACGAGACAAGGCTGCAGATGTTCCACGTCCTGCCTTATATAGCAGCCTGTGCCCAAGCAGCGACGATAGTACCCGCCTTCCAGCACCTTGGGGAACCACTGGCCCCATGTATGCTCCGCCCGGCCATTGGAACACCGCTTTCGCTTGGATTGTCTGTTCACCTTACGTATACTCCTAGCAGGGTCGTTTCTAGGACCAATTTTGGAGGGTCCATATATGGACCAGCAGGCGCTCGTAAGCAATCCCGTCGGCGAGAAGAAGAGCGATGTACTCGCCTTCCTCGAGCTGGCCAGCGCAACGGCGGCAGACCTGATCAAGAGGGCACCAGCCGCCCTTGATCATACGCCGGTCATGCCGGTCATCCGCTCACTCCAGAAGATCTCGAATCTGGCATGGGCGCTCCGGAAGTACCCGATCATCGACGTCAGCTTCTTTTCGATGTCGCGCCGGGATCTGATCTCGGTCTCACAGCCGAATGGCACGGCCAAGGAGATCATGCTCTGGGTCCCCGTCTTCGCGGCGGGACATGCCACGATGTCTGGGCTGATGGGATCAATGGGAATGGGATCTACCGACACTTCCGCGACCTTCGATCCGCAGTACGGCCACGTCAGCTTCGATTTCACGAGACCTGCCGAAACCCAGATGCAGATCAACCGCGATGAGATCAGCCGACAGGGCCTCTATGGATCGAGCATCACGCTCAAGGCCATGCGCCCGAGGATCCCGGCCAAGGTCATGGCGCATGTCAATGACATCTCGGGCAAGTTCGACCAGACGGCGCTCGTCTGGGAGGCGTCGTGGAAGGGCGAGGTGCGCGTCGACCCGTTCATCATCGGACAGATGTTCGACACGTGGTTCCTCATCGACCAGTTCGACCTGAGCAAGATGGAACACTACGTGTTGTCCGAGTTCGTCAAGTCGAAGTAGGATGTTGGTGAAGCCCCGGCCGCCGTATGGGCCGGGGCTTTTCTAGGAGAGCCAGATGACCAAGCTCATGGGACCCGGGGCCATGGCCGTCCCGTCGGATCTCGAAGATGTCACGCCGCCGGGTCCGATGCCCGACAAGAAGACCTCCCGACGTCTCTACCTCACCGGTCGCCGGAAAAGCTTCGATCCGATGTTCGACAGTTTCATCGTCCGGGCCGGAGTCGATGTCGAAGAGCAGCTGCTTTTCGCCGTTCCGCAGGGCATGACGTGGTATCTCGACTGGGAAAAGTCGTGGTCGAAGCCGGAGCAGTCGACCGATTCAGCGGGGCCGAAGACGAGCCGGGACACGAACTTCATGGTCTCCGGTTCGCTCGGCTATCCCCTCTACGCCTACTGGACGTGGATGAAGGTCGTCTTCGAGCGCTGGGACAATCCAAGCGATGCCGCCGAGGTCTTGACGACCGGCGAGATACGGCTGACGATCGGGACACATTCACGGGTGATCCCGCTTTCGAACATGACGCCGATCCTGCCCGATGGAGCCGACAAGGACTTCGGGAAGAAGATCTCGAAGAGCGGCTTCTTCTGGCCGTGGCTCAAGCTCGACGTCGGGCCTTACTTCGTCAGTTCAACCCACATCGTCGACGGGCGGCTGCGCGTCAAGGGCATCCGCGCTGGCCGCGTGCAGGGCAAGGTGATCCTCGGCCCGACCCTCTATGTGCCGGAGCGGTCATGAAGCATCTCTACATGGGACCCATGGAAGTCGGCGTCTGCGAGATCTGCGGGAAGAGCGGCTACGACGCCGTCCACTTCAAGAACGGGCTCAACATCCCCTGCGATTACGACAACGGACCCTGCGCCTGCGGGGCATGGCACAAGCCCGAGGACTTCGCCGGTGAATGGAGCCGGATCGCCAAGATGACCGAAGCCGAATTCGTCGACTGGCTCAAGGAAAACTGGCAAGGATCTTGGATCGTGCCGGAAGGGCGGATCAGTCTCCCGCACCGCTACGAGCTCATCGAGACCCTTGAACACGTCGGACAGAAGACATGAACAAGGAATTCGAGGACTGGCTCGACGCCAAGATCAAGGAGCACGTCCCTCTTAATCAGCCCATCACGAAGGAATCGCTGGCGACAATCGTGCGGGACGCGCTGGTCCACGTCTCCACCGTCGAGGAGGTGCTTCGCCTCGACAACGAGAAAAAGAAGATCGAGCATGTGTTCAGCCAGCTTGACTCGACCTACCGGGACCTCATCGACCAGATCCGCGACTGCTGCGGCCTTGAGACGAATCCCCGGGGATGCACAGGAGCTGGATGCGATTTCCTCAAGAGGATCGCCATCCAGCTCCTGTCCGTACTTCCCAAGGAAAAAGAACGGGGGCAATGAATTGAACAAGGCCTTACAATCCGAAGGATCCTCGTTCTGCAGCCCCCAATATTGACGGAAGGCCGGCCTAATCGGCCTCAGCCTCCCCGGATTCCACTTCGACTTCCTTCTTGACCTCCTTCTTGTCGAGCGTCTCCAGATCGAGCTTCTTGACGTCCTCGATCTGGCCGGTGCCGCCCTTCAGAACCATCGGGATGTAGCGGAGGATCGACTCCGCCCAGCCGAACACGAAATAGACCCCCGGATAGTTCGATGGAGCCG
>Ga0247727_10017576_pt1 | contig 11371 bp, 12 predicted proteins | sample WisWelCaveWW1625_FD_202498 | JGI IMG/M metagenome (GOLD analysis project Ga0247727, IMG submission 202498) | Biofilm microbial communities from Wishing Well Cave, Virginia, United States - WW16-25 | ecosystem: Environmental > Aquatic > Deep subsurface > Groundwater > Cave microbial mat | place... | reverse complement strand
CAAACCGGGGCTTGGCATACATTGCGCGCTGAGGCCTGAACAAAAAGCGAGGGAGGCGCCGATGTACAAGGCAGGGCAATTGCTCAAGGTCTTGGGTCTGCTGCTCGCTCTGACGATGCCGGCGACGGCGCAGGAATACCCGACCAAGCCAGTGCGGCTCATCGTTCCGTTCCCGCCGGGCGGCAGCAACGATGTCGTCGGCCGCATGGTTGCCACCCAGCTCGGCGCACGGCTCGGCAAGCAGGTGTTCGTGGACAATCGCGGCGGCGCCGGCGGCGTGCTCGGCACGGAGGTTGCGGCGAACGCGCCGCCCGATGGCTATACACTGCTCGTCATCTCGCTGGCGCATGCCGTCAATCCGGGCCTCTACAAGCTGAGATACGATCCGATCAAATCGTTCGTGCCCATCGCCATGCTCGGGTCGGGCGTCAACGTGCTGTGCATTCATCCGTCCGTCCCGGTCAATACGCTGCAGGAGCTCATTGCACTCGCCAAGCAGAAGCCGGGAGAGCTCAACTATGCATCCGCGGGCCCAGGCAGCTTCCAGCACATGGGCTCCGAGCTGTTCAAGCTGATGGCCGGAGTCAATATCGTGCACATACCGTTCAAGGGCGGCGGACCGGCGATGATCGACGTGGTCGGCGGCCACAGCCAGCTCGTGCTCAGCTCGCTCATTCAGACCATGCCCCACATCCGTTCAGGCAAGCTCAAGCCGCTTGGAACCGGCGGGGCGAAACGCTCGGCCATCCTGCCCGACGTTCCGACCATTGCCGAGGCCGGAGTGCCCGGCTACGAGATGGCCAACTGGTGGGGCATTGTTGCGCCCGCCGGCACGCCGCAGCCCATCGTCGACAAGCTTGCCACGGAGATCGCCGCCGTCCTCGCCTCGCCCGAGACACAGAAGGTCTTCTCCACCGAGGGCGCGGAGGTGGTGCAGAAGACCGGCGCCGAGTTCGGAAAGTTCATCGAGGCCGAGCTCACAAAATGGCAACGGGTCGTCAAAGAGGCCAAGATCAAGGCGGATTAGCCCGCGCCCGGCGATGTGGGCGAAGCTCCCTCAAGCGATGCGGCTTTAGGATCGTTCGATGACACTTGTCGTATGCATCAAATGCGGCTCCGTCAAACACGGAGCCTTTAATCCCTGCAACGAATGCGGTCTCCGGCCGGAAACGGAAACTGAAGTTGCGTACTCATTGGCCTTCTCCGACCACCATTGGCCGGTCGACGCTCTCAATGCGATGTCCCGCAACGTGCGCCAAGGTGGATCGTTGCCGTCCCTTCCAAAGGAGCAAGAGCAGCAGTTCCTTGCGGCGTTGAAGGGACAAATGCAACAGTTCGGAAGCATCCTTGGACTTCCGTCGGGAGGCAAGCATCCAAAGTTTATCTTCGACCATGCAAGATTGGCGATCGATCCTCGACAGCCTGCCCCCTATCCGACTCCTGATCACCTTCGTGAATTTTCGGCTCTCGGCGATGCTAGTGCTAACAGTACCGAAGGGAACGGAGCCGCCCGCCGCGTCAATCTCGCATTCCAGACGCCGGATGAAACCGAGTACGTCCTCAAGAATGTCGACTGGGAATGGGCTAAGCGTGCGTGGGCTGTGACACGGCTCACGCCGTTAGGCACAATCACTTGCCATTTGAACTTCAGCATGCCTTCGGTGGGCTCAATGCAGGGCAGAGCGATTCACGAGATGGTGCACATATACCGAGCACGAGGGCTATTTCATCAGTCCGAGTGGGAGCGCTTGGTCGGTCTCACGCGCCAGCTCGGCGTCATGCAACTCTCGATCAGTGACTTCTTGCGAGCAACCAATTGCGCGGAGGCGAGTGACATTGGCCGTAGCGCTACGGTTGAGCATTTCTACGCCAAGGAATACCAGGGCCGCCAGCTATTCCAGGAGTTGATGGACCAGGACAGAGTGGCCCACCTCGTCGAATTCGGCCATTGCGGTGTCTACACCGCCAACGATCTGGCATCCGTCCAAGGTATCTTGAATGGGATCTTCACAGCCGAGATCGCCAAGCGCCCTGGTCAGTCGGGTGGGCGCTCGCTGATGGGTGTGCTGACCCGCGTAGAGCCGCTGTGACCGGCTCTGCCTTGACACAACACCGCCCAATTCAAGCGGCCCAGAGGCTACCCTTTTGTCACGTCGCTGCTGAGGAACAAACTACAGCAAGATCCTCAAAACGAAGCTGGGGGAGAAGAAGCCTTAAGTCGAAAGAGGCGGTCCGGCGTGACCTGTCGTCTTGGGGATAGGTTCCACGCGGGTTCGCGATTGTCAGTTGACAAGGCCGATGATTGCCCATCCCCGGAGAGGACTTCATGATGAAAGTCGAGTTTCTCGACAAGAAGGACTTCTGGAGCGGTGTCGTCCTCATCGCCATCGGCGCGCTCGCTCTGCTCATTGCCCGCGATTATCCGTTCGGCACGATGGTGCGCATGGGGGCGGGATATTTCCCAACCATCCTGGGGGCGCTGCTCGTACTGTTCGGCGTCCATCTGCTGGCGAAGGGACTGCGCAGCGCCGACAAGATCGAGGCCGGCGGGTCGCCGCGCGCCATGATCATGCTGCCCCTGTCGCTCGCCCTGTTCGGCTTCCTGATGGATCGTGCCGGGCTGGTGCCGGCGCTGGCGGCGCTGATTGTAGGATCGGCGGCAGCCGGCAGCGAGTTCAAGCTGGTGGAGGCCATCCTCCTCGCCGTGCTCCTGATCGCGTTCTCGGTGGCGGTGTTCGTCTGGGGTCTCGGGCTTCCCTATACGCTTCTTGCAGGCTTCTGAAGGCGCCCATGGACCTCTTCAACAACCTCATTTTTGGCTTCAGCGTCGCCTTCACTCTGCAAAACCTGGTCTACTGCTTCGTCGGCGTGCTCGTCGGCACGCTGATCGGCGTGCTGCCGGGCATCGGTCCGCTCGCCACCATCTCGATGCTGCTGCCGATCACGTATGGGGTCCCGCCGGTCGCCGCGCTGATCATGCTGGCGGGCATTTATTACGGCGCTCAGTACGGAGGGTCGACCACGGCCATCCTGGTCAACCTCCCCGGGGAGACTTCGAGCGTCGTCACCTGTATCGACGGCTACCAGATGGCGCGGCAGGGTCGCGCCGGGCCGGCCCTGGCGATTGCCGCCATCGGTTCGTTTTTCGCGGGCACGGTCGGTACGCTTCTGATCGCGCTGTTCGCGCCGCCGCTCGCAGAATTCGCGCTGCAGTTCGGGTCGCCCGAGTACTTCTCCCTGATGCTGATGGGGCTCGTCGCGGCCGCCGTTCTCAGCCAGGGTGATGTGGCGAAATCGCTCGCCATGGTGACGCTTGGCCTGCTGCTCGGCAGCGTCGGCAACGACGTGCATTCGGGCATCCCGCGCTTTGCCTTCGGCATCACAGAGTTGACCGATGGGATCGGCTTCATTGTCCTCGCCGTGGGCGTCTTCGCCGTCGGCGAGATCATCGCCAACCTCGGTGCGTCGCGGGAACCGCGCCTCTCAACCCCCAGCGTCACGAGCCTCCTGCCGACGAGACAGGACATGAAGCAGGCCTTCGCCCCGATCCTGCGCGGAACCGGGATCGGCGCGTTCTTCGGTGTGCTGCCCGGCACCGGCCCGGCAGTGGCCTCGTTCGCGTCCTACATGCTCGAGAAGAGAATCGCCAAGGACCCTTCGCGCTTCGGCCGCGGCGCCATCGAGGGCGTGGCCGGGCCGGAAGCCGCCAACAACGCCGACGCGCAGTGCAAGTTCATCCCGATGCTCACGCTCGGCTTGCCGGTGAGCGGGGTGATGGCGCTGATGCTCGGTGCGCTCACGATGCAAGGCATCCAGCCGGGTCCGGACGTCATGAGCCAGAGACCCGACCTGTTCTGGGGGCTGATCGCCAGCATGTGGATCGGCAACCTGATGCTGGTGGTCCTGAACCTGCCGCTGATCGGCCTTTGGGTGCGGCTTCTCAAAATGCCCTATCGCCTGCTGTTTCCCGCCATCATGGCGTTCTCGGCAATCGGTATCTACAGCCTGAACAACAGCGCGTTCGAGATCTATTTGGCGGCGATGTTCGGCATTGTCGGATTCGTCCTGGTCAAGCTCGGGTTCAGCCTGGCGCCAATGCTGCTCGGGTTCGTGATCGGGCCGATGCTGGAGGACAATCTCAGGCGCTCGATGGTCATGGGACGCGGCGACCCTTCCGTGTTCTTCACCCGGCCGATCAGTCTCGGCTTCATCATCGCTACCGCCCTGATCCTGATCATCGTTGCGCTGCCGGCAACCCAGAAACGACGCCCGCTCGATGCCGGTTGAGAATGCTCCTTGGGTACCATCCGCGCCCCGCGTGCGAGCGTGACGATGAGCGCGTGTGCTGTGGTTCATGGTTGCACCGCTCCTGCCGCGATCGCTGGGACGCCGCCGTGGATGAAATCGGAGCCGATGGAAGAGGCCACCGAATGCGGCCTCGATCTCGAGCGCCGTTTCCCGGGAGCCGCGGCCTCTTGTCAGACGCGGTTCAAGACCGCAGAAAGAGGATCGCAGCTGGGCCGTTGCCATGGGGGACCCTATGATCAAGCCTTGGATTTTCGAGTTCTTGTATGCACCGGGCCGCCCGGGGGAAGACGTCGCGCCCCAGGTCGCCACGGCGGTCTTCGACGCCGGCATTGCCCTTTGGCAGCGCATCGACAGGCGCGGCTTCGAAGGCATCTTCTTCAGCGAGCACCATTTCGGCCTCTCCTACAGTCCCTCGCCCAACCTGCTGATCGCCGCCATTGCCCGCTCGACCGAGCGGCTGCGGCTCGGCACGATGGGCATGGTGCTGCCCCTCTACCAGCCGTGGCGCGTGCTGGAGGAAATCGCCATGCTCGATCATCTGACGGGCGGCCGGCTCGAGATCGGCTGCGCCAGTGGCGTGCCGCAGGAACTGATCCAGATCGGCATCGGGGCGGAAGAAAACCGGGAGCGCTTCAACGAAGCATTGCAGATCCTCGATGCCTGGCTCGCCCAGCCGGTGATCTCGCATCATGGGCGGCATTGGAATTTCGACAACCTGCGCATCGTGCCGAGAACCCTGCAGCAGCCTTCGCCTCCCAAATGGACGACGGTGGTGAGTACGGCCTCGGCCACCAAGTCCGCCGGGCGCGGGTCCAAGATCTGCACCGCCTTCGAATCCGTGGCGCGCATCAGCGAAATCTTCGACGCCTACCGCGGCGAGGCCGACCGGCTCGGTGTCGCCGGCGGGCCGGAGCGGCTCGCCATCCGCCGCAACATCTCGGTTGCACGCAGCGCGGACGAGGCGAGCGAGGCGTCGCGCATGGCCATGGAGGTGACCCGCAAGGTGCTCTCCGGGGACCCCAGAGTCCGCGCCCACGCCTCTTCTCTGCTCGATGCGCCCAAGTCCGGCTCCGGCTTTTCGGTGCATGACGACGAGTTCATCGCCGGCACGCCAGCTCAGGTCGCCGAGCAGATCATCGAGCAATGCCGCGCCTGCGGCGCCGGCCATGTTCTGGCGATCCTGGGGCGCGCCGTCGATCAGCGCCGTGCCGAGGCGGTCACGCTCTTCGGCGAGCAGGTGATCCCGCTCCTGCGCCGCGCCGAGATCGAGTGATACCGGCAAGCCAAAGAGACCACCCGTCATCCCGGAAGCCGATGCGCAGCCGAGGCTGTCCGGGACCTCCATTAGCGAGTCGAAAGGGGTCAGACCCCTCGCGTCAGACGTGAGTGCATCTCACAACCCTGGTGGCGAGGGGTCTGACCCCTTCTCCGGTTCGGAGCGCTGCATCGCCGATGGCTCGCGTCGCTCCGGCCGGAATGACGGGTGGAACCATACGTACGCCGGCGTCCACCCCAGTCGTGCATAGCGCGCCGGCTTCGACTACAGTGCGCGGGGGAAGGAACGAGCCAAGGGGCGCGAGAGTGCAAGACCGCAACGTCGGCAGCGGCGGCGCGCAGATCGTGGTCGAGGGCGTGAGCCACCTTTACAGCCCGCCCACCGGCCGCCCGGTGCTGGCGCTGGAGGACGTGTCGATCGAGGTGGGTCCGCGCGAGTTTTTGGCCCTGCTGGGGCCGTCCGGCTGCGGCAAGTCGACGTTGCTCTACCTGATCGGCGGCTTTCTGCCGATCGAAACCGGCAGGATCTTGCTGGAGGGGCAGCCGATCGCGGGACCTGGCCCCGATCGCGGCATCGTCTTTCAGCACTTCGCGCTGTTCCCGTGGAAGACGGTGCGCGCCAATGTGCTCTACGGTCTGGAGAAGATGGGCCTGCCGCGCGAGCAGCGCCAGAGGCGGGCGCAGAGCTTCATCGATTTGGTCGGCCTGACCGGCTTCGAGGACAGCTATCCCTCGCAGCTCTCCGGCGGCATGAAGCAGCGCACGGCGATCGCCCGCACGCTGGCCATCGATCCCAAGATCCTGCTGATGGACGAGCCGTTCGGCGCGCTCGACGCCCAGACCCGCCACCTCATGCAGAGCGAGCTGCTCGCCATCTGGCGGAAGAGCCCCAAGACCGTGATCTTCGTCACCCACGACGTGCAGGAGGCGGTCTACCTGGCAGACCGCGTGGCCGTGATGACGGCACGCCCCGGCCGCATCAAGACCATTGTCGATATCGCCCTCGACAAGAGCGACGCCAACATCGCCAAATCCAGGGCCTACATCGACACCGTGGACGAAATCTGGGGGCTCGTCCGCGACGAGGCCATCAAGGCTCAGGAGGCGCGCGTTTCGCCGTGAGCGCCGTCTTCCGCTATCTGCCGCTCGTATTGCTGGCCGCCGGCTGGGAGCTTGCGGCACGCTCAGGCGCGGTCTCGCAGCTGGCAATGCCGCCGCTGAGCCAGGTGGTGCTGGCCTGGGTGGAGATGGTCAGAAGCGGCGAGCTCATCGCCAACGGCGCCTCCTCGCTGTGGCGGGCTGGCGCCGGGCTGGCGCTCGCCATCCTCGTCGGCGCAGCGCTGGGCATCGCCATGGCCTGGTGGCGGCCGGTCAACGCGGCCCTGGGCCCGCTGGTGGAGATGTTCTATCCCATGCCCAAGTCGGCCCTGATCCCCGTCACCGTGCTGTGGCTCGGCTTCGGCGACGGCTCCAAGATCTTGCTCATCTTTCTCGGCTGCATGCTGCCCGTGACCATCGGCGCCTTCAACGGCGCCCGCGGCAGCGACCAGGCGCTGGTGTGGTCGGCGCGCAGCATGGGTGCGAGCCGCTTGCGCATGCTGTGGGACGTGGTGGTGCCGAGCGCGCTCCCGGAGATGCTCAACGGCATCCGCACGGCGCTGGCGCTCGCCTTCATCCTGCTGGTCAGCGCCGAGCTGATCGTGGCGCGCGATGGGCTCGGTTATCTGATCGGCTACCTCGGCGCCAACGGCACCTATGACGCCATGTTCGCCGTGGTGCTGACCGTGGCTTTCCTGGGCTTCGCCGCCGACCGCGCCTATCAGGCCCTGATGCAGAGGCTGCTGCTATGGCGCGAGTAGCCGGCATCGCTGCCGAGACGGCGCCGCGCGAGCCCGGCGCAGCCCTGCGGGCCCTGCTCGCCGCCGGCTGGGCCGTAGCCCGCGCCGCGCCCATCGTGCTGCTGGCGCTCGGCTGGGAGGCGCTGGCGATGAGCGGCGCCGTCACCCCCTTCCAGCTGCCGCGGCTGAGCGCGGTGCTGGCCCGCATCTGGACCGATGCCGTGGCCGGCGATCTCGTCCTCAACACCGCCCTCACGCTCTATCGCGCCCTCGTCGGATTCGCCATCGCGGCGATGGCGGGCGTCGTGCTCGGCATGGCCATGTCGCGCAACGTCGCCGTGCGCTGGCTGTTCGATCCGATCGTGTCGGTGGGCTTTCCCATGCCCAAGATCGCCTTCCTCCCCGTGATCATCCTCTGGCTCAGCGTCTACGACACCTCCAAGATCGTCATGGTGGTTATGGACGCCATCTTCCCGGTGGTGACGGCGACGGTTGCCGGCATCGCCGGCGTCGACCGGCACCTGTTGTGGTCGGCGCGCAATATGGGCGCGAGCGAGCGCGCGGTGCTGTGGCAGATCGTGCTGCCCGCCGCCCTGCCGCAAATCATGACAGGCCTGCAGGTGGCCCTGCCGATCGCGCTCATCGTCGCCGTGCTGGCAGAGATGCTGATGGGCGGCTACGGCCTCGGCGGCGCCATGGTGCACGCGTCGCGCTTTGCCGACTCGCGCGGCGTGTTCGCCGGCATCGTCGAGATCGCCGTGGTCGGCTACGTGGTCGTCAAGGCGATGGCGCTCGTCCGCCGCCGCCTGTTGATCTGGCATCAGGAGGCGTTGGCGCCGAGCACGGTGTAATCGCGGCTGACCGCGATCGCGCCGAAAGGCTGGCGCTTGACCCAAACTACAGCAGGTCCCGCAGGGCGGCCTTCAGCGGCTCGTCGGCCGGGGGCATGGCGTAGTCGGCGAGCCGGTCGGCCCGCACCCAGGCCAGCTCCTGGCCCTGCCGCGCCTCCAACTCGCCCTCCCAGGTGCGGCACACGTAGAGTGGCATCAGCAAGTGGAAGGCCTCGTAGCTGTGGCTGGCGAAGCTGAGGGGTGCGAGGCACTTGCCCGCGATCTTTATGCCCAGCTCCTCCTCGAGCTCGCGGATCAGCGCCGCCTCCGGCGTCTCGCCCGGCTCGACCTTGCCGCCGGGGAACTCCCACAGCCCCGCCAGCGGCTTCCCCGCGGGGCGCCTGGCCAGCAGCACCCGCCCGTCGGCGTCAACGAGCACGCAGGCGGCGACGAGAAGAATGTCAAGTGCCATCGTTGTTTTCGCCCCATGCGCGCCTGCAACTGCGGGATTCAGTGGATTAGGCCCTTGGAGCACGTGCGTCGATGCCCGGCATAGGCTTTGGTCTGGCAGCATCTCAGGAGATGGTGCCACTATGTGGACTTCTCAGATTGTCGTGACGGCGGGAAAGGTGCTCACCATCGGGGTCATCTGCGTAGCGATTATTGTGGCTGTGGAGTGGCACAAGAACCGCGACGCTCGTCCCTGCATCATCGACAACGCGAAGGTGGTATTGGCCACGATAGTAGCGTTCGCAACGCTTGCGGCACTCTTTCTCTGGCCTTGGCAGACGATGGGAGCTGGCGCGCTGATTGCTTTGGTCATTGCTGGCGGTAAAGAAGGTTGGCGCGACCCCCTGTTGTGGGGTGTGGCCGTAATCATCGTTGCCATCACGGTGGGCAATGTACTGAGCCAAGGTCACGAACGCTCCATACCATGGAAGCAATGCGGCACCGGGCGATACTCATACGATTGTTAGATTCTTTGCGCTGACAGAGCGGACGGCTCCTGACCACCTGCTGCAAGAATTCACCGGCTCGCCCCTGCCCGCAGCAACGGCCGTTGGACTGTTCGGCCTCACGTGGTGAAACAGCGCTCACGGTTGTGGATAAAATCTGCCTTTGCCGGACAAGCGTTGACCCTCCAGCACCGTAGGAATACGGACAGCTCATCTTCCTTCGAGGAACGGTGGTCACAAAACCCCGCAGTGCCCGCCGTTGGGGGTCCGATCCGAACCTGGCCTGGTTTGACGGTCGGTCCTCGTCCATTGAGGGAGATGCAGATGGTTGGACTACTCACAGACCCATCTTCCTCGGTGGCACGGCCGGCCTTGGCCGCGGTTTCCACGAGAGGGAGATGCCAATGTTGGAGCTGTTCGCGTACTTGTTCCTGTTGCTGGGCTACGGCCTTCTCTGGTTGAAGGTTCTGCTTGCCCAGCCCATCGTCCCTTTGACGGACGATCTCGCCCTCGCATGCGTTCTAGGGCTTGCGCTCGGCTGGAGGATCGTCAGTGCGATGATGGCGTAGGACAAGGCCCCTGAAGCTGGCCTGCCCCTGGCGCGCCGCTTCGCTCTTCTTCCAATCCAGAAAATCTGAGCGTGTGAGGCGTACATGCGTATCCGCCCGAACAAACCACCCTGCATTTCCTGCTATGCCGATGGCCCCGAGATTGATGGGTATCAGCTCTTCAGCCGCGGTGAAGTGCACCCCTGCGCATGGGTGCACCACCAATGCCTGATCGATTGCGTCACCCGGCACGCTGTGCCGACAGGCGACGGCCTGGTGCTGGCCAAGGCATGCATCATCTGTGGAGTGAACGTTCGAACCGAAGAACTGCACTCCCTGCACGCGACCTCCGCAACTGAGAAGGCATGTGCATGGCTTCACTTGGAATGCGCCGTTGACTACGAATAGCGCTGATAGCGAAACTGTAGGGCGCGCAATAGGGCGTCAGCCGCATTGCGCCGCTTTTGCGGATGAGAGTATCGGTGCAATGCGCTACCGCTTATTGCACCCTACGGGAGCCCTAGCTGCGGTAATTGGCGTTGATCGAGACGTAGCCGTGCGTCAGGTCGCAGGTCCAGACCGTGGCCTTGCCGGGCCCCAGGGCCAGATCGACCGAGATCGTGATCTCGCGCCCCTGCATGTAGGCGGCAACGGTTTTTTCATCGTAGGTGGGGGCCCGATCGCCGTTCCTGGCAACCTCGATGTCGCCGTAGCGAATCGACAGCCGGTCGCGGTCCGCGGCTTCGCCGGCCTTGCCCACGGCCATCACCACGCGGCCCCAGTTCGGGTCGCCGCCGGCCACCGCGGTCTTGACCAGCGGCGAGTTGGCAATGGAGAAGCCGATGCGGCGCGCCGCCGCATCGCTCTCGGCGCCCGAGACCTCGACCGTGACGAATTTCGTCAGGCCCTCGCCGTCCTTCACCACCCACAGCGCCAGCTCGTGCATCAGGTCGTGCAGGGCGGCGGCGAAGGCCCTCCCGTCGGGGATTGCCGCATCCTTGATCGCGGGAGCACCCCGGGACGCAGCGGCGCCCGTCGCGAACAGCAGAACGGTGTCGCTGGTCGAGGTGTCGCTGTCGATGGTGATGCAGTTGAAGCTCTTGTCCGCGCCCGCCTCCAGAATCGCCTGCAGGGCGGGCTGATCGACCGCTGCATCCGTGAACATGTAGACCAGCATGGTCGCCAGATCCGGAGCGACCATGCCGGCACCCTTGGCGAAACCGTTGAGGACGACGTCGGTGTTGCCAAGCCGCACCGTGCGGGTGGCGAGCTTGGGGAAGGTGTCCGTCGTCATGATCGCCCGCGCCGCCTCATGCCAGGCGTCGGGCGCCGCCGCCTTGGCGAGGCCGTCGAGGAGATGCGTGAACTTGGATGCATCGAGCGGCTCGCCGATCACGCCGGTCGAGGACACGTAAACCTCGTCCGAAGCACAATCGACGGCGGCCGCGGCCGCCTCCGCCGTGATGCGCGTCGCTTCCGCGCCTCGCTTGCCGGTGAACGTGTTGGCGTTGCCGGAGTTAACGACCAGCGCGCGCGCCTTGCCCTTGCCGAGGTTCCTGCGGCACCAAAGCACCGGTGCCGAGCTGGTCTTGGAGCGGGTGAGGACGCCCGCCACC
>Ga0247727_10017575_pt1 | contig 11371 bp, 8 predicted proteins | sample WisWelCaveWW1625_FD_202498 | JGI IMG/M metagenome (GOLD analysis project Ga0247727, IMG submission 202498) | Biofilm microbial communities from Wishing Well Cave, Virginia, United States - WW16-25 | ecosystem: Environmental > Aquatic > Deep subsurface > Groundwater > Cave microbial mat | place... | reverse complement strand
TCGCTACTCTTTTACAGTCCGGGGATCTTGCGGCAGGACAGTACCGCTGGAGCTGGGAGGCTAAGAGTCTTCCGTCCGGAATTTATTTTTGTGAATTTAAGAGCAACCAGAAAATCTTTCTGAGAAGTATATTTTTACTAAAATAACAATAAATTTTTAGCCTGACCCACCACTATTTTATTTTTAGAATTTCAAGATTTGAACACTTTGAGTAAGTTGTGTATGAAAGTCGGGGTCAAGCTAGGATGTTTGATAAAAAAATAAAAGTATTGTTGCAAAGTATCCGGAATAGGCGGGATCCGCTACGGGACTTATTTGTAAAAAAGTTCCGGCAACAAGTCCGGCATGAAAGTAGATCGATGATCCTCCTGCACCATCTTGAGAAGTTGCATCCCAAGGATTCCCTGTCCAATTATCGAGCGGCAAACGGGTTCCATCATTTTTTTCTGGATTTTTGTTTGGCTTACAGCCTGTTTAAAGACAAAAAATATTTGGATGCTGTGGAGAGGGGGTATCGGCTTAGTTTAAGATTTAACTGGCTCGATGACGATTTTGATCTTACGCTCGGCACGTTGGCCCCTGGGTTTGTCTGGGCGCATGATCTCTTATGCAAAAACAAGCGGATTTCAGATGATCAAAAAATTTTGACCCGGATAGAAGATTATTGCAGAAGGCTTGAAGTTTTTATTGATGCGCAACAGAACCAAGGAAGAGCAGAAAGGTTTAATAACAACAGGCTGATCGCCGGATCTACCGCGCTTGGTTTTTTCAGCCATTTTTTCAAATTATCTCGGAGCAGAGATTGGTTCCAAAAAACAAAAACAGTGATAGACCATTATATGATTGTGAGCGATAAGGTAGGCCCCGAGGGAGATTGGTTTGAAGGGTCTGCTTCCTATCAATTCTTTATGTTGCATTATTTTATCTATTATACGGATCTGTGCTTTTATGAGAATATTTTTGACTATTACGACGTTCCCAAGATACGAAGGATGTTTAGTTATTTTCGCTACTATTTGACGGAGAAGGGAGGAGTCGTCAATTTCAATGATTGCGGTTATGTTCGAGGAGACAAGGTTTGGATATTATTAAAGGGAGCCGTTGTTAACCGGGATCAGGTTTTATTGAAACTCTTTTTGAACGTGGCACGGAAGTTCAAATGGCTTAATCAAGGAGAATTGCTGTTTTTCTATGAAAACACCCCGGCCTGGGAAAGAAAAATAGAGTGGCCAGCAGACCGGCACTTTACCAATACAGGCCAAGTGGTGGCGCGCAGTAACTGGAACAAAACGGCTCATCTCTTTGCCTTTGACTGCGGACGGCAGACGCATCATGATCACTTTGACAAGGGTCATTTTGAATTTCAATACAGAGGGATCCCTCTCTTTACCGATGCCGGGGTCGACGACTATACTCACCGTAAGAATTGGCTGGGGCCCGAAATGCACAATGTGGTTAATATCCGGGAGCGCTTTAGTTACCAACCGCCTGATGAGAAGGCCTGGTGGAATCATTTTTATCCAGGAGGAGGCAGGATCCTTGATTTTATCACGCAGCCCTATTTTTGCTGGGTGAGAGGGGATTTTAGCGAGGCAGTCAAGGCAAAGTCTGCTCAACGCTCTATTTTATTTAACAAGGATGGGTATTTAATCATTCAAGATCATATCTCGGATACGGCAGCGGTCACCTTTGACACGTATTTTCACGGCCGCGGAAAGTTAAAGATCAAGGGAGGAAGTCCGTCTTGGAGAAGTCCGGAAGGTATCCGATTTTATGTTAAACCCCATTTATCGACCGGCTATAAAATAAAAACGGGTACTCGTCTTTCGATGGATAAGATGCATGGACAGAATCGGATTTTGACCGAGAGACATGAATCATACCGGATCGTTACGAAAGGAAGAGTCCATCATGCAGTCTATTTTATCGGTGTGCAAGGAAGTCATTATCATTTCCGGAGTTTGCAGGATGGAGAGCTGACGATTATTTCTGTACAGCACAAAAACAAAGCAAGGGATTTGTGGATTTCTCAACCCCTCGCAGAAAAAATCAATTATCAGAACATATTATTTAAAGGAAAGAGGTTGTTTTTAAGGACTGTGGAAAACAGACTGATCTATTGGTTCGTAGATGAGGGAGACTGTTTCTGGTATGAGGGGCAGGAATTGTTGACAGCAAGTTATCCAACCGCTCGACAAGCCTGTTATATCAAGGAGCCTACCCATGAATGAGCAAAAAGAAATCAATTTGCCTTTATTGCAAGTTGGACCTTCATGCGGGGATTTTCAAGGTGATACGAGTACGGTGATCCAGCAGGCTATCGCTGCACTGCCCGCCGCTGGCGGTACGGTTGAAATCTTACCCGGAGTCTATTTCATTGACAGAAGTATTCGTCTACGTTCGAATGTGCATCTCATCGGTCATGGAAAAGAAACTATTTTAAGAAAGAGTGCGGGATGTATTAGCGCATTGGCGTTGGATGCCGATTATGGTCAATTAAAGGTTACTTTAGAAAATCCGGCAGGATTCCAGCCGGGGATGGATGTTCTGATAAAAGATCAAGGACTTGACTATTACGATTCCGAAGTGAATACGATTATCGGGATTCGGGGAAATACACTATTACTGAATGAATATTTGACCCACAATATTCTGGCAGGTGGAGGGGGTGGGAATATCAGTAATTCTTTTCCCATGATATCCGGATTGGAAGTTGAAAACATTTTAATATCCGATTTGGTGTTAGAAGGAACGAAGGAGAGTAATCAGTTTATTTCCGGCTGCCGGGGCGGTGCAATTTATTTATATAAGGCCAGACGCAGTACGATCCGTAACTGTCACGTCAGAAACTTTAATGGAGACGGGATCAGTTTTCAAATCACACAGTATGTCATTGTCGAAAACTGTTTAGTTGAAGGCTGTACCAATATCGGGATGCATCCGGGAACAGGGACATCCCGGACCCAAGTCAGACATTGTATTCTAAGGAGAAATGGAACCGCGGGATGGGGGTCCAGCGGGGGGCTCTACATTTGCTATCGGGTTCAGGAAGGTCTGTTTGAGGATATTCTCTGTGAAGACAATATTTATTACGGCATATCGATTGGGCACAAGGATACGGATAATGTATTCCGGAATTGTATTTTCCGTCGTAATTCGCGCGTGGGAATCTTATTCAGAAAAGAAAAATTTACCAATGCTCCGCACCGTAATCAATGGGATCATTGTACAGTGGAAGATAACGGGAGCTCTGAAGATTTTTCGGATTTCAGTATCCCCAATGGTATCGGAATTTACATACAGGGAGAAGCCACTGATAATGTTTTTAAGAATTGTCAGGTCAGAGAAACCCGATTAGCCGGAAAGCGTTATCAGCGGTTGGGTGTGCAGATAGAAGAAAGTGCCCAGCGGTTTCAATTTGAGCAGTGTGAAATTGGAGGTCATAGTGAACACGATTTTAATGATAATTCCAAGAAAAAGAAAGAGATGCTGTCTCCTCTGTAAATAAAAAAATTAAGTCATAAAAAATTTAATCGATTAAGATGGAGGGACTATGAATCAATATATATATACTATTTTGTACTTTGTGATTATTGTTTGGAGTGCTGATTGGGTTTGGTGCTATTTCCCCCCGCAATATAATCCTCCCTTTCCAAGGGTCGGAAATATCACTTTTTATGAATTTCCGGTGGGACATCTTGCCTGGCAGAATCATGACTTGGTGGTGACCCGTTTTTATCTGGAAGAGGATGCCAAACGGGTGAAGGCCTTAAATCCTGACTGCATTCTATTGGCAACCAATAATATTATTTCGGGGGACTCCACTCAAACAGGACCGGTCCAGTTTGACTATTACAAATATCCGCCCGGATGGTTTGCCATGACAGCAAGCGGTACTAAAATATCCATGTATGGCCCTCTGGTGATGATGAATGTAACTGAATCTTGCCCGTTGGGAGACAAAGGCTATGGACTACAAAAGTTTAATCAGTGGCTACCCCAAAATCTTAAAACAAATACGAATTATGAGTATTTTGACGGGACTTTTTTTGATACCTGGGCCAGCGATATTTATGTGGCTGAAAAAAATCAAATTGATTTTAATTTAAATGGTATTCCCGATAATTCCGAATCTGCCAATCTTGCGACCCTATTGTGGCAGGAGGGATCACTCAAGATTCTTGAGAATTTGCGGATCCATTTACCAGACCGCCCGATTCTCTGTCACGAGGTAGGCGAACTAGAAGCGCCTTACATTAATGGATACGGTTCGGAAGCATGGACGATCGATAATAAATTTGATGGCTGGTGGGGTAGCTTGGTCCCGACTTATAAGAATCCGGGCTATTTGCCAGTCATCAACTTTATTGAAGCGGCACTTAGCAAGAATGATTTTTCCAATATGCGTTATGGACTGGCCTGTGCCTGCCTGACAGATGCTTATTATGGTGCGGATGAAGGAATTTTTGCTCACCGCTGGACTTACCTGTATGATGAGTTCTTAGCCGATCTTGGATATCCAACCGGTCCAGCTATAAATTTAGGGAGTAATGTCTGGGTCCGCTACTTTGATCAAGGGGCGGTCCTAGCCAATCATTCTAATACAGCACAGACTGTTCAGGCTGCTCAATTGAGCGGGGGACCTTTTTACCGGATTCGGGGCGGTCAGGTAGCGGCCGTAAATAATGGAAGCCTTTTTGATCAAGTCACTTTGGCAGGATATCCTTCTCGCGACGGTCTTATTTTACAAAAACAAGTTGTGACTTTGATACAGGATATTATTGTGGATAATGAAGACCGGAATATGACTTCCCCGGGATCCAATGCAGCCCAGTATAGCGGTGCATGGCAGGATCCGAACTTGGCATTTCTCCCGGACAGCATCAATGCTTATTATGTTGCTTATAACTGGGGAGATAAGGCTTCCCCTTATAAATTCAGCGCTGGGGGCAACGGCGAAAATACCGTACAATATATTCCCAGCATTGGCGTGGCTGGCTTGTATGACGTGTACGAATGGCATTCCTGGATTGGGGATCACCCCAATTCGGTCAGTGAGGCCGACGCCGTTCCTTTTACAATTCAGCACGGCTATGGGATTTCCAATCGTCTGGTGAATCAACAGATCAATCGTGGGCAATGGAACAGTCTCGGGACATTTTACTTTAATTCGGGGAACAATGGTTCTGTGATGATGAGCAACAAGGCAAATGGTGACGTGATTTCGGATGCCATCCGTTTTGTATACCGAGGAGGAAGCGCGGTTTCCGGTACGGTGACGGATCAATCCATTCCGAACCTTGCGATCCCAGGGGCACAGATTATGGTACAGTTCAATAACCAGTTTGTTGACAGCGGGAGAACGAGCGAAACCGGCTATTATATTTTTGCGGTTGCGCCAGGAAATTATGATCTGCTGGTAGCCCGGAATGGTTACGAATTTCTTAAGACGAGTGTCTCCGTATCAGGGACACAGGGGATTACTGAAAAAAATATTGCTTTATTACAAAGCAACAATTCCATTCTTTATCAAAACTTGAGTGTTCAAATCAATGCGGGTCAGGTTTATATTCAGGCCACTACGGACAGACCGGTGAAGGCCAAGATAGAATACCGTCTAACGGGGGCAGCTTTTTCTTATTTGCCCGAAGAAGCAGATTTTCAGTTTGAACATAACTTCGTAATCGCGGGACTGCAAGAAGGTCTTCCGTATGAATTCCAGGTTTTGGGTACCGACGTTCAGGGGATGATTCACGCTTCCGGTCTGGATACCTTCTTGATCCCGGTTGCGATCATTTATGTGGATGACAGTGATGTGGGGAGTTTTTCATCAACGGGCGGGTGGGAGGATGCTTCTCAATTTAATCAGGGTTATCAAGGCACCAGCCGGAGAAAGTATTATGGGGGCGGAAGTTTTGCCACTTGGACATTTCAAGTTCCTGTAGATGGAACTTATGAAGTTCGTATCTATTGGCCCAATCTCTGGGGTGGCGGAGCGACGGGGGTTCCCTATACAGTAACCTATTCAAGCGGTACAGCGACTGTTTCATTGGATCAAGATAATAATTATGAACAATTTAATTTGCTGGGGATCTGGAATTTTAAAGCAGGGACTTCTTACTCAGTTAAAGTAGAAAATAAAAGTACGAAGGCTCAGGAATATATTTATGCGGATGCCATTGCGATTGCTCAACCGGGGGCGTTTACAACGGGAGTGAAAGACCAACCTAAGATTAACCGAGGAACCGTGATGGTGCCCCGTGTGTTTCCTAATCCGTTTAATTTAAATATTTGTTTAGAAGTTGTCGTATCTGAAAAAGGTAAGATCCAGTTGGGTATTTATTCAATGACAGGAAAAGAGGTCGCTGGATTGATAAATGATGACTTACTCCCCGGAATATACCCGATCACCTGGCAGCCCGGAAAAAATATGCCGGGCGGGATTTATTTTCTGAAATTGTCATCGCAGCATCAAATCTCGATACAAAAAATTATTTTTCTAAAATAGATATAATTTTTTAGACGTTTTTTAGTCTTTAAGATAAAAGGGTGTTATAATGTTGATTAACACCCTTTTTTATTTTTAATTTTCTCTCATGGAGTCAAGCCCGGTTGTTTCGCTGTTTATTCCTTGTCTTGTTGATCAGGTCTATCCTGAAATGGGTATTGCAATGACCCAGGTCCTCAGGGCTCTGGGTTACTGCGTCGAATATGATTCCCGCCAGTCCTGCTGTGGACAACCCGCTTTTAATGCTGGACACTGGTCCGAGGCCAAGACCGTGGCCAGACACTGCTTACAGATTTTTCAAGGTAAAGAAATAATCGTCAGTCCTTCAGGGTCTTGTACCGCTATGGTCAGAAAATTTTACCAGCAACTTTTTTCTGGAGAACCGGTTAGCATCCCAGCGATCTATGAATTTTCAGAATTTTTGTGCATGAGGGGGGATACGGCAAAGATTTCCGGAAATTTTTCTGGACGGGTCGGATTTCATTATTCCTGTCATAGTTACCGGGAACTTCGATTAAAGCAGGAGCCATTTGAAATTCTAAGAAAAATCAGCGGCTGTGAATTGATTGAACTACCTGGTGAACCTATTTGCTGCGGATTCGGCGGATTATTTTCGATTAAGTTTCCTGCAATTGCCGGGGCGATGGCCGAAGCCCGCTTGAATCAGTTTCTCGAAAAAAATATCGACACAATTGTTTCGAACGATCCCGGCTGTATTATGCAGCTAAGGCAAGAGGTTAAAGAACGAAGATTGACTCTAGCGATCCTGCATTTGACCGAATTCCTGTCGAAAGCCATGAAGCTTTAAAGATCATTTATGTCTGAACAAACCCAATTCGTCCGGCAGGCAACTCTTAAATCCGAAGATAAGAGCCACTTTGAGAAAATCAACAAAGCAATTCGGACTTATCACCAGGCTGTGGAGAAGGGACAATCGGATGTTTTTAAAGACTGGCAAGCAGCAAGGCGAGTGGCAGCTCAGATCAAGGAGCAGGCCCTTTTACAGCTTCCAGAATTGTTAATACAGTTTGAGGCCAATATTAAAAAACAGGGTGCTCAGGTGCTTTGGGCCAAAGATGGGCACGAGGCCCTAGGCTATGTTTGGAATATTTTCAAAGAAAATCAAGCTGAGTTAGCAATCAAGGCAAAAACGATGGTCGCCGAAGAAATCCATTTGAATCAATTTTTGCAAGGACAAGGGATAGAACTTTGGGAAACGGATCTCGGGGAACTTATTGTTCAGCTGGCAGGGGAGAGACCGTACCATATTGTAACTCCTGCGATGCATAAAAGTTTAAAAGAGATCTCTGAACTATTTCAAAAAAAAATAGGGATTCCGCCAACAGAGAGCGCTGAAACTTTAACCCAGGCGGCGAGACACTTTCTGCGAGATAAATTTATCCGTTCAGCAATCGGAATTACCGGAGCAAATTTTTTAATTGCCGATGCCGGTGCGATTGTAATGACTGAGAATGAGGGTAATGGATCCCTGTGTATGACTCTACCCAAGACGCATATCGTCTTAGCAGGGATTGAAAAAATCATTCCTAAATTAACTGATTTGAGCCTATTTTTACCATTGCTTGCGGTCAGCGGAACGGGCCAGCAACTGACCAGTTATAATTCGATCGTTTGGGGGCCCAAGCAAGTGCATGAAGTTGACGGGCCAGAAAAGATGTATGTTATTCTGATTGACAACGGTCGCTCAAAGCTATACCGTTCAGAACGATTCAGAGAGAGCTTACGTTGCATCCGCTGCGGAGCATGCTTGAATGCTTGCCCGGTTTACCGAACGGTTGGCGGCCATACTTATGGAACCACTTATCAAGGTCCGATTGGTGCCTTGATTACACCTTTTCTGCGGGGGATGCGAGAGTGGTTTCATTTGCCCTATGCATCCTCGTTGTGCGGGGCATGTCGTGATGTCTGTCCAGTCCAAATTGATATCCACCATCTTTTATTAGAGCATCGCAAAATGGCAGTCGAAGGGAATTTTAGCGGAATTATTTGGAAGGCGATTATGAAACTTTGGGTCATTTTAATGATGCGAAGAGCGGTTTTGAATTTTTTAAGGCCTGTGATCTTTTTTTTGACGCACTACGGTACTTTTTTATTACCCTCCGATATTAAAAAGCATATTCCAAAACTGAGTCCGATGTCTTTTGAGGGAGAATGGAGGAAAAAATCATGAGTCGGGATGTAATCCTCCAGTCCCTCAGGTCCTCTCGTTCTGAAAATAAACACGTATTTACAAGTATACCGAGTACCGAGAATATTTTTAATAGTGTGGAATCAGAAGATCCGGCTTTACTGTTTCAGCAGAAACTGACGGCATTGAAAGGAGAGTATCTTTTTGCTCAGAATGGGAATGAATTGTCCAAACTATTAGAGAATTTGACTGAAGGAGAAGGAGATCATCAATTCTTAGTCCAACCCTCTGCGCTGCTAAGTAAAATTTTGTATCATTCCCTCACCCTCCAAAAACGTTTGGTTCAGGTCAGGCTCGATGCGATGGATCATCAGGAGATGGAACGGTATCGAGGAGGGATTACGCATTGCGAATTGCTGGTGGCTCAAACCGGAAGCGTTGTTCTCTCCAGTTCACGACAGGGGGGACGACGACTCTCGATTCTTCCTCCTCTGCATATTGTTGTTGCAGAGAAAAAACAGATTGTCAATTCTTTTGAAGAGGTCATGCAGAGATTAGAGAAGAAGAAAGATCTGGGGAGTTATGTTCGAATTATTAGCGGACCTTCAAGAACTGCTGATATTGAAAAAAATCTGGTCTTGGGGGCGCATGGGCCCAAGCGACTCGTTGTTATTCTTTCGGAAACAAACCAATTTGAAGTTTGAGGGTATAAAAATTTGCAAATCTTTGTCTCATTTTTGTATAGATTATAAAAATTCAGCCGGAGTGGCGGAACTGGTAGACGCGCCGGACTCAAAATCCGGTGGTGGCAACACCGTGTGGGTTCAAGTCCCTCCTTCGGTATAAATATTGTGAGGCAGGCCCGAAAGCCCGTCACGATTTTTTTCGCAAACAGACCTCAAAATCCGGTGGTCAGAAAAGGATGAGGTTCCGCCCGGATGATATGTTTTTCATCAGTACGGCAGAAAACTCAACTGTTATAAAGTGGGTCGTATTGCAGCGGAGATAAGGATAATGTGGGAGCATCTTTTAAAAAAAATGTAACCAATCGAAAAGAAGCAATAATAACGAAAGGAGCAGGATATGCCGATTACAGCAACAGACGATAGTTTTAAGACAGAGGTTTTAGAATCCAAAATTCCAGTGCTGGTCGATTTTTGGGCTGAATGGTGCGGGCCATGCCGTATTGTTGCACCCGTCGTAGAGCAAATCTCAAATGAATATACTGGAAAATTGAAGGTTTGTAAACTCAATGTGGATGAGTCTCCCCAAACCGCTGCTGAATACGGGATCATGAGCATTCCGACACTGGCTGTGTTTAAGAATGGGCAGGTGGTGGAGACTGTGGTTGGGGCTGTTCCCAAGGAAAGGCTTTTAAGCGCTGTAAAAAAACATCTTTAATTGCTTGGGGTTCGGCCTTTTAACTTAAATTCTTGGTGGATGGTTTTTGTGTTTTCCAGCGCTGATGCAACCAGCCAAACCATTGGTCCGGGTAGCGGCGGATCTGATTTTCAAGATGAGTTGAAATCCGCTGCGTTAAATCTAAAATACGCTCTTCACGGGAACCTTCTTTATTAATATAGAGCGGTTCATAGAAGATGACTTCATGATAGAGGTTATTTTTGCGTATAAAATAAAGGGGTACCACAGGACATTGAAAGAGATTGGCCAGGGCTCCGAGTGTTGTATAAGTGGAGGCAGGACGATTAAGAAAATTTACGAATATGCCGTCTCCTGCGGCATCCTGATCCATGATGATGATCCCGATTCCATTTTTTTTCAGAGTTTGAGATAGTTTTAGAGCAGCTTGTTTATGTTCGATCATGGTCATGCCATGAGCGGAACGAAAACGAAAAACGAGCGAATTGAAATAAGAATTGCGTAATGTTTTTCCAACGCAGGTGATGGGGAGACGCATGAGGCCAAGGACAAATGTGACCAATTCCCAATTCCCCAAGTGGGCCATTGAAAGCAGGACTCCCTGTCCGGCTTGTCTTGCACGCTCTAAGTTTTCGATTCCCCTTACTTGAACGAAGCGGTCTAAATATTTTTTCCCCAGGAAGGGGAGCCGGCAAAACTCAACTAAATTTTTTCCGCAGTTTTTATAGATCGACCGAGCCAAGCGGTGCCGTTCTGAATCGGAATTAGGAAAAAAATATGCTTGTGCAAGCTGATTGAGGACTAAGTTTCGCCTTATTTTAAGAACTGAAAAAGTAAAATGACCTAATCCCGAGCCAATTTTTAGTGAAAGTGATAACGGGAAGCAATTGATGAAAAAGCGGAAGCATTGGAAGAGCAGAAATTCCAAGAGGTGCTGCATTATTCAGGATGAAATTCGAATGGGTAACTTCGAACGACCATGGACCCCTCCTGCGAATCAATTCTTTCAAAAGACCAGCTTTTAATTTTTTCCCTAACTTGTTGCTCAAAGGCTGGATTGTTCATGGAGGAGTAGGACAAGGCAATCTCACCCACTGTCCCGTTTGCCAGTATTTCCAGATCGACCAAGATCCGTCCTTGTAAGTTTTGATCCGATTTTAAAAATTTGTTATAGAGATACTTTAGTTCAACCGCGTTCTTATCAAATATCTTCTTCAATAAAGCGGGATGCCGTTTTGGGTTTTTTCCGGCATGACCCATGACCGGTTGCTGTTGAGTCGGGTTAATCCCTTCCGTTTCTGAGGGCAGACTCTTCCCTTCGAGATCGAGGCCGG
>Ga0247727_10017574_pt1 | contig 11371 bp, 8 predicted proteins | sample WisWelCaveWW1625_FD_202498 | JGI IMG/M metagenome (GOLD analysis project Ga0247727, IMG submission 202498) | Biofilm microbial communities from Wishing Well Cave, Virginia, United States - WW16-25 | ecosystem: Environmental > Aquatic > Deep subsurface > Groundwater > Cave microbial mat | place... | reverse complement strand
CGACGCTCGGCTAGTATGTTCTCTTCGTCCAACTCGTTCGGTTCTATGTCCTCAGCGATCTCGAGAGTCTGGTTGACCGCGCGGATCGGGGCCGTGCCTGTCTCGGAGGTGATGACTTCGAGTTCAAGCCAATCGGCGAGTTGATTTGAGTCAGCGTCCAACGGCGGCCCCACGATCACGAGTCGCCATCCTTCGACTCGTTCCTTATTTCCTTCATTGAGCGGACCAGAACCTGGCCGATCTTGGTAAGCCGGACGCCGAACTCAACGAGCGTGGGGTCTCCGTCGTACGCCTCGACGAACTGCTGTGCCTCCTCGGCATGTTTGACCGATCTGATCAGCGATTCCTCGAATTTCCTGCTCCGCGTAGCGACTTCTGTGAAAGCCATTCTAAGGTCGTTTGTCGACTCCAAACGCTTGAGAGCCAGAGGATTCGAGAGGACTTCGCCGAGTTCCTTGATATTCGGGTTCTGCGACTTAACGACCGGCTCCAGTCTTTCGCTCGCTGAGCCATAAATCCACAGCAGAACGCGCCGAAGCTGATCAAGATGAGAGCGCGGAACAGGATTGGCTTTTGGTTCTACCTGTCGCCACTCTGCATCGAGACCAAGATACTCACGATATTGGGACCGAGCGAGAGCTGTGTACAGATGCGAGAAAAAGAACGGGCGCCCCGCCGCACGGTCGTCGAGGGTGAAGAGCCCCTCTTTCTTCGCCTGTTCAAGAACGCAGATGCCGTTTACCAGGCGAAGAATCGTGTCGTGTCGATCCCCGAGACGATGGGCGATATCACGAATAGTGACACCCCCTGCCTTTTCCTCGCGGTACCAGTCGGCAGCGTACTTCCCCTTGGCGAAGGCGTCCCATTTGTGCGGCCCGTTAATATGTTTGAAGCCAATGTACTGGCGAGCCTCCTCACGCGACCCAACCTCACGAACCGAAGCACTCGTCAAAGTGTCTGCGTCCGCTGCCGTCATAGGCGGCAGGTTGACCCCGAGCTCTGCGGCAAGGTCCGGGTTCCTGAGTAAACGGATCGCAGCAACACGCCGGTTGCCTTCAATCACCGTTAGTGCGCTGCCTTGGCTCTCATTCAAAACGATGAGTGGCTCCAGGTCGATATAGCCGTTCGCTGCAATCGACGCGACCAACTCACGGAGGTCCGCAGTATCAAGCAGATACTCGATCACGTTCTTCTCGCTCCGGCGGCCGCCTCCGTAGGCGGCGAATCGGGGGTTCAGAGCGTCCAGTTTCAGGGTCAGGGGATCTACCTTGCGAAGAGGGTGACTCGCGGAGATAGTCGTCGCCTTCGTCGGCGTCTTTGAAATAGTCTTCTTTTTTGCTTTCTTTGCCATTGGCACTCGCGCCAGATTCTAACAGGAGCAGCAGGTCGAACGCATGCAAGTGGGTAGTCCGAGAGAGCTTGGAGTTATCGGAACGACGGTTCCGCTGCGAAGGATGTCGTTTCGACATCGACCGAGACTTGAATGCGACAATGAATCTATTTCGTACGGTGAGCTCCACCGGATTTCAAGCCTGTGGAGAGGAAGGCTCTGGCTTCAGCCAACGCTGGAGTGAAACCGTCCTCGGATTCAAAGCAGGAACCGGGCCGTGATGAGATTTGACTACGTTTCGGAACGCGGGTGTTCCTCTGGTAGGATCCATCGAGACTTGACCAGGACGGAGTCTCGATGAGAAAACGAGTCTACATCGAAACCACGATGCCAAGCTTCTACTTCGAGCCTCTCGGAACAGGAAGATGGTTGCCCGCCGAGAGTGGACCCGTAGGTGGTGGGGCGAGACCGCAGCGGGGGACAGGTACGAAGTCGTCACGAGTGCGGCGGTTGTGGAGGAGCTTTCACGAGGCGACTTCCCGGCTCGGGAAGATTGTCTGAGGCTCATTGAACGCCTGCCCTTGGTGCCGGTCGAGCCGGCTGCGGCCGAGATCGCCCGGACCTACATCTCCCGGCAAGTCATGCCACGCGACCCCGCCGGCGATGCGCTCCACCTGGCGTTGGCGTCGCACCATCGTTGCGACTTTCTGGTTACCTGGAACTGCCGCCACCTTGCGAACGCGAACAAGTTCGACCACATCCGACGAGTCAACGCGATGCTGGGTCTATTCGTCGCGGCGCTTGTGACGCCACTGGAGCTACTGGGAGACGAAAATGAAGAAAGAGGATGAAGGTATTCAGGCCGTGCGCGACGTGCGCAAGAAGATTTCCGCAGAGTTTGGTAACGATCCAGAAAAGCTCGTCGAGCACTACATGCTGGAACAAGAACGGTATCGGGACCGGATGCTTCAACCGGTGGCGGCCCATCAATGCAGCGCGCGACGCTTCGCGTCGCCGCTGATTGCCGCGACGTTAGAGAGAGTCGGACGACTTCTACTGAACCGCCGAGACAAGGCCGCTTCCGCTCTTCGAACCAGTTCAGGGTGACGTGGATCTCGGTCGGGGAAAGGGCGGCTCCCGTTTCCACGAGAAACAGAGATCGCTTGCCGCAGGTGCTTTCTGGCTACCGGCGACAGTAAGGGATGTACAAACCCCGAAACTGCGCGACACCGAAAGGACGCTTTCATGACAAATGAGCCTCGCGAGCTCCTGGTGAAGGAGGGCTATCGGCGCGGCGCGGGGCGTGAGTTTGACCGAGGTGGTGTCGCCGCGCGTGCGAGGCTGTCAACGCTTCGCCCCGTTCCCGTTCCGGAGATAGCGATCGAAGTCGAAGTCTGGCGGAAGTGGCGACCTGAGACGAATGCGCTCTCCGGTAAGAGGGTGGAGAAACGCGAGCGTCTCGGCGTGGAGTAAGAGACGCGAAGAGGCGAACGGAATCTTGCCTGAGGCGAGGAAGTCCCGGATGTAGACCCGCTCGCCGACGATCGGGTGTCCGGCCTCGGCCAGGTGGATGCGGATCTGGTGCGTTTTGCCGGTCTCGAGCCGGACGCGGCAGAGGGTGGCGCCCTCGAGCGCGCGGACGGCGGTCACGTGCGTCACGGCCCGCTTGCCGCGACCCGGAACGCGCGACGAGCCGCGAAGGCCGTCGCCGCGATCCCGCACCAGCTCGCTTTCGATTCGACGGCTCGCCATCCGGCCGTGGACCACCGCGACGTAGACGCGCTCGATCTCGTGCCGCCTAAAAAGACTGCCCACGGCTCGCTCGGCGGCGCGCGTACGTGCGAAGAGGAGAAGCCCCGACGCGTCCTTGTCGAGACGGTGGACGACGTAGAGCGGCGCGACCGGCACTTTTCTGAGAAGCGCGACGCGGAGAAGCGCCATCGCAGTGCCCCGCTCGCCCCGCTCGTACGGAACGCTCGAGATCCCCGCGGGCTTCTCGATCGCGACCACGTGGGCGTCCTCGAAGACGATGGAGAGTCTCTTCCCGATCGACTCGGATCCCGGCTCTTCTCGGATCTCGAGCGCTTGTCCGGCCGCGAGCCGGGTGGCCGGGTCGAGGGTCGAGGCGCCATCGACGCTCACGCGGCCGCGGCGGCACATCTCGCGCGCCTGGGACCACGTAAGCCCCGTTCGCTCGCGGCGTAAGAACGCGGCGAGCGTGAGGCCGTCTTCGCTCTCGCTCACCCGCCTGGGCGCCATGGCGGTCATCATAGCGGATGCGTACACCCGATTGCGGGCGGGTGCCACATGCACTAGCCTTTTAGGATCCCCAGATGACACTACAGGAGAAGGCCAAGGAGATCGATCGCGAAAAGGTCGAGTCGCGCGTTCTCGAGACCACGCGCGAGCTCCTGGTGGCGCTCGGGGGCACCCGCGCGCTCTCCGCGGTTTCACTCCGGGCGTCTCTCGAGCGAGAGCTCGGGCTCGGTAGCCTCGAGCGCGTCGAGCTTCTCTCGCGCCTCGAAGCCGAGTTCGCGGTCGAGCTATCGGACGCCGTGCTCGCGCGCGCCGAGACGCCCGCCGATCTCGTCGAAGCGCTCCTCGTGGCTGAAAAAACGGTCGGGCTCGCGCCGAGAGTACGCCCGATTCTCGCGGCCGCTTCGGTGGTCGCGCCGCCGGCGGAGGCCGAGACCCTGGTCGACGTCCTTCGACTCCGCGCGACCGCGGAGGCCGGACGGCCGCACATTTACCTTCAAGAGGACGGTCAAGAAGAGAGGATCGTGACTTACGAGGAGCTCTACCGGTCGGCGGCCGCCGTCGCGGTGGGCCTTTCGCGATCAGGAGTCGAGCCCGGCGACACGGTCGCGCTCATGCTTCCCACGAGCGCCGATTTCTTCACCGCGTTTTTCGGAATACTCCTCTCCGGCGGAGTTCCGGTGCCGCTTTACCCACCGGTCCGGATGGACCGGCTCGCGGAGTACACGCTCCGCCAGTCGGGCATCTTGACGAGCGCGGATGCGAAGACACTGGTCACCGTCGAGCGCGGCGTCACGCTTGGGAACCTGCTCAAGGGTAAAGTACCGGCGCTCCGGCGCGTCACGACCGTTGCCGAGCTCTCGGTTCCAGGCGTGCCGCCGCCGAGCGTTGCCTTGACGGGAAGCTCCCCCGCCCTTATTCAGTACACGTCGGGCAGCACCGGGGATCCCAAGGGCGTGCTTCTCTCTCAGAGGAACCTCCTCACGAACGTGCGCGGGATTGGACGCGCTCTCGACATTCAGCCGGCCGATGCCGGTGCGAGCTGGCTCCCGCTCTACCACGACATGGGGCTCATCGGCTGCTGGTTTACGCCGCTCTACTACGGAATCCCGACGGCCATTTTTTCGCCGCTGGCGTTTCTCGCTCGTCCGGAGCGCTGGCTCTGGACCATCCACCGCCGGCGCGCCACGATTACGGCGGCCCCCAACTTCGCTTTCGAGCTCTGCGTTCGGAAAGTGAAGGACGCTCAAATCGAGGGCCTGGACCTCTCGTCGTGGAAGGCGGCGCTCGACGGCGCCGAGCCGGTTCATCCCGAGACGGTCGAAAGGTTCACTCGCCGTTTCGAGCGCTACGGCTTTCGCCCCGAGAGTTTTCTCCCCGTCTACGGGCTCGCCGAGTCCACGGTCGCGCTCGCCGTGCCGCCGCTCGGCCGGCGACCGCGCGTGATCTCGGTTTCGAGGGACGTTTTCGAGAAAGAGGGGCGCGCGGCGCCGGCGGTGCCGAGCGATCCTTCGCCGCTCCGCTTCGTTTCAGTGGGAGCGCCACTCGACGGTCACGAGGTTCGCCTCGTGGACGGGGAGGGCGGCGCTCGCGAAGAAGGCCGGGAGGGGCGTCTCGAGTTTCGCGGCCCTTCGACGATGCAGGGCTACTTCCGCAATCCAGAAGCTACGGCCGCCGTTTTCAAAGGCGACGGCTGGGTGGACTCCGGAGATTTGGCCTTCATGGACGGCGGGGAAATTTTCATTACGGGGCGCGCCAAAGACCTCATCATTCGGGGCGGTAGGAACTACTATCCACAAGAAATCGAGTCCGTTGCCGGCGAGGTCGAGGGCGTGCGGCGCGGCTGCGTCGTGGCGTTCGGCGTGAAGGACGAGCGCGAGGGCACGGAAAAGCTGGTGGTCGTCGCCGAGACGCGGGCCGAGCGATCCGAGGACGGGGACCTGGTCTCCCGCTCGATTCAGGAGCGCCTGTCCGAAGCCATCGGGGCGTCGGCGGACGAGATTCTCCTCGTGCCGCCGCATACGGTGCCGAAGACGTCCTCCGGGAAGCTCCGGCGTGCGGCGTCGAAGGAGCTCTATCTCAAGGGAGACCTCCTTCGGGGCCAAAAACCTTCCCAAACGTGGATCGTGCTCCGGCTCGCGGCGTCCGAAGCCGTCCGTCGCGCTCGCCTCGTTCTGGGCGGTGCCTTACGGTTTCTTTACGGCGCTTATTTCGTCACTCTCGCGGCGGTCGTCGTTCTCTCGTTTTGGATTCTCGCTCTCGTTTCTCCGTCGCGGCGTTTCTTGGCTCGGGCAGTTCGGCGGGGTGCGCGCGCTTTCCTTTGGCTCTCTGGATGTCGTCTCACGGTTTCCGGAAGCGACCACCTCCGTACGGGGCGACCCGTCGTGGTCGTGTCCAATCACGCGAGCTACATAGACCCCCTGCCGCTTCTCGCCGCCCTGCCGATGGATTTTTCGTTCATCGTGAAGCGTGAAGCGGCGGGCTGGCCGATCCTCGGGACCTTCATCCGGCGGCTTTCGTATTTGCCCGTGGAGCGGCTCGAGGCCGCGCAAAGCGTGGCGGATGCCGAGCGGATGAAATCGCTCCTCGACGAGGGGCGATCCGTTGTGATCTTTCCGGAAGCCACGTTCACCCGCGCGACGGGGCTCCGGCCGTTCAAGCTGGGTGCGTTCAAGCTCGCGGCGTCGTCGGGCGCGCCCGTCCTTCCGGTCGCGCTGCGCGGCACGCGGAGGCTCCTTCGTGACGGAAACTGGCTTCCCCGCAGGACCCACGTCGAAGTCGTCGTCGAAGCGCCGCGTCATCCGGCGTCCTCGGCGCTCGAGGACGTCGTACGTCTCCGTGAGGAAACGGCGGAGCTCCTGGCGAGAAACTCAGGCGAGCCTCGGCTCGATCTCGTCGCTTCGGGCTTCGTTCGCAAGTCTTGAAGACATGGGTTAAGTCACACTTTCTCATCAAAATACGGTCGATTTCGCTTGTCGATGGATTTACTCTAAACTAGCTCTCTCATGCTCCGGAACCTGCGCGCGCTCGTTCGTTACCGCGTCCTCATCCAAAGCCTCGTGGTGCGCGAGCTCAAGGCGCGCTACCGGGGGTCGGTGCTCGGGTTCTTGTGGTCATTCCTGAACCCGCTCCTGCAGCTCCTTATTTATACGTTCGTCTTTAGCGTCCTCATGCCCGAGCGGAAGGTGGTGGAGCCATATCCGCTTTTCCTCTTTTGCGGGATCCTCCCCTGGACGTGGTTCAGCTCGTCTCTCATCGAGTCCTCGAACGTCCTCATCACCGGGTCGAACCTCATCAAGAAGATCCTTTTTCCGGCCGAGGTCCTGCCCATCGTGTCGGTCTTGGCGAATCTCGTTCACTTTCTTCTGGGGCTTCCGATTCTTCTGGGCTTCCTCATTTATTACGACAAGATCCACTCCACGATCGTCTTACTCCCCGCGGTGATCGTGTTGCAGCTCGTCTTCACGCTCGGGCTATCGCTTTTCCTCGCGTCGCTCTCGGTCCATTTTCGCGACATCCAAAACGTGCTCGCGAACCTCATGATGCTCTGGTTTTTCGCGAGCCCGGTGATTTATCCGTATCTCGACATCCCGTCACGGCGCCTTCAAAAGTTCTTGAACTTCAATCCCATGACTCACATTCTCGTCGGGTACCACCAAACGCTCTTTTACGGCGGCCTCGGCCACTGGCCCTGGCTCCTCGCGACAGCCGTGGGGTCACTTCTAACGTTCGTCGTGGGTTACTTCGTCTTCGATCGCTTGCGCGACACGTTCGCGGAGGAAGTCTAGTCTAGTGACGCCGGCGATCCGGGTCTCGGACCTGACCAAAGTCTACCGGCGGTACTCGCACCGCAAGCAGTTTCGCACGGTGAAGAGCGCGCTTCTCGGAGGGAACCTCTTCAAGGAGCTCAAGCCGGACGAAGTCTTCACGGCGCTTTCGGGCGTGACCTTCAACGTGAGGCAGGGCGCGACCTTTGCAGTCATCGGCCGAAACGGATCGGGCAAGTCGACGCTTCTCAAAGTCATGGCGGGCATCACGCGGCCGAGCTCGGGTGAAGTCGTCGTCCCGGGGCGGATCTCGGCGCTCATCGAGCTCGGCGCCGGCTTTCATCCCGAGATCAGCGGCCGCGAGAACGTCTTTATCAACGGCATCATGCTCGGGCTTTCCAAGCAGGAAATAAGAGATCGGTTCGACGAGATCGTGGAATTTGCCGAGCTCAAGGAATTCATCGACGCGCCGGTCAAGACTTACTCCTCGGGAATGTACATGCGGCTCGGGTTCTCCGTCGCCATTCACGTCAACCCCGACGTGCTTCTCATCGACGAAGTCCTGGCGGTCGGCGACGAAGGGTTCGTCCACAAGTGTCTCGACAAGTTAAGCGAGTTCCGCCGCCGAAATAAGACGATCGTCCTCGTCACCCATAGCCTCGGTCTCGTCGAAAAGCTGGCCGACGAGGCGCTCTGGCTGGACCGCGGCAAAACGCAGCTCAGGGGCGATCCCAAAAAAGTGGTCGACGCGTATCTCGCGCAGGTGGCGACCCGTGAAGAGCAAGCGCTCGCGGCCGCCGAAGCCCAGGCGGTGGCCCAATTTCAAAAGCCCTCACAACCCCAACACCCGGCCGACCCCCCCGTCGAGCCGTACTCGGCGTTCGCTCGGGAAAAAGGCCGCTGGGGCTCGCGCGAGATCGAGATCGTCGAGGTCGACCTTCTGGGGGCCGACGGTGCGACGAAGCACGTGTTTCGAAGCGGCGAGCCCGTCACGATCCGGCTCGCGGTCCGGGCCAGCGGCACGCTTTCGGACTTCGTCTTCGGCGTCGCTCTCTTCAACGCCGACGGGGTTTGCTGCTACGGGACGAACACGCACATCGAAGAGTGGCTTCCCGAGAAGCTCTCAGGGTCGGGCGAAGTGCGCGTCGTCATCGACCGACTGGATCTCATCGAAGGGAGCTACACGCTCGACGTGGCGGCGCACCAGAGGGACGGCTACCCTTTCGACTACCACCGGAGCCTTCACGCTTTTCGAATGACGTCCGAGACGAAAGACGTCGGCATCTTCAGGCCCGCCCACCGCTGGGAGTTTTCGCCGACCGTCGTCCTGCGCCGGCGGGAGCCTTAAATGGGTCGCCGCAAGATCCTGGCGACCGCCGACATGAAGGCCGAGCGCGAAAAGCTCCGTGAGGAGGGAGTCACGCTCGTCTTCACGAACGGGTGCTTCGATCTCCTTCACCCGGGCCACGTGCGCTACTTGACGGAAGCCCGCGGGAAAGGCCAGCGCCTAGTCGTGGCGGTGAACGCCGACGAGACCGTGAGAAAGCTCAAGGGTGAAGGCCGGCCGCTCGTGCCGCTCGACGAGCGCATGGAGGTTTTGGCCGCACTCGAGGCGGTGGACTACGTGACGTGGTTCGACGAAGAAACGCCCGCCCGTATCATCGAGGCGCTCGTTCCGGACGTCCTCGTCAAGGGCGGCGACTGGACGCCGGATCGAATCGTCGGCAAGGACGTCGTCGAAGCCGCAGGAGGACGCGTGCTTTCGCTCCCGTACGCCCCCGGCTACTCCACGTCCAGCCTCATCGAGCGCGCCGTCCGCGCGGGCGCGGACGACGCGCTCGCCTCGCCGAAGCCTCTTCCGATCAGCGGCGAAGGCGGGCCACCCAAGTCGACGGAGGAGGCCCGTTGAGCGGGGTCGCGCTAGCGTCCCACCTCAGAAACGCCGGGCTTCGCGGGGTCCGGCGCGTCACGGGCGTTCTCGGTCCCGCGCGGGCTCTCGTCGAGGCCGTTTTGGCCTGCGAGGACGAAGCTCCGGTTCTCCTGGTCGTTCCGGACGAGAGAAGGCTGGCGGAGACAACGTCCGATCTCGCGTCCTTTCTTTCCTGGATCGGGAAGCCGCGCCCGGTCTTGCCCTTCCCCGCGCTCGACACGGATCCCTACCGCGGTCTCTCCGCACACTCGGACGTCGCCGCCCGCCGCGCGCGGGCGCTGGCCGCGCTCCTCGAGGGGGCCTCAGTCGCCGTCGTGGCCGAAGCGCGCGCGCTTCTCGTGCGCACGACGGCGCCGTCGCTCCTTCGAACCGCCGTCCTCTCGGTCTCCCGCGGCGAGAACGTCGGCCTGGACAAAATCGTGCGCGTCCTCACGACGGGCGGTTATCTTCACGAGGATCCCGTCGTCGCACCCGGCGACTACGCCCGTCGCGGCGGCATCGTGGACGTGTTCCCGACGGACGCCGAGGAGCCCCTTCGACTTGAGCTCCTGGGGGACGCGATCGAAGAAATTCGAACGTTCGATCCCGAGAGCCAGCGCATGCGTCGCGAGCTCGCTTCGGTGCGCGTGCCGCCGGCGCGCGAGTGGATCGTGAGCGAAGCGCATCGCGCGCGACTCTCGGAAGTCCTCGTCGAGCTCCGGAAAGACGAGCGGCTCGTCGAGAAGCTCGGCCGCGAGAGCTTTCCTCCGGGCGTCTCGTTCTCGCTCCCGCTTCTTCCCGACTTTCGGGCGAGTCTCTTCGATTACGTGGGCTCGGCACGCATTCTCGTCGAAGAGCCGGTCGACGTGGAACGGGCGATTATCGCCGAGTGGGACCACGTGCTCTCGAGCTACGCCGAGGCGTCGGGCCGGTTCAGTCCGCCGGGCCTCGCCCCAGGGGATCTCCTCCTCGCGCCCGACGAAGTGCTCGAGCGACTTTCGGCCGGCGCTAGCGTCGCCGAGATGGACGTCCTCGGAGAGGATTCGGGCGCGCTCCACGTGGGAAGCCAGCTCCTTCCGTCCTTTCGCGGAAACGTTTCGGAGTTCATCGAAGCGCTGAAACGCGAGCTACGCGCGGGTCGCCGTGCCACGGCGTTCGTAGCGAGCCGGGGCCTGGCCGAGCGTTTCGTCGAGATCCTGCAAGAGGAAGGTCTCTCGGCGGGACTTCGAGACGACGGCGACGAAAGCGAGCTCCCGCGCGGCGCGGTGGCGCTCCGCGTCGGGAGTCTCACGCACGGGTTCACCCTCCCGGCGTTCGAGGAAGCGCTTTTTTCGGGAAGGGACGTGTTCGCGGAACAGCCGGCGAAGGAGCGGCGCCCGGTAAGCAAGCTCGGCCGATTCCTCTCGGATTTCAGGGACCTCAAGGTCGGCGACTACGTCGTTCACATGGAGCATGGCATCGGCGTCTTTACGGGTCTCAAGCAAATGGGCTCGGCGGACGCGGCGTCGGAGTTCGTCGTCCTCGAGTATCAAGGTGGGGACCGGCTCTACGTGCCGGTCGAGCGGCTGGACTTGCTCGAGAAATTCAGGAGCGCGGAAAGCGGTTCTCCCCGGCTCGACAAGCTCGGGGGCACCGGCTGGGAGCGGGTCAAGTCGCGCGTCAAGAAGTCCATGCGCGACATGGCGCAGGAGCTCTTACAGCTCTACGCCGCGCGAAAGTCGCTTCGAGGGCACGCTTTTGCGGCGGACACGCACTGGCAAGCGGAGTTCGAAGATCAATTCGAGTTCGAGGAGACGCCCGATCAGGCGCAAGCGATTCTGGACCTCAAGCGCGACATGGAGTCGCCCGTTCCGATGGACCGGCTCGTGTGCGGCGACGTCGGCTACGGCAAGACCGAGGTGGCGATGCGGGCGGCGTTCAAGGCGGTGATGGAAGGAAAGCAAGTTGCCGTGCTCGTGCCGACGACGGTTCTCGCGTTCCAGCACCTCTCGACGTTTCGCGCGCGGTTCGCGCCCTTTCCCGTCCGGGTGGAGATGATCTCCCGCTTCCGTTCCCCCAAGGAGCAAAAGGCGGTCCTGAGGGACCTCGCCGAGGGCGCGGTGGACCTCA
>Ga0247727_10017573_pt1 | contig 11371 bp, 13 predicted proteins | sample WisWelCaveWW1625_FD_202498 | JGI IMG/M metagenome (GOLD analysis project Ga0247727, IMG submission 202498) | Biofilm microbial communities from Wishing Well Cave, Virginia, United States - WW16-25 | ecosystem: Environmental > Aquatic > Deep subsurface > Groundwater > Cave microbial mat | place... | reverse complement strand
TAAAATATCCGTTGCTTTTTTTTGCCTCACTCGGCTTGGCGCTTTATCTAAGCTGGCAACTGACGCTGGTGGCGCTACTCATTTTGCCGTTCAGTTTGATCGTCATCAGCAGCATCGGCCTGCGCTTACGCAAATATTCGGCGCGCTCTCAAGAAAAGTTGGCGGACGTGACCGCCGTGCTCCAAGAAACCATCAGCGGTGCGCGGGTTGTGAAAGCGTTCGCGATGGAAGAGTTCGAGATTCGCAAATTCATGAAAGAGACTTTCGGCTACTTTAAAGCTCTGCTGAAAATTTCCCGTGTGCGCGGCTTGTCGGCGCCGGTCAATGAGTTTCTCACGGCGGTGGTTGCCGTCGGCATTCTCTGGTTCGGCGGCCAAAAAGTTTTGGCAGGCGATGTTCTTCAACCGGAAGAGTTCATTACTTTTTTGCTCATCATCTTTTCGCTTGTGCATCCAGTGAAGGAGCTTTCAAGCGTCAACAGCCGTGTGCAGGAGGCGGTGGCCGCGGCAGATCGCGTTTTCGAGGTGCTTGATTTACAGCCCGAGATCGTTTCCGCACCGGACGCCAGAGCGATCACTTCCCTCGAAAAATCTATCCGTTTTGAGAACGTAAGTTTTGCTTATGAAGAACGCACCGAAGTTTTGCGCGAGGTGAGTTTTGTAATCAAGAAGGGCGAGATTCTCGCGATCGTCGGACCGAGCGGCGCCGGCAAATCAACGCTGGTAGATTTGCTGCCGCGATTTTATGATCCGACCTCTGGTAGAATTTTGATCGACGGTCATGACCTGTGCGAATTCACCGTGAACAGCTTGCGCCAGCTTCTTGGCATCGTCACGCAAGAGACGATTCTATTTCATGACACGGTGCGCAACAACATTGCTTATGGCTTGCAAGATATTCCGGAGAGTAGATTGATCGAGGCAGCACAGGCAGCAAACGCGCATCGCTTCATCTCCGAGATGCCGCAGGGTTACGACACGGTGATCGGTGAACGCGGAGTAAAATTATCCGGCGGGCAGCGTCAGCGTTTGGCTATCGCCCGCGCGCTTCTGAAAAATCCACCGATTTTGATTCTCGACGAAGCAACCTCGGCGCTTGATAGCGAATCGGAAATGCTCGTGCAACAAGCCATTGAACGATTGATGGAGAATCGTACTTCATTTGTGATTGCACATCGCTTATCTACCATTTTGCATGCGAATCAAATTATTGTGTTGGATAAAGGCCGCGTTGTTCAGTCCGGCACTCATGATGAATTGCTGAAGCAAGCCGGCGTGTATCGGAAGTTGTATGAAATGCAATTTCGGGCGTGAGAATTTTTTTAGTAAGCGGATTGAACAGATTAAACGGATTTTTTCTTGATTGAATGATGTGGGTTTTATTTTTTTAGCGGGTGAGTTTTGTTTCATGAAAAACTGATTCGGTTTTTATCCACTCCATCCGCTCGATCTGTTTACCAAAAGGCTTTCAGAATAAAATAGGAAAAACCTATGCGTGAAATTATCAACACCTCCAAAGCTCCTGGAGCAATCGGCCCGTACAGCCAGGCCGTGAAAATTCCTGCCGGTAAAATGATTTTTACCGCCGGACAAATTGCTTTTGATCCAGTGACGGGTCAACTCTTGGATGGCGACATTAAAATCCAGACGCGCCGCGTGCTGGAAAATGTCAAAGCCATTCTCGAAGCCTCCGGCGCGAGCCTGAACGACGTTGTCAAGACGACGGTGTTCATGAGCAACCTCGGCGAGTTTCAGGCGATGAACGAAGTTTACGCCGAGTTTTTCCCGGACAATCCACCGGCGCGCAGCACAGTAGAAGTGAGCGCCTTGCCGCGCGGCGCCAAGGTCGAGATTGATACTATCGCCATTATCGCGTGATGAAATCGTGAAGCATTTTCTGTTTATTGCGATATTCTTTGGCCTGGTTGCCGAAAATTCTTTTGCGCAGCAAAATGCTGTTTCAGATTCTATAACGACAAGTGTCGCCGATTTTCTGCGCCCAAAGAAAAATCCCACCAGCGCGATGTTGCGCTCGATTGCCTTTCCAGGATGGGGACAATGGTACAATGGCAAACGCTTTAAGGCTGTCATTGTCTTCGGCGCTGAAGCGGGAATCATCGCCAATACGATTTATCAAAATCAAAAAGTGCAGAAGAGCAAAAGCGAGTTTGAGCGCGAATTTTATCTTGAGAATCGCCGTTTGAGCAACTGGTGGCTGGCCGGTGCAATCTTGCTAAGCATGATCGACGCCTACGTCGACGCGCATCTTTACGATTTTGACGAAAGCCCTGAGCTTGGAAATGTTTCTGCCTCGACTCAATCCACCGAGGTCGTCTGGCTCTGGCGTGCTCAAATTAAACTTTGAATTCAAAAAAACATTCTTTAGTTTGCCATGCGATTTTTGCTTGTGTTGATTTTGCTCTCACTCTTTGACAACAATACGTTTGCAGGCGACAAGACGCCGACGGCTTCGCCTGATTCGTTGAACAAGAAATTGGCAATCAGAGATAATTGGCTGGCAGAAGACAAAGCGTTTCATCTCGCGAGTAGTGCCTTTATCACTGCCGGTGGTTTTTATTTTTTACATCAGGAACAAGATGTCGAGCGCGACAAGAGCTTGTTGATTTCCGCCGGGGTGTCTTTGGCCTTTGGTGTTGGTAAAGAGATTTATGATCGGGGCAAACCGAATCATGCTGCAAGCTGGAAAGATTTGGTAGCGAATGTTGCTGGAATAGGTTTATCACTTCTTATTTTAAAACGGTAGTAACGAAATCTAATGCCACATTTCAGCATCTCATGACCGACAACCTCGACAAACCTCGCTCCAATTGCGCCATCGTCGGCGTCTTTGGAAATAAAGAAGCCGCCAAGCTCGCGTATCTCGCGCTTTATTCTATGCAGCATCGCGGCCAGGAAAGCAGCGGCATTGCCTCCAGCGATGGCGAACTGCTTCGTCGCCACGTCGGCATGGGTCTCGTCGCCGACGTGTTTCGCGATGCTAAAATTTTTGACGGCTTGCTCGGGCGTAATGCTATCGGCCATAATCGATATTCGACCAGCGGCTCTACGGTTCTTGCCAATGCCCAGCCGTTTTTGGTGAAATCCAAAGATGGTCAGATGGCAATTTCACACAACGGCAATTTCGTAAACGCGCGAACAGTGCGACAGCAACTTGAGGCCGCCGGTTCGCTTTTTCAAAGCAGCACGGATAGCGAAGTGGTTTTGCATCTCTTGGCAAAATCGACAGCGCCAGACATTGCTGGTCGCGTCAAAGAGACTTTTCGCCATCTCAAGGGCGCTTACTCATTAGTGATTTTGACGAAGGATCAACTGGTTGCAGTGCGCGATCCGCGTGGCTGGCGGCCGTTGTGCATAGGTAAAAAGCAGCGTACTTATTTTGTCGTTTCCGAAACCTGCGCCCTTGATCTCCTCGATGCAAAATATGTACGCGAAGTTGAGCCAGGTGAAATCGTTGTCATCGACAAAGACGGCATTCATTCTGATCATCTCGAAGAGAAAGCATCGCGTTGTGCGTGCATTTTCGAGTTTGTTTATTTCTCTCGTCCTGACAGCAAAATTTTTGGCGAGAACGTTGACAAGGCTCGCCGCAAGCTCGGCAAAAATCTTGCGCTCGAACATCCGGCGGATGCCGACATCGTCATCGCCGTGCCGGATTCATCCAACACCGCGGCGGTCGGCTATTCGCGACGTGCGAACATCAAGTTCGAGCTTGGCCTGATTCGCAATCATTACATCGGCCGCACCTTCATTCATCCGGAGCAATCGGTGCGCGACTTCAACGTGCGCATCAAATTCAATCCGGTGAAGGGCGTGCTCAACGGCCGGCGCGTGGTGGTTGTCGAAGATTCAATCGTTCGCGGCACGACATTGAAGCAACTCGCGCGCATGTTGCGCAAAGCCGGCGCAAAAGAAGTTCACGTGCGCATCAGCTCCCCGCCGATTATTTCGCCGTGCTACTACGGCATGGATTTCCCGACGCGCAAAGAGCTTATCGCGAATAACATGAGCATCGAAGAGATTCGCCGTTACATGGAGGTGGATAGCTTGTCGTATCTTTCGAAAGAGGGCTTGCTTGCTGCGGTTCCGCAAGATAAAGGAGGGTATTGCACCGCTTGCTTCACTGGTGAGTATCCGATCATGCCTGAAGAACTGATGGATAAACATTCGCATGATGAAGAGAATGGCAAGATAACTGTTATCGATGGACAAAATGGCGTCAAAGCGGTTGGACAAGAAGCCCAAATTGAGCAAGAAGTAGCAGCTCAAAACAAGAAATGAGTTTCGAATTTCAAATTTCAATCCTCAAAATCTCTCTTCGGGAAAAACATGATCGGCGTTATTAATGATAAATGCGATTTCTGCGGATGCTGTGTTGCAGTCTGTCCGGTGGATTCGATTGATCTTTACGAAGCGCGCATCGAGATCAAGCCGCATTGCATCGATTGCATGCTGTGCGTGTGGATTTGTCCGGTGGAAACTCTCGCGCCGATCGATGAGAAGGGGAGATTGCTGCCGAGGGAGGTGGCGGAAGTAAGAGTCGGGGCGGTGGCTTAAGTGAGTTCGATCAGGACTTATCGCTTAATATGATAGACAATTTCATCTTGTACTTGGAAACGATCGATTGGGTATCAACCAAGGATCTCATCGTTACGTTGTGTGCTTTAGTTGGAGCAGTTCTAGGTATTTATAATTCTATTCAGTTGCGCAAGAGCAAAGAGATCAAACTGGAAATTATTGCTGATTACGGCCCATCCCACAGGAGGTATTCCGGTTCAGGAGAGGATCAACCATATGATTCTGTGTTCATTGAAGTTCAAAATGTGCATCATAGACCTGCTGGTATCGATGATATTTACTTGAGGGTGCCGTTTAGGAAACTGGCTTTTTCATTAGTTAATTCTCTGGAAGAAATAGATGTTGATAGTGTGTTTAAGACGAAAGAATTCAAGATCTCGAGTAGAGAAATCAAAGGCAACGAGCGCCGCCACTTTGAAACAAGTCTTACGTCCTTTTTCGAGTGTCTAAATACACTGAAGCTGAAAGAGAAGACCAAATTCACGAAAATCTGGTTAAGGCTCATCAAAATAGGCGTGAAGACGAATGTCGGGAAGAAATCTGAAAAAAGGCCTCAAAAGTTTTTGCTAAAGAAAATGTTGGAAATGATTTAATGAAACAATTGTATCGTAACGCAACGACAGGATTCCTGCCAAAAGCAAGTGGCTTTGCGTAACATGTCAACTATCGAGCACCTCACTATTTCGGAACTAAAAATTCTTTTGCTTACTTTAGAATTGCCACCAGACGCCCGTTTAACGGTAACGATCGACGATAAGCAAGTAGCCGAGAAAGCTTTGAAGCAACAAAGAGCCCTGGCGGCAATGAGAAAGCTCAAAGGTTGTGGCAACGGTCATCTTCACGCTACTTTATTAAGAGAGAAGGCGTGATGTCTTATTATGACTGAATATGTTTTGGATACTTTCGCTTTGGTGGTTTATGTTGAAAACGAAGAAGGCGTTGGCGAAATAGAGAATTTGTTTAGTAAGGCACTCGATGATGAGATCGAGCTTTTTATTTTCTGAAATTGTCATAAAAGAAAACAAACAAACCCCCCCGCGCGAAGTAAACAATGTTTTTGAGCCACTGATTCGAATCTTATACTTCTTCATATGCGTCCTGAATACGATGTAATAGTTGTCGGCGCCGGCCCGGGCGGCTCGTGGGCTGCGCGCGCGGCGGCGGAAAAAGGACTGCGGGTTTTGTTGCTGGAAAAAGATCGGGAAGTCGGCGTGCCGGTGCGCTGCGCCGAGGCCGTCGGTGAAGTTGGATTGAAATCTGTCGTGCAGATTCGTGAGCGCTGGGTTGCCAGCGTCATCACCGGCGCAGTGTTGATTTCGCCGAGCGGCAAGGAAGTCACGGTCGAAGGCTTCAAGGATTGCGGCTATGTGCTTGACCGGAAAATCTTCGATTACGAACTGGCGCAAATTGCCGCCGAGCATGGCGCGGAAGTTCGCACCAAGGCCTACGTCTATGATCTCATTCGCGACAACGGCTCGGTGAACGGTGTCCGCGTGCAGCACTTGGGAAAAAATTACGACGTGCGCGCCAAAGTCGTCATCGGCGCCGATGGCATTGAATCGCGTGTCGGGCGCTGGGGCGGGCTGCGCACTAATGTCAAGCTGCGCGACATGGAAAGCTGCATGCAGGTGACGCTGGCGAACATCAAAGTTGATCCGCGCTTTATCTATATTTACTTCGGACAGCACGTGGCGCCGGGCGGATATTTTTGGGTGTTTCCGAAAAGCGCGACTGTTGCGAACGTCGGCTTGGGCGTTTCGGGAGAATATGCGAAGGAACGTTCGGCGCAACAGTATTTGAATGACTTCATCGCCAAGCATTATCCGAATGCTTCTATCCTTTATACTGTCGTTGGCGGCGTGCCGTGCTCGCCGACAGCGAAGCGCATCATTGCCGATGGCCTGATGCTGGTGGGCGATGCGGCGCATCAGATCAACCCGATGACCGGCGGCGGCATTACTACCGCGATGATCGCCGGACAAATCGCCGGTCGGGTGGCTTCCGAAGCGATAGCCAACGGTAATGTTTCTGAAAAAAAACTCGAGCGCTATCCCAAAGAATGGCACGAGGCCGAAGGCAAGAATCACGAACGTCTTTATAAAATCAAACAAGCTGTTTACAAACTCACCGATGCTGATCTTGATCACACCGCCGAAGTGATTTCTTCGCTCAAGCCGGAAGACCGCACGCTCATCAACATTTTCAAGACCGCTTTGATTCGCCATCCGGCTTTGCTTTTTGACCTGCTAAAAGTTTTTGTGACTTCATGAGCCCTGATGGCCGCCAGCGACTTCTCAACGTTTCGAATCTTCTCAGTCTGTCGAGAATTTTTCTTGCCATCCCCATAATTTATTTTTTGTATCAGAACTCTCCTGCAAGCAATCTCACCGCCGTTTTCTTCATGCTGCTTGCCGCTTTGACCGACTGGCTTGACGGTTACTTTTCGCGGCGCTTTCATCAGGAATCCGACTTTGGCCGCATCATTGATCCGCTGGCCGACAAGATTGTGGTGGGGGCGGTCACGATCTATCTCACCGTCGAGCGCGATTTTCCGCTATGGTTTTTGCTCTTGATTCTCTCTCGCGATTTTGTTATTTTGGCACTCGGATTTTTAATGACTTCGCGGCTGCGGGCCGTTCCTGAATCCGACTGGTTTGGAAAAGTCGCGGTGACCGGTTTGGCGATCGTCATGATCGTTTATGCGCTGGATGCCACGGCGCTGAAGATTCCGCTGTTGATGGTCAGCGTGGGGTTGGTGGGATTGACCATTTTCAATTACTTCGGTCGATTCCGCAGAGCGATGAAGGAGTCGAGCATCGAAGATCGCAGATTGAAGATTGAGTAAGCGGTTTGCGTTCATTGATTTTCCATCCATCTTCGACCTACGCTTTTTTCACATCCGATTTGCACCGCCCCGTTTCCAAGCTGCGATATGGAGGCGGTGCGAGGCAGCCGTGATCAAAACCTTTGAATGAGCACCAGTGAGTGAAGCAACGCTGCTATGAATACTTTTTTTGATCGACTCAAAACCGGTTTGAGCAAGACCCGTCAGGGAATTGTTGACGGCATACGCCGCGCCGTCACCGGCAAGACAAGAATTGACGACAAGATCGTTGAAGAGCTTGAAGAAATTTTGATCGGCGCGGATCTCGGTGTCGACACCACGCACGAGCTGCTTGACGTCGTGCGGCATCAAGTTGGTGTTGGCGAAGCGTCCTCCCCCGAACTTCTGCTCGCCATTTTAAAAGATGAAATTGAGAATCGTTTGTCGCAAGATTCGGGTAAGGAAGTCCGCGATTTTTTCACACCACTACGCAAGCCGCTCGTCATCATGATGGTCGGCGTCAACGGTGTGGGCAAGACGACAACGATTGCCAAGCTCGCGCATCAATTTGCGCAGAGAAATAAATCCGTGCTGGTTGCAGCGGCGGATACTTTTCGCGCCGCCGCCGTTGAACAGCTTGATCTGTGGGCAAAGCGCATCGAGGTGGACATCGTGCGGGCGCAAGCCGGCGCTGATCCGGCGGCTGTTGCGCATGATGCAGCGCGCGCCGTTATCTCGCGTATGCACGATGTTCTGATCGTCGATACTGCTGGCCGTCTTCACACCAAAAATAATTTGATGGAGGAGATGAAAAAAATCCAACGCATCCTGCGGCGCGAATTACCGGACGCTTCACATGAAATATTGCTGGTGATCGACGGCGGCACCGGTCAAAATGGATTGATTCAGGCGCAAGAATTTGCCCGCGCTGTTGAAGTCACCGGTTTGATAATTACCAAACTCGACGGAACGGCAAAGGGCGGCATCGTGGTTTCGATTCGCAAGGCGCTGCCCATACCGGTTCGCTTCATCGGCATCGGCGAAGGAATCAACGATTTGCAACCGTTCGATGCGAGCGCGTTTGCAGAAGCGATGGTGGGTAGCGAAAAAACGGATTGATGGATTATTGGATCGATGGATCTATGAATGGTGACCCCAACGATTAGTTTTATCTTGCATCAACCCAACAATCCATTATTCCAAGCTGGTATAATGAAACTCAAGTAATCATTCACCGCATAAGGCTTATTTTGAAAGTCAACCTCATCACCCTCGGGTGCCCAAAAAATCTTGTTGATTCAGAATTCATGCAAGGCGGATTGGCTCGCTTCGGTGTGAGCTTTGTTAAAGAGAGCGCTGATGCTGATGTTTTAATCATCAATACATGCGGTTTTATCGAATCAGCAAAAGAAGAGTCGATTGACACGATTCTGCAAGCCGTAGAGATCAAAAAGCGCGGCTCTTGTCAACAGGTGTTCGTCACCGGTTGCCTCTCAGAACGTTATGGAAAAGAGCTTGCCAAAGAGATTCCCGGCGTCGATGGATTCTTCGGCAATCGCGATATGCAAAAGGTTGTTGCCGGGCTGGCGAGGGAGATGCGGTTGCGCTATGAATTGGTTGGCGAGTTTTCGAACGAGAGACAACGCGCGCTGCTCACGCCACGGCATTATGCCTATTTAAAAATTTCTGAAGGCTGCGAGCATCCATGCACATTTTGCGCGATTCCCGGCATTCGCGGAAAATTTCGCAGCCAGCCGATACCCGCATTGAGGCGCGAAGCGAGTACACTCGCAGCGCAGGGCGTGCGCGAGCTGATTCTCATCGCTCAGGATACGACGATTTATCACGATGATCTTGACGGGGTGAAGCGCCTTCCGGAGCTTCTTCGCCAACTCTGCACGATCGATGGCATAGAGTGGGTTCGTTTGATGTACGCCTACCCCTATCACGTAACCGATGAGCTGCTCGATGTGATTGCCGGAGAAGAAAAAATTTGCAAATACATCGACATGCCGATTCAGCATATCTCGTCGCGCTTGCTGAAGCGAATGGCGCGCCGTGTCGATCGGCGATTTACCGAAGAGCTTATCGATCGCATGCGTCATCGGATTCCGAATCTGGCGCTGCGCACCTCGTTGATTGTCGGTTTTCCGGGAGAGACCGAGGAAGATTTTCAGGAACTTCTCGACTTTGTCGAAGGTGCAAACTTCGAAAGATTGGGAGTGTTCACGTACTCGCAAGAAGAAGGGACGCCGTCTGCAACTTATCCAGGACAAGTGCCACAGGACGTGATGCGAGAGCGCCAGGATGTGCTTACGCAAACGCAGAGCGTTGTTGCTGCGGAATGGAACGCCAGACAGATCGGCAAAAAGATTCCTATCTTGGTCGACTCTTCAGATCCGATAGGGTTGAGGGCTTTGGCGCGCACCGAGTGGGACTGCCCGGAGATCGATCATAGCGTTGTGCTGTCGCAAGCTGTTGCCGCCGGAAATTTTTATAACGTGGAAATTACCGGAGCTTCGGACTTTGAGTTGGAGGCTCGTCTCGTGAATGCTTTCAACCCATCAATGGCCGAGCTTCTTCAAAGGAACCATATTCCGGTGCTGACCTCATAGGAGGTAAAATATGAAGGTTCACATGGTGCAATTGCTTTTGTTGTTTGCCATCTGCGGTGCGCTCATCGCATGCTTTCCATTGGATAGTTGGGCGCAAGCAGAGATGGCCCAACAAAACGCTGAATCGGCCCCTGTTTTTTACATGGATTTGGTTAATTACCGTTCGTCGCAAGAGGGCAAGTCCCAGTTGGACGGTTACTTCAAAATACCTTATGATGAATTGCAATTCTTGAAGAGCGAGAACGGCGCGTATCAGGCGGTTTACGAAATTTCGATGATCGTTTTCGACGAAGACGATTTCCAGACCGACGGCAAAATCTGGCGAGACACTGTGACCGTTGACAACTTTGACGCCACTAACTCGCGTCGCGATTTTAATTTTACCCAGGTCGTTTTTCATTTACCCCCGAGCAAGTATCGCATCGACGCCCGTCTCCTGGACGTAGACACCCAACGCAATAGCTCTCAGAAAACAACGATCGTTCTTCGCGATTTTTCGACATCGAAGTTGACGATGAGTGACATGCTCATCGCCGAGAATGTGGAAAAAGATGTCAACGGCCGGCTTACCGCCTCACCCCTGGTTGGCGCGCCCCGGAAGGAGAACGACAAGCTCTTCGTTTATTTTGAAGTTTACAGCAAATCGGATGACCCGGTTCTCGACGTAACCTACGAGATCAAGAATTCTCATAACAAGCGGATAGTGGAAGATCACTTCAAGCTGGACAAGCAAGGTCCGACAACATTCGTCAACGTGTCTCTGTCGAGCGAAAAAATGCCGCATGATTCATACTTGATTCATTTGCGTGTGAAAGACAGCAAGGAACAAGTTGACGGCGAACGCCTCATCACGATGCGGTGGGAGGGTATTCCGGCGTCGATTGCCGACCTCACCCTGGCGATTCAACAAATGCGCTACATCGCCAAGAAAGACGATCTGAAAAAAATTCTTGAAACCGGCACGGACAGGCAGCGCCAGGCATTTCTTGATTTTTGGAAACGGGTCGATCCTTCGCCGGGCACGGAGCACAACGAGTTGCTTGACGAGTACTATCGCCGGATCAACTATGCCAGTCTCAACTTCGGCGGTATTCAAGAAGGCTGGAAAACCGATCGCGGCATGGTGTTCGTTTTGTTCGGCGCGCCAAACGACATCGAGCGCAATCCTTTCAATCGCTCGCCGCGCACGGCGGTTGGACGCGCCCGCACCGTTAAAGCATACGAAATCTGGACCTATCACGAGATCAACCGTCAATTTGTTTTTTTGGATGAGAGCGGCTACGGAGATTACCGACTGGAGTATCCCTTTGCAATCGACCGTTATCTGCGATGAGCGT
>Ga0247727_10017572_pt1 | contig 11372 bp, 6 predicted proteins | sample WisWelCaveWW1625_FD_202498 | JGI IMG/M metagenome (GOLD analysis project Ga0247727, IMG submission 202498) | Biofilm microbial communities from Wishing Well Cave, Virginia, United States - WW16-25 | ecosystem: Environmental > Aquatic > Deep subsurface > Groundwater > Cave microbial mat | place... | reverse complement strand
TGGAGACAAGCGCGACGCGCGCTGGAGAAGGCTGTTCAGCTCCATCTCGATGATCCCAACGTATCGCACATCGATCTCGGATACCGCATCCGCACGGCGGAGCGGAATCGCTTAGAGAGTGATCTGGCCGTGCGCGTTCATGTTCATCGCAAGCTCTATGGCGAGACCTTTGCGCGTTTTGCAGAACGACATCCGAACTGGGTGATCGATGCGCAGCGGATCGGCTTCGCGGTAGACGTTTTGCAAGCAAGTTTCGAACAGAATGCGGCAGATGGTTGTTTGCATGCGAGCATGGTTCGCGACCTTCAAACAAATAAGGAAATGCTGCTCACCAGCCGCAGTGTTTTGGTTGGCGCCTTAACTGCGACACGCGGAAACAACCGCCGGCCGTCGCAAGGGAGGAGCGACGATCGGCGCGACTCTCGCGTGGAATATGTGCGCGATGCCATGCCTGCGCATCTTGACGCCGCCGTTGCCCGCATCCACGGGAAGCGACTCTCAAGCAAGCTATCAGACAAAATCGGATCCATTTCCGGCTCGGCCATTCCTCAACTCGGCATGCGGGTGATGATGCTCGACCGAAATGGAGAGTCTGTGTTCGGCATCATCACGGGAATATTAGGCTGCGGCTTGCATCGTCTCGACGGCGCGTTGCAGCTCATTTGTCACGTCGTTCATATCGCGCCGGAAATTTCCGAGATGGAGAACCCCAGGTTTGGCAACTCTGGCGCGTGGTGGTTGACTCGCACGCCCGACGGGAACTATCGCGCCGCTGCATTGCATTTCGCCGGCGGTGTGAGTTCTCCTTTCGCGTTGGCGCTTTCTATGCCGGAAGTTTTGTCTGCGCTCGATGTCGACATTATCGCTGAGAGATACGGAGAGCGCTTGATGCAGATTGGAGATCATGAGATGAATACCCTTCAGCACCACGTAGATGTTCGCGAAGTGGTCGTCATCGACGATGAGCAATTACTGCCAAAGGAAACATCCATGTTTAATTTCGGAACACCGATCACTAAGAAACGTCATGGCAAATTGGCGCGAACGGTCTTGATCGCTTTGTTCTTCCTTGCCTCGGTGAGTTTTTGCTATCGGCAGATGATTTCTTTCGAGCATCGAGACAAAAAGTTGGCGTCCTTGCAACAGGCTCTGCCGGGCATACAGGCGACGACGCACATAGACAGCCTGCGGAGATATTCTCTTCGGAAGATTGCGTCGATCATCGATGGTTATAATCATGGAATGACGGCGCAATACAAACAGGCCATCGCCGAGGAAGTTTACCGCATGAGCTTGAAGTATCCGAAGCTCGAGGTGGATTTGATTTGCGCCACGATTACGCATGAAAGCGGGCGCTCGTGGAATCCTCGCGCCGTGTCGTCGGCAGGCGCGATGGGGCTTATGCAAATTATGCCGGCGACGGGAATCGAGCTGGCTCGCGAAGAGGGAATCGTTTGGAAATCGGCTGAGCAGGTTTTGTTCGATCCGGTGCTGAACATTCGGCTCGGCTGCCGATATTTGTCGGAGTTGGTAAACACGTATGATGTTGACGGCGGCCTTGCCGCTTACAATGGCGGACAAGCGCGCGCCGCACGTTGGGTGCGAAATGGCCGCGTCGCAGGAATTCTTCACGAAGAAACGGCGTATTACGTGCCAGCGATTCTGAAGATCTATGAGCTGTATCGACGAATGAGCATATAATAGCTTCGAAGGCAAATCAAATGAGCACAGAAAAAAAATCCATCGAATCAAGGTTCGCTTACAAAAAAATGTTGTTGGATAATTTTTCCAACCAAAGTCCGTGCATAATTTTTGTTGTAAGCGACCTGCACCTCAGCGAAGGCTTCTCGCACGAAACTTTCCGCTGGCATCGCCGGGAGAATTTTACGGCTGATGAGGCGTTCGCTGCATTCTTAAAAAGCAAAAGCGACGAGGCCGATCGCAAAGACACCCGCGCCTGGCTCGTCATCAACGGTGATTTCATCGACTTTTTGCGCATCACCGCGACGCCAAACTGCGAAGATGACTTGCAGAGATGGCGGGACATGCTCAAGAACATTACCTCGACAAAACTTCCCGAGCAAAAGAGCCGAGTCTTGAATGCCTTCGACACATTCGCCATTCTTTGGCGGCACTACACGCTCAATGGTTCCGTGTCGAAGCGGCGATGGCCAAAAGACATTCGGGATGAATTCACTTATGGATTGAAAACGGAAGATTTCAAATCGATCTATCGGCTTATGCTGGCGCGCGACGGTCATCAACGACTTTTCTTGGCGCTCGCGGAGTGGTTGGCCGCTGGGCATCGCTTGACGATCATCACCGGCAATCACGATCAAGAATTCAATCAAGAGCTGGTGCAAGCCGGACTATTGTGGATGTTGGAAGATTTGCTTCGACGAGAGTATCCTGTGAATGAAGATGATGAAGAAGATGAGCCGCTGTTTTCCGGAGCCGGGCCTGCTAATGCTTCTACTGCTGCTGTGGGATTTCAGATGAGAGGGAGCCAGCGTAATGGTAATGGTCAACATACGTCAATGACCTCTCGCCAGCAAGAGCCGTGGCTGGACGACGGTGATTTTTCACCTACGCCGGATATTGCCAGGTTGTTGAGCTTCGAGCCGCATGGTTTGGAGATCGACAGGAAAATTCGCATCGAGCACGGCCACCGCTTTGAATGGATGACGCGACCGGGAGATGACGTGGTGATGTCCGAGCATCATGAGTTGACGCTTGCGCCGGGCTCTCTCTTCAACCGTTACTTGCTCAATCATGTCGAGCTTGAGGTGCCTTATCTCGACAATGTCAAGCCCACATCGCGAGTTCTCATGTATCTCTTGATGAATCGCCCGGCGCGCTTCATTGCCATCCTTGGCCAAGTGATAAGAACTTTTTTTCGTTTGGCGCGCAAAAAGGGGCCGGGGCGTCTCGTCTTTGCGGTTTTGCAAAAGATCGCGCAATTCGGCTTGTTGGCTGCGTACGTCTTCTGGGTTGCGCGGACTTCTGTTTTTCATTTAATAGCTGATAACGCGGACTTTGTTCGCACGGTTTTTGAGTTTATCAGAATTCCACGCAGCATCGTCGAGTGGTGCCTCTCGAATCTTCAATCGTACGACGGCAATCTCTGGCAGCACATTATCCGCGGGCCGGAGCTTTTCGGGGTGAATCTGTCGTTGTACGTCGTGCTGCCGATTTTTGCTCTCTGGTTTTTGATCAGCCATTATTATTACAAAACGCGGCCTTTGCATTTTTCAGACGCTGAATTAAAGAAAGAAATGAGCGAAGGGTTTGCGCTTAACGACGAGAGTGAACAGCATTTTGCCATTTGCGGGCACACGCATGAAGCAGATAGGCAGCGCTGGCCGCGACATATTCTTCACATCAACTCCGGTTGTTGGACGCCGGTCTTCGAATATGAAGGCGGCCATGTTCGTGATGACTTGACCATGACGTTCGTCGTGTTGCACAAAAACGGCGAGGATTGGCAGAGCGAGTTGTTGCGCTGGGATCCAAGCAGCTATCGCGATACGGATTTGATATTGCCCGAAACCCGCGAGCAGCATCAAGCGGCGCGCCAGCCGAGCCGGGATATTCTTCCGGCGCGAGGCCATAAATACACATTCGAGGAACTTGCCAAATTAAAAACCAAACAGATGGACGCGCTGATGCTCATCGGCGGAACGCCGACCATGAAAGACGTGTTGGGGTACGAATACCGCGGCTATAACATGAACCCCAGCACGGTGATTTTGGGAACGCGCAAATTCAAAAAAGGTTTTTTCGGCGATCTCAACAAAGATCATGCATGGGGATATAATGTTTTGGTTCAACAGAACAAGATGAGTGAGCCTTGGATTGCGAAACCCAGCGATGCTTATCCAGCGCGGCGATTCTTCTTCAAGCTGTTGCCCGCCGGCGGCGGTTATGACGCGCGATACGATCACTCGCTTTTTGTCGATTACGCCAAGAGCGGGGAATATTTCATTCTGCATCCGACGAGATATACGGTTGATTATCTCGTTTATCCCGATCCCGAAAATCATGATCTCATGCTCGGCAAAAGCGACGCGGAGATCGGGCCGATTCGTCTGCCGCTTGGATATTTCATTCTTGAGCGCTACAACAAGAGCACGTATGGTCGCACCTCGCATTTCTTCAACCAACGCGAAATGCGCACGCTTGAAAAGTTTGCCGAGGTTTTTATAGAAGGGGGGGACGAAGCGCTAAAGCCGGAACAAGTCGCTTGGAACGTCGACAAGCACGTCGAGCGCATCGAGTCGAATCGCACCGCCAGTGTAAAGTTAGTGCTTTTTGTGATGGAGTGCATTCTGCCTTTGCTCGCCGGCTATGCGCCCTTCTCGCGGATGTCGGCAAAAACACGCCGCCGCTTCATCGAGTCAACATTTCTGAATTCAGAGAACGGTGAAGAGCCAACCGGCATCCGAGCGGGGTGGCTGCGCGTCCTTGGCCCGCTGAGAGAAAAAATCCTGCGCGATCTGTCAAAGATTCGCCTGCTGTTTATCGCAGGCTATTATGGCGACAAGCGTGTTTATAAAAGTATCGGCTTCACCGAGGTTCCTGACCGCGAGAAATATGACCGTGAAGACCTGGCAAATCTCGGAATCTCGCGCATCGAGCTTTGCACGCCCAAGACGAACGTTGTTCAAACCGAAATCTGCGTCATTGGCTCCGGAGCGGGAGGGGCGGTGGTTGCCTACAATGCCGCAGCGGCCGGCAAAGATGTTATCCTGCTCGAAGAGGGCGCCCACACCCGCAGCGCCGACATGACGCATAATGAAAGTGAGATGACGGCCAGGCTGTTCAAGGAAGGCGGCCTTCAATCTACGGTCGATCTCGACATGAATGTTTTGCAGGGGAGAACGCTCGGCGGCAGCACGGTGATCAACAACGCCATTTGCTTTCGCTTGAACGATCAACACCTGAGCGCGAAGAATGGGCAGGATGTCTTGGATGCGTGGCGGAGGCTTGGCGCTCGCATCGATAAGAAATATTTGAACGACGCTTACGAGCGCGTCGAAGCGATGATCAGCGTACGGCGCATTCCCCAGAACATCGCGGGAGAGAATGCGAACGTGCTGATGAACGGATGGAAAAATCTTGCGGCCGACCGCCGAGTCGAGGCAGAATCGAAGCGTGATTTGTTTAGAACAAATTTGCACGATTGCATCGGCTGTGGATATTGCATCACCGGCTGCCCCTATGGGCGCAAGCTGTCGATGGCTGAGACCTACATCCCGCAAGCCGTCAGAAAAGGGGCGAGGGTCATCACTCAATGCCACGCCGTGAAAATCGAAATGCAGGGCGGCAAAGCGATTGGTGTTCACTGCGAGCTGCGCGATGGCCGCAAACTTTTTGTTCGGGCGGAAAAAATAGTCGTGGCATGCGGCGCCATCGGCTCCAGCGTGCTGTTGATGAAAAGCGGCATCCGCAAAAATGTTGGCAAGCGGTTTTCGTGCAATGCCGCCACACCGATGCTGGCGAGATTTCCAAACGAGATCAAAGGCTTCGACGGCGTGCAAATGCCTGCTTACATCGATGCCGGCGATTTCATGCTGGAATCGTGGTTCGTGCCGCCGTTGTCGTTTGCTGTGACCATGCCCGGTTGGTTCAACACCCACTTCGAGCGCATGAAAGACTATAAGCATTTTGCCTCAGCCGGAGTTTTGATCGGAACTGAACCTAACGGCAGGGTGAAGTCTTCGCCATTCTTCAGAAACTTGTTCGGCCCGATTGCCTACGGCATGAGCAAAAACGATCTTGAGCGATTGAAGAAGGGCATGATTCGAATGGCGCAGGTTTATTTCGCCGCTGGCGCTGAAGCCGTCTATCCGACGTCGTATGTCGACCTTGAAATGCGCCAGCACGAGTTACGCACCAACCGCGACATTGAAAAGTTTATCAGTGAAAGAATTCGCAAGCCAGATGACCTGACGCTGAGCACCGCGCATCCGCAAGGCGGAAATCCCATGAGCGACGACAGGAGAATTGGCGTGGTTGGCAGCGACTTCAGAGTGCATGGCAGCGACAATTTGTTCGTCTGCGACGCGAGCATTTTTCCAACCAGCATCGGCATCAACCCGCAGTTGACGATCATGGCGATGGCGGATTACGCCGCGCACAGTTCTATTCTCTGATCGATCTTCCGGGCACGCACTTTTTTCCAGGACGGAATCTTGCAGCAAGGACGGCTCGACTGCAACCCTGCCCGGAAGATTAATTTCAAATTTGCGAAACCCGCTTTCGATTTTCTCATTTCTGCAACTTTGCTGAACATTGTTTAACAAAATCGGCGCTTGTATTTTTCCAAGCTGGAAAGAACTCTTTTCAGCTTGAAACATCGATTCGATTTTTCCCACTATTCATCCTACTCGCCGAGATGCGTAATCGTCCCCATTTCCTCTGATAACGGAATTTCTCTTGTAAAAAAGCAGCATGTTGAGTTTCCAGCTGAATCGCCGCACTGCTGACCTGCGATTTGCTCACTGATTAATTTATGCTAAACGAGGTGGTATGGTTTTTGTCAATAGCTTACGGCAAATCAGCTTTTCCTCAACGGCGCGGATTCCCGTTGCATTGAGAAATTATCACAAAATAATTACCAAGGAGTACATATGAAACGCAGTAGGATTTTTTCTTTGATTGCGCTCGCCGCAATAAGCTTGTTTGTCGTTTCGTGCAGTGAAGACAACAACCCGACGAATACCCCTACGCTCGGAACAATTTCGGGCCGGGTGACTTTTGTCGGAAACTGGCCGGCAACCGGTAATGTCCAAGTGTCGATTTGGGCTGAAGGAACATGGCCGCCGATGGGACCGCCAGAGGGATCTTCTGTTAATATTCCGTCTGGGTCGGGAACTTACGATTTCACGATAGAGGGTCTGAAAAAACTCAATTATCAAGCAATTTCTGTTGGCTGGAGAAATCCGGCAAACCCAGCGGGCGCAAGGGTGCTGGGAATTTACGTAAACGACGCAACGAAAACCGGTATTAACACCGCCACCGTCCCGCCGACGTATGATACGCCGGCTTCTATCGTCATCGGCGACGCGAAAATGATCTGGACAGGTTTGGACATGAAAGCCGACCTCAGTCTGGCGCAATAGTTTTTTGATATTCCACCGATTGATTTGAGAAAGAAACGAGAGCACGACCATGGCGCCGATCAAGATGAAGGAAAATTCATGAAAAGCTCTTTTAGAAAAACTGCCACAAACATCTTCATGATTTTCATCGGACTGCCATGGTCCCTCTTTGCGCAGGGGACGAGCAACGGCCATGAGCCGCTCTATGGTGAAATCGCCGGCCGCGTATTGGATGCGGAGAATCATCAGCCCTTGGCATTTGTCAGCGTCTTTCTCGACAGCACTGCGATCGGCGTATCAAGCGCCAATGATGGCAGCTTTCTGCTTACGCGAGTGCCGCCGGGAAAATATCGTCTCGTGCTTTCACGCTTGGGATATGAAAAATTCATGTCGGCAGAGCTCGTCTTGCAGCCCGGAAAATTATTCTCCCGCGATTTCTATTTGCGGGAGACGAACATCGTCGCCGACGAGGTGACGATCACAGCGGCGCGCAAGGAACAAACCGCGCAGATGGCCCCGGCGAGTGTCGCCATTGTCAGCGCCGGGGAATTGCGCATGAGAGAAGTCAACACTTTCGACCAAGCGCTGCAAACTGTTCCCGGCGTTTCGGTGCTGCGTTCAGCCGGCACGAACGTGCAGGCGTTTTCGATTCGCGGCTCTTCGGATGTTGCCGGTGGCGGCGTCGGCAATCGCGTGCTCTTGCTCATCGACGGCCGTCCGGCATTGACCTCGGATTCCGGCGGAGCGCTTTGGAGCCTGGTGCCGACGAATTTTATCGACCGCATTGAAATCGTCAAAGGCGCATTTTCTTCTCTCTACGGCAGTACGGCCATGGGGGGCGTCGTCAATGTTATCACTCGCCGTCCATCCTATCATCGCCAGACGCGCGTGGAGACAACTCTTGGATTTTATGAACACCCAAACAAGTTTATTCGTTATGCCGATTCGCGCGGCCAGCTCAACTCGATTGCCGTCAGCCATAGCGGTCGCAGCAAGCACGTTTCTTATCTTTTGAATTTCAGCAGAAAGCAATCGGACGGGCATCGCCAGCGCAGCGCCTATGAATTTTATGATCTCTACGGCAAGCTGCTGTTTGATTTTCAGAAAAATCGAAATTTGGAAATCAGCCTCGGCGGCACGCGCGCCGAAAATGATTATCCGCATACGTGGCTCAATCTTGCCCAGCCTTTGCGCGTTATTCCAAAATACCAAGATGATCTCCAACAAAAACGCGCTTTCAATGCAGACGTTTTTTATTGGGCGCTGCCCAGCACGCGGGTGAAATACAGCTCGCGGTTTTATTTTTACCGCAATGCGTCGCGCAGCTTTTTTAATGAAAATGATTCGCAATGGCAAACCAACGGCAACGAAGCGCTCGGCTTCCGCACCAACGTTGACGCCGACAAGATCGGCAATCTCACCCAGCTCGATTGGGCCTTGACGCCGTCACATTATCTCATCTTCGGTTTAGATGCACAGATCGACCGCGTGAAGAGTTCGCCGGATACGATCATGTACGGTGATCGCCAGGTGAACAATCTTGCCGCGTATGTGCAGGATGAAATCGAAGTGACGCCGAGATTGACGGTCACTGCCGGAATACGGCTCGATCATAACATTTTGGTTAATGGCGGGCGACAGTCGCAGCTCAGCCCCAAGCTGGCAGCGGTTTATCGTCTGCGCGATAATTTCACACTGCGGGCGCTGGCTGGCCAGGCTTTTCGCGCCCCATCGATCGCTGAAAGATTTTTTCAAAAAGAAATTAGTGGCGGCACGAACTTCGTCCCGAATCCGGCTTTAAAAGCCGAGCGGATGAATTCTCTTGAAGTGGGCAGCCGCGTGCAAGTGGATGAATGGCTGGATATCGACGCCGCATTTTTTCATTACCAATATCGTGACATGATTTACTGGGTCGCTCTCCCAGCGCCGCCCGGGCAACAAGAATTTTTATTCCAAGTGCGCAATTTAAATCGCGCCTTGATGCAAGGGCTGGAGCTTGGCATTAATTATTACTGGCAGCCGCATCTTCGCCTGCACGCCGGCTACACCTATCTTGATGCGCAGGATCGCTCCACCGGACGCACCGACGATTTTTTGGCTTACCGCATCCGGCACTCGTTCAGCTTCGGCGGCAATTTTTCGTGGAAAAAGTTCGAGCTTAATCTCGACGGCCGTTACAGTGGAAGCGTGGACGAGGTTTTTTTATATCCGAATGATCGGCCCGAAAGTTATGTTTTGTTGAATGCGAAACTGCTCACCCATCTTACTTCATCATTAGACCTTTCTTTGAGCTGCAATAATATTCTCGATAACCAGTACGAAGAGCTTGCGCGCTATCGCATGCCCGGACGACAATGGGTGGCGGGCGCGAGTTGGGAGTTTTAGGATGGATGCCTGGCAAGAAGCAGTAAACAGTTACCAGTAAACAGTATTCAGTGAAACACTGATTACTGAATACTGATCACTGAGCACTGCCGCACAGGGTATATCGAATCAGACCTATATGACACTCAACCCCATACTCTACATCCCAATTTTCACCACGATCTTTTCTTTGATTTTTGCCTCGCTCATTTTCAAACGTTATCGAGAGAAGGGAAGAGGCGCGCATCTGCTCTGGTGGGCGGGAGGCGTTGTGCTCTACGGCGTGGGCACCTTCACCGAAAGTTATGTCACGCTGGTCGGCTGGAACGAAGGAATTTTTCGCGCGTGGTACATCTCGGGCGCGCTGCTCGGCGGCGCGCCGCTGGCGCAAGGAACGGTTTATCTCTTGTTGCGCCGCAAAACCGCGAATCGCTTGACAATGATACTGATTCCGGCCATCGTGATCGCCGCAGTTTTTGTTATGATGACGCCTTTAGATTACTCGTTGGTAGAAGCGCATCGGCTTTCCGGGAAAGTTATCATCTGGCATTGGGTTCGGCTCTTTAGTCCGTTCATCAACGCGTATGCTTTCATCTTTCTCGTCGGCGGGGCGGCGCTATCCGCTTATCGCTTCAAGAAAAATGAAACGGCTCACCACAAATTTATCGGCAACCTTTACATCGCCGTGGGCGCGCTTTTGCCGGGCATAGGCGGCGCTTTCACGCGGTTTGGCCACACCGAGGTGCTTTACGTCACAGAGTTGATCGGCATCGTGTTGATCTTTATCGGTTACAACTATAACATCCGCGGCAATGCGCGGCAATGCATGGAGCGGGAGAAAGCCGGCAAAATTGCAGTTGCTTGTGGGGGAGAATTATTATAATTTATCCTACCGTAAAAATTCGGGAGCAAAGCCATGACCAAAGACCGCAAGAAATATATCGAAGAATTCTGGCATAAGTATGAGGCGATGGAGAATCTCGACGCCGAGTTTCCTCCGTCGAAGGAGGTGTTTTTTGATTTCGTCGAATCGGCGTACAATGCTTGGCTTAATACTGGCAAAACTGCCACACAATCCAAAGCGGATCTTCAACATCACATTGCCGTGCAAAAAGTATTCACCAAGTGGCGGGAAGTGCATGGCGAGAAACTTTAGAGGATATCGAAGAAAACAGAACCTCCGCTACCTGCGCGCTCGCGCCAAAGAATTCATCGACGTCGAGCGCAGCGATGTGCCGGAGCGTCTCGAAGAGTTTCTCCGAAAATAGACCGGCGTGTCTGTACCTGCCTTTTTCACATCTGTAGAGCAATCCGAATAATCCCGCCATCGTATCTTCGGAAAAATCTATTGCCTTTTCACAATTTTCTTTTTATTATGCGTTCCTCAAAAACGGCCACTACAGAAATGAACGCGCTTTCCAAACAGATCGAACAACTGCGGAACAAAGAGGAGAAGGCAAGGCTCGGCGGCGGCACGCAGCGCATCGAGCAGCAACACGCCAAGGGCAAGCTCACGGCGCGCGAGCGTCTTGATCTGCTGTTGGATGAAGACAGCTTTCAAGAGCTTGACATGCTCGTGCAGCATCGCTCCGATGCGTTCGGTCTCGATAGCCAAAAAATTCCCGGCGACGGCGTGGTCACCGGTTTTGGAAGAATCGATGGCCGCCTGGTTTATGTGTTTTCGCAGGACTTCACCGTCTTCGGCGGCTCACTTTCGGAAGCGCACGGCCAGAAGATTTGCAAGATTATGGACATGGCCATGAAGAACGGCGCGCCGGTCATCGGCCTGAACGACAGCGGCGGCGCGCGCATTCAAGAGGGCGTGGTCAGCCTCGGCGCATACGCGGATATTTTTTTGCGCAACACTCTGGCTTCCGGCGTGGTGCCGCAAATCTCGGTTGTGCT
>Ga0247727_10017571_pt1 | contig 11372 bp, 10 predicted proteins | sample WisWelCaveWW1625_FD_202498 | JGI IMG/M metagenome (GOLD analysis project Ga0247727, IMG submission 202498) | Biofilm microbial communities from Wishing Well Cave, Virginia, United States - WW16-25 | ecosystem: Environmental > Aquatic > Deep subsurface > Groundwater > Cave microbial mat | place... | reverse complement strand
TAATTTGCGGATTCAAACCAGCCGAAACACCGGCCGTTCGTGGGGAAAATTTGTGAAGGTTTATTTTTATTGTTCGCCGGGCGCGGGGCAGTCGCCGCAGCTGGTGGCGCTGGAGAGAGAAAATTGATTGCACTAAAAGGTGTCATTCCGAACGAAGCGCAGCGTAGTGAGGAATCTGACGGAGAACAGCTGCTGAAAACGCTCCCATCTCATTGGTGCGAAAAATGACAATTTGCAGGTGTCATTTGCGATCGCAAGGGAGTCGAGAAATCCGTCGGAGAAACTGAAGCAGCGAATGCGTCCACAGCTAATGTGGTTTCAGAATGCTTCCACTTACCGCCAGATTCCTCAGCCGACAAAAAGCGTCGGCTTCGGAATGACAATTCAACTGCATCGGTACTCGCGGGCTTTAGCCTGCGACGTGTTTTTTAATTTTTGGAGATTAAACATGGCACGGTTCTGTTTTAACATCATCCTGATTTTCTTTTCGATTTGTTCTGCAACCGCATGGCCACAGGAACCTTTATCTCTTCCGATTCCAAGCGAAACTGAAAAGATCGAGACGGCGTCAACGCCGGTTGAGAGCAGTGAATCAGTAACTCCGCCCGCTACTCAAGAGGCGAGCTACCCCGATCCTAACTTGATCCCATACAAAACCAGACGCAGCCCCATCGTGCATTTCTTTTCCATTCCGGCAAAACTCTGGCATCTGCTGTGGACGCCGTTGGGGGCCACGGTGATCTGGGTGGAGCAAAATCGCATTCAAGAAAAAGCGCTCAACTTCTTTTTGAACGACGCGCGCACTGGCGGATTTTTCCCGGTCATCAGCCTCGGCGGCAACACCGGTGCCGGCGCGGGCCTCACCCTCTTTCATTATAACCTCTTCAATCAGGGCAAACGAATCAATTTCAGCTTTCTTTACAACACGGAAGACAACAACACCGCCACCCTCGCCTACTCCGATTCGTCGCTGTTCGGCACGCATCTTTTTTTCAATCTGCTGGGAGAATATTTCAGCGACTCCGACGAAAACCTGTTCATCAGCGCCGCTATTCCAGCCGAAAGATTACGCGATTCATCGATCGGTGGCAACGACACCGACGTGGACGCCGACGAGACCAGCTACAAAACCAAGCAGGGTGGTTTCATGATCACCACCGGATACGCCCTGAACCGGCGCGTCGGTTGGGGCATGGTTGGCGGCATAAAACGCGCGAAGATCAATAGCGGCACCGGCGTGGGCGGCGATCAGTTCCCCGATGCTATTCCGGGTGGCGGCACGCACAGCTTGTTTTCCATCGGTTCCGCGTTGACGTTAGATTTTCGCAACGGCTGGCCGCGCACGTTGTCTGGAACGCTGCTGCGATTTGGCTATCAGTACAATCGCGAGCTGAACGGCAGTCAATTCGAATACAACCGTTACACCATCGAGATGAACCAGTTCATCCCGATTCCATTTTTGGCCACGAATCGCCGGCTGGCGCTGCGCGGCATGTTTGAAAAACTCGACCGTTTGAATGACAAACAGATTCCGTTTTATGAATTGAGCTTGTTGGGCGACGCCGCCACCCTGCGCGGCTTCGATCAAAATCGCTTTCGTGGGCGCGGGATGCTGCTGTTCAATTTAGAATACCGCTACCCGGTTTGGGACACATGGGACGCGGTGATCTTCGTGGATGAAGGTCAGGTCTATGACGACATCAACGACATCAAACTCGATCGGTTTCATTTCGCGGCCGGCACGGGTTTGCGATTCATGTCGCCCACCGGTTTCGCCATGCGATTTGAGGTTGGATTCAGCGGCGAGGCGGTGCGGGCGCTGTTCCAAATTACACCGAATTTTTAGAAAGATCATGTTACAAACATTTGGCTCCTAACGGAGCAACTATCTTCGGCCCGTGTTTTTGCCCCGTAGGGGCTGGATGTCTCTAGAAAAAAATTCATTTGAACCACGCTCCGTAGGAGCGAAACGTTGATATCGAGATGGCCAACACCTACACACAAATTTATATTCATGTCGTGTTTTCCGTTAAACGAAGACAAAATTTGATTCGCAAGGAATTCAAAGAAGAGTTGCACAAATACATCGCCGGAATTATTAGAAACAAAGATCAAAAATTAATCGCCATCAACAGTGTATCCGATCACATTCACGTTTTTATGGGATTGAAACCCAATGTATGTTTGTCCGATCTGGTTCGCGAAATCAAAACATCAAGATTTGTGAATGAGAAACGTTGGGTGAAAGGCAGATTCAATTGGCAGGAAGGGTTCGGCGCGTTTTCGTACGGGCATTCGCAGATGAATGTCGTAGTGAAATACATTCAAAATCAGGAACGGCATCATTCGAAGAAAACATTTCAAGATGAATATATAGAATTGCTCAAAAAATTCAACGTCGATTTCGACATAAAATATGCGTTCGATTGAAAAACCCATATCGCTCCTACGGAGCTATATTCTCCTATCTAGATTAATGCTATAAATATTTGGCTCCTGACGGAGCGTAAAACAATTTTGAGAGGAATGAGATGCGCAGATTTTTATTAATAACAATCTTTGTGATTCCACTGGCTATCGGCTGTGCGGGCGGCAAAAAATTTACCCTCGCCCCTATCAAAACTTCTGATCCCGACAACGCCAACATCCCCGAACCCAAGGCCAAAGAGGAAAACCAGATTTGGGATATAGTGGACATGACGTTTTTCTACCAGTTCGAAAAAGTGCTCGATCTGAACTGGACGCTGCGGAAAGTCGGCAAGGGATTGCAGGTTGCCAAAGGGCGACCGGCGGATAACGTCAACGCGCTCGACGAAGTCGCCAACTCGAGTTGGTACAACAATCGTCATTTTCACAATCGCATGACGCTGGAGGAACTCGCGCGCGGACCGAACGTCACCGATGGTCCGGACGAAAGCGCGCCGTGGACGATCACCAGCGGCAAATTTGAAGGCGGCACGCCAGGATTTACCATCAAAGATGCGAAGGGCGATCGCTACATCATGAAATTCGATGCACCGCAATTTCAGGAAATGGGCTCGTCGGCGGAAGTGATTGCAACGAAAATTCTCCACGCGTGTGGCTACTACGTGCCGCAGAACACCATCGTCTATTTTGATCCAAAAACGCTGCTGATCGGAGAGACCGCAAAAATCGAAGAACGTGGGGTCAAACGGCAGATGACCATGGCCGATGTGGAAACTATGCTCAAAGAAATTCCGCGGCGAGCGGATGGCCAAATCCGCGCGCTCGCCAGCAAATTTGTCGATGGCCGTCCCGTGGGCGTGTGGAATTACAAAGGCACCCGCAACGATGATCCAAACGACCGAGTGCACCACGAGCATCGCCGGGAGCTGCGCGGGCTGCGCACCATCGGCTCGTGGTTCAGCGATGAAGATCGCCGCGCTGCCAACACGCTGGCGGTTTACTACACCGACAAACAGACTGAAAATAAATATATCAAACATTACCTCATCGACATGGGCTCCACCCTCGGCAGCAACAACATCATTCCACACGCGCCAAAATATGGCAATGAATATTTGGTCGATCCGCGCACCATCGGGTTGCAGTTTATCACGCTCGGACTTTATGTGAGGCCATGGGAGTTCGACACCCGAAACCTCAATCCGGAGTTTCCGTCGGTTGGATATTACGAGTCGAAGATTTTCGATCCGGGCGAATGGTATCCGACTTATCCGAATCCGGCGTTCGAATATTGCACGTTCCGCGATGCTTACTGGGGCGCGAAAATCGTGACCGCGTTCACGGACGATGACATTCGCGCCATCGTCGAAACTGCGAAGATGTCGGACCCGCTCGCCAAAGAATATTTGATACAGACCCTGATAGAACGCCGCGACAAAGTGGGTCGCCACTGGTTTGAGCGCATGAACCCGCTGGATAAATTTCGCTTCGAGAAAACGCCCGAAGGTGACATCACGCTCGCCTTCAACGATCTGGCGGTAGATAGCGAGTTGGAAAAATCGGAAGAGGCGCAATACGTTTACACGCTTTCATACAACAAAAAAGGCCAGCACCGTCAATCGGTGGTGCAGGCCCCGGCCATCCCCATTTCAAAAAATGGCAGTGGATTTTTGGATGAGATTTTATCGAGTAATGATCTTAAAAAGGATGAAGACAAAATCTTCTCCGTGAAAATTCAAACCCAGAGAATGGGCAAAGATTTGAGCAAAGCAGTGGCAGTCTATTTTTACTATCCAAATTACAATGGCACGCCGCGAGTGGTGGGGATTGTCAGGGAAGAATAACAGCTTGAAAACTCGAATGTCGAAACCCGAAATACGAAACAAATCCAAAATTCAAATATTCTAATAACGAAACTCACCGGTTATCTTAATCTTTGAAATCTTTTCAAAAAAAGCAAAAACTCTCACGCAGAGCCGCCAAGGCGCTTAAGGAATCGCAAAGAAACTCTTTGCGGTATCTCTGCGTCCTTGCGTGCGCTCTTCTTTTTTGGTTGCGGCCCCTCCACGTTAGGACAACAGCGTTCTTTTTCTCAACATATTCGAATTTGTTCTTTTGAATTTGTTTCGTATTTCGGTTTTAGGATTTCGGATTTCTGTCTAATCAGCTACCTCTGAAAATCGCACGTGTCGCTCTACTTCTCCATGCGGCTGGCCATCGATCAGAACGTACGGGTAAATGAAGTAGTTCAGCGGCTCGGCTTGGCCCATCGAAGGTATTCTGATGTCCCGGCCTATCGTGAACTGAACGCGATGCGGATCCAAGCCGCCGAATAAATCATTCCATTTCCCCGGGTGCTTGCTGGCTTCAGAAGCATCCACGGGCAGCCACCCCATGCCATCGACGTAAAATTCGGCCCAGCAATGGTAGCCAAGAATCTCGCCCTCTGTTACGCCTTCCGGAACGGGAAACCCCATCACAAAACGCGCCGGTACGCCGCTCGCTCGCGCCATTCCGATGAACAACGAATGGAAATCGGTGCAATTGCCTTTGCGAACATCACAGGCATAGAGCGCATCTCCAAGGCCCATCCGCTACCGCTTTTATCATACTTGAGTGTGCCGGCGACGTGGTCGTAGATGGCCTTCGCTTTTTCGAGAGGCGGCATGTCATTTGTCACCACTTTGATCGCTTCTTCGGCGATTTTGCCATCAATCGGTATCAGGCGATCCGAAGCCAGAAAGCGTCGCTGAATTTTCTCGGAAGCTGTTTGAGGCGATTGATCCTTTTCTTCCAAAAAGTGATAGCCCGTCCTCGTCACCGAGAAGTTCACCAACACCGCCAAACTATCGGGGGTGTCGCCGTTCGCCTCCACCTTCAGAATCGAGTTCCCATATTCTGGATCAGTCTCGAACGAATAGGGGTACTCGCTCGTGACTTCCAGATTCGAGATGATCTGACGGCTATCCGACTGAGGCACAGGCAACCAGACATCAACACGATTGGCACGGAATGGGATATCCTTCACAGTGAAGGCATAGGAGAACAGCATTTTTCTGGTCGCATGGTTGGCGTGAGCCGGGGATTTTGTGCAGGAAAGATGAGCGATGCCGCTGAGACTAATAAACAACCCACTGAATTGCAAAAGGATTTTTAAGTTCAAGCTGCCATTCTCCGAGGTTAGTGAAATGGAGTAATGGAGGTTGGATTGTTGGGTCAATGTATTTGAATTCCATCAATCCCTCCATCACTCCAATTACTCAACTTCATTCATTAATAAGTGACGGCTATTTGCGCGACCACACGCCGTCTTCTTCCACCCAGCCGTAGCGGGCGATGCCGGCTTCTTTGTGGATCATAACTTCACTGACTTCCAACCCGACATCGGTAGCCTTCATGAAGAAATCGAGATCGTACGTCTTGCCGTCTGTGGCTTTGAAGTCGCTGCAAGCGAAAAAGAGGTCATCACTCACCCTTGACAGCTTGTCCTGATGTACCTTGTCTAACTTGAGCGCCAACGGGGCCTTCGCCTTCTCGTCATAGACGCAGAAATACCCACCCTTCAAAGCGGTGTCTTTCTTGATGTAGCCCTCAATCGCTTCGGCCAACCCCTCTTTCGTCACGGCGGCTGCACCCTTTGGATGCTCTTTTGGATGCTCTTGTTTCGGATGTTCCTGTGCAAAAGCGCCGGCAGCCAGACTGAAAATCAAAAGAACGATGATGTTGAACAGACAACTCAATACCCGAGTGTTACTCTTCATGATTATCTCCCTAGTTTTTAGGATGAGTTTGATATGAATGGATTTTGACGTGCCCTTTTAATCCACACGCCACCTGTTTAGTTCCCGGTATTTTGGTTTATGGCAAAAAAATTCAGAAAATCTTCTTTCATACTTCTGAGCTAATTCATCAACAGTTTCGCGACTACATTCCGATCAGACGTGGGCAATTGGCAGGTGTAATTTTCGCAAATGTACACTGTCGCCCTCCCATCAATCATTCGCACGCTTTCGACAAATGGAATATACGACGCGAGTGTTCGTTGCCCCTCCGCCCCGTCTGCCAGCAAAACAATTTTGTTGGGGATAAATCGCTTGTGAATTTCATCAAGTAGAGTTTTGGTGTGCGAGTCCTCCGCCTTGCCCGAAATAATAATCTGTTTTGGTTTCGACAAACTGAAATCGAGCGCAACTAAAAACTGCGCCAATCCTTGCGGCATGTTCAACATTTGCCCCCCGAAATAGGCCAGCGATTTTTCGGCCATGGCGCGCCACTCTTGATTATCGATCATTTGCGATAACCGCAGCAGATTCAAAATGGCAATCGAATTCCCTGTCGGTTCCGCGCCGTCATACGATTCTTTGGTGCGAATGAGAATCGATTTGTCTTTGCCGGAGGTGTCAAAAAACCCGCCGGCTTCTTCATCATAAAAAAGTTGATTTTGCTGTTCGGTCAACTCAATGGCCGTGGTAAGCCAGCGAATGTCGAACGACGATTCATACAAATCGATCAGCCCCTGAATTAAAAACGCATAATCCTCGAGATGAGCATCGTAACGCGCTTCGCCATCGCGGTAACGCCGCAGTAGCTCTTTTTTGCTTTCATTGTATAACTTCGTCAAAATAAATTGCGCAGCCCGTTCCGCGGCTTCGCGATACTTTGCATCGCCGAGAACTTGGTGCGCCCGCGCAAACGCGGAAATCATCAATCCGTTCCACGAGACCAAAATTTTATCATCGAGATGAGGGCGCGGTCGTTTCTCCCGCGAGTGAAACAATTTTTGCCGCGACTGCGACAACGTTGCCATCACTTCGTCAACCGAGGTATTAAACTGCTTGGCGGTTTCTTCGGCTGTGCGGGCAATGTAAAGGATGTTTTTCCCAATAAATTCCTGATGCGGATCGGCGATCACGTTGCCGGTGTCCTGTACGCTAAAATAGTAGTTGAAAACGCTGGCCTCCTCTGACGAGAGAAGTTGGTCGATTTCACTTTTCATCCAAACGTAAAAGGCGCCCTCTTTTTTCTGCTCCGGCTCCAGCGGATCGACCGCGCTTTCTGCATCTTCCGCAGAATAGAATCCGCCTTCGGGGTGGGTCAGGTTTCGCTGAATGTAAGCCAGTACGTCGCGGGCGACATCGGCATAAAATGTTTCATGAGTAATTTGGTAGGCTTCGAGATATGAGATCGCCAACTGCGCCTGATCGTAGAGCATTTTTTCGAAATGGGGAACATGCCAACGTTCGTCGGTGGCGTAGCGATGAAAGCCGCCGCCGATGTGGTCGTACATGCCGCCTTTGGCCATGTTGATGAGTGTTGCCAGCGTCATATCGAGGGCTTGTTTCTCGCCGGCTCGGCTGTAATAGCGCAAAAGGAAATTGAATGCCACGGGCCGCGGAAATTTCGGCGCGCTGCCAAAGCCCGCGTTTTGCGGATCAAAACTTTTTACAAATGAATCGAAGCCGCGTTGCAAAGCGAGTTGATCAGCCTGCGTCGCCTGCACTTTTGGATTGGATATTTCTTCGAGATACTCCGCCAATTTCTGACTATTGTCATAAATGGACTGGCGGTTGGTCGTCCACACTTCGTGAATTCGCGTTAGAATTTCCGCGAACCCGGGCCGTCCCCATTTTGCTACCGGCGGAATGTAGGTCGCGCCGTAAAATGGTTTGAGGTCCGGCGTCAAAAACATCGACATGGGCCAGCCACCGCCGCCGGTCATGGCTTGCACGGCCGTCATGTAAACGCGGTCCACGTCCGGGCGCTCTTCGCGATCGACTTTTATGCTCACCACGTACTGGTTCATCAAAGCGGCGAGCGAATCGTTTTCAAAAACTTCGCGTTCCATCACGTGGCACCAATAGCAGGTGGAGTATCCAATCGAAAGAAAAATCGGTTTGTCTTCGCGGCGCGCTTTTTCAAAGGCTTCATCGCCCCATGAGTACCAATCCACCGGATTAAAAGCGTGTTGCAGCAAATACGGACTTTTCTCTTTGATAAGGCGATTCGGTTTTTCGCCAGCCGCGAGATGGCGTTGAATCACCGCTTCAATGGTACTTTTGCTGGATTTGATGGAATCAGAAAACACTTGAAAACCCTCCGATGAAAATGAAGCCGAAGACGGCATGAAAATTAGACGGCCGGACATGGAAAGAACAGCTATCACGAATACACAGGTAATGATTATAATCAAATTCTTTTGGGATGGCAAACGAAAAATCGGCATCTGGTTCTCCAGCTTAATTTTTTTTAAGGATTGGGTTATTAACGATGTGAAGGGATTCAAGACAAAAATTGTCTAATTCACAAGAGCGACTCGATTTCATCAACAAATAATTCTTTCGGAATATAGGGGCCTTGAGTTCCCATCAATAGCTTGGTTTGTTCCCTCGAATTTTCGGATACAGTTTTTTTGGAAGGGCGGCTCCTTTTTCGCATTACGAGTATGAGAAAATGAATATAGCTTCGCGCCAAAGGCAAAATCTGTCAGTGCTACTCTGAAAATTTTGACCTGTTTATTTTTTCGCATGATTACTTATATGACAAAATTCAATGCCTTTTTCTTCCCGAAATTGCCGCCTGTGCAGAAAATCGATATATCCAAATTGACAATACCCGGCTGTACCAAGAAATATTTGATTGACCCGTCTTGTTGATAGTGGCACGGAACAGAATCAAACCTCTTTTACGGTCTAATTCAAGGATAGGAAAATGTCAGATAAGAACCAATTATGGTATCTAAAAAACATCAACATCCTTGAGGGTTTATCCGAAAGGGAGTTAAAAGCACAAAATCGCTCACCTTTTGCAAGCCGGAAGTTTTAAGATCTCAGATTTTATGAGAATCCTTAGTTTTGGCTGACCATTCATAAAAACCACGAAGGGACCGGCCGCCCTGAATCACGAGCCGTTTAATTTGGAGTTCAAAAATTTTCATGGCGCGTCCCAAAAAAAGTGCTATTAACCGCAAAAAACTTTTCTCAAAAATGCGGTCGGAGGCATACTGTTGCGCGAGCTTCTCTGGGGAAACTCCCAGTAGGTATTGCAGAATCAACCAGCCGTTAATAAGCTGACATCGAACCAGCCCTTTCTGTAAAAACCTGCGCGCTGAAGTGACCACCCGCGCCGGGAAAGAATAAATTTTCGTTCGACGGCGAGCCTGGCTCAACAAATGAACATCTTCAAAAATCGGCCAATCCGGAAAGCCGCCAAGTTCTTCAAAAAACGTTTTGCGCACCACGATGCACTGATCCCCAAAGCGGGTAAAAAGCGAATCCAACTGCGTGAAGGCGGCGTAAATACTCAGCAGCCAATTAGGCTCGTCGAACTGCAAACGAAAGCTGCCGATTTGAATACGTGGATCTGAAAAATATTCGGTGAGCAGTTCGAAGGCGCCGCTTGGCAGCACCGTATCGGCGTGCAAAAAAAGCAACACCTCTCCCGATGCCATTCGTACACCAGCGTTGCACTGGGTACCCCGCCCTTTTAGAGAGTTCACCACTCGCCCGCCTTCGACGCTGGCCAACTTGGTGGTGAGATCGAAACTGCCGCCATCGACGACGATGATTTCGACCTCCGGACGCTGGCTTTTGACGCTGCGGATCGCGCCCGCGATCTTAGCCGCTTCATTAAGTGTAGGAATGATGACAGAATAACGCGGTTCGAGCTGAGTCACGCTGTCAGCGAGTTGAGTCATTGCCTTTGTCCAACTTTCCACAAGTGTTAGAGAGAATAGATCTAGTCGTCAACGGAAACCGTGATCGTCATGCAATAATTGACCCGAAACTCAGGTTGCACGTGGTCACGTAGTTCGTCAACTGCATTAAACTATTCAACTCAAACATCCCACCATTAATGACTGGCAGGACAATGTTACTTACCTTTTCACCAGGAATACGTTGCATGATCATCTCCGTTATTTGTGAATGTTTTTCCCCAAAAGCTCTGAATACCCTATCGCCTTCTGTTTAGGTTCCCATGATGGAAGAGAAAAAGTGTCTTCTGCCCCTAAATTGAAGTTGATGATTTCAAAGTTGGGGCTCAAATCGAAATCACGCGGCACGATTTGCGAATAATGCCTCGCGGCATGTTATTGGGAATGCGCATTTCATATTTTTCGGCTTCCCGATTCAAGGTCGTCGACAGCAGCGCCTTGAGTTTTCTTGCAACGACACGTACGCTCCTATTTGTCATTTCGATAATATGTAACAAAACCGGCTATCTTAAAAATGTCGGGAAGGCGACATTTTAGAAAAAAACTCAGGCCGACGCCACCGAGCTTGCGGGCATCACTGGTCCGTTTGCAGCAACCGTTGCCGGTAATATCACCAGCCAAGGCAATTGCAAAGAAGTATTACGATTGGATAAAGGCTCAGCTTTATTAGACCACTCGACTTAATTTAGGAGCTTGACAGCTTGATTATTACTGCGTATCTTGTCCGCATAATTGATCTAATAATAAACAGCACCGCGTGGTGTGGTTAGGAACAACGGTCATTGTGTTGACGCTGGCGTTGTTCGTCATTTTCTGGTAAAGGGGATCCGCGAAACACGCTAACTAAGTACTCCATTTCACAATTATGTGTAGGGTTGTAGTCCCCGCCCCTTGTGGGCGGCTGTCATTGAAACTGAATTTAGTGCAAGAACATCGACCCGCAAGGGGTCGGGACTACACTTTGTAGCAAATACCCTACAAGGATTTTTGAAATGGAGCACTAAACGAAAAGAGAAATGCCGTTTTCATGTGTTTCGTGGGCCAACAAAAGCTACATCACAGGAAAGAAACGCATGCCGAACATTCAAGAAAGCAAAAAACTATTGAACGCGCCGAAGTTCACGGAATTTTTTGCCGAGCTTTATGGCAAAAAAGCAGAAACCATCCGACACCACGTTGACCGCTACAAACGCCTGCTCGACCGATATCAGCAGAACTTCGGAAAGGCTGATAT
>Ga0247727_10017570_pt1 | contig 11372 bp, 13 predicted proteins | sample WisWelCaveWW1625_FD_202498 | JGI IMG/M metagenome (GOLD analysis project Ga0247727, IMG submission 202498) | Biofilm microbial communities from Wishing Well Cave, Virginia, United States - WW16-25 | ecosystem: Environmental > Aquatic > Deep subsurface > Groundwater > Cave microbial mat | place... | reverse complement strand
GGCCAGTCGCTTCATAATGCCAACGGATATTGTTCTTTGAAGTCAAATAAGGCATAACTCTCGGCCAATCTTTCGGAATTGTTCCAGGGCGCGATCCAAATTTTCTCTTGCATGCGTCGCCATCACAGTCACGCGCAGGCGGGCCGTGTTCATCGGGACGGTCGGCGGGCGGATCGCCGAAACAAAAATTCCTTGTTCCAAAAGCTGTCTTGAAAATTTAACGGCCAGATGGGAATCTTTAACAAGAATCGGGATGATGGGAGTCTGAGAATTCATCGTATCAAACCCCATATTCTTTAGGCTTTCTTTAAAAAAATTAGTTTTCTCCCAAAGCTGTTGACGCCTTTGTGGTTGTTGCTCAATGATCTCAATCGCTTTTAAACTTGCCGCGCAAACCGCCGGCGGCAGACCAGTGGTGTAAATAAAACTGCGCGCATGATTGATAAGAAAAGAAATCAATTCCGTGGAACCGCAGCAATACGCCCCGAAAGCGCCGACAGCCTTGCTCAAAGTTCCCATCTGAATATCAATCTTATCTTCGAGATTAAAATGTTCGGCCGCGCCTCTGCCGTTTTTACCTAATACGCCCAAGGCATGGGCTTCATCAATCATAACCATAGCCTCATATTTCTGCGCCAAGCCAACAATCTTATCCAATGGCGCGATATCTCCGTCCATGCTAAAGACGCTATCGGTAACAATCAGCCGCTTTTTACAACTGAAAGACTTCTTGAGGGAATCCTCCAAGGCTTTCATATCGCAATGCGGGTATCGTTTATATTGCGCCCCGCTTAAAAGGATCCCGTCGATAATCGAAGCGTGGTTCAGCTTATCGCATAAAATCATGTCATCACGGCCGAATAAACTCGAAATAATTCCAACATTGGCCATGTAGCCCGTATTAAAAACAAGACTGGCTTCCTTGCCCTTGAACCGAGCGAGTGCGTTTTCCAGTTCGTGATGCGCTTTCATGTTTCCGCAGACCAAACGTGACGCCCCTGAACCCAGTCCTTCTTTTTTGATACATTGAATCGCTGCCTGTCTTACGCGCTCATCATCCGCCAGCCCAAGATAATTATTCGAACAGAAATTCAGGACTTCCCGGCCGTCGATTTTAATCTTTGTTCCCTGCGGACCGTCAACTGCCCTTAATGTCCGTCGCAGACCTTTGGTTTCTAATGCATCCAATGCTTCTTTTAGGAAAAGCATTCTCGTCTGTCACCTCACCAGCACCACATCCCCCGTCATTTTTTTAACCACAATCCCCGAATCCTGCCGGATCAAAAGCCCGCCGTCCTGATCAATGTCCAGCGCCACACCATCGGTGTATCCGCTGAGGTCACTGATGCGGATGCGTTTGTTTAAGGTCGCATTGCCTTCTTTCCATTTTAAAATAATCGGCTGAAATCCTTCCTTCTGAAATCGGAGGTACCATTTTTCCATGTTTCGGAGAATTTCCTGAAGCAAATGCACCCGGGAAATATTTTTTTTAGCTTCTACCTTCAATGAAGTGGCACCCCTCGGCAGAAAACCTAAAGCGGTATTCACGTTAACCCCAATACCGACAATCACAAATTTGACTAAGTCGGTCTCGGCATTTAATTCTGTCAAAATGCCGGCGACCTTGCGGTGATTCACCAATAGATCATTCGGCCACTTAATAGCGGTAACGACACCCGTATTTTCTTTGACGGCCTGGGCAACAGCCACCGCGCTAAGAAGGGTTAATTGAGCGACTTCACTCGGTGGCAATGCCGGACGAAGAACCACCGACACATAAATACCTTTCCCCTTAGGAGACGTCCAACCGCGCCCCAGCCGGCCGCGTCCTTTCGTCTGACCCTCGGCGCAAATAACCGTTCCCTCGGGGCACCCCTTTAAAGCCATTTGAAAGGCCGCGTCCATAGTCGAATCAACCGTCTCATAAAAAACGATCTTCTTGCCAAAATTCTTTGTTCCCAGCTGATGGTGTATTTCTTCTGAAAAAAGTTTATCCGGGCAGGAATTAAGTTTATAGCCGAGATGCGGTACGGCGATAATATCGTAGCCATTTTGCCGAAGGTCCTGAATATACTTCCAGATGGCGGCGCGGCTGATGTTCAATGATTTGCTGATCTCTTCACCGGAGATATAATTTTCGTTTTTTTTGAGAAACTCCAGAATCTGTTGCTGCATCTATTCAGGCCCACCACACACACCTACGAGGTGTCGCCAGAGATATCCTTAAACGACACCTCGCGGGTGTTAATGAGTTAAACTCGGCGCAATCGTTTGATAATCATAGGTAATTGTTCTGTAAAATAATCAATATGCTCCGGCTTCGTCCATCGGCCTAACGTGACTCGAAGCGAGCCAAAGGCCAATTCTTCCGATAAACCGATAGCCCGCAGCACATACGAGGCCTCCATAGATCCCGAGGTACACGCCGAACCCATGGAGGCCGCAATCCCGATCATATCGAGGCTCATTAAAAGAGATTCACCTTCGACACCGTTAAAAGAAAAGTTGATATTATTGGGAAGTCTCTTCTGCGGATGACCGTTGAGCCGGACATTTTCTAAACGGTTGAATACTTCTTTGATGATTTTTTCTCGGAAGCGCGTTTGTGTTTTTATTTCATCAGCCATTCGCACCTGACAAAGTTCAACAGCCTTTCCTAATCCCACAATGCCGGGAAGATTGTGGGTCGATGCGCGCCGGCCTCTTTCCTGATCTCCGCCACGCAAAAGTGATGAAACCTTTGTCCCCTTTCCTATATAAAGGGCCCCGACTCCGATGGGGCCGTAAAATTTATGGGCGGATAAAGACAAGAGATTCAAATTAAGTTCACTGGTATTAACCGGAATATGCCCGATGGTTTGCACACAATCGCTGTGAAAGACGACTCCCCTGTGTTTAGCTATCTTCCCAATGTCAACTATCGGCTGGATTGTCCCGATTTCATTGTTGGCGTGCATGACGGAGATAAGAATCGTTTTGTCATGGATGGCTCCGGCAATATCATCCGGATTTACCAATCCGTCTTTATCAACACCAACTCGTGTCACCTGAAAACCTTCTCTCTCCAAGAAAGCGATGGGTTCACTGACGCTGTGATGTTCTACCTGGGAGATGATGATGTGATTACCTTTTTCGCGCTGTGCATAGGCCGCGCCGATAATCGCATGATTGTTGGATTCGGTGCCGCCAGAGGTAAAAATGATTTCCTCAGCCTGGGCGCCGATAAACCGGGCTAAAGTATGCCGGACATCCTCAATCGCCTTTTTGGCCTTCTGGCCAAAAATATGGGGACTGGAGGCATTGCCAAAATGATCATGAAAATAGGGCATCATTGCTTCGATGACCGCTGGATCGGTGGGCGTGGTCGCCGCGTAATCTAAATATATTCTTTCCATAACGTCCACCATGATACAATTTTTGTCCTCTACTGTCAACCGGTGCTGGAAATCTGGTTGACAGAATCAGTCATAGACATACGTTGACAAACATAGGCCCCGATGTTATATTTACGAAGATTTTTTGGGGGCAAAGGGGCTGCCCCCGCCGTTTCCTATCTGACAGACTGGGTCAGATGAGTATTAGTTTTTTACAGCATAGGAAATTATATAATTTCCTAGCTACTAGAAAATTCCTTTCCTATGCAGCGAAGAAGATATTCCGCCCCAACTTACCTTAAAGAGCCTTAAGAGGAAGTTGGGACAGTCCCAGCTTCCTCTTTTAATCATAATAAGGAAAGCTGGGGCGACCGAAGGGAGGAATTTTCTTGGAAGTGGAGTGACCCCTGTTCCATCTACTATTGCATTCCATAAATTTTTGAACCATTTTTTTCAGAAAATGCAATAGTGGTACCGCATACAACAGTTCATCAATTTTTGAAATGCGGTACTACGAGGTGTAATCTTAGAATTCTTAAATTACACCTCGTAGGTGGATTAAAAGTGGTTTAAAATTTATTAAAAATTTTCAAAATATCGCATTTGACCCAGTCTGTAAATTAGTGGAAGGCGGGGACTGTTCCAACAATTATTAAGGAAAGCTGGGGCTGCCGTCACTTCCTTCATATTTAAAGTATTGTGGAAGTGACGACTGCCCTTGAATTTTCTAAAAAACAAATCAGGTATAGTCAAGGGGCTGCCTTGCCTTTTCTCCATTCATTATCGAGGTAGGCAAGACTGCCCCAGTTCTTTCTGTATGAAAATTTTTTAATTTAAAGGTAAACTGGGGCTGTAGCTCAGTTTGGGAGAGCGCTTCAATGGCATTGAAGAGGTCACGAGTTCGATCCTCGTCAGCTCCACCAGGCTTCGTCAAAGTGCTTTCCTGTCGACAGGCAAGCGCCTTTGACTTCGCCTGGTAGTTATCAGGCGAAGCTGAACATGAAAATAATTCAGCGAAGCCTGAGCCACCAAGTTTCACACAAATAAATCAACTATGCCGCGAGTCTTATTAGCCATTGGTTTGATTGAAATTCTTATCGGCGGGCTGACTCTTTTGACAATGGCTTTCTCTTTGCTACTTTCCCTGAACACGAAAGCCCCCAACGTTCTCACGTTCGTCCTGATGACAGCCATCCTCTCTCTTTTACTGGGGATAGGGATTTTAATTCATAACGAAATTGCTTATAAACTTTTAATCTACTTTTCTTCTGTTATTATTTTAAGCAAAATTTTGATATTTGCGGATCTCTTGCGGCTTAACGGCGCTTTTGAAAATTTTGTCCCATCACCGGTCAAGAACGTGACTTCTATCGCATATCATTCATTTCTTATCTTTTACTTGACTAAAAGTGATATAAAAAATATCTTTATTAAACTTAAAAAAGTTAATCTCTAGAGCCGAAGTGGCGGAATGGCTATCCCCAGCTTTCCTTTAAACCAAATTTTAGAGGAAGCTGGGACAGTCCTTGCTTCCTCTAATAATAAAATATTTAATGGAAAGCAAGGACAGACGCGCCGGTTTCTCGTATTACAAAGCAACTTAATCTTGTTGCCGCGGTGGCGGAATTGGTATACGCGTCGGTCTCAAAAACCGATGGTGGAAACATCGTGAGAGTTCGACTCTCTCCCGCGGCACCATCTTACCTATAGAAACTTGGATAAACGCACATCCATGAAAAAATGTATTTTTCTATCCACTCTACTTTTTTACTCCCTCATCGCATCCAAACTCCTTTGGGCGGATTCCACAAAAATCATCACCCTCAAAGACGGTTCTCAGCTGGCCGGTGAGATCACCTCTGTGCAAAATGAAGTGTACTCTGTTCAGACAAAAAATTTAGGGTTACTACAGATCAACGGTGCAAACATTGCCAGCATCACGACCCCCAGCCTCGATACCGACCTACCAGCCCCTGTCTTTCCTATCCAACCTGAAAGTTCTTCCAGTGATGCGGGACAATTTAAAAACCAAGTCCAGCAGCTCCAGGGACAATTCCTGACAAATCCCAGTTTTATTGCAGACATACAAAGTATCACTCAGGATAAAGAAATCATGCAATTATTAAGCGACCCGGAGCTGTTAGGGATTGTCTCAAGTTATAATCCAGAAAAAATCAAAAACGATCCCAAAATCCAGCAGCTCCTGCAAAATCCTAAAATCAAAAAATTGATCGAAAAAATGCAGCAACAGGTCCTCCCGGCTTTCCCGCCTTCTTCACCGCAATAATTCTACAGTCCCTGTCTTCTCTTCTTAAAATTATTAAGAAAAACAAGGGGCAGGACTGCCCCGACTTCCCTTTAAGATTGACTTTGAGGGTCGACAACTACTTCTGCGGACCAAACTTGGAAAGAAGTCTTTGATAGATTTTTTCCAGTGCCCCTACAACTATTTTGTGTTTTCCAAAAAGAGGGGCACTGGTACCGCTGACTACAACTAATTTCTCCGAAGAAATTATTTGTAGTGGTGCTAAATGCCTGGCGATTTGTTTACCCATGCATCGTTTAGTGCCGGCCGCGAGTTTTCGAGCGCATGATTTCCTGAAAAATTTCCGAATCTTCCCAGTCTTTATCTTTTTTGACCTGGTTAGACTCCGGCTCGAATTTTTTGGGGTCCAATTTGTATTTTGGTTTTTTGGAAGGTTTCATCGCACTCCTCTTTTGGTTGGCTCATTCGCAAACATTTTCGGTGAAATGGGCTGACGGCCGGAATAACCGTCTTCCAATCCATGATACCATTCGATTCGTTCTTCATCACTGCGCCAGCAAAGCATAACTTCCCGGCCATCGATGACAGCCGGAAAATCCACCAAGCCGATCTGAAAATTCCAATCCTTATAAAAACATCCCAATGTTTCCAGTTCCCGCATCAGAACCTCAATTTCAGCTTCAAGTCTTTCCCGGTCAGGGGACGCTAACCCAGCTTTATCGCGTCCGGCCATCGCCCGCAACGACCGGGCATGCGAAAGAATTTCGCCGACGATCTTTTTAATCAGCGGCAATCTCTTATTGGCTTCTTGGGGGGTGAAGTGTTTGGAAAACATATCTAGATTCTTTGTTTGATCAGACTGAAATGTCACTATCGTTTTACCACCAAACCACAAAAAAGGCAACCGGGGAGATTGCCTGACGGACAAATGTTCATCAATAATTTACGGATAAGAATTAATTCTTGGTTTTCCTGTCACTTATAATACACCTGACATACGTCTTCAACACATTTGGCCTCTGACATAATGCGGCACCGGTAGTCGCAGCTTTCCCCCGATTCCCTTAACGATTCATATTCCTTTTGAATCTCGCGGATCTTTCTCTTTTCGTTTTTGTTGACAAAATTATAACAACCGAAAGGACAGCCGATGGCTGCGTCAACACAATCACTATCTTTCGAACAATAATTGATCGCGGCGATCTTCCTTTCTATTTTTTCGACCCTTTCCTGATAAATTTCTTGTGAATTTTTCTGCCTCTGAGCACCCATTAAAGTTGCCCATAAACTCATGACAAGACCTAAAATACACAATGAGAACGTGACTTTCCGCAAGGATTTAAAATTTCTCACTTCTTCTCCGGGACTTCAAAATACTGCCAATCAATCAACTTTCCAGTGTTGTCGAAATACAAATAAACCTTCGGCGAATCGAAAAATTTGGTGGCGTAGCGGTAAAGCCATTGTTCCTGGGTCTGATTGTTGCGCTGGACTTGCTTAGTGAAAATCGGTTCGCCGAAGGCGCGGAAGATGCTTTTGCGGCTGGAATATTCGCCAAGCTGATTGTTTTTGACTTTTTCGAGGAGGGTTTCGAATCGCGAATCTTGAGCCTCGACAAAACGCCGCTGCTCATCACCGTTGTCCGACATGGCTTTAAGCGTCAGAAGTTCCTGCATGTGGGCCAATTTCGCGCAGCCATTGAAAATAACCATAAAAATTATAATTAGAAATATTTTTGCTGTATTCATAATCATCCTCCACCTGCGAGGTGTCGTTAGAGTTATTCTCAATCGGCACCTCGTAGGTGAAAATTCTATCACTTACTGCTTATTAATGCTGTCTTTTTCTTCTTGAAGTTGACTGACCTTCGTTTCGATTTCGCGGATTCTCTGCTGGATAAATTTCAACCGCTGGCCGTATTCTTTGAGCGTTTCCTGGTCACGGCTGCTTAAAGGCTGAGACATGACGCGGACCTTGACATAACTTTCGGTGGTCAGTTCATCCTGCTCTTTTTTAAAATTTTTTATCTCATTATCGATTTGTGAAATTCTGGCCAAAGCCTCTTTATGGCGGCGGTGGATTTCATCGATGACGGAATTTTTCTTTTGCTCCTTAGCCTTGGATTGCTTCTCATCAAGTTTTTTCTGCTGACGGGTGGTCTCCTCGATTTTTTTCGCTTCCGTTTCCGCCTCTTTCTTCTTGTCCAAATAATAATCAAGCCCACCGGGATAGTTCTTGAGACTTCCCATGTCCACTTCAACGATATGATTAGCAATTTCCTTGATAAAAAATAAATCATGGCTGATAAAACACAAAGTTCCCTGATACGCCTTAAAAGCGCTCGTCAAGGCCTCAACGCCGTCAATGTCCAAATGCGTGGTCGGCTCATCCAAAAGAACAAAATTCGGCGGATTGATCAAAAGTTTGGCTAAGATCAAGCGGCTTTTTTCGCCTCCCGAAAGGACTTTGACCTGTTTAAAAACATCGTCACCGCGAAAATTAAAAACACCCAGAAGCGTTCTTATCTTCAAGGCCGGAATCGAGCCACCGCAGGCCGTTGCCAATTCATCAAAAGCGGTTTTATCGGGATGCAAGACATCCAAACGCGTCTGTGAGAAATAACCGGCCTCCACCTGGTACCCAAGTTTTCGTGTGCCTGCATCGGGCTGGACAACGCCAGCGAGCATCTTTAAAAGGGTCGATTTGCCCGCCCCGTTTCGTCCGACCAGACAAACTTTCTGTCCGCGAATGATCTCAAAATCCAGACCCTGGTAAATCTTTAAATCCCCATAAGATTTATAAATGCTCTCCAGCTTGATCACCACATAACCGCTGTCTTTGGTCTGGGGAAACTCAAAGTCCCTGATACTGCGCCTCTCCTCGGGCAAATCGATTTCTTCCATGCGGTCGATCATCTTTCTTTTATTGCGCACGGCTGAGGCCTTGTTGGGCTGGGCGTGGAATCGTTCCACAAATCGCTCCAGCTGCGCCCGTTTTTTGTCGACGACTTTCTTTTGTTTCTCCAGGGATTCGAAACGCTGTTCCTTCATCAACTCATACTGCTGATAGTTTCCTTTGATCTTGGTTATCCGCCCAAATTCCAAAACAATCGTGTAATTGGTGACGTCATTGAGAAAAACCTTGTCGTGGGAAATAATGATAAACGTCCCCTTGTAATTCGACAGAAAACTTTTAAACCACAGCGTTGCCTCGAGGTCCAGATAGTTGGTAGGCTCGTCTAAAAGCAGGAGATCGTACTGATAGGTGAGCAGCTTGGCCAGAAGAGTCCTCATCTGCCAGCCGCCGCTGAGATGACTTATCGGACGGTTAAAATCTTGAGTTCGGAATCCTAAGCCTGATAAAATCTTTTTAGCCTTATGTTCCAATTCATAATAACCCAAATGTTCCAGATCATGCAGGATGTCGCCATACCGGGGGCTGTCGGCTTTGTTGGCTTTGTCGAGCTCATCGAGTTCGCGGTTCAGCGCCTGGATCCTCTCATCGCCGCTGGTTAATTCTTCCAAGACTGTCCTTTGCGAATCAAAGTGGGCTTCCTGGGGAAGATAGCCGATATTGATATTCTTTTGAATCTGGACACTGCCGCCGCCGGGCTGGATCTGTCCTAAGATAATTGAAAAGAGCGTTGTTTTACCGGCGCCGTTGGGACCGGTGAGGCCAATCTTTTCATCGCGAAAAATACTCAAAGAAACGTCGTTTAAGAGTATCCGCTCATTAAAATTCTGGGAGATGTTGGTGATGGTGATCATTTCGGTCCTCAGTCAACGGTCGACAGTCCACAGCTAACAGTACACCTACGAGGTGTCGTTTGAGAATACCACTGGCGACACCTCGCAGGTGTAAACTGGTTTGTCGTTACTTTAGGAGTTCTTTTTCCTTTTCCGCGAGAAACCGCCACTGCCCCGCCTTAAGATCGCCTAACGTCAACGGTCCCTGCGAAATCCGTTTTAAATAAACCACCTCATGGCCCACGGCCTTGCACATCAGCCGAATTTGGCGTTTTTTACCTTCATGAATTGTCATGTTAAAACTTGTTTTACCGCCGTGAAATTTCATATCTTCAATTTTCGCCGGTGAGGTCATCTCGCCTTCAATCGAAACACCTTTTTCTAACTTTCTTTTACTGGCCTCTGACATCTGCCCTCTGATTTCCGTATAATAAACCTTATCCACATTGAACTTCGGATGCGTCAGCTTATAGGCCACATCACCGTCATTGGTAAAAAGCAAAAGACCTTCGGTGTCTTTATCCAAACGGCCGGCGGGTTTAAGATGATGATATTCTTTCGGCAAAAATTCTAAAACCGACTTTTCACCGCGGTGTTCGGCCATGGTGGTCACATAGCCTTGCGGCTTATTAAGGATAACATATTCATACTGTTTGGACGCAACTGATTTGCCGTCAACCGTGATTGTATCTCGCGGAAGGTTAACCTTCCAAGAGGGCTCACTGATAACCTGGCCGTTGACGGCCACATGTCCCTGCTGAATCAACTCCATCGCCCGGCGGCGGGAACAGACGCCATTATGGGAAAGAAAAACTTGTAGTCTCATCTTAGTTTCTGATGCGAAAATAGAAAATGGAGGATAGAATTTCGAAATGCATTTCGCTCGCCCTTCAATTCTCCCTCTTCCATTTTCTCAAAATTTATTCCTTTGTCTCTGGATTTCATAAACTAAAATCGCCGCCGTGGCGGAAACATTTAGAGAATCAGCCGCACCCAGCATGGGGATTTTGATGTCTTCCACGTTTTGCTGTCTCCAAAAATCACTTAAACCTTGTTCTTCACTTCCTAAAATAAAGGCCAGGGGACTGCGAAAATCGGCTTTCGTATAAATTTTTTGGGTATCCACTCTGGTCGTGTAAATCTTGATTCTCTTCTCATTAAGAAAATCAAACGTCTCTTGAACGCTGCTTTCAATAACCGGCACCGTGAAAACCGTCCCCAAACTGGCACGCACAACATTCGGATTATAAATATCGGTCCGGCCGTCGCAGACAATCAAGCCGTCAACACCGGCACCATCGCAGCCTCTCAAAATCGCACCCAAATTCCCCGGTTTTTCTATTCTTTCAACGACAACTAACAACGGGATGTCTTTGAACCTTAATTGGGCGAGACTTCTGTGCGGCTGATGGCCAACGGCTAAAAGGCCTTCATGCCTTTGGCCATAGGCTATTTTGGCGAACACTATTTTCGTCGTTTCAATGATCGGGATGTTTTTCTTTTGCGCCCCCTGTAAAATTACTCGGTCATCTTTCGAATTAAGCAGTTCGTAGCAAACATACACGGCTTGAAGCTCAACGAAAGCCTTCAGCGCCTGGGCGACTTCACGAACGCCCTCGATAATCATCAGACCCGTTTTCTGGCGCTCTTTATGATCGCGTAAGGACAGGACCTTCTTAACGGAAGGATTGGTCAAACTGGTGATCGTTTTAACGAAGGGCATGGCGCAAGGCTGATAGTATCTCTTTGTTGGGACGGAAATTTTCCGTGCTCCAGGAGGCAGTCATTTCTTTCTTGTGTCTCGGCCAGTGAAGATGATACGTTGCCATTCCCATCAAAGGCCCCATGCGGTGAACCCACGGCGGATTTTCGTAATAGCTGAAAATCCCATCGGGCAAGATTCCATTCTTAATAGCCTTAAACGTCCAGTACGTCCAGTGGAAACCCAATTCCGCAAAACAAGACAAAATGTCTTTTAACCAACGC
>Ga0247727_10017569_pt1 | contig 11375 bp, 9 predicted proteins | sample WisWelCaveWW1625_FD_202498 | JGI IMG/M metagenome (GOLD analysis project Ga0247727, IMG submission 202498) | Biofilm microbial communities from Wishing Well Cave, Virginia, United States - WW16-25 | ecosystem: Environmental > Aquatic > Deep subsurface > Groundwater > Cave microbial mat | place... | reverse complement strand
TGCCCGTCTTCCGCGTGGCCAGGGCTCCAGCCAGAAGGTGATCGACGCGGCCCTGCAGGCGGAGCAGTCCATAGACGGCGTCGGAGACCGCTCGCCGCTCCACGCTGCGCAGCGACTTCTCCCGGCGCAGCACGCGCTGCAGGGCCTGGTCGGCGCGCGCGCCCTCGCGCCGCACCTCCTCGTAGATCTCGAGGACCGCCATCCTGACCAGGTGGGAGCGCACCCGCGCTTCTTGGCACGGAATGCGGCTACCATGAAGCCATGCAACTCCCCGTCTCCGTCAACGTCACCCAGTCGAGCGTGCCGCCGCCGGCCGATCCGCTGCAGCCCTACGCCGCCGCGGGCGACCTCGGCCGGCGCCGCTTCACTCCCTGGGAGCGCCTGGCCTGGCACAAGCTCGCCTCGATGGCGATGCCGGCGGGAGCGCGGACGCCCGCGCCGTCGCCGGACACGATCGATCGCCTCGATCGCCTCCTCGCCGGCATGCCGCCCATCGGCGTCTTCTTCCTCCGCCTCGCCATCTTCCTCTTCGAGTGGGTGGCGCCGTTCTACCGGCTCTACGGGCGACGCTTCACCCGCCTCGACGATGCGCGCGCCGGCCGCTACCTCGACGCCTGGGCCCACAACCCCCTCTCGGTGGTGCGGCTCTTCTTTCGCGCCGCCATCTCGCCCCTCAAGCTGATCCATTACGCCGAGCCCGAGGTGGCCCGCGCCGTCGGCTACGACCCGCCGCGCGAGACGGCGTGCGCGCACCCGCCGGCCCGCACCGTGGCGCTCGACGAGCGGGTCTCGATCCCGCGCGGGGCGGCGCAGCCGTCGCGCCTGCGCTGCGAGGTGGCGGTGATCGGCTCGGGCGCGGGCGGCGCCGTGATGGCCAAGGAGCTTGCGGAGCGCGGGCGTGACGTCGTGCTGCTCGAGGAGGGCGAATATTTCACCCGCGAGCGCTTCACGCGCCGGGCGCTGGAGATGACGGCGCTGCTCTACCGCGACCTGGGCGCCATCACCGCGTTGGGCCGCGTCGCCATGCCGGTGCCGGTGGGGCGCGCCGTGGGCGGCACCACGGTGATCAACGGCGGCACCTGTTTCCGCGTGCCCGACCCGGTCCTGGATTCCTGGGGCGCGAGCGGCGACATGTTCGTCTCCCCGGCCGAGATGGCGCCGCACTTCGAGCGCGTGGAGAGGTTCATCGACGTGCAGCCCGTACCCGAGGAGGTGCTGGGCAACAGCGCGCGGCTCATCCGCCGCGGTGCGGAGAAGCTGGGCCTGCACGGTGCGCCGCTCCGCCGCAACGCGCGCCACTGCCAGGGCAGCGGGGTCTGCTGCTGGGGCTGCCCCACCGACGCCAAGCGCAGCGCCAACGTCACCTGGGTGCCGGCCGCGCTGGAAGCGGGCGCCCGCATCGCCACCGGGACGCGAGTCGAGCGGCTGCGGCTCGACGGCGCGCGGCGCAGCGTGCTCGCGGTGCGCGACGGCAAGCCGCTGGAGGTGGACGCCGACGCGGTGGTGGTCTCCTGTGGCACGCTCCTGACGCCGACGATCCTGGCGCGCAGCGGGCTCCGCCACCCGGAGTTGGGCCGCAACATCTCCATCCATCCGGCCTCCAAGCTCGCCGGTCTGTTCGACGAGGAGGTGCGCGGCTGGGAGGGCGTGCCGCAGGCGTTCGGGATCCACGACCTGCACCGCGAGGGCATCCTCTTCGAGGGCATCTTCACCCCGCCCGAGTTCGGCGCGCTGGCGCTGCCGTTCGTGGGCCGCGAGCTGACGCGGGTGATGGAGCTGTACCCGCACATGGCGGCCTTCGGCTTCATGATCGAGGACCGGAGCGTCGGACGGGTGCGGGAGGGTCCCGACGGAAGGCCGCTCCTCTTCTACGAGCTGGGCGCGCCGGAGATCGCCAAGGTCCGCCGCGCCATCGAGGTGCTGGCGCGCGTTTTCTTCGCCGCCGGGGCGAAGGAAGTGTTCGTGCCCATCGCCGGGTTCGAGTCGCTGCACCGCGAGGCCGACCTGGCCCGCCTGCGATCGGCGCGGCTGGGGGCCGGCGTCTTCGAGCTGAGCGCCTTCCATCCGCTGGGGAGTTGCCGCGCCAGCCGCGATCCCTCGCGCGGGCCCCTCGACGAACAGCTCGAGGCCCACGACGTCGAGCGGCTCTTCGTCGTCGACGGGAGCGTGTTTCCGTCTTCTCTGGGAGTGAACCCCCAGCTCACCATCATGGCCTTCGCGCAGCGGGCGGCGGCGCACGTCGACGGCCGGCTCTCTGGGCAGGCGCGGGCGTGAAGCGGAGGAGCGGGCTTGGACGCGACCGGCGGAGCCCGGAGTGCGCGGCAGAAGATCGTCCTCGCCACCTTCGGGACGCGGGGCGACGTGCAGCCGATGCTCGCGCTGGGCGCCGCGCTGCGCGCCCGCGGGCATCTCGTGCCCATCTGCGCTCCCGAGGGGCATCGGGCGCTGGTCGAGGAGCACGGCTTTCCCTTCGTCGCCTGCGGGCGCCTCGATCCGCGCGGCGACGACTGGCGCGACGGGGGCACCGCGCTGGTGCTGTCGGTGCGGGCGCAGATCGGCGCGCAGATCGACGCGCTGCTGTCGGCCTGCGAAGGCGCCTCGGCCCTGGTGGCCTCGATGTTCATGTTCGGCGCCGCCTCCGCCGCCGAGTTGCGCGGCATTCCCCTCTTCTACGCGGTGTACTGGCCGCTGCTCCTGCGCTCGCCGGGCTGGCCCATCATCGGCATGCCGGTGGGGAGCGTGCCGCGCTGGCTCTCGCGGCCGCTCTGGTGGCTTCAAGATCTGGTCTGGACGGCGTACTTCCGCGGGCCGGTGAACCGCGAGCGGCGGCGACGCGGGCTGGCCCCGGTAAGCAACGCGCTCGATCATCTGGCCTACTCGGGCCACCTGCTGCTCGCATACGACGAGGAGATCGGTCACCTCCCGCCGGTCCCGGAGGCCCACTCGCGCACCGGGTATTGGCACGTGGCCCCGCGCGGCGAGTTGCCGGCCGAGGTGGAGCACTTCCTCGCGTCCGGGCCGCCACCGGTCTACTTCGGCTTCGGCAGCATGCGCAGCCGGCACCCAGAGCGCCTGGCGCGGCTGTTCGTGGACGCCGCCGGCGCGGCTGGGGTGCGCGCGCTGATGTCCGCCGAATCAAGATCGCAGCTTCCCGAAAGCTGCTTGCGGATCGGCGCCCTGCCCCACGGCCTCCTGTTTCCGCGGGTGGCCGCCGCCATTCACCACTGTGGCGCGGGAACGACGGCCGCCGCGGCGCGCGCCGGCGTCCCACAGATACCGGTGCCGCATTTCGGCGATCAGTTCTACTGGGGCCACGCGCTGCACCGACTCGGCGTGGCACCGCGCCCCATCCGGCGTTCCCGGCTGACGGCAGAGAGGCTGGCAGCGGCGATTCGCGAGGGGTTGGCGAAGGGGGTGGCCGCGAAGGCGCTGGCGGGGAGGTTGAGGGGGAAGGAGGGAGCGGAGAGGGCGGCGGAAGTGATCGAGAAGGTCGCGAGGGGGTAGGCGGCGCCAGACGACCGCGACCGCGACCACGACCCCGACCGCGACCGCGACCGCAAACCCGACCGCGACCCCGACCGCGGACGCGACCGCGGCCCTCTCAGCGATGCGCTTTCAGCAGGGTCCACCCCCCGCCCCGCCCATGCTCGACCCATCCACTCCGATCGACCTTCGCGTCGTCCCTCACGACCGCCACCGCCGCGCGACCTGCCAGTTCGCTCTGGGGCCACGGCACGAGGCGTAGCTCAGCGGCGAGCGCGGCGACCATCTTCCAATCGGCCTGCGGCGCGACCACGAGGATGTCGCCGGCGCGGGGAAGCAACGGGCGCAGCGGGTCGAGGATGCACGGGCGCATGAGCAGCCGGCCGGCGCCCGCGGCGGAGGCGATGACGGCCGCCGCCGAGAGCGTCGCCAGCCCGGTCCAGAACGCCCGAGGCCGGAGGCGATCGAGCCACGCCGCCACGCCAACGCCGGCGAGGAGCGCCAGCGCCGGATACGCCACGAGCGAGTGATGCCAGACCTTGCGGGCGGGGACGCAGAGCAGGAGCAGGAGCGCGAGGGACCAGAGCCCGATCAGGAAGGCAGCGCCGTTCCGGCGGGCCGCGAACAGGCCGACGAAGACCAGCGGCAGACCGGGCCAGAAGCGCCCGGCCACGGTGACGAAGGGCTGCAGCGCGCCCTGCTCGCCATCGGGGCGCCCGCCGCCGGCCGACGCCAACAACTGCCGCACGAGATAGCCCTCGCGCCAGCCGGGACTGGCGGCGAGGAATGCCGCCGCCGGCAGCGAGGCGGCCGCGCACGCCGCTCCCGCCCGCCACAGTTCACGCCACGATCGCAGCGCCACTGCCCGCGCGATGCCGGCCGCCGCCAGCGGCAAGAGCCCGAACGGCCCCTTCACCAGCGCGGCCAGCGCGCCGAAGACCGCCGCCACCGCGTACCTCGGCTCGCGCGCGACCAGGAGCGGCGCCGCCGACGCGGTGGCCAGGAGCATCAGCCACGGATCGAGCCGCGGCTGCCCCGCGTAGCGGAAGAAGCTCTCGGTCGCGGCCAAGAGCATCGCGGCCACCAGGCCCGCGCGCAGGCCGGCGAGCCGCTCGCCGATCCAGAGGACCAGCGCCAGCGTGCCCAGCGACGCCAACGCGCCCAGCCACGGCAACGCGCCCTCGCCGAAGAGGCGCAGCGCGGCCGCGTAGGGCCAGAACCCGAACGGCAGGTGCTCGCGGAACCGAGGATGGACGCCCGGCAGGTAGCGCAGGTCGAACCACGCTCCGTCGGCGGCCATGTGGCGCGCCAACACCGTGTAGAGGTGCGCGTCGCTGTCGTCGAGGTGTCCGGCCCAGGGCGCGACGATCAGCGCCGCGCAGAACGCGAGGCACAGCGCCACCGCCGCCTTCCGTGCCATCATGTCGCCCCTCTCGTTTCCGGAGCGAGCCATGGCCCATGCGTCCAGGAGCATCGTCATCGCCGTCACGCCGGAGCAGCTCTTCGACCTGATCGCAGACTACAGGAAGTACCCGGAGTTCCTCCCCGAGGTGAAGAAGACCACGGTCGAGGGCGACGGGCCCGACGCCACCGTCCACTACGAGGTCGACATCAAGGCCACGCTCATCAAGTACACGCTCAAGCACAGGTCGCAGCGCCCGGCGCGGCTGGAATGGGAGATGACCAAGGGCCAGATGATGAAGGAGAACAAGGGCGCCTGGACGCTCAAAGCCGTGCCGGGCGGCACCGAGGCCACCTACTCCATCGAGCTGAAGCTGGGCGCACTCGTGCCCTCGTTCATCGAGAAGGTGCTGGCGGAGACGAGCCTCCCCGGCTTGCTGAGCAACTTCAAGGCGCGCGCGGAGAAGCTGCACCCCAAGGCCTCCGCGTGAAGCTCGATTTCGCCGGCAAGGTGGTGCTCGTCACCGGCGGCGGCACGGGCATCGGGCGCGAGATCGCGCTGGGGTTCGCGCGCGCCGGGGCCGACGTGGCGGTGGTGGCCCGCCGCATCGAGCCCTTGCGCGAGACCTGCGCGCTGGTGCGCGAGCAGGGTCGCCGCGCCGCCGCCGCGCAGTGCGACGTGAAGGAGCTTTCGCAGTGCGAGGCGGCCGTGGAGGCCTGCGTGCGCGAGTTGGGCCGGCTCGACGTCCTGATCAACAACGCCGGCGCGAACTTCCTCAGCCCGGCGGCCGCCATCTCGCAGAACGGCTGGGCCACCATCGTCGGCGTGGTGCTCGGTGGAACGTTCCACATGTGCCGGGCCGCGTTCCCGCACCTGTGCGCGTCGCGCGGGCGCGTGGTCAACGTCTCCGCCACCAACGCCGAGGCGGGCTCGCCCCTGATGGCTCCCTCGGGCGCGGCCAAGGCGGGCGTGCACAGCTTGGGCGAGACGCTGGCGGTCGAGTGGGCGCCGTTCGGCATCGCCGTCAACTCCGTCTCGCCGGGCCCGGTCGACACCGAGGGCGCCAACGCGCGCCTGTGGGCCGATCGCGAGTCGTACGAGCGCGTGGCCGCCCGCGCCCCGCTGGGCAAGCGCATGGCGCGCCCGGCCGACGTGGTGGGGCCGGTGCTCTTCCTCGCCAGCGAGGCGGCGGCCTTCGTCACCGGCGCGAATCTGGTGGTCGACGGCGGCGAGCGGTTGCGGCAGCTGCCGCCCGGCTTCTCGCTGTAGTAGCGTGCCGCTCGTGCGCGCCGAGGATTTGATCGACCTGGGGATCGCCGACCTGCGCCACCGCTACGCCGACGGCGGCGACGAGCTGCCCCGGGGCGGCCTGGCCGCGCTGCTGGCCGATCCCCGCGCCGGCGCGCGCGCGCTCGGCGAACAGATCCAGCGGCGCCAGGGCGCGGCCCGCGCCGAGGATCGACGGCTGACGAGGCTCTCCGCGTTCGAGCAGGAGCTGTGGGACCGAGGCGTCGAGCTGGTGGGCGGCGTCGACGAGGTGGGGATGGCGCCGCTGGCGGGGCCGGTGATCGCCGCCGCCGTCATCCTGCCCCGCGGCGCACGCATCCCGGGCGTCAACGACTCCAAGCAGCTCACGCCCGAGGAGCGCGACGAGCTGGAGCCGCGGATCCGCGCCTGCGCGGTGGCCGTCGGCATCGGCCGGGCCGAGGTGGCGGAGATCGATTCCCTCAACATCTACCAGGCGGGCCTTCTGGCCTTGCGCCGCGCCGTGCTGCAGCTTGCGCCCGCACCGCAGCACCTGCTCGTCGATGCGCGCAAGCTGCCCGATCTGCCCATCCCGCAGCAGCCGATCATCAAGGGCGACGCGAAGAGCATCACCATCGGCGCGGCCTCGATCGTGGCCAAGGTGCACCGCGATCGCCTGATGGCCGAGTTGGATCGCGAGCACCCCGGCTACGGCTTTCTGCGCAACAAGGGCTACCCGACGCCCGACCACCTCGAGGCGCTGGAGACGCGCGGCGCCTGCCCGCTCCACCGCCGCAGCTTCGAGCCGGTGGCGCGCGCGCTGGGGCTCATCCCCACGCAGGCGTCGTTCGGGTTCTGACTCACTTGTGCAGGTAGCGCAGCTCGCGCGCGGCCTCGACGCTGTTCCCGTCGATGTCGAGCACCTTCTTGAAAGCGGTCTCCGCGTTCTTCAGATCGCCGAGGATCTTCGCCATCTGACCCTGCAGCAGCCAGGCGGGCGCGCACATGGGCGCCAACTTGACCGCCTTCTTGCACTCGGCCAGGGCCTCGGGGTACGCGGCGCGGCGCTCCTTGGCCAGCATGAACTTCGCCCAGCCGCGCCAGGCGTAGAACTCGCCCTCCTCGGCGTTGAGCTTGATGGCCTCCTCGATCAGCGCCAGGCCCTCGGTGAACTTGCGCGCCTTGATGAGGATCTCGCCGCGCTGGAACGACTCCTCTGCGGCGAAGATTCGCGAGACGTCGACCTGCGCGGCCCCGTCCAGCTCGGCCTCGTACTCCTTGCGGGTCGCCTCGTCGCCGAGGACGGTCGAGGCCTCGTTGATGCGGGCGAAGAGCTTGCCCTTCAGCTCGCGCAGCTCGGGGTCCGAGCCGTCGGCGACGGTGTCGGGATGGTAGTCGCGGGCCAGCGTGTAGAACGACTTGCGCACCTGATCTGCCGTGGCCTTGCGCGTCAGTCCGAGCACCGCGAAGTGGTCGGCCTTTTCCGCCCTGGTCCAGGCGGCGCGCAGCGAGGCGAGCAGCTTCTCCGGGGTCTGCGCCGGGCGAGGCGCGGGCGCCGGGGCGGGGATGACTTCGGGCCGGGGCGCGGGGGCCGGGGCCGCGCGCTTGGGCGGCGGGGGCCTGGCCGCGGGCGCGGGACGCGGCGCGGCCGGAGGCGGCTCGGGTCTGGCCGCGGGCGCGGGACCCGGTGCGGCCGAGGGCGGCTCTGGCCTGGCCGCGGCCGGGGGAGGGGCCGCCTGGGGCGGCGGGGCGGCCTTCTTCGGCTCCTCGGCCTTGGCCGGCTCGGCCTCCGCTTCGAACGAGAGGTGCCCCAGCTCGGTCAAGAGATTCAGGAGCCGCAGGCCCGTGCTGGAGTCGTTGATGGACATGAGCAGCTCGTCGCCGCTCCGGGTGCCGTCGATGGCGGCGTAAAGACGCGTCTCCTGCGCGTTCAGCGCCAGCTCGTCGACCTGCCCGACGGCGTTGCCGCCCGAGCGCATCACCCGCCGCATGAGCTTCTTGCCCAGGCGCGCGCGGATGGTCCCCGCGTCCATCCGGCGGCTCGCCTCGGCCAGGAGCTTCCACTTGCTGCCCAGGGGGTACGCCCCGGGCGGCGCCGGCGCGTCGAGCTCGAAGGAGAAGCGGCCGCGCCAGAGCGAGAGCGCGCGATCGAGGAGGAAGAGCGCGTGCTCGCCGAGGATGCGGTGCGCGTCGGCCGGGTTGATCAGCTTGTGCTGGAAGAGGGCGGAGACCACGTCGGTCCCGGCGCTGGCCCGCTGCTGCTCGGCGCTGTGGGCCTGCTCGGGCGTGATCGCCTTCTTGTCGACCAGGAAGCGGAAGAGGCCCAGCTCCGGATCGTCGCTGGAGACGTGTTCGGGCGTCCCCCGGCGGAAGCTGACCTGGAGGAAGTGCTCGTCCTGGTCGTGGAGCTGCAGCCAGCCCGACGCGTTGGTGGCCGCGGCGAGCGCGTAGAGGCGCAGCGCCGGGAACTTCGCCAGGTCTCCCTCGCCGGGGACGCCGACCGGCTCGGGCTCGGGGGGAGGCGGCGCAGGCTGGGCGGGCTCCGGCGCGGCCGGCGCCTCGGGCTCCGGCCGTGCGGCGGCCTTGGCCGCTTCCTCGGCAGCCGCCGCCAGCAACACCGTCAGCTCGGGGAAGTCGGCGGTGGACTGCCAGCCCTTGCCATCGAGCGAGATCTGGCAACGATGGTTGAGGCGCCCGCGCATCCGTTCGAGGACCGGCAAGGGATACGGACCCCAACTCGCGCCCTGCTCGGTGCGCACCCAGTAGCGGCGTTCGTCGTTCACGCCCGCGACTCTAGCGCTGCTCCGGCGGCGCCTTCTAGCGTGATAAGTCCGACATTTCCGGAGGTCGGCCCTTGGCAGGCAAGTTCATCCCACGTCGGGCGCCACGGCCGAACGCCACGCTGCTCTGCCGCCGCGTCGTCGAGGACATCGCCGCCAAACTGCCGGAGATGGCGCACGTGCAGGCCGAGCGCATCCTCTTCGTGGTGGGCGAGGCGCGCCGCGCGTCCCGGGCCACCATCCGGCCGCTGGGCGCCTCGGGTCGCCCGGCGATCAAGCTGCGCGGACGCCGGGCGCTCTATGCCGTCACCCTGCGGCCGCGATTCTTCCGCAGCGCCACCCCGGAGCAGCGCATCGAGACCTTGCTCCACGAGCTGTTCCACATCAGCTCCTCCTTCGACGGCACGCTCTCGGAATCGCGGCGCCACTCGCGGCTGCCCCGCCGCCGCTTCGACTCGCTCTTGAAGCCCATGGTCCGCCGCTACCAGGCCAAGGGCGACCCGGAGCTGCTCGCGGCGCTCGCGCACCACGGCGAGGTGGTGGCCCGGCAATGGCTCGAGCGCCCCACGACGAAAGGCGGGCGGAGGGTCTATACCGAAAAGCAGCTCTTCCTCGGGCCGATGATGATGATCACCAGGCGGAGGCTGCACTGATCTTCTTCGGCCAGGCCAGGCGTCCCGGGTACCAACCGGGGCCGCTTCGTGCTTAAAGCATTCCGTGGAAACGCGGCGCGGAATCCTCAAGAAGACCCTCGGCGGCGCCGCGCTGCTGGCTGCCGCGGGAGCCGTTCCGCTGGCGCTGCGGCGGACCGCGCTGCGCGAGGTGCCGGCCGGGCGCAAGCTGGCCTTCTTCACGCCCGCCGAGTACTCCATCTTCGCCGCCGTGGCCGACCGGGTCCTGGCCGCGCCGCCCGAGCTGGCAGGTGCCCCGACCCCCGCGCAGGTCGAGGTCGCCCTCAAGGCCGACGCCTTCCTCGCCGGTTTGCCGGCGCACGACGCGAAGGAGTTCAAGCAGCTCCTGGCGCTCTTCGACAACGCGCTCTTCAGCCTGGTGATGGGCGGCGCGCCCACTCCCTTCACGCAGAAGGAGCCGGAGCAGCAGGACGCGCAGCTCCGCGACTGGTCGCGCTCGCGGCTGGCGGTGCGCCGCTCGGGGTACCAGGCGTTGAAGCGCCTGATCGGCTCAGTCTACTACGGCTCGCCGGCCACCTACGCCTCGGTGGGCTATCCCGGCCCGCCCGACGTCTCCGCGGTGAAGGCCGCCCTGGATCGGCGATGAGCATCGTCGCCGGCAGCGCGGTGCAGCAGGACCTCGCACTGAGCCCCGACGTGTGCATCGTCGGCAGCGGGCCCGGCGGCGCCATGATGGCCAGCCGGCTGGTCCGCGCCGGCGCCAAGGTGGTGGTCCTGGAAGAAGGCGGCTACCACACGCGCGACGGCTTCGACATGCAGGAGGCGCGCGCGTACACGTCGCTCTACCAGGACCGCGCCAACCGGGCCACGGCCGACCTCTCGATCGCCGTCCTGCAGGGGCGCGCCGTGGGCGGCGGCACCGTCGTCAACTGGACCACCAGCTTCCGCACGCCCGACCGCGTCCTCGATCGCTGGGCGGCGCGCCACGGCAGCCTGATGACGCCCGCCGCGCTGCGGCCGCACTTCGAGGAGATCGAGAAGCGCCTCAACATCACCAAGGTGGCGCTGGAAGACGCCAACGCCAACAACCGGGCGCTGTGGGACGGCTGCAAGAAGATGGGCTGGGAGGTGGACACCCTTTCGCGCAACGTGCGCGGCTGCATGCGCACCGGCTATTGCGGCCTGGGCTGCCCCATCGACGCCAAGCAGAGCGCGGCGCTGACCTACCTTCCCGACGCGGTGGCGGGCGGCGCCACCGTCCACGCCGACTGCCGCGCCGAGCGCATCGAGTGGAGCGGCAAGCGCGCCGCGGCGGTGGTCGGGCGCGTCGCCAGCGGCCGCACCATCCGCGTCACGCCCAAGGTGGTGGTGGTGAGCGGCGGGGCCCTCAACTCGCCGGCGCTGCTGCTCCGCTCCGGCATCGAGGGCGGCCCGGTCGGCCGCTTCACCTGGCTGCACCCCGTGGTCGGCGTCATCGCCTCCTACAAGAATCCGATCGAGGCCTTCTACGGAGCGCCGCAGACGGTGGCCTCGCACCAATTCGCGGAGCGCGGGGAGGCGGCCGGCTTCTTCCTCGAGGCGGCGCCGATGCATCCGATGCTCTCGGCCATCGCCATGCCGGGGTTCGGCGTCGCCCTGCGCCGGCGCATGTCCGAGCTGAGCCGGACCGCGTTCAGCGCCTCCCTCTCCATCGACGGGTTCTCGGACGCGGAGCCGGGCGGGACCGTGCGGCTGCGCCCCGACGGCGGCCCGCGCCTCGACTATCCGTTCCATCCGCGGATGATCGAGTGCTTCCGCGCCGGCATGAAGGCGATGGCCCAGCTCCACCTGGCC
>Ga0247727_10017568_pt1 | contig 11375 bp, 14 predicted proteins | sample WisWelCaveWW1625_FD_202498 | JGI IMG/M metagenome (GOLD analysis project Ga0247727, IMG submission 202498) | Biofilm microbial communities from Wishing Well Cave, Virginia, United States - WW16-25 | ecosystem: Environmental > Aquatic > Deep subsurface > Groundwater > Cave microbial mat | place... | reverse complement strand
CCTGATGCTATTCGACGGTCTGCTGGACCTTCCCTGGTGGGGCCTCGTGCTGGTGGCGCTCGGTCTGACGCACATCACCATCGCCGCGGTCACCATCTACCTGCACCGCAACCAGGCGCATCGCGCGCTCGACCTGCACCCCGCGGTGGCGCATTTCTTCCGCCTCTGGCTCTGGCTGACGACCGGCATGGTGACCAAGGAGTGGACCGCGATCCACCGCAAGCACCACGCCAAGTGCGAGACCGCGGACGACCCGCACAGCCCGCAGGTGCATGGCATCAACAAAGTGCTCTGGACCGGTGTGCTCATGTACGTGAAGGAATCGCACTATCCCGAGACCATGGAGCGCTACGGCCATGGCACGCCCGACGACTGGGTCGAGCACAACGTCTACGCGCGCCACTCGGTGTTCGGACTCTGGCTGATGGGCGCGGCCGACATCGCGCTGTTCGGCCTCATTCCCGGCGCGCTGATCCTCATCACGCAAATCGCCTGGATCCCGTTCTGGGCCGCGGGCGTGATCAACGGGGTCGGTCATTTCTGGGGCTACCGCAACTGGGACGTGCCGTCGCCCGACGCGAGCCGCAACATGTCTCCGATCGGCATGCTGATCGGCGGCGAGGAGCTGCACAACAACCACCACGCTTACCCGGCATCCGCCAAGTTCTCGCTCAAGTGGTACGAGTTTGACCTGGGCTGGATGTACATCCGCGCGCTGGAGTCGCTCGGCCTGGCCACGGTGAAGAAGGTGGCGCCGACGCCGCGCTTCGCGGACCCCAAGCCGGTCTGCGACGAGCAGACGCTGGAGGCGGTGATCGCCAACCGTTACGACGTGCTCGCGCGCTACGCCACTTCGCTCAAGCACACCTACCGGCAGGAACTCGAACGCCTCGGCCACTGGTCGCAGGAAGCCGAGGCGCTCAAGCCCGCCAAGCGCTACTTCGCGCGCCTGCAGCGGCTGTCGGAAGCCGAGCGCGCGCGGCTCGCCGAAGCGGTCAAGAATTCCAAGGCGCTCGCCACGGCAATCGCGATGCGCGACGAACTGGCGGCGCTGTGGGCGCGTTCGAGCGACTCGCGCTCGCAACTGCTCAAGCAGCTGCAGGACTGGTGCCACAAGGCTGAAACCAGCGGCGTTGCGCCGCTGGTAGAATTCAGCCGCAGGCTGCGCCGTTACGCCTGAGCAGCATTGGCCAATAAAAAAGTCCGCGCGCAGCGGGCTTTTCTGTTTTAGCGGAGCGTTCTTACTTCAGCTTGCTTTCCTTGTAGATCACGTGCTTCCTCGCCTTCGGATCGTATTTCATCATTTCGATCTTTTCCGGCTTGGTGCGCTTGTTCTTGGTGGTGGTGTAGAAGTGGCCGGTGCCGGCCGAGGATTCGAGCTTGATTTTTTCGCGCATGGCGGATCTCCCTAGGCGGCCGAGCGGGTTTTACTGCGGCGGGCCTTGATTTCGGCCAGCACCGCTTCCAGGCCGAGCTTGTCGATGCGCCGCAGTCCGGAGGTCGAAACGCGCAGCCGCACCCAGCGGCTCTGGCTCTCCAGCCAGAAGCGGCGGTAATGCAGGTTCGGCAGGAAGCTGCGGATGGTCTTGTTGTTGGCGTGCGAGACGAGGTGGCCCTTCATGGGCTTTTTGCCGGTGACCTGACAGACGCGTGACATGGCCGGGATTCCGTGAAAAAGGGGCGGATTATAGCAACCCCCGCTCGGCGAAGGAAATGGCCTGGTTGCCCGCGACGACGAAGTGATCCAGCACCTTCACCTCTACCAGCGCGAGGGCGTCCTTCAGGTTGCGCGTGAGCAGTTCATCGGCCTGGCTGGGCTGGGCCACGCCCGAAGGATGGTTGTGGGCGAAGATCACCGCGGCCGCGTTCGCCTTCAGGCCGGCCTTGACGATTTCGCGCGGATAGACCGAGGTTTGCGTCAGCGTGCCGCGGAACATCTCGTCGCAGGAAATGACGCGGTGCTGCGCGTCGAGCCACAGGCAGACGAACACCTCGTGCTCGCGGGTCGCGATCGCGAGACGCAGGTAGTCGCGCACCGCACCGGGCGAGGTCAGTGCGCTGCCGGACTGCAGGTCCTCCTTCAGGCAGCGGCGCGCAACTTCCAGGACCGCGGCGAGCAGTGCGGTCTTGGCCGGTCCCAGGCCCTTCACATTCCGCATATTCTCGGGAGAGGCGAGGAGGCCGGCCAGGCCATTCAGGTTTCCCAGCAGTTCGCGGGCCAGTTCAACGGCGCTTTTGCCGCGCACCCCGGTGCGCAGGCATATCGCCAGCAGTTCGGCGTCGCTCAGGACTGCCGCGCCGTGCGCCAGCAGCCGCTCGCGCGGCCGTTCCCCCAGCGGCCAGTCGGTGATCGCCATGCCTTAGGCCTTCCCCCGGATTCCTCTACAATCTCCCTCCCTTAACGCGCGGGACGACCGGACCGATGACCTTGAAGGGAAAGCGGATTTTGCTCGGCATGACGGGCGGCATCGCGGCCTACAAGGCGGCCGAGCTGGCGCGCGCCCTGGGCAAAGCGGGCTGCGACGTGCGGGTCGCCATGACCGAGGCGGCAACGCGCTTCGTGACGCCGGTGACCATGCAGGCGCTCACCGGCCAGACGGTCTGGACCGACCTGTGGGACCCCAGAGTCGCCGGCAACATGTCGCACATCGAGCTGTCGCGCGACCGCGACCTGATCCTGGTGGCGCCGGCCAGCGCGGACTTCCTCGCCAAGGCTGCCAACGGCCTGGCCGACGACCTGCTTTCGACCCTGGTACTGGCGCGGCGCTGCGGCCTGATTCTGGCGCCGGCGATGAACGTGGAGATGTGGGAGAACCCGGCGACGCAGCGCAACCTGCGCAGGCTGCGCGAGGACGGCGCGGCCATTGCCGGCCCGGCGGCGGGCGACCAGGCCTGCGGCGAAGTGGGCATGGGGCGGATGATGGAAGCGGCCGACATCGCGGCCGAGGTGGAGGCGTTCTTCCAGCCCAAGGCGCTCGCCGGCAAGCGCGTGCTGGTGACCGCGGGGCCGACCGAGGAAAAAATCGACCCGGTGCGCGTCATCACCAACTCGAGCTCCGGCAAGATGGGCTTCGCGGTGGCGCGCGCGGCGCGCGAAGCGGGCGCGCAGGTCACCCTGGTGAGCGGGCCGGTCGCGCTGGACACTCCCGCCGGCGTCGAGCGGGTGAACGTGCGCAGCGCGCAGCAGATGTTCGATGCGGTGAAGTCCACGGTGAAGGGCAGCGACATTTTCATTTCGGTTGCTGCTGTTGCGGACTGGAAAGTAAGAGAATCTTTTGATAAAAAAATCAAAAAAATAAACGGCCGCGCCCCGATGCTCGAATTCGAGGAGAATCCCGACATCCTCGCCTGGGTGGCGGCGCAGAAGAAAGCGCCGTTCTGCGTCGGTTTCGCGGCCGAGAGCGAGAACCTGGACCGCAACGCGAAGGCCAAGCGCGCGAAAAAGGGCGTGCCGCTGATCGCCGCCAACCTCGCGCAGCAGGCGCTGGGTGCCGATGACAACGCGATCACGCTGTTCGATGCGCGCGGCGAGCACCCGCTCGGCCGCGGCCCCAAGATCGAGCTGGCGCGCAAGCTCATCGAGCATGTCGCCGGCATGCTGCCGCGCAGAAAATGAGAAGACTGGAAGTGAAGATCCTCGATCAGAGGATCCACGGCATGCTGCCCGGCTACGCCAGCGCGGGCGCTGCCGGGCTTGATTTGCGCGCCTGCATCGAGTCCCCCTTGAACTTGAATCCGGGAGACAGCCAGCTCGTGTCCTGCGGCATCGCGATCCACGTCGGCGATCCGGGCTACGCCGCGGTGATCCTGCCCCGGTCGGGCCTGGGCACCAGGAACGGCATCGTGCTCGGCAACCTGGTCGGGTTGATCGACTCCGACTATCAGGGACCGCTGATGGTCTCGGTTTGGAACCGCGGCAAGAGTTCGTTCACCATCCAGCCGCTCGACCGCATCGCGCAGCTGGTGGTGGTGCCGGTGGTGCAGGTGGAATTCGAAGTGGTGGAGGAATTCGCCGCCAGCGCGCGAGGCGCCGGCGGCTTCGGCTCCACCGGAAAGGCCTAGAGTCTCGGCGCCTGACCGCCGGGATGAAGGCGAGCGATGTTCGCCCAGTAGGCCGCGGCTTCGCACATCCTGCATGCGGGCGAGGACCCGTAAAGCTCGCAACCGGAGAGGTCGCGCGTGCCAAGCCTGCGCGCCGCATCGCGGATCGCTTCCATCTCGGCGTGCGCGGTCGGGTCTTTCGAGGTGACGACACGGCTGGGCGATTCGCCCACGATCTTTCCGTCCTTCACGACCACCGCGCCGTAGGGTTGATCGCCGTTGCGAACCGCCTCGTCGCGCAATTCCGCGGCGCGGCGCGCGAATGCCGATTGTCCCCGCGAGGCCCCCGGATAGAGGAGCGCCCCGGCGAGCAGCGCCAGCCAGCGGCGGCGGCTCAGGCGAGCGTGTCGGCCCAGATCGTTCTGGCCCAGTTCCAGGCGTAGGTGCCTTCGGCTTCGCTGCGCGCGGCGGAGACGCCGCCCGAACCCTTGACCCCGATCAGCGTGCCCTGGCCGGCGTCCCACTCGTGCACCGAGGATACGCGGATGGCTTCCTTCTCGGAGACGAAGCTGTAGCAGGTATTGATGATTTTCATCGGCGCGGGGGCGCGTCCGTTGAGCAGCTCGACGACCGCGGCGGCGGCGATCTTGGCGTGGTTGTTGGCCATGCTGGCGGATTTGGGCATGGCCGGCGCCGAAAGCGTGGCATCGCCCAGCACGTGGATGCCGGGCACTTTCTTCGATTCCATGCTGCGCCAGTCGACATCGCACCAGCGGTTATTGTGGGTGATCAGTCCCGCCTGCACGGCGATGTTGCCGGCGCGGTGCGGTGGCACGACGTTCAGCACGTCGCCCTTGACGTCCTCCACCTCCAGCTTCACCGTCATGGTTTTCGCGTCCACGCCGATCGCCTTGGCGTTGCCGCGGTATTCAAGCACGCCCGCGTAGAGGTCTTTCCAGGCCGCCTTGAACAGGGCGCCCTTCGAGGTCACGTCCGGATTCGCGTCCAGCACCAGCAGCTTGGAGCGGGGTTTGGCCTGCTTCAGGTAGGCGGCGATAATGCTCGCGCGCTCGTAGGGTCCTGGCGGGCAGCGGTAGGGCGCAAGCGGAATCGACAGCAGCACCACGCCGCCATCCCGCATCTCGACGAGTTGCCGGCGCAGCTCCACCGTCTGCGGGCCGGCTTTCCAGGCGTGCAGCACGCGGCCCGCCTGCATCGCTTCCTCGTAGCCCTGCACTTCGCCGAAGCTGAAGTCGATGCCGGGCGAGACGATCAGGCGTTCGTAGGCAATGTCGCCGCCGCGCGCCAGACGCACGGTCTTCCTGGCCGGGTCGACGGCGCTCGCCTCGTCGCGCACCAACTGCACGCCGTGCCGGCGCAGGCCGTCGTAGCTGTGGCTGATTTCCTGCATCGAAGAAAATCCGCCCAGCACCAGGTTGGAGATCGGGCAGGAGGTGACGGCGCTCTCGCGCTCGACCAGCACCACGTCGATCGACGGGTCCCACATCCGGATGTACTTGGCGGCCGTGGCGCCGCCGAAGCCGCCGCCGACCAGCACCACGCGTGCCTTCGAAGGCGTGGTTGCGCAGCCGGCAAGGGAAGCCAGCGAGCCGGCTCCTGCGGTCGCGCCTGCGAATTTGATGAAGTCTCTGCGTTTCATACGACCTCCTACCGCTTCTGCGCGGCGAACCAAGCCGCCAGCGCGTCGATCTGCGGATCGGTGTAACCCTTGGCGATCTGGTGCATCACCGTCGCCGGGCGCTTGCCGTCGCGGAAGGCCCGCATCTGCGTGGCGATGTGGTCGCGCGGCAGCCCGGCGAGCGGGATGACCGGCGCATTGGCGGGAACGCGTCCCTCGGTGCCGTGGCAGATCGCGCACCCGGATGCGAGATTGCGCGCGTTCTCCTGACTGTGAACGATCAGCGGCGCGCAAGCGAGCGCTACGGCGGCCAAAAGCGGCTTATTCATCGGTCCTCCTTTTGCTGGCGACGATAGTTTCGGCTCGGATCCAAGGGCCGTCAAGGCGCCGTCTTCCAGGACGCGCTTGCGACGTAGAGATCGCGGCGTAGCAATCTGTCTTCGATACAAGCGAGGCTGCGCCGGCGCCTGGCCTTCGTGTCGATGACGTCCGCCTCACCGTACAGAGCAATGAGCTCGGCCCCGCGCCGTTCCTCTTCGTCGATCATTCGGCGCATGGTCCGAAGGTACTCGGGCGTCAGATCGACCGTTTCCGCGAGGCGCCAGCCGGTTGTCGCGAGCAGCTCCGGAAAGACCCGCTCCTCGACCTTGAATGGTGGGCCGGCGGCCAGGGCGCGCTCTCGCTCGTTGGGAGCGAGGCCCGGCGCGATCGAAATGACGGTGAAGATCATGCTCCCCGCTTCGCGAATGACGCGCCGGCACTCGGCGAGCGTCTCGCGCTTGGCGCTGAGGCAGCACAGCAGGTCCGAGTGCTGGATGCAGTCGAAGGCCCGATCGGAAAACGGCAGTGCGGCCGCGTCGGCGGCCGCCAGCCAGCAGGCACCGCTCAGGTGGTCTCGGGCGGCGCGGGCGCGCGCCGCGCCGAGGCCATCCAGAGGCAAGTCCACCAGCGTCACGTCGCAGCCGGAACGCTGCGCCAGATAGAGCGCCGGCCAGCCGCTGCCGGCCCCGAGGTCGAGCAGGCGCTTGCCGGGCGCGAGCCGCAATCGCCCGCCGATGTCGTCGGCCTCCTCGCATCGCGTCCAGCTCGTGCCGCCGTAGTCGCGGCCCAGGACGGCTCTTTCGATGATCAGCGCTGGTCAAGCGACATCAAGCAGACGCAGGGCGCGGCGCCCAACTACCCGATGATCGGCGACCCGGGGCTCGAAGTGGCCAAGCTCTACGACATGCTGCCCGCGGACGCTGCCGGCCAAGCGAAAGACCGCAAGGCCGCCGACAACGCCACGGTGCGCACAGTCTTTGTCATCGGCCCGGACAAGAAGATCAAGCTGATGCTGTTCTATCCGATGACGACGGGACGCAATTTCGATGAGCTGCTGCGCGTAATCGATTCCGTGCAGCTCACCGCGAAGCACAAGGTCGCCACGCCGGCGAATTGGGCGCCCGGTCAGGACGTCATCATTGCCGGCTCGGTCAGCGACGAGGAAGCGCGCAAACAGTACCCCGGCGGCTGGGACGCGCCCAAGCCCTACCTTCGAATAGTGCCGCAGCCGCGCTGAGCGCGGCGACCAGGCGGGCCTCAGGCGACCGGTTCGGCCGTCGCCGGCGGGGCCGCCGGCGCCTGTTCTTCGAAGCGCAGCAACACCTTCTCCCCCGCATCGAGGTCGATCGTGACCCTGCCGCCGTGCAGCAGCTTGCCGAACAGCAGCTCGTCCGCCAGCGCGCGGCGGATCGTGTCCTGGATCAGCCGCGCCATCGGCCGCGCGCCCATCTTCGGATCGAAGCCCTTCTTCGCCAGGTGTTCCTTCAGCTCCTGCGTGAAGTGCGCCTCGACCTTCTTCTCGGCCAGCTGCTCCTCGAGCTGCATCAGGAACTTGTCCACCACGCGCAGGATGATGTCGTGGTCCAGCGCGCGGAACGAGATCACCGCGTCGAGGCGGTTGCGGAACTCGGGCGTGAACATCTTCTTGATCGCTTCCATCTCGTCGCCGGCCTGCACCGATTGCGTGAACCCCATGCTGTTCTTGGCGAGCGATTCGGCGCCCGCATTGGTGGTCATGACGATCACGATGTTGCGGAAATCGGCCTTCCTGCCGTTGTTGTCGGTGAGGGTGCCGTGGTCCATCACCTGCAGCAGGATGTTGAAAATGTCCGGGTGCGCCTTCTCGATCTCGTCGAGCAGCAGCACCGCGTAGGGCTTCTTGGTGATCGCCTCGGTCAGCAGGCCGCCCTGCTCGAAGCCGACATAGCCCGGCGGCGCGCCGATCAGGCGCGACACGGCGTGCCGCTCCATGTACTCCGACATGTCGAAGCGGATCAGCTCAATGCCCATGCAGTAGGCAAGCTGGCGCGCGACCTCGGTCTTGCCTACCCCGGTCGGCCCACTGAACAGAAAGTTGCCGATCGGCTTCTGCGGATTGCCCAGGCCCGAGCGCGCCATCTTGATGGCTGCAGTGAGGGCGTCGATCGACGGATCCTGGCCGAACACCACCGCTTTCAGGTCGCGGCCCAGGTTGGCGAGCGCGCTGCGGTCGTCGGTCGAGACGCTGCGCGGCGGGATGCGCGCGATCTTGGCGATGATCTCCTCGATCTCGGTCTTGCCGATCACCTTTTTCTGCTTGGCCTTGGGGGCGATGCGCTGCGCCGCGCCGGCTTCGTCGATGACGTCGATCGCCTTGTCTGGCAGGTGCCGGTCGTTGATGTACTTCGCCGACAGCTCGGCCGCCGTGGAGAGCGCATTGGCCGTGTACTTGACGCTGTGGTGCGCCTCGAAGCGGGTCTTCAGGCCCTTCAGGATCTCGACCGTTTCCTCGATCGAGGGCTCGACCACGTCGATCTTCTGGAAGCGGCGCGACAGGGCGTGGTCCTTCTCGAACACGCCGCGGTATTCGATGTAGGTGGTGGCGCCGAGGCACTTGAGCTGTCCTCCCTGCAACGCGGGCTTGAGCAGGTTGGAGGCGTCCAGCGTGCCCCCCGAGGCAGCACCCGCGCCGATCACGGTGTGAATTTCGTCGATGAACAGGATCGCGTTCGGGTTGTCGACCAGCTGCTTCAGCACCGCCTTCAGGCGCTGCTCGAAATCGCCGCGGTACTTGGTGCCGGCGAGCAGCGCGCCCATGTCGAGCGCGTAGACCGTGGATTTCTCCAGCAGTTCGGGCACGCTCGCCTCGACGATGCGGCGCGCCAGGCCCTCGGCGATGGCGGTCTTGCCGACCCCGGCCTCGCCCACCAGCAGCGGGTTGTTCTTGCGCCGGCGGCAGAGCGTCTGGATGACCCGCTCGAGCTCCCGGTCGCGGCCGATCAGCGGGTCGATCTTGCCGGCCAGCGCCAGCGCGTTAAGGTTCTGCGTGTAGTTGTCGAGCGGGCTATTGGCCGTTTCGGCCTGGCTCTCCTGCTCCGATTCCTGCTCGCCCTTGCCCTGGTGCGGCGCCGCCGTCTTGGTGATGCCGTGCGCGATGTAGTTGACGACGTCCAGGCGCGTGATGCCCTGCTGCTGCAGGAAATACACCGCATGCGAGTCCTTCTCGCCGAAGATCGCCACCAGCACGTTGGCGCCGGTGACCTCCTTCTTGCCGGAGGATTGCACGTGCAGGATGGCGCGCTGGATCACGCGCTGGAAACCGAGCGTGGGTTGGGTGTCGACCTCGCGGTCGGCGGCGATGCGCGGGGTCTGCTCGGTGATGTGCTGCGCCAGGTTTTTGCGCAGCTCGTCCATGTTGGCGCCGCAGGAGCGCAGCACTTCGGCCGCCGTCGGGTTGTCCAGCAGGGCGAGCAGCAGGTGCTCCACCGTGATGAACTCGTGGCGCTTCTGCCGCGCCTCGACGAACGCCATGTGCAGGCTGACTTCGAGTTCCTGGGCGATCATTTCAGGTTTCCTCCATCACGCATTGCAGCGGATGCTGGTGCTTGCGCGCATAGTCCGCGACGTGCTGCACCTTGGTCGTGGCGACGTCGCGCGGGTAGACGCCGCAAACGCCCATGCCCTCGCGGTGCACTTTCAGCATCACCTGGGTTGCCCTCTCCCGGGTCATGCCGAAGAACTTCTGCAGCACCAGCACGACGAACTCCATCGGCGTGTAGTCGTCGTTCAACAGCAAAACCTTGTACATCGGCGGAAGTTTGACCTTCGCCTTTTTTGCCTCGAGTACCGAGTCGTCCTTGTGCTGCATGCATGTGGGTGTCGACCGTTTCTATCCTAATCAATGCGCCGGGGGAGTGCAAACCCCACTGCGGGGCCCCTTGACGGGGGTACGGAAGGCGCGTAAAAGCCGCCGAAGTACCACCCTAGGAGAGGGATGTTTCAATGGCGACAGGCACCGTGAAGTGGTTCAACGACGCGAAAGGCTACGGGTTCATCACGCCAGACGACGGCAGCGAGGACCTGTTCGCGCATTTCTCGGCGATCAACATGCAGGGCTTCAAGAGCCTCAAGGAGGGCCAGAAGGTCAGTTTCGACGTGGTGCAGGGCCCCAAGGGCAAGCAGGCGTCCAACATCCAGAAGAGCGCCTGACCGGCCCGCTCGGGGTCGGCGAAAAAGTCGCCCGCGGGCGGCATTCTTCTTGTTGTCTTTCCCTTCAACGAGCACCCGGGGCGTAGACTCGCTTGCGCGGTCGCCGCCGCGCGCATGAGGGAGGGCGCATGAAGCGACGTTCCATTCTGGCAGCCGGCCTCGCCGGCGTGATACTTCCCGCGACGGTAAACGCGCAGGCCCCGCAAAAGGCGGTTCGAGTCGGCTTCCTCTCGGCAGCGGGCCGGACGCCCGATGGCGGGCCACCCGCGCCGCTGCGCGAGGGATTGCGAAAACTCGGGTACGCCGCGGGCGGCAACCTGACTTTCGAAACCCGGTTTGCAGAGGGTAAGCCGGAGCGACTCCCCGGCCTTGCGGCGGAGCTGGTTGCGCTCAAGGTCGATGCGATCGTGGCTCAAGGGGGGCTGGCCGTACTGGCAGCGAAGCAGGCAACGCCGAGGATTCCGATTGTGGCCGCGCCCGTCTCGGGCGACCTGGTGGCGGCCGGATTGATCGCCAGCCCCGCGCGCCCGGGCGGCAACGTGACCGGCCTGACGGATGATTCCATTCCGCTCAGCGCCAAGCGCATGGAAATCCTGAAGGAGGCCGTGCCGAAGGCGGCGCTGATTGCCGTGATCTGGAATACCAACGATCAAGGCATGACAATGCGCTATCGTGAGATCGAGAAAGCGGCGCGGATTCTCAAAGTGGAAGTATAGCCGCACGGGGTGCGCGACGCGGATGATTTTCCCAAGGCATTTTCCGACATGACGCAGCGCCGGCCCGACGCGATCTTCGTGGTGGCGGATGGCCTCACCACGATGAACCGCAAGCAGTTCATCGATTTCGCCGCGGCGCAACGCATTCCCGCGATGTACGAGACCAGTCCTTACATCCGGGACGGCGGGCTGATGTCGTACGGGCCGAGTCCCGAAGAAAGCTTCCACAGGGCCGCGGCTTACCTGGACCGGATTTTCAAGGGCGCGAAGCCAGATGATCTGCCCGCCGAATACCCCGCGCGGTACTACCTGACCGTCAATCTGAAGACCGCAACGGCGCTCGGACTCGCGATTCCACCCACGCTGCTCATCCGCGCCGACGATGTGATCAGGTAATCGGCCGCGTCCGCCCCCGCCTGGGTACATCCTTGCGTTCATCGCCTGGCCGAAGGGCAAGCAGGCCTCCAACG
>Ga0247727_10017567_pt1 | contig 11377 bp, 8 predicted proteins | sample WisWelCaveWW1625_FD_202498 | JGI IMG/M metagenome (GOLD analysis project Ga0247727, IMG submission 202498) | Biofilm microbial communities from Wishing Well Cave, Virginia, United States - WW16-25 | ecosystem: Environmental > Aquatic > Deep subsurface > Groundwater > Cave microbial mat | place... | reverse complement strand
GCATGTAGCCGAGGTAGTTGAGCGTCATTCCGCTTTGGGGGTTGACGGCGAGCGCTTTCTTGAAAGCCTGTTCGGCGGCGTCGAACTTCTTTTGCCGCTCCAGCACGGCGCCGAGTTGGAAGAGGACGGCCTCGTTTTGGGGCGCCTTTTCCGCGGCTTGGCTCAAATAACGCTCGGCTTCCGAAAGTCGGCCGGCGCGCCGGTGAAGGTCCGCGAGGGCGCCGACGATCTCGAGGTCGTCCGGCGCTTTTTCACGGAGCTTCTCGACCCGGGCGATCGCGTCCCCGTCTTTTCCCTGCTTCTGAAGGAGCTGGGCATCGAGGAGAATCAGGATCTTGGAATCGGGCGTTTTCTCTAGCGACTTCTTGACGAGGCGCTCGGCGTCGTCCAGTCGATTTCCCGCCAAATACGCTTGGGCCAAATAGGCATCGAGGGGCGCTCCCCCGCCGACTTCACGATGTGCTTTTTCGAAAGCGGCGATGGCGGCGGGATAATCTTCCACCTGTTCGTGCGCGAGCCCCAGATTCACGAGGACCTTCGTCCGCTGCTTCCTCTTCGCGGCGGGCGGGAGCTCGGTCGACGCCTCGACGGTCTTGAGGAGCGCCTGGAGCTCCGAGACCGCCTCGGCGTAGAGACGCTTGTCTTGATACACTTGGGCGAGCGCGAACCGCGCCGCAATATGATCCGGGGCTTTCCCCAGGATGCGCTTGAGAAGCGTCTCGGCCCGGTCGGGCGACCGCTCCCCCCTTCGAACGAGAGCGAGACCGAAAAGCGCTTCCTCGTTGTCCCGGTCGGACTCGAGCACCCGCTCGAACTCGGCGGCCGCCTCGTCGAACTTGCCGGCCCGCGCGAGCGCGGTCGCAAGCGGAAGTCTTGAACCGCGCGGCGCCACTTCGAGCGCCTCCCGGTAGATTTCGACCGCACGGTCGAGCTCTCCCTGCTGCTCGTAGAGCGCCGCGAGCATCGTGTAGCCGCGCTCGAAGCGCGGCTCGGCAGAGATCGCGCGCCGCAGGAGCGTGATGGCGTCGCCGGTCTTCCCCTCGGCCCCCCGAATCTCGGCCATCAGGTAAAGGGCGTAGTGCGAGTCGGGCTCGTAGCGGAGGAGCGAATCGAGCACGCTCGCCGCTTCCGCGACCTCGCTCCTTCTCAGGTGGAGCTGCGCGAGGATGAGCAGGCTCTCCGTGTCGCCGGGCTCGAGTCGCGTGGCCTCTCCGAGCTCCTTGACAGCGAACTCGGCCAGCGTGTCGCTCGCGTCGCCCGACATCATTTGCGAGTAGATCTTGCCGAGGAGACGATGCGCGGCCGCCGATTTCGGATCGGTTGCGGCGGACTGCTTCGCGGCTTGAACGGCGTCGGTCAACCGGTTGAGCCGCACGTACAGGTCGGCGAGTGCGAGGTGCGCCTCGCTCGATCCGGGATCGAGCTCCGCGGCCTTATGGTAAGACTCGATGGCTTTTTGGGCCTGGTTCTGAGATTCGTAGCTTCGCCCGAGAGTGTAAAAATAGTAAGCCTCGGCTTGCCGGTTTCCCTGTGCGGACGCCGTCCGCGCGAAGCCGAGCGCCAAAACAAGCACCACCGCACCGTGTGAGGAGATCATGACGGGACTGACCGATTATCGGCCACCGATTACGGGTTGTCAATGAAACCAAGGATAATTGACGTTCCAAGCGAAGGTAGCTATAGGCTCGCTCATTGACGTCTCCTAGTCCCGCGCTCGAGAAAATCCTCTGCGTTCGTCTCCGCTCGATGGGAGACGCCGTCTTGATGACGCCGGCTCTCTCCGCACTCAAGCGCGCCTTGCCTGACGGCCGCATCGACGTTCTCCTCGAAGATCGGTTCGCTCCGCTCCTCGACGGACATCCGGCGGTAGACCGAGTCCTCTCTCTCGGCCCGACGTTCGGGAACCGGCTCTCGCTCGCCGGAAGGATCTCCCGGTCGCGCTACGATGCGGTCTTCAATTTCCACGGCGGGCCCACGAGCGCGCTCTTCACCGCGGCCTCCGCCGCACGGCTCCGCGTGGGTCGAGATACCTACCGGTGGTCTTTCGTTTACAACCTTAAGGCGGAGCCGCCCGAGCGAGTCTTCGCCGGCGCCGCCGTCCCACACACCGTGCACTATCAAAGCTCCCTCGTGGCGAGCCTCGGAATCGCCGCCGACGATTTCACGCCCACGCTCACCGTGTCGGCCGCGGCGCGCGCGCGTGCCGGAGAGACGGTCCGCGGGCTCGGGCTTCCGCCTTGGGGCTACGTGTTGATGCAGCCGACGGCGAGCTTCGAAACGAAACGCTGGCCGGCCGAGCGTTTCGTCGCGGTGGCGCGCGAGATCGAAAAGAGCGACTCGCGCGTCCTCGTGAGCCTGCCGGAGGGGACGGATGAGAATCTCAAGGGGCTCTTCTCAAGGTTCGCAACCGTGTCCGGGCTCTCGCTCGGCGATCTCGTGGGCGTCCTGTCCTTCGCGCGGCTCTACTTCGGAAACGACAGCGGCCCGATGCACGTGGCGGCAGCGCTCGGCGTTCCCATCGTGGGAATCTTCGGATCCTCCGACCCTCGGCGGTGGCACCCGTGGGGCGTACCATACCGCGCGCTTTGGGCCGGCCTTCCGTGCAGTCCCTGTCACGGCAAGTCGTGCGCGAACCCCGATTCTCTCGCGTGCCTAAGGGCGCTGACGACCACCGCCGCCATCGACGCCGCGCTCGAGCTCCTCGGTGGGCGCGAGGCGCGGCAGTGAATCTCGCGCGTCTGCTCGAGGCGCCGCCGACCTTCGGCTACCTTCTCGCCGCGTGGCTCTTTCTCGTGCCCATTTCGATTGCGGCGTCCCAAATCTTGCTCGCGTTCACGGCGATCGTGTGGATGTATCTGATCTACCGGAAGGCCATCGTCTTTCCGCGGCTTCCTCTCGATTGGCCGATCCTTTTTTACGCCGCGTTCACGCTCGCCGCCGCGGCCTTTTCGTTCGACCCCTCGACCAGCCTGGCCAACAGTAAGAAGCTCCTGCTCTTCATCGTCCCGTATCTCGTCGTAAGCGGCGCGCGTCGCGAAAAGACGGCCGACAAGCTCGTTCTCCTCTTGATCCTGTCCGCCGACGTCGCGGCGCTTTATGGGCTCTGGCAGTATTTTTTCGGTAACCTCGGGGACCTCCATCACCGGATTCGAGGCTTCATGGGCCACTACATGACGTTCTCGGGCCTCTTAATGGGGGCTTCGACCCTGGTGCTCGCGCGACTCATCTTTTTCGGAAGGCCGTGGCCGTTTCTGGCAGGGAGCCTCGCGCTCCTTTACGTCACGCTCACGCTGACGCTCACCCGTAACGCTTGGGTCGGCGTCCTCGTCGCGGTGGCACTCCTTCTCTTTCTCAAGAATCGGCGCCTCGTCCTCGCCCTCCCGGTCCTCGTCGCGCTGGCGTTCGTCGTTGTACCGCCGGACGTGCGCTCGCGGATCGACTCGTTCTTTCACCCGGATACGTCGGGACGCGATCGGTTGTACATGCTCGAGGCCGCGGCGGCGATGGTCGAGCACCATCCCTGGCTCGGCGTCGGCCTGGACATGGTCAAGGAGGTTTACCCCATCTACCTCGTCGAGGGCGCCCCTCACGTCGAGAACATCCACCTTCACAACAACCTCGCTCAAATCGCGGCCGAGCGGGGCTTGCCGTGTCTTCTCGCCTGGCTGTGGCTCATGGTCCAGACGCTCGTGTCGGCGGCGCGCGCCTACCGAAGCGCTCTCCCGGGAAGCTCGGAGCGCGCGCGCGCGGCCGGTGCCCTGGCGTTTTTCGCGGCGAGCCTGACCGCAGGCCTCTTCGAGTACAATTTCGGCGACTCGGAGTTCTTGATGTTGGTCCTCTTCGTCATGGCGCTACCGTTCGTGAAACCGCAGAGCGAGGCGGCGTGAGCCCGCTCTCGGCACGGCGGGCCGCGCGGCTCTTGAAGGCCGCGCGCGCGCTTCCGGTCCTCGTCGTGGGCGACGTGATGCTCGACGAGTTCGTCTGGGGCAAGGTCTCGCGGGTTTCGCCCGAAGCCCCGGTGCCGGTCGTTCAGATGGACCATCAGACGTTTCATCTCGGCGGCGCGGCGAACGTCGCGCACAACGTCAAGAGCCTCGGCGGGGCCCCCGTTCTTGTCGGAGCCGTGGGAGAAGACGACCCGCGGCGGAGGTTCGTGGAGGTGCTCGAAGCGGCCGGCGTCGGGACGTCGGGCATTCTCACCGTTCCCTCTCGCTCGACAACGGTCAAGACGCGCATCGTGGCTCACCACCAGCAAGTCGTTCGCGTCGACCGTGAATCCCGAGACGAGATTCCGAAGGAGGCGGAAGACGCCCTACTCGCCGCAGTCGACCGCGCGCTCTCAGCCGCCCCGATTCTCGTGATCTCGGACTACGACAAGGGCCTTCTCACCGCGCGGGTCTTGACCGCAATCATCAAGCGCGCGCGGCGCCGCCGGGTCCCGGTCCTGGTCGATCCCAAGCTTAAGCGCTTCGCCCACTACCGGGGGGCGACGATCGTCACGCCGAACGCAGGTGAGGCGGAGCAGGCGTCGGGTGTCCCACTTTCCGGTGTCCCAAGCCTCGTCAAGGCGGCGGATCATATCTCCCGGGCGCTCGCGTGCCGCGCGGTCCTCATCACGCGCGGCGAGGAAGGCATGTCGCTTTTCGAGCACGGGAAGCCTCACCGGCACATTCACGCCGCCGCGCGCGAGGTGTTCGACGTCACGGGCGCGGGAGACACGGTGATTGCGACGCTCGCTCTCGCGGTCGCAGCGGGGGCGACCCTTTACGAGGCCGCCGATCTCGCCAATCGTGCGGCGGGCATCGTGGTAGGAAAGCTCGGGACGGCGACAGTTGCGCCCGAGGAGCTACTCGCCTCTTTTGGTTAGCGCGGAGCCTCGCGTCGACTGTTTCGAGTTAGCCGTGAGGCGATCGGGTTCTCTAGATTGTTAACTGTTGACTGTTGACTGTTGACTGTCGACTGTCGACTGTTGACTGCCCTTCAATGCCTGAAGTGACGAACACCCGTAAGCACCATCGCCAGGCCGCGCTCGTTGGCGGCGGCCACGACTTCGTCGTCCCGAATCGATCCGCCGGGTTGAATAATGGCTTTTACTCCCGCTTCGGCTAGAACGTCCACGCCGTCGCGGAACGGGAAGAACGCATCCGACGCCGCCACGGCTCCTTCGCAGCTCCCTCCCGCCTTGCTCACCGCAAGGCGACAGGAATCGACGCGGCTCATTTGACCGGCGCCGACGCCGAGCAGTCGATTCTCCGTTGCAACGACGATCGCGTTCGACTTGACGTGCCGGACTACCTTCCACGCGAGCCGTAGCACGTCCATTTCACTCGAGGTCGGCTTTCGCTCCGTTGGAACCTCGAGCGCCTTTTCATCGAGCTCGACGCGGTCCCACTCCTGGACCAAAAGCCCTCCCACGACGCGGCTCGCGTTGTAACCTTCCCAGCGAGCGCCGGACGGATCGTCCACCGCCATGAGTCGCAGGTTCTTCTTGGGGGAGAGGATCTCGAGTGCTTCCGGCTCGAAGCCCGGTGCGATGATCGCCTCGAGAAACGTCTCGGCGAGTGCTTCGGCCGTCCTCCGGTCAACGGCGCGATTGAGCGCCACGATGCCGCCGAAGGCGGCGACCGAATCCACTTCCCGCGCCTGAACGTAAGCGTCCGCGAGCTCGGCGGCGATCGCGACCCCGCAGGGGTTCGTGTGCTTGACGATCGCGACCGCGGCAAGCGCGTCGGGCGGGAACTCGAGGATGAGACGCCACGCCGCGTCGAGGTCGAGGATGTTGTTGTACGAAAGCTCCTTCCCCTGGAGCTTTCGCGCGCCCGCGACGGCGTTCGGCACCGAGCCCGCGTCTCGGTAAAACGCCGCGGAGAGATGCGGGTTCTCGCCGTACCGGAGGTCCAGGATCTTCTCGTAGCCGAGCGAGAGCGTTTGAGGAAAGGAAGGATCGAGCTCCGAGACCGTCAGGCCGCCCTCCTTCGCTTCCACGCGCGCGAAGTAAGAAGCAATGGCAGCCTCGTACCGGGCGCTCGCCCGAAAGGCCTTGACCATGAGGTAGAGCCGCGTCGCCAAGTCGAGGCCCTCGTCGAGCTTTCCGAGAACGAGAGGATAGTCTCGAGAATCGACGACCGGGGCCACGTGCTGGAAGTTCTTGGCGGCGGCGCGGAGCATGGCCGGCCCACCGATATCGATGTTCTCGATGACTTCCGTCACGGAAAGCCCGGACGCTGCCTTGGCTTCGAACGGATAGAAATTCACCGCGACGACGTCCACGGGCACGATCTCCTGGGCGTCCAGATCGGCCCGGTCGGAGGCGACGTCGCGACGCGCCAGGATTCCCCCGTGGATCAAGGGGTGGAGCGTCTTTACACGGCCTCCCAGGATCTCGGGAAACCCCGTGACGTCCGAGACACGTGTTACCGGTACGGCTTCGGCAGCGAGCGCATCCGCTGTCCCTCCGCTCGAGACGATCTCGTAGCCGCGCTCGAAAAGCCCGCGCGCAAAGGGCACGAGGCCTCGTTTGTCCGCCACGCTCAAGAGCGCCCGTCGTTTTTCTTTTACGGCCATCGTCACTTCTTTCCGGTCCGCTTTCCACTGGCGCTCGGAGGGAGTCGTGCGAACGGGGCGCCCTTGAGATCGCCGTTCGCGCTCGACCAGGCGCGAAGCCAGGCTTGAGAGGCGGCCGTGATCGCACGCGAGTAAGCGAGCGACGCTTCCGCGAACGGTACGGAACGATAGTCGAAAGACGCCGCGGGTAGGACGCGACCCTCTCGCAGGAACGCATCGGCAATCCGGACCGCCGAGCGCGACGCCTCGAGCTCGAGCGCCGCCAGCGAGTCGGAGATCGCGGCGCCCTCGAGAATCGAAGGCACGCGCCGATCGTAGACGAGCGGAACCTCGCTCACGTGCGCCTCCACGAATCGCGCGTACTCCGAGGAGACCAACTGCATCCGAGGATCCTGAGCGCCCGCTCGGGCCGGGTCCGCATGATCCGCATACACGCGCAAAAGCTCGCCGAGCTCCCGCGCAATCTCCCGAAACGGCTGATGGTCTTGGACCATCTTGACGACGATCGCCATACGCCTTTCGACGTCCTCTGCGGCCGAAAGATTCCCGCCCGTCGACCTCGGCGCCTCGACACCCGCGAGGAGCGCTTCTTCGTTTCGCTTGAGCACTCGACCGAGAGACTGCGGCATCAAACGGATCGTGTCGTACGCCATGAGCTTCGATGCGGAGGCGGGCCAGGCACGAAGCGGAGCGACTCCGGCGAATCCAACAAAGACGAAGAGAAGACTGGCTCGCCCGTAAGAAGAGACGCGCTGTCTCACCGCTTGGGCCTGGCGACGACGGAAGCTTTGCCGTCCTTGATGGCCACGCCGAAGTCCACGTCGCGGTAACCGCCGCGGGTCCGAAGCTGCTCGGCCTGCTTGGTGAGCTGTTGCTTAAAGCTCTCGAAGTTGAGGCTCTCCGTCCCCTGTCCGGCTTTCTTGCGAGCGGCGACGAAGTCTTCGAAAACCTTGCGGTACGTCGACTCGCCGGATGACGTGGTCTCTCCGCGTCGCGCCGGCGCGCCGGTTTTCGCCCGAGCGGCATTCTCTTGCTGCGTCGGGGCCCCACCCCCGACGCGTTGGGCTGAGGGCTCCTCGGGCGCCGCGGCAGCGCGCGGCGGGTGATGGACTTCCTTTCCCGTCTGGAGCCGTCCCTCTTCCTTCAGTCGAACGCGACGATTCCACATCTCCGAATAGCTGTTGTATTTCGACTGATGCATTTGGAACACGGCGGCCTCGCCGAGGTTTTGAGGTCCCCTCACGTTATAGCGGCGGATGATCCCTTCGACTCTCTTCTTGCTTTCGACGGGCGGTTTTGGGAGCGCGCCCGAAAACCACTGCTCGTACTCGACCTCGAGCTGCTTCATGAGTCGCTTGAGCAGCTCCATGTCCTCCGGGAAGCCCATCCTCGGTCGCCTTTACACGCCCACGGCGTCGCGCAAGAAGAACCAAAAGAAAGGAAGCCAGAGCTCCTTCGCGTACGGGACTTTTCGGTCCCTGACGAGGAGCTCGCAGCTCGGATAGTGACTCACGCGGGCGTAGAGACTATGAAGCGCTTCCACTTCGGCCACGGTGTAGGTCGCATAGTGACGGAGATACTCGTCCGATCCCACGTGTCGGTACCTCGGCGCCCGCTCGGCCAACCGGACGGATTCGGCGTGGCCGGGATCGGAGGACGGTCCGAAGACGATCGTCACAGTGAACTCGCGCGGCGCGCGATCCGGGTAGAGGATCTCGATCATTCGGGGATCGAGATGCGAGATGTCCTTCTCGGGTCGTTCGATGATCTCGGGGAGTCGCTCGATGTAGTTCTTCGCGCGTTCCTGAGCCATGTTCAGTGGATATGTTAAGATGCTACCCGCAAAAGCCGAGCCTTGTCAACGTGCGGCAACGCAATCACGATGTGGACGCTCTCTCGCGCTGGCGCGCGCTTCCGAGCGTAGAAAGCCTCCTCCAGCAAGACGGCTTCGTTCGTCTCGCTCGAGAGTTCGGCCGCTCCGAGCTCGTGAGCGCGATCCGAGACGAGCTCGACGCGCTCAGGCGATCTCCCGATCTCGATCCGTCCTCCGAAAAGCTCGAGGCGAGAGTGCACGCGCGACTCGCGGCACGCTCGGCGCCGTCGCTCGTCCCGCTCGTGAACGCCACAGGCGTCGTCGTTCATACGAACCTCGGCCGCGCTCCTTTGTCGGAGGCCGCCCTCTCGGCCATCGTGACGGCCGGCCGAGGCTACACGAACCTCGAATACGACCTCGACCGGGGCGACCGCGGCCACCGCGAGGGACACACGGGGCGGCTCCTGGCGCGGCTCTTTCCGGGAACCGACGCGCTCGTCGTGAACAACAACGCGGCCGCGGTGCTCCTCGCCCTCAACACGTTCGCTCTCGGCCACGAAGTGATCGTTTCCCGCGGCGAGCTCGTCGAGATTGGCGGTTCGTTTCGCGTCCCCGAAATCCTCGAGCGCTCGGGCGCCCGGCTCCGCGAGGTAGGGACCACGAACAAGACGCGGCTCTCGGATTACGAGAACGCCCTCGGACCCGAGACCGGGCTTCTCTTGAGAGTGCATCCGAGCAACTTCCGCATCGTAGGCTTCACGGAGCGCGCGACGACCGAAGAGCTGGCGCGGCTCGCGCGCGCGCGAGGCATTCCGCTCGTCGAAGATTTCGGAAGCGGGAACCTGATCCGCCTCGAGGCGGCGGGGCTCGCCGAAGAACCGACGGTGGGAGAGAGCCTCGACGCGGGGGCCGACGTCGTCACGTTCTCGGGCGACAAGCTCCTGGGAGGCCCTCAAGCCGGTATCCTGGTCGGTGGGCCCGCGCGGATCGCGGAGTGCAAGAAGAACCCGCTTTCACGCGCGCTGCGCGTCGACAAGCTGACCCACGCCGCGCTCGAGGCCACGCTCGTGGCCTTCGTTCGTGACCGCGCGATCGAGGAGATTCCCGTTCTCCGCATGCTTCACACGCCGGTCGCGGCCATCGAAGACCGTGCGCGCCGCGTCGTTTCGGAGCTCGCCGGGGTGCGCGGGCTCACGCTTTCAATCGTTCCCGGGACGTCCAAGGTGGGCGGCGGCGCCGCGCCCGAAGCCGAAATCGAGACCGCGCTCATCGCGGTTCGAGCCGACGGGCATTCGGCCGAAGCCGTCGAGCGAAAGCTCCGCTCGCACCGCCCTCCCGTAATTGCGCGCATCAGCGAAGACCGCGTGCTTCTCGACCTCCGAACCGTCCATCCCTCCGAGGACGCAATCGTTGCGGCTGCGCTTGCTGGGTTAGGTGTTTAGGAACCGGTACACTTTTCTCTGTCAATTCGTACAGGAGAGGTGGGGAGAAAGGGGGAGGGGGAGAGGAACAGATTCAAAGGGTTTTTGCTTTAGTACCCGAGTTTTCTCCCCACCTCTCCTCCTCTCCCCACCTCCCCTTTCTGCCTTTAGAAAAGCTCCAGCGCCGCGCGGCGCGCAAGGGCGAGCCACCCGGCGGGTCGAAGTCCCAGGTACACCGTGAGGAAAGCGCTCAGGACGAGGGGCGCACCCAGGCGCCAGTCGAGTCGCGGAAGCTCGGGATCGGGTGAGGGCCTGCCGAGGTAGAGGAGCATGATGACCCGCAGGTAGTAGTAGACGCTAACGACAGTGTTGGCGACGGCGACCAGAACGAGACCGATGTGTCCTTCTTTGACAGCGGCGTTAAAGAGCGCGAACTTGCCGAAGAAGCCGGCCGTCGGCGGCACGCCGGCGAGCGCGAGCATGAAGATCGCCATGGTGAATCCGGTGAGCGGATACTTCCACCCGAGTCCGCCCCAGTTTCGAATCGAAAGGTTCTCGTTTCCTTCTCTCCCCATCGCGATTGCTGCGGCAAAGGCGCCGAACGTCATGAACGTGTAGGACAAAAGGTAGTAAAGGACGGCGGTTCGCCCCGCCTCCCCACCGGCGACGACGCCCACCAGGAGATACCCCGCGTGGGCTACGCCCGAGTACGCGAGCATGCGCTTCACGTTGTCCTGTGCGACGGCAACGAGGTTGCCGACGGTCATGGTCAAGACGGCGACGGCGGAAAGAGCCGCTTGCCATTCGACGACGAGCGGCGCGAGGGACGCCGTGGCGCGAAGGAGCGCGCCGAACGCGGCGGCTTTGACCGCAACCGCCATGAACGCCGTGACCGAGGTCGGCGCGCCCTCGTACACGTCGGGCGCCCAGAGGTGAAACGGCACCGCGGCAATCTTGTACGCGAGTCCCACGAGGACGAGGACGAGCGCCGCGACGGGAAGAAGCCCTCGCGAGCCCGAAACGGACGCGAGAGACGCTTCGATGCGCGCCAGGTCGCCGCTTCCCGAGAGGCCGTAGAAAAGCGCGATGCCGTAAAGAAGAAACCCGGACGCAAACGCACCGTAGAGAAAGTACTTGAGAGCTGCCTCGAGGGAATCGGCGCGGCCGCGCGCCCAGCCGGAGAGTGCGTAGACTCCCACGGACATCGTCTCGAGCGCGATGAAGAGAAGCACGAGGTGCCGGGTCGCGACCATGAGGAGCGCGCCCGCCGTCGAAAGCAGGAGAAGAGCGTAAAACTCTCCTCGATCGAGACTCTCTCGACTGAGCGCCGCGTGGGCGACGGATATCGTCAGGGCCGCCCCGACGAGGATGGTCGCGCTTAGATAAAGACTGAAGCCGTCGAGGCTGACCATGCCGAACGCGGTGAGTCGTTGCCCCCAGCTCATGAAGCAGGAGGCCGCGGCCGCGAGGACGGCGAGACCGGCAAGAACCGCGCCCAGCCGCCCACTGTCTTTGACTCCGGCCGACACGAGCGCGATGACGACGGCACCCACGACGAGTGCGAGGACGGGGACCAAAG